>Ga0116180_1001030_pt1 | contig 24117 bp, 25 predicted proteins | sample AD_UKC073_MetaG_FD_89804 | JGI IMG/M metagenome (GOLD analysis project Ga0116180, IMG submission 89804) | Active sludge microbial communities of municipal wastewater-treating anaerobic digesters from USA - AD_UKC073_MetaG | ecosystem: Engineered > Bioreactor > Anaerobic > Digestate | place: USA...
ATAGCGATTCTTCTGCTGCTCCTCGATGGGCGTGGCTGCGCTGGGCAAGCTCAAGGTTCCCTCATGCATGGCGTTCCTCAATGGGCTGAAGTTCCGCAACGATCTGCTCGATGCCGTTGGTGCAGAAGCGGATGTCGATGCCGCGGGTGCTGACGACGATCTCCCCGATCAGCAGTTGGGCGATCCGCCGCTGTTCCTCGGCCAGCGGGTGCTTGGCGAGATGGACCAGGAGTGTGGCTTCGTCTACCGCGTCGGCTCCAACGACTACCGCAGCGAATGGGTCTGCCCCGAGCATAGCGGCTACGCCCGGGGCAAGTTCGAGGCCTGGTGGCGTGCCCGTTCCAACGAGCCGTGCCCCGCCACCGCCGAGCACGCCGTCGCCCTGGCCGAGGCGGGCGCGCCGGCCCCAACGGAAGCGATTACTGTGCGGTCGGTCAGCGGCTCTGGCCATTCCACAGTAAGTGCCATGTCTCCCTGTTACCGGGACGTCACCGGCTGTCACCGGTTGGCACCGGTGCCATTCGTCTCTGTCTGGCGTTTTGAGACGCCTTTTTCGCTTCGCCAGACCACGCAGCTTGCCACGTCGATACCTAACGCCTATCGAACATTTCGGGTCCTTAGCTGTCCCGCCAAAAGCCTCCATTCGACTCGCGGCCACGATACGAATCGTTTTCCTGTCAGCCTAAGCCGGGGCACAGAGGAGCGCAGAGGCAGGCATCCTCCGCGCCCCTCTGCGACCTCAGTGGTGAGTCAATTCCAAGGCTTGGTCTGTCCCTGCTCAGCGATTCCGTGCAGGTAACCCAGCTCGCAATTGATCGACAACGGGCAGGGCGAGGGATTATGATCCTCGCCAGGAGGTACGGACGCATGTGGACCAGCAGGAGCGCGAAGCAGGCGGTGGCGAGCATCGTAATGGCGGGCCTGTTGAGCGGACTGGCCGGATGTCAGGAGCCACAGCGCAAGCTGGTGACGTTTCCGCCGGGCACGCTGCCCGTCCAATACGAGGCGGCGTCCGCTCCCACGGCCTGCCTGGTGGCCAGCGTGACCATGGCGACCAACTACGTGCTCGGCGAGCGCCGCTTCACTGAGCCGGGCCTGCGGGCGGCGCTGGCACGTCAGAAGCTCGACGAGAAGCGAGTGGGGGACCTGAAAACCTACTTGGCCGAGCAGGGCCTCGAAATGGTCGTGGTTACCGGCCGGCCTGACGAGAAACCGCCGCTCGGCCTGCGGTATTGGCTGCTCACACGAGGATACCCCGTCATCTGCGTCATCAACCGGCAGGGGGCCGACCCCGATTTGGAGAAGCCAGCCGGCCCGCAGTACAACCACGCCGTCGTGGTCACCGGGTTTTCCGCGAACCCGGACCAGCCCTCGACCGATATAGTCTATTATCTTGACCCGTCCACCGCGGACCCGCTACAGTCCGTCGGGTGGGCTGAGTTCGAGAAGCTCTGGGCCCGTGCCGGGCACGCCATGATGGTGGTGGTCAAGCCGCCGGTGCCGTCGTCCGGATCGTCCCGGTGAGCGGATTGGGAGACACGACATGCGGAAGTTCTCGACAGCAATCGCGATTCTCTCGGCAGCGTTCCTGCTGATCCCGAGTCTGGCCTATGCGGAACCCGTGGCCTCGTCAAAGGCGGCGCTCACGGCACCGCCGGCACGACCGGCCCCGCTGACGCCGGCCCAATTCCAGGCTCTCCAGGACGTGCAGGCCCAGCCCGAGCACGCCCAACTGCTCGATACCACGGCCACCTACTCCGATACCGAGCGGCAGAAGGCTCTTGAGTGGACGCGGTTCTCGGACGATGTGTGGACGGCCATCTACCAGGTGTGCTGGCCGGGAGCATACCTGGGCATTCTCATCTGCGCGCTCTAATTCTGTACGCCTTCGTCACGCTTCGTGATGGGCATCCCTCAAGGGACAGGTGTACGCCCTGATCATATCAGAGGCGGGCGAGACGCCCGCTCCCCGACACTAGCCGATGTAGCGCCAGTCCGCAAACAGGCGGGCGTACATGCACTGCACGGCCACCATGCCAACGATGAGAGCGTACCGCACGAGCCCGTGCCATCTCCGAGCCATCCACGACCCCACGAGCACGAAGCACGGCAGTGACATGAGCTGATAGCGGGCGATGCCCACCATGCGTGCGCCGCGGTAGGGGTCCGGCAGGTAGGCCATCAGAAAGACGAAGATCGGTACTAGAAACAACACGCGCGGTATGGGACTGCGACCGCACAGCCCGAGCACTGCGACCACCAGCACGAGCAGGCTGAACATCGGGCTCCAGGTCTCCAGCGGCTCGCCGAACTTGTCGAACTGTCCTCGAGCGAGGTACTTCAGCGGCTTGAGAGCCGGTTGCACGAGCGGCTTGAGCGTGACGATGCGCTCGACCGGATTGGGTACGGGCTTGTCCATGCCCCAGTTCGACTGCGTCTGAACGAACGCGTCGGGCCGTCCGTAGTGGTGCCAGAGATACGCCTGGAACACGATGAAGCCTGAAACGGCGATGGTACCGATGGCGATCACGCGCAGCCCGCGGCGAGTCCAGTTCAGCCGCGCGCCATCGAACCATGCCCAGAGCACGATCACGGCCGCCAACGCCAGACCCGTGGGGCGCGTCAGCGTGGCGTAGCCTGAAGCCAGCGCAGCCGAGTAGATCCAACCTTTTTGCAGCAACCACAGAGCAACCGCCACGCAGGCCAGGAGCAGCGCGTCGGCATAGCCGGCTGACAAAAACATGGCAGGGGGGCAGGCGCTCAGCAACGTTGCGCCCCAGAACGCGACCTTCGGATCAAACAGCCGCCGAGCCCACAAATACAGGAAGCACACGGCTACGGCGGCGGCGATGTGTGATACCACAGGCAGGGCCAGGTCCGGCGGCAACCACGGCCGAAGCAATCGGCCCGCCAGCGGGTAGCCGGGGAAGAACGCGATCTGCTCGCACCTGGGATCGCCCGGGGGATAGCCGCGCTCCATGATGACCGCATAGTGACCGTAGTCCCAGCGCGAGAGCGGCATGTCTACCCACCACAGATTGGGCCGCGTGCGGTCCAGCGGCGCTGTGTACGCGGCCACGAGCACCACCGCCCGGATGAGGAGGAACACGGCGAAGGTCAAGGCGAGGCTGTAGCGACGCTCGGAAACAGCGGCCGCTCGCTTCTCGCCATCAGACGCGTTTATGCATGAATGATCGCAGGTGGACATGGGGAGCTATTCTCGGGGTACAAGCTCAGGACGGCAACTCGATGACCATCCCCACCGTACGGTTCACCAGTCCGGCATGCCGCAGGAGTTCGACTCGCGAGTTCGGCGGCAGCACGCTCATGAGCGCGGCGACTTCGGATTCGTACGCGTGCAGGACAATCCGCCCGCCCGGAACGAGATGCTCGGGTGCCTGCTGGATGAGCCGCTCGATCAGATGCTGGTGGAATTTCAGTACCGGTCGTGGCATGGCCAAGCCCGACCCTCGCCGGATGAAGGGGACGCGCCGAGCGAGGTTCTTGGCCACGTTGGTGACAAACGTATCGGGCCGGAAGTTGTAGGGCGGGTTGAACACGATCACATCAAACCGACCTTGCACCGAGGCCAGGAGATCCGACCGGCAATAGGTGAGGCTCGCGCCGTTGCGAAGGGCATTCTTGCGAGCCGTGCGAAGGGCGGCGCCGGAGATGTCAGCGGCGGTCACGTTGCGGCCGACCCGGGCCAGGCAAATGGCGATGATCCCCGTGCCCGTTCCCAGGTCCAGCACGCGCTGGCCGGGCGAGGTCTGCACGGCGGCCAACTGAGCGAACGCCCGGCTGTCCTGCTGGGCGGCCGAAACCCACGGCGGTCCGGAGACCTCGACCATTTCGCAGAGTGTGCGAATCTCAGCCGGGATGTCGGGCGTGGATTCGGGAGGCTGCTGGGTCTGCAAGGTGGACGACAATTCAGCGTAGTGGGTAGACATCCAGTTCTCTTCGTGAAGAAAGTCGGAGAGGTCGCGCAGTCCCAAGGCCTGCAACTCGGCCAGTCGCTCGGGAGCCGCCACGTAGCGGTAGAGCGACGGGTGCGGGTAGCGCGTGTCCCGCGGATCGGGCCCGATGGCCGGATGCAGCAGCACTTCGACGCTGCCGCAGGGCACGGCTCGCAGTCCGCTGCGAATTGTGGCCAGGTCCATGTGGGACGTGTAATTGACGCCCACGAAATAGTCGGTCGTACAGACGCCGTGGTCGCGGGCGATGGCCTCGTCGAGCCGGGCGAAGCAGTTCAACAGCCGATGCTTGATACGGTTGCTGTTGAGCAGCGGCTGGATCCGCCGCATCCACGATCCGGCCGTGTGAGGCAGTTCCCGGGTCAGCCGCACTGCCGGAATGCCATATCGCTCGGCCAGCCGGCAGGTGATGCGAAAGATCGCCGGGATCATGTGCACGTGCTGGTGCGAGTTCAGGTGGTCGATCCGCACGTCCGAGGCGAGCACCTTTTCGATCTGGGCCCGAAACTCGTATTCGATCTGGCGGCAGACCGACTTGTCTCGCGATTGTCGCATGAGCCAGAGATAGCCGGGCTTGAAGTGCCCGTCGCTCCCGACCAGCCGGCGGACGCGGCGGGGCGAGGCGACGCAGTGCGCCTCGTTCAGGCACAGGTGCACGCCCACGCCAAGCCCGGGACAGGCGGGCAGGATCTCGTCGATCGCGTGCTCGTACGCGTAGCCGTTGGCTCGCAGACAGGTGCTGGTGAGCCGGCCGTCCCGGAAAGCGGCCCGGATGCCTTCATTGAACGCGTAGAGCAGGCCGAGGTCGTCGCCCTCGATGATCACGTGCTTGACGGTTTGCCAGGCTGGACGCTGCCGGTGCGGCTCGAGGGACGGAACCGCCGGCCGCCCGACGGGCGCGAAAGGCGAGAGTGGCGCGGATCGGCCGGCGCCGGCAGCGGATTCCGTCAAGTCTCCTGCAGCCTCGGGCATCAGGGGAATGATTCACCACCCTTGGTCACCGGTGCCGGCCCGCGCCTGAGCAGCCCGCGGTGATGTCGGAGCTATTCTGCCTGTCAGCCGTAGCGATTGCAAGATTCGAGCTTGGCGCCGGGAATCGGTAGTCGGAGTTCGCGGTCTGCGGTTTCAAGTGCCCATCGCAGATTTGCCAATCGCAACTGGCCAACCCGCAAGTGACTCGACCTGACCACAGACCGCCGGTAACGGATCGCAGCCTGTCAAACCTGCTACCGCAACTCCACGCTCCAGTACGCGTGGTCGAGGAATTGCTTCCACGAACGGTAGCGCCAACTGGACAATTCGAGGTTGACGCTGGGCGAACGCTTGGGCTTGACCGGCTTGGTGATGAGCGTCATACCTGCCTGCTGCGGCGTGCGGCCGCCTTTCTGCACGTTGCACTTGAGGCAACAGCAGACGATGTTCTCCCACGTCGTCTTGCCGCCTTGGGCGCGCGGCACCACATGGTCGAGGCTCAGCTCCGACGTGGGAAACTTCTTTCCGCAGTACTGGCAGCGGTTGCCGTCGCGGGCGAAGATGTTGCGGCGGTTGAACTTCACGTTCCGCATGGGCAGGCGTTCGAACAGCCGCAGCCGGATGATCCGCGGGACGGCCATGCTGAACTTCACCGTGCGAACCCAGTCGTAGTTGTGCGGTTCGAATCGCTGCTTGAACTCGCTGAGTTCCCGCCACTGGTCGAAGTCGTACGAGATGTAGCTGCCGTCTTCGACGTGGATGACCTCGGCCAGATTGCTGTACAGCAGCGAGAGGGCACGCCTGGCGCTGGCCACGCGAATGGCCATATAATTCCGGTTCAGGACGAGAACTCGACAACCCAGTCCTGATATCACTTCGGGCGTGACGTTGATGGGCGCGGAAGCAGGGAAGGCGGACCTCCTTTGCTCGGAGAAACCCGGGCGGTCATCGCAAAATTATACCGGCCGCCCCGCGCGCTCGCAACGGCGAAAAAACACCTCTTGCGGTGCCTCCTCCAGTGTTCAGTCAGCCTGTAATCCGCCGCGTCACCGACCGGCCTCCGCGCCGCCAGCGCCTGCGATCCGGCAGGGTTGAGCCAGCCGATCTTTCCGACGCCCTCACCCGGCATACGCGGGGTCCACCCATTGATCTTCCCCGTTTCAATGGCCGGTACAGCAAAAAGAAGCGGCGGGAGTAAGCCCCGCCGCTCGCAAGGAAATCGCTTTACCGGATTGGGAACCACCCGCTTCGGTCTATCCCAGTCGTCCCTCGAGGATCCCGAGGACAGAGAGGTCCTCGTCGAGTTCCGGCCAATGCAAGCACGTGCCGTTGCAGATGATCTCGATATTGGCGACCTGCTCGGGTGTGCCCGCGGCAAGACGTTTATTGGCTGCGACCGGGAACCGGGTTTCTCAGCTATCCTCCAGCCGGACGCAAATCCGGCCTTGCTCGGCCCACGCCCGAACCGCCTTGGCATTCAGTTCAAGTGCCGAAAACTTCACGCCAACGCCTCCGGATAAGCTCGAGGCGCGCTCCACCAAGTGGATTACATCTCTCCAGGTCACATCACGCTCTTGATATGCCTGATGGTCTGCTCGACCGCCGCGTCGTAGTCCTCCTGGCTGAGCACGCCGGAGCCCAGGTCGAAGATGAACTTGAGCTGCTCGGGCGGCACGCCCGGGATGGCGGGGGGCTCACACCGCCAGCAGGTGGGCTTGCGGCCCAGCGGCGTGCGGTCGATGGGCATCACGAACTCACTGTGCACCGCGCCGTCGTAGCCGATCTCCTTCAGCGCCTTCATCACCGCGCCGAAGTCGATGTGGCCCAGCCCGGGCGGGCGCCGGTTGCTGTCCCCGACGTGGAAATTGACCAGCCGCTTGCCCGCCAGCTTGATGGCCGCGATCGGGTCGTCCTCCTCGATGTTCATGTGGAACGTGTCGAGCGTTACCCCCATGGTGGGATCGCCGACCGCGTCGGCCAGGGCCAGGCCCTGCTCGCAACGGTTGAGCCAGCGGCTCTCGAAGCGGTTCAGCGGCTCGAGCCCCACGCGGATCTTGTGCTTTTGGGCATAATCGGCGATCTGCTTCAGCCCGTCGACCATCCGCTGCCAGCATTCCTCGATGGGGCCGCGCGGCTGCAGGTAGCCAACCTCGGTGGGTACGCAGCAGATGCACTCGCCGCCCAGGTCGGCCGCCATCTTGACCACGCGCTTGATATAGTCCACCGTGGCCTGCCAGCACTTGGGGTCGTTGTGCGTCAGGTCCCGATCCTTGCTCATGATCGTGACCGCGCTCGTGCACGTGATGCCGTACTTCTTCAGCAAAGCGAGCGTTTCCTCCACGTCGTACTTGTCCGGCTCGCCCATCAACTCGATGGCGTCGTAGCCGTAGCGGGCCAGACGCTCGAGCGTGACTTCCAGCGGCTCGGGCCGCATCCAGTTGTGCATGCCAAATTTCATCACACGATCTCCTTCCACGTGCCGGTGCGGGCGGACTCCAGAACGGCCTCGCAGACTTTCTGGGTTTCCAGCGCATCGCGGAAGGTCGGGCCGACGGGTTGCTTCTTGTCGATGCCCTCGAGGAAGTCGGCCACCTGATGGACGAAGCTGTGCTCGTAGCCGATTTGCAGGCCGGGCACCCACCAGTGCTTCATGTAAGGCATGTCGCTGTCGGTGACGTGGATGCTGCGCCAGCCGCGGACAATGCTCTCGTCGCGGTGGTCGAAATAGTTGAGCCGGTGCAGGTCGTGCAGATCCCAGCCGATCGAGGCTTTCTCGCCGTTGATCTCGAACGTGTACAGCGCCTTGTGGCCGCGGGCGTACCGGGTGGACTCGAAGACGGCCAGCGAGCCGTTGGCGAACCGGGCCAGGAACGCACAGGCGTCATCGATGCCGACTTCCTCGACCTTGCCCGTCAGTGTGTGCTTACGTTGCTTGATGAACGTCTCGGTCATGGCCGTGACGCTCTTGATCGGGCCGTTGAGCCAGATAGCGGTATCGATGCAGTGAGCCAGCAGGTCGCCGGTGACGCCCGAGCCGGCCGCCTTGACGTCCAGTCGCCACAGAGCGTCGCCGCCCTGGGGCAGATCGGCCGAGATAGTCCAGTCCTGGAGGAAGACGGCTCGGTAGTGGAAGATCCTGCCCAGCCGGCCTTGGTCGATCAGTTGCTTGGCCAGCGTGACTGCCGGCACCCGCCGATAGTTGAACGAGACCAGGTTGGGCACGCCGGCCTTTTCGACGGCGTCGACCATCTCCTGGCCCTCGGCCACGTTCAGCGCCAGCGGCTTTTCGCACAGGATGATCTTGCCGGCCTTCGCCGCGGCGATGGCGATCTCCTTGTGCATGTTGTTGGGCACGCAGATGTCGACGATGTCTATGTCCTTGCGTTCCAGGAGCTTACGGTAGTCGGTTTCGACGGACTCGTACCCCCAGGTCTCGGCGAAGGCGTTCGCCTTTTCCGCGTTGGTGTCGCAGATGGCTTTGAGCACGGGCTTGTACGGCAGCGGAAAGAAGTTCCATACCTTGCGGTAGGCGTTCGAGTGGGTCCGGCCCATGAAGCCGCAGCCGATCAGACCGACGTTGATGGGTTTCGCCATGGCGTATTGCTCCTCTCAAGGGGATCACGAGGTGTCCTGGTGGTACCGATTTGGTGGGCATCGTAGCCTCGGCCGTCGCACCCGGTCAAGGCAAGAGGCACGCACGCGACGAGCGCAGCAGGGCTTGCCCGAAGCCCAGGATCTGGTATTATGAATCGAGGATTTTGCTCAAAGCCCGGTCCAGACGCCCTCTTGGAACGCGGGTCCTGTGAGCCTACGCGGGCGTAATTCAGTGGTAGAATGCCAGCTTCCCAAGCTGGACGTCGTGGGTTCGAATCCCATCGCCCGCTTTTGACGTAAAGTACGCTGACCCCGCTAGTTGCGGGGACCCGCCTTCGAGGCGGAGCGGCCGTAACCGAGGCCAAGACGCGTGTAGTGTACACGCGGCGTTTCGGGAGGCGGCCGTGAACGCTTCATTACCGCAGAGACTGCCCAAATTCCGGGTCCACAAGGCGACACTCCAGGCCTACGTGGAGTTGTCGGGCAAACGCTTCTACCTCGGCTACCACGAGTCGTCCGAGGCCAAGCAGAAGTACAACACGCTCGTGGCCGAGTGGCTGGCCAATGGGCGCCAGCTCCGCGCCAGCCCGGAGCAGATCACCGTCAAGGAGCTCATCGCCCGCTATTGGGTCTACGGCGAGCAGTACTACCGCAACGCCGACGGCACGGTCGCCCGCGAGCTCGACAACATCGTGGACGCCCTCCGTCCGGTGAAGGAACTGTACGGCACGCAGCCGGCCGCCCAGTTCGGGCCGCGGGCATTGCGGGCTGTCCGCGAGAAGATGATCCAAGATGGCCTTCGCCGCCGGAATATCAACTGCCGGATCGGGCGGATCAAGCGCGTGTTCAAGTGGGCGGCCAGCGAGGAACTGATCCCCGGCGAGGTTTACCACGCCCTGCTCGCCGTCGACGGCCTGCGTTACGGCCGGTGCGCGGCCAAGGAAAGCGATCCGGTGCGCCCGGTACCGCAGGCACACATTGACGCCATCGAACCGTTCGTCGGCCGTCAGGTCTGGGCCATGATCCAGCTCCAACTGCTCACCGCCGCCCGCCCGGGTGAGATCACAAAGATGCGCCCCGTCGACATCGACACCGGCGGCAGACTCTGGGTCTACACGCCAATGGACCACAAGACCGCCCATCACGGCCATGAGCGACACATCTACATTGGCCCGCGAGGCCGGAAGATCCTCCAGCCATTCATGAACCGTCAGGTGGACGTCTTCTGCTTCTCACCCGCCGAGGCCGACGCCGAGCGCCGAGCGGCCTTGCACGCGCGGCGGACGACGCCACTCTCCTGCGGCAACCGGCCGGGCACGAACTGTCAGGCGCGGCCGCAGCGCAAACCCGGCGCGTTCTACGAGGTCAAGGCCTACCACCGGGCGATCCAACGGGCGTGCAAGCTCGCCGGCGTGCCCGCCTGGCATCCCCACCAGCTCCGCCACAACGCTGCGACCTATCTGCGAAAGGAGTTCGGGCTGGAAACGGCCCGGGTCATCCTCGGCCACCGCAGCGCGGCGGTAACCACCATCTACGCCGAGGCGGATGAGCAGACCGGCTGCCGCTCGTGCGGATCGGCCAAGGAACAAGCCAGAAGGACCTTTATCCCGAGGACATCATGACCCAGAAGAACAGCATCGACCTGCGTTTCCTGATCCGCGAGCCCGCGGATGTGTACCACGCGAAGGCCAAGGACTACCTGAGCGCCCACGCCCTGGCCGACTTTCGGCGCTGCCCGCTGCTGTACCGCAAGAAGCAGCTCGGCCTCATTCCTGATCACGACAGCACGTTCTATCTGATCGGCCGTGCGGCCCACACGCTCGTCCTGGAAGGCCGTGAGCGGTACGGCCGCGAGTTTGCCGTCGGCGGCCCGATCAATCCGAAGACTGGCCAGCCGTTCGGCTCCGCTACCAAGGCGTTCGCCGAGTGGGCGGCGCAACAAAGCAGGGCAGTACTCAGTGACGACCAGGCCGTTCTCGTGGAACAGATGGCAGCAGCAGTCAAGGGGCATGACCTCGCCCGCGATCTGCTGGCCGACGGCACCGCCGAGGGGGTGGTGCGCTGCGATTACGAGGGTCACGCATGCCAGGCGCGGATCGACTGGATCAGCATCGACCCAGACCAGGGGATCGTGGACCTCAAGACTGCCGACACGATCGACAGCTTCGAGTTTTCGGCATCGGCGTTCGGCTACATGCACCAGCTCGCGTTCTATCGGGCTCTCATCGCGCGGGTTAGTGGCCGTGTCCTGCCGGTCCACATGATCGCCGTCGAAAAGCGCGAACCCTACCGCTGTGGCGTCTGGCGCGTCAGCCCCGCCGTGCTCGATGCCGCCCAGAATCGTCGCGAACGGTCGAGCCACCCTGTTGGACCGGCATGGAAACAAGACCAAGCAGTGCATGTCCATTGAAGACCTCGGCACTCTCACGCCTGCGGGTTTTTTCAAAGTCACCTGGTCTAGGCGAGCTCACGCAATGGTCGAGGCGCTGGAACGCCGAACCACAAGACGAGTGAGCGATCCGTGGATGCGGCGTGCCACGAATCTGGCGGTGAGCTTTCGCTTGCGGCGCCTGGATGGACCTCGCCGCAGTGGCCGCCGACGTTTCGATCGTTATGCCACAACCTCCTGGTCGGAGGCGGCAAGGCGACTCGTCATGCAGGGCCACAATCGATTTCGTGTACGTAACCGGTCGGGATGGGAACGATGGGCGTACACCGTCTCGAACAACGAGAAGAAGCGAGTAGATGCGTATGAGCAACGGCGGACGGATAAGCGCCAAGCAGGTGCTTGAGCTTGTAAACCGACAACAGTTCAAGTGTGCGATCAGCGGTCGCCCGCTGACCCCGGAGACCGCGTCGCTTGACCATATCGTTCCGCTTGCTTCCGGCGGGCTGCATTGCTTGGAAAACGTTTGGGTAGTTGCCTGAACATGCCATTTAACGTCGCTGCCGGCAACAGCTCGGGCTATAACTACGCCTCGGGGCGTCTCGACCATCAGGCCTTCTTCAAGGCCATTCGGATCGACCAATCCTACCTCGCAGATCTCGTTCTCGACCGCGTCCTCAAGGCGTGGATCGATGAGGCGGTGCTCATCGAGGGCTATTTGCCGCAGTCGCTGCGTAGCCTGGACGCGGACTTTACCCATCAGTGGTTCTGGGATGGTCATGAGCATGTAGACCCGGCCAAGGAGGCCTCCGCACAGGCGACACGGCTGTCGAGTCACACGACGACCCTGGCAGCGGAGTATGCCAAGGCCGGCCTTGATTGGGAGAGCGAACTGCGTCAGCGGGCCCGAGAAGTCGCCCTGATGCGCGAGCTGGGGCTGGAGCAGCCAACAACCACCCAGAAACCTGAAGACCAGGATCCCGAGTCGCAGGACACAGATGAAGACAACGTCATGGAGGATGCCAATGCCCGCCACGCAGCGTGATCCACACGAAGTCCATCCGGACCAGCTCGAGTTGATGTGCAGTGCGGCGCAGCTCACGCTCGAAGCCGCCGCCGGCGACGGCGCAGCGGAGCCCATACCGCGTTTCACGATGGTGGCCTACTCGGGAGATGCGATGCGCGTCGAAGGCTGGCGGTTCCCGGTCGTGGTCGATCTGGAAGGCCTCATGATCCCCTCGCAACGCCGGCCCGTTCGATTCGGACACAGCATGTATGCCGGTGTGGGCCACACCGAGAGGATCGCCATCGAGAGCGGACGGCTCGTCGCCGAGGGCATCGTCTCCCGCGACACCGCTGCCGCCCGCGAGGTGGTGACCAGCGGGAAGCGCGGCTTCCCCTGGCAGGCATCCATCGGCGCCCAGGTGGGGCAAGCCGATTTTGTGCGCGGCGGCAAGTCCGTCACGGTCAACGGCCGCATGTTCGAGGGCCCGTTGTACCTCGCCCGCAAGACCGTGCTGGGGGAGATCAGTTTCGTTGACCTGGCTGCGGACGGCAACACGACCGCCACCATCGCAGCCCATCAGCAGGAGAAATCGCTCATGGAAGAGCTCACACAGACGCAGGACACCGACACGAACGTCACCGGCACCGCCGGTGCCGAGACCACGCGCGACGCGCAGACGGGTGCAGCTGGCATGGAGGCCGGCGCGCCCGTCGATCCTATCCCCGAGATTCGCGCCCAGGCGATCGAGGAGACCCGCCGCCTGACCGCGATCCGGCGCATTTGTGCCGGCAAGCATCCCGACATCGAGGAGAAGGCCATCACCGAAGGCTGGAGCACCGACAAGTGCGAGCTGGAAGTGCTGCGCGCTTCACGCCCCAAGGTTCCCGCCATTCACGCCGTGGAGCAGGCAACAGGTAGCCAGATGCTCGAGGCCGCGTGCATGCTCACCGCCAAGCTGGCCCGGGTGGAGGAACTGTTCGACGACAAGACGCTGGAAGCCGCGAGCAAGCGGTTCCGTGGCGGCATCGGATTGCAGGAGCTGCTCCTGGAGGCAGCGTGGGCCAACGGCTACACCGGACGCAACTTCCGCGACAGCCGATCGGTGCTACGCTTTGCCTTTGGGCACAACCTGCAGGCCGGTTTCTCGACCGTCGACATCGGTGGGATCTTGTCCAACGTGGCCAACAAGTTCCTGCTCGACGGGTTTTTCTCTGTCGAGCGGACCTGGCGGAACATCTGCGCCGTCCGCAATGTCTCTGACTTCAAGACCGTCACCAGCTACCGGCTGATCGGCAAGGACCAGTACGAGAAGGTCGCCCCGGGCGGTGAACTCAAGCACGGGACGCTGGGCGAGCAGAGCTACGCCAATAGGGCCGACACCTATGGTCTGCTGCTGTCCATCGATCGCCGCGACCTCATCAACGACGACCTCGGCGCCATCACCACCGTGCCCCGCAAGCTGGGCCGTGGCTCGGGCCTGAAGATCAACGACATCTTCTGGTCGACCTTCATGAACAACGCCGCCTTCTTCACGGCTGGCAACAGCAACTACATCTCCGGCGCCGACACCGTTCTGAACATCGACGGGCTGACCAAGGCGGAAGTGGCCTTCATGAACCAGGTGGATGCCGACGGCAAGCCCATCGGCATCATGCCCGTCATTGTGTTGGTGCCCACCAGCCTGAGCGCGATGGGCACGATGCTCTACAAGTCGCTGGAGATTCGCGACACCACGGCCAGCACCAAGTACCCGGTGGCCAACCCGCACGCCGGCAAGTTCCGCGTCGAGGTCAGCAGGTACCTGAGCAATGCCCAGTATACGGGCTACTCGGACAAGGCCTGGTATCTGCTCGCCGACCCCAACGACCTGCCGGTCATCGAAGTCGCGTTCCTGAACGGCCAGGAGTCGCCCACCATCGAGACAGCGGAAGCTGACTTCAACGTGCTGGGCATCCAGATGCGCGGCTATCACGACTTTGGCATGGCCCTGCAGGAGCCGCGCGGCGGCGTGAAGGCCAAGGGCGAGGTGTGATGAGTCTGCGGTTTTGAGTCAGCGTGGAGCATTCGAGTGGTTGAAGCCGGACAGACTTCGAATGCAAGAGTTACACGAGCGATGTCGGTTCGCGGTTCGGCACGATACGACAGCCCGACCTGCGAATCAGGAGTACAGCTCATGGCAGTGGAAGCCACATTTGTTCAAGAGGGTTGCTTGATCGACTACACGCCGGGCGCGGATGTGCCCGCGGGTGCGGTCGTCGTCCAGGGCGAACTGGTGGGTGTGGCCAAGGAGGCCATCAAGGCCAACCAGCTTGGCGCCCTGGCGGTCACGGGCATGTTCGATTTCGCCAAGGCCACCGGCGGGGGCACGGCCATCACCGTCGGCGCCAACGTGTACTGGAACGATACCGCCAACACGGCCACGACCACCGCGACCGGCAACAAGCTGATCGGTAAGTGCGTCAAGGCCGCAGCGGACGCGGACACGACTGTGCGCGTGCGGATGTCGCAGTGAGAAAGGGCACGTCAGATGGCCGCGATCTTTGTCGATGAGGGCGCGTCGATTGACTACACCTCGCCTGTGGACCGTTCCGTCGGCGAGGTCGTGTCGGTCGTGACGCCCGAGGGAGACGGCTTCATTGGCGTGGTCCCGTGCGCTATCAAGGCCGGCAGTAAGGGCGCTCTGGCTGTCGCAGGTGTGTTCGAGCTGCCCAAGGCGGACGAGAACCTGATCGCCGGGCAGAAGGCCTACTGGGACGCCCTCCAGCAGAAGATCGTGACCTCGCCAACGCTGTTGGGCTGTGCCGGCAATCCCGTCCTCAACGGGCGGTTTCTGGCCGGCAGCGCCAACTGGGTGAACTGGACCGAGCGCGGCAGTGCATCGCGGGACTTCAATTCGTCCCTCGTGCCCACCAACGGGCGAGCGCCCGCTCTGCGAATCTGGCAGACCGGCAACTTCAACGGCGGCGTCTACCAGGCCGTGACGGTGACGCCCGGCCAGGCCTACACGCTGCGTATCCTGAGCCGCGATCTGGCCTCGACCGTGGACGCGGCCTGGGTGGAAGTGCTGATCGGCACGCCGGTGCCCGTCAACGGCCAGGATTACGCCGGCGGTTCAGGAGGAAGGCAACTTCTGGCCAAATGGGACACGTATGTGTGTCCGCGATGGAACGGCGACCAGCGCACCGCAGGTGTGGTGCAGTCGCTCACGTTCACAGCGACGGCGGCGACGATGTACTTGGTTCTCAAGGCCGGCCAGAACACATCACCCACAGCCGTAGTGGATGTGTCTTTCGATGATGTGGCCTTGTGCCAGGCGCCCAGCGAGCCGGCGATTTTCTCGCCGATCGGTGTGGTGATCGCCAACGCATCCAGCGCAGACAAGACCGCCTTGGTCAGGTTGTCGCAGTGAGCAGGAAGTGAATGGGCAGTTGCCTCGGTCAAGAGGCGCGATTGGGAGACTGACAATGCCAGCAAGATTCGTTCGGTCGGCGCGAGTACTCAACCACATCCCCAAGGCGAACGTCGCCCCGGGTGATGCGATTGTTCAGGGCGACCTGGTTTCGATCGCGAGACGGAAAATCCAGGCCAACCGGCGTGGGTCACTGGCCGTTTCGGGGGTGTTCGACATCCCCAAGGCCACCGGTCCGGGCACGACCATCGCCATCGGCACCAAGGTCTACTGGGATCTGGCCAACAAGGTGGCCACGGCCAACGAGAACGGTGGCGCCAACAAGTATGTCGGCAAGGCAATCAAGAACGCGCCGGAGACGGCCGCGGTCGTGCGTGTCCTGCTGTCGCAGTGAGTGGAACGATGACCGACCTGCTTGAGATGTGTTGAACAAGATGGCTGGTCGCACGGGCGTCAGCGCTGAAGCACTATCCGAGTTGGGTTTCGCCGCCGAGCAGTCCGGGGCGGACCTGGAAACCCTTGAAACCGGCCTGCGCAAGATGCAGAAGCTGATCGGCGATGCGGCCGACGGCTCCGCCTCTGCGGGCGACGCCCTCGGCAAGCTGGGACTGACCCTCGCGAATCTCCAGGGCATGGCCCCCGAGCAACAGTTCAAGCTCATCGCCGACCGGCTCAGCAAGATCGAGGACCCCACGCTCCGTGCCGCCGCCGCGATGGAGATCTTCGGCAAGTCCGGCACACGGCTGCTCCCGCTGGTTCAGGATGGGGCCAAGGGTATCGAGGACCTGCAGCAGCAGGCCCGGGCGTTGGGCCTGACCGTCTCGACCGAGACGGCCAAGGACGCCGCTCTCCTCAACGACACGCTCAACATCCTGTGGCGCGTATTGAAACAGGGTGTGTTCGTGGTCGGGTCGGCGCTGGCCCCCACGGTGGTCGAACTGTCGAACGCCGTGACCCGGGCCGTCGTCTCGGTCACCAACTGGATCAGGCAGAACAAGGCCGTGGTGGTCACGGCCGCCAAGGTCGCAGCGGTTGTGGCCGCCGCCGGCGTGGCCATCATCGGCCTGGGCTGGGCCGCTTCGGGAATCGCCGCTGCCCTCGGCGGGATGGCCACCATCGTGTCCGGGGTCGGCGCGACCCTGGGGGTAATCGGTTCAGCGCTGGCAGCTCTGTTGTCGCCGATCGGCCTGGTCATCGCCGCTGCCATCGCACTGGGCGGGACGCTGCTGGTGACCACCGGTGCGGGTGCGGATGCCCTCGCCTGGCTGGGCGAACAGTTCCGCTGGCTGCGCGACACGGTGATGAAGGTAGTCGGCGGCATTGCGGATGCCTTGGCGGCGGGCGACGTCGGCCTGGCCGCCCGCATCCTGTGGCTGAGCCTGAAACTTGCCTGGCAGGAAGGCGTGGCTGCCCTCAACCGTGTCTGGCTGGAGGCCAAGCGGTTCTTCATCGGCGTGGCCCAGAAGATGTGGTATGGCGCCCTGGCGGCGGCGCAGGAGGTGTTCCACGCCCTGGAAGTCGCCTGGATCGAGACCACAGCATTCCTGTCTACCACCTGGACCAACTTTACCAGCGGGTTCCAGAAGGCCTGGAACACGACCATCAACTGGACCACCAAGCGGTTGCTCGATCTGCAGAGCCTGTTCGATGACAGCTTCGACGTCGAGGCCGCCAAACGCATGGCCGACGAGGATCTGGCCGCCACCAACGCCCAAATCGAACAGCAGCGACAAGCCGCGATCGCAGCCCGCGAGCAGCGCCGGCAGGGAGAGCGGGAGCAGGCGGCCGCGATCAACGAGGCGACGTTGGCGGAGATTGGCCGCCAATTCGACGAGGCTCAGCAGACCCTCAACGCCGAAACCGACGCCAAGGTGGCCGAGACCCGTCGTGCCCTGGCCGACGCCCGCAAGCAACTCGACGAAGCCCTCGCGGCGGCCAAGGCCAAGCGCGAGGCGGCGGAGGCCGAGGGCGGTCCACCCCAGCGCAAACCCGGCGATCCGTTTGCAGACATGGAAGATCGACTGGCAGGCCTGGGTGATCTGTTGGCTGGCAAGATCAGCGTCACCGGCACCTTCAACGCGGTTGCCGCCGCTGGCCTGGCCACGGGTGACGACGCGTCCGAACGCACCGCCCGGGCCACCGAGCAGACGGCCAGGCACACCAAGCGGCTGGCCGAGGCCGCCGCTATCGGCGGATTGAGATTCACATGAGAGGGTTGCCGTGCCGGTCACCGTTGAGGAGAAGTTCGAGAGCCGACTGGTCACCACCGGGCAGAATGCCTCGGCGGAGCTGCGCTACGTCGTGCGCGGCACCAATGATGACGTGGAGGCCCGCACCGCGCTGGTCAACGCCAGTCCGCTGGTTTACGACCTCTACAACACCGGCATCTACCTGCTCGTCCGCGAGAGCCTCACGCTGGAGCCCGTCGGCGACGAGCTGTGGGAGGGCATTGTTCGCTATGGCATCTTCCCGCAGACCAACGAATCGGTCTTTGCCTTCGATACCGGCGGCGGAACCCAGCACGTCACCCAGAGTCTCTCCACTGTCGCCGCCTACGCCCCGCCCGGCAAGGTCCCGCCCGACTTCAAGGGCGCGATCGGCGTCACCGCCGACAGCGTCGAGGGCGTGGACATCACCGTTCCCGTCTATCAGTTCTCCGAGACGCACTACCTGCCGGCCGAGTTGGTCACGCCCGGATACAAGGCGGCTCTGTTCTTCCTCACCGGCAAGGTGAACGGCGTGCCGTTCCGAGGTTTCGCGGTGGGCGAGTGCCTGTTCCTGGGCGCCTCGGGCTCCAAACGCGGCTACGGCGATTGGGAGATCACGTTTCGATTCGCGGGCAGCCCCAATGCCAGCAACCTGCGCGTGGGCGACATCATCGGCATCAACAAGCGGGGCTGGGAGTATCTGTGGGTCCGCTACGCGGACGCCGAGGACACCAACGCCAAGGCCCTCGTGAAAAAGCCCATCGCCGCTTACATCGAGCAGGTCTACGAGTACGGGGACTTCTTGTTGTTGGGCATCGGCCCGTGAGGGGGACAAGATGGCCGTGCTCAACAAGGTCCGCCCCGGCGATCCGCTGAACATCCCAGCCCAGACGTTTAACGCCTTCGTCGACGCCGCCCAGGACTTCCAGAATCGCCAGCACAATGCGGCCCGCGACGGCCAGCGCGACTTTCGCCAGACGGGCATTGTCCTGATCCGCAACGAGACCGGCTCAGCCCGGGCGCAGTTCGAGGTGCTCGGTGTTCGCGGACCGGTCATCAAGCCGACCCAGAACGAGGAGGCCTTCAGAGAGCGCATCGCCCTGCGCGGCGTCGTGCCGACCGCAAAACACAGAGGGCGGTTCGCTGTGCTGCTGGAACCGCTCGCACCTGGCGAGATCGGCCGGGCCTGTCTCGACGGCGCCTGCGCCGTCCGCGTTGAGATGGTCAAGGAAAACCATTGCTTCGCGGACATCCAGATCGGCAACACGGCCTTCCTCAACAGCGGCAAGCACGGGGCCGCCCAGATGCTGTGGGTTCAGTCGAAATGGGAACGTGATTTCCCCACCGTGGCCTGGACGGTCGCACGCATTGGCTTGCCTCTGATCGACCCGCACGGTTCGTCCAGCAGCAGTAGTAGTAGTTCCAGCAGCAGCTCGAGCAGCCGCTCCTCCTCGTCGAGTAGTTCTTCGAGCAGCTCCTCCAGTTCCAGCCGATCATCCAGCTCCAGCAGCAGTGGCAGCAGCTCGAGTTCCAGTTCGAGCTCGTCGTCAAGTAGTAGTAGCTCACGATCCAGTTCGTCCAGCAGCAGTTCATCCCGGTCGTCCAGTTCCAGTAGTCGCAGTTCGAGTAGCCAGAGCTCCAGCAGCAGCGGGTCTTCTCGTTCGAGCAGCTCCAGCCTGTCATCCCAATCGAGCGGATCGAGCAGCAGCTCGGCCAGCAGCCTTTCCTCTCAATCCAGCAGCGCGAGTTCGCTAAGCAGCTCGTCTCAGTCCGCAAGCTCCAGTCTGAGCAGCTCGGCCAGCAACATGTCATCCTCTGGCTCGCCGTCGAGCCAATCGTCCAGTGGCAGTTCCAGCTCGGGCTCGCCTTCCAGCAGCGGCTCACCGTCATCCGCGTCCAGCGGCAGCAGTGCATCCGCAAGCTCGGGTAGCGGCAGCTCGGCATCGGGCAGTCCCTCCCAGAGCGGCTCGGGCAGCGGGAGTGGCAGCGGCGGGCCTGGAAGTAGCGGTTCTGGCAGCGGCTCGGGCAACAGCGGCGGCAACTGCTTCCTCTACGGTACGCTAGTCCGCCAGGCCGACGGCCGTCTCGTCCCCATCGAGAACCTCGTACCCGGCGATCAGGTGGCCTCGCTCGATGTGCCCGGCCTGAAACGTGATGCCGACTACCACGCTCAGTACGACTGGCTCGGGACCGGCGGTACCGGCGAGATGACCCGGCGCGTCGCCCGCATCGCTTCGGTCACCCACGGCGAACACGAGGGTTTCTACCTGATCAACAATCGGATCAAGGTAACCTTCGAGCACCCGTTCCTCGTGCGCCGGCGCGACCAATGGGGCTTCTGCTCGACCGAGTTGCTGCAGGTCGGCGATGCCCTGATCCGACACGACCTGAGTGAGGAGCCGGTTGTCAGCGTCGAGCGGGTGGATGCGCCGGCTCGCACGGTGGCGCTCCACGTGCCCGGCACGAACCTGTACGTGGCCGACGGCGTCTGGGTCCACAACGACTCCAGCACCTCGCAATCCAGTTCCAGCAGCTCAAGCAGTTCGTCCAGCTCTGCGCCCGCCAGCAGCAAGAGCAGCAGTTCCTCGTTCAGTAGTTCATCCAGCAGTAGTTCCAGCAGTTCCGGCAGCTCAGGGAGTTCAGGCTCGGGCAGCGGGAGCGGCTCAAGCTCGGGTTCAAGCTCCGGCTCGGGAAGCGGGTCCGGCAGTGGTGGCTCGTCCGACGGGCCAAAGGCGGCGCGATGGAGCGCGGTCCGCCTGGGTGAAACGGCGGCGGCCAGCATTGAAGGCGGCCTGGAGGGCGTACCGGCGCCCGACTGGCAGCGCGCCGCGGAAGGCATGACCGGCAAGGAGGCATCCACATGATTCCGAAGATTCTCTACACCGCACACCTGGCGCAGGGCGATCCGCCCGCGCACTTCACCGAATGGGAAGCTGCGTGGAAGCTTCTGCACCCTGATTGGGAGCATGTTCGGTTGACGCTCGAGGAGCGGCCCGTAGTCCTCAATTGGGACGAATGGGAGAGCACATTCAAGCTGCCCGAACCAGCGGGACAGACCTCGCGCCTCAACATCCTCCGCTACGAGATACTGGCTCGTTTCGGCGGGGTGTTCGTCGAACCCGGCATTTGGCCGCTGCGTTGCATCGACGATCTACTCATCAACGTCAGTGGTTTCTGTGGCTCGCTTGGGGGTGAAGGCCGGCCGCACCAGCTTTCCACGGTGATTCTCGGCGCCGAGCAGAACCATCCGGCCATGTGGCACGCGGTCCGCGATCTGCCGCACGCGGTGTACACCTATCGCGGCGTCTGGGACCAGACCGGCGCCGGTTTCCTGTCGCGCGTGATCGACGGACATGGGCACTTCCGTCACTGGGTCGTCTTCCACTGGTCGCTGTTCACGCTGCCGCGTGAGCAGGCTGAGGCGGCGAAGGCGTTCGGATGCACATCCGATCCTGCAGCCGTGGAGGCGTCGGCATGACCATCCCGCGCATCCTGCACCAGATCTGGCTCGGCCCGGCCGACCTGCTCGGCCACTACCGCCGCTGGCGGCAGCGGTTCGTCCGGCAGAACCCAGGCTGGGACTGTCGCCTGTGGACGGATGCAAACATCCCGCCCGTGCTCAATCGCAACGCCTGGGATGTGGCCGGCTCCCTGCCTGGCACCGTTGGACACGTACTGCGATGCGACATCCTGCGATTGGAGGTCCTGGCCCGGCTTGGCGGGGTGTACCTGGACCTCGACTTTCGGCCCGTGCGGCCGCTGGACGAGTTCTGTGACGTTTCCGCCTGGGTGGCCCGCGAGCACGACGAGATCATCACCAACTGCGCGATGGGCTTCCCGCCCAATCACCCCGCAGTCTGGCGAGCGGTGGACGCGATTGACGAGTCGTTCTTCAAGCACCGGCGAATCGTAGACCAGGCCGGGCCGACGTTGGTGTGGCGCGTGTTCACACAGTACCCCGACGTGGTGCTCTATCCGCCGCATTACTTCCAGCCGCTGGTCGAGCAGGTCCGGCGCACGCCCCAGGCCCGGCTCGTGCTCAAGGCCGGCCACATGTTTGACGGAACCTGGCGGGCAGACCGCATGCGGCGCCACCGCCAACTCTGGGAACAAACGGGGGTCAATCCCGATGAAGTCGATCCTCTGGGATCGGAGGGCTCTGAATCATGAGTACTGCTGTTGTTGAACTGCGACGGGAGATGCAGCGAGTCAGGCTGGAGACTTCAGGCTGTAGGCTGGAGAGGGAGAGCGGTAGTCCGCGCGCCGGTCTCACAGCCTCTTCCTCCAGTCTACAGTCTCCAGCCTCCGGCCTTCTCGGTTTGCTCTCAAAGGCGGCCGGCGGCGCTCGCGTTCGAGCGCTGTGCATCAACCTGGACCGCCGGCCCGATCGGTGGGAATCTTTCGCCCACGGTTGCCCAGTCCCTGACGTCGAGCGGTTCCCTGCCATCGACGGCCGGAAGGTCCGGCCTCCACGTTGGTGGACACAGGGCGGCGGTGCCTGGGGATGTATGATTTCCCACATCCGCATACTGGAACAGGCCCTGGCCGACGGTTTTGATCGCGACGGCGGCGTAGTGCTCGCCCTCGAAGACGACGCCCTGTTCCCGCCGGACTTCACTGAGCGTGTCGAGCGGTTCCTCAGGGCGCTGCCCGCCGACTGGGACCAGGTCTACTTCGGCGGCCAGCATCGCGGCATGCGCGTCCGCCCGCCCCAGCGGGTCAACGACGAGGTCGTGCGGCCCTACATGGTCAACCGCACGCAGGCCTACGCGGTACGTGGGCATTTCATCCTGCAGCTCTACCGGCACCTGTGCGATTGGCCCGCGCACGCCCAGCACACTCGCCACCACGTGGACCACCGCATGGAGCTGCTGCACAAGTCGGGCCGCTACCACATCTACGCCCCCACGCACTGGCTCATCGGCCAAGCCGGCGGCAAGTCAGACATCAGCGGCCGCACGGCCCAGGACCGATTCTGGAACTTTCACACGGTCAGTCCGGCGCCGCAAGCCGGTCATCGACGCCCGCCAGCTCGTAGACTGGCCCGCAAAGGGCCTGTCTGGGTCGTCGGCCTGCATCGCTCGGGGTCATCTGTAACCGCCGGCATCCTGCACCGGCTCGGCGTCCACCTGGGCAATCGGCTGGGCGGCTACGAGAACCGGGGAACGGGCGGCTTTGAGGCCAGAGGCCTGGCCACCATCTGCGAACAGGCATACCCATTCCCATCGACTGAACCGAAGGCCGACCCGGCGGTCACCAAGCGGCTCCTGCGCCAGTGGCTACGAGCCCGCATGCGTGAGGCGGGTCATCGTGGCACGACCGCCGGCGGCAAGTACCCGCACCTGTGTTTCATGATGGACATGCTGCTGGAATTGGCCCCGGACAGCCGGTTCATCAACATCGATCGGCCCATCGACGAGTCGATCCGATCGCTGACCGACCGATCGGCCAAGGCCAAAGGCTGGCTCCGCGCCTCGCCCGAGCGGTGCGAAGCCCTCCAACGCGCCCTCGATGCCGCTAAACGGGCCGGCCTGGAGCGGATCGCCGCCCTGGCCGAGACCGCCCGTGGCGCCGGCAACCCAGGTCCGTCTGTCCTGACCATTCACTATCACGATCTGCTGGCCAACCCGACCCCGGAGATCGACCGGATCATCGAGTACCTCGGCTTGGCCGTCCGGCCGGAGCAGCGACAGGCGGCCATCACCCTGGTGGAGCCGCAGAGAAAACGGCATTGAACGCCCCGTTGTGGCCGCACTCGCCACCCGTGCACCGTCCGCTACTTACGCGAAGCCGACGACGAATCGCATGAATTCCTCGCCCTCCACACCGCCATCCGCGAAGCCCGTGAGGCCTATCAGGCTTACGGGGCCGTACCGGATTGGGAAGCCTTGGCACAGGCTGCCCAGCCTGCCGAGGGTGTTCGTCCGGTGGTCCCTTGATCGGACGCAGCATTCGATGCTCCCGCCTTTGTGATCGTCCGCGCCGGTCGGCGGAAGTGCTGGGTGGCTCGATGGCGATTGGGTCGCAAGATCTCATATGTTGTCTACCCGGTACCCGGTATGGCTTCCATATCTCGATAGGCGGCAAGCTGCTTCGGCACATGACGTTATGGGACTATCCGTGGAAACGTCTGATAAAAAGCGGTCCTGGGTATTGAAAAGCGCAGCCACCTTGGTTAGTTTGGCAGCCCGATTGGGTGCAGGAATAGACCGCTGTCACCCCACATCCATCGTCCGCCTTGCAGGGGGTTTCGCGCAACGGGCAGGAGGAGATACTCCTATGCGTCGATACCCCTCACCGCCGGGTTTCTGTTGCCAGAAGCGAGGCATCTGGCTGGCCGCTCCCGCTATCTTCTGGGTCCATCGAACGAGGCGGATTGCCGACACCCTGGTGTCGGAACGTTTCCGACCGGCTAATCGACTTTTCGTAATCCCAAATCCATATCTCGGCCTGCTCACGTCGCATACGAGCAAGACCGGCATCGAAATGACCTACGCCTATGACGCCCTGGGTCGGCAGACCGGGGTAACGGACCCCCGGACCGGCACGAGCGAGACGCATTACAACAG
>Ga0116180_1001036_pt1 | contig 24073 bp, 21 predicted proteins | sample AD_UKC073_MetaG_FD_89804 | JGI IMG/M metagenome (GOLD analysis project Ga0116180, IMG submission 89804) | Active sludge microbial communities of municipal wastewater-treating anaerobic digesters from USA - AD_UKC073_MetaG | ecosystem: Engineered > Bioreactor > Anaerobic > Digestate | place: USA...
ACACGCGTGAGCGGTTCGGCAGACGTGGTCGCTCAGTTGGGCGTGCGGCTTGATCCGCCCATCGCGACACTGAGCCGCTGCCTGGCCGAGTGCGGCATCGCGTTCCTGCACGCTCCACTCCTGCATCCGGCGATGAAGCACGCGGCCCCGGTTCGCCGTGCGTTGCGCATCCGCACCATCTTCAATCTCATCGGGCCGCTGACCAACCCGGCCGGGGCTCGCCGCCAGGTGATCGGCACGTGCAAGGCGCACCTGACGGAGAAGATCGGCCAGGTCCTGGCCGCCCGCAACGTGCCCCGGGCCTGGGTGCCCTGCAGCCATGAAGGCTTGTGCGATCTGTCCATCACCGGCGAGAGCCGGGTCACCGAGGTGCGTGACGGCCGGATCGGCACGTTCACCGTGCACCCCTCGCAGGTCGGGTTCCGTACCGCCCCGCTCGAAGCACTCCTGGTGGATTCGCCTCAGGCTAGTGCCCAAGCGGTCAGAGCAATCCTGGAACGGCGGGATCGCGGCCCTCGGCGGGATCACAGCCTGCTGAACGCGGCGTCGATCCTGATCGTCGCCGGCCGGGCTGACGATCTGCCGACAGCGGTGCAAATGGCTGCCGATTCGCTGGATAGCGGCGCCGCCTTGGCCAAGCTAGAACAGCTGATCACCCTGTCTCATTCCTGACACACAACATTCCACCGGAACCTCGGTAGCCCGGCCCACGTATTTCCTCATGGGCATACGTAATTGCGCGGCTTACAATTGCCGAAACGGTTCGCACGGGGAATTCCTTTAAACATTGGAGAATTGGAACAATGAAAAGACTCGGATCGCTCGCGGCGGCAGTGGTGCTGGTGGCGGGTCTGGCGCTGGTCTGGCAGACCCAGGGCGTGGCGGATACGACGAAGGCCTCGGATTCGCCGAAGGTCGTCAAGACCGACGCCTGTTGTAAGGGCAAGTCAGCCGAAGAGTGTTGCAAGACGACCGGGGACAAGTCGGCTTGCGGCACGTCGTGCGGCGACAAGGGCGGCTGTGGCGACAAGAGCACGGCTAAATCGTCCTGCGGCGACAAGGGTGGATGCTCGAAAGAAAAGACTGTAGCCGGTGCGACCACGCAACCGGCATCGCTTGCTTCGGCGACCGAAAAGAGTGGTTGCTGCGCCAGCAAGGCCACGCTCGCCTCGGCAACCGAAAAGAGCGGTTGCTGTGCGAGCAAGGCATCGCTGGCCTCGGCAACCGAGAAGAGCGGCTGCTGCGACAAGAGCGCCTGCACGAAGGACAAGACGGTAGCCAGTGCGACCACGCAACCGGCCTCGCTCGCCTCGGCAACGGAAAAGAGCGGCTGCTGTGCGAGCAAGGCCACGCTGGCCTCGGCGAGCGAAAAGAGCGGCTGCTGCAGCGGGAAGGCCGCGACGGCTTCGGCCAAGACCTGCCCGGTAACCGGCTCTGCGACGACGCGGCCGGCATCGCTGGCGTCGGCGACGGAGAAGAGTGGTTGCTGTGCGAGCAAGACCACGCTGGCCTCGACGACCGAGAAGAGCGGCTGCTGCGCGAGCAAGGCGACGTTGGCCTCCGCGACGGAAAAGAGCGGTTGCTGCTCGGGCAAGGACACACCGGCGGCCGACAGCGGCGAGAAGAAGTGCTGCAAGGAGGATGCGAAACTGGCCGCCGCCACGCAGCCGGCCAACGGCCAGAGCAAGTGCTGCTCGAAGTCCGAGACCAGCTTGGTGAGCGCGTCCGATGCCCAGAGCACGACCGCTCAGCCGGTTGCTCAGTAATCTCGCGAACGAATATTTTGCCCTGATTCGGAGGGCGGGCATCTTGCCCGCCTCTGAGGCGGACGGGACGTCCGCCCCCTAAGAAACGTCAATGCCGCCATCACCGCACGTGACGGCGGCATTTTCTTTGCGCCCGCATTTCTCTTCCGCTCACCAGCTACCTTCCGCTTGCCATCGCGACTGCCGTGTTCCTCTCCTCACCAGTCCCCAGCCCCCAGCCCCGATTTCATGGCGCCGTCTGTGTGGCTGCTGTGTTCACCACCGGTGTGTCCGGTTGAGCGCTCCACTGCGAAAACGATCCGTCGAACAGGCGAGGCTGATAGCCCAAATACTTGGCGGTGAAGTAGTCGAGCGATGCCGAAGCCCCGGTTCGGCAATACACGATCACCTTCCCGCCGGGCTCGGCACCGGCCTGAGCATACATCTTGCGAAGCTGAGGAACGCCTCGAAACGTCGGTACCTCTTTGCTGGTCAGATTGCCCGACGAGGGCACGTTGTGCGCTCCCGGAATATGCCCGGCGCGAGGGACGCTCTCCCCGGCGGTGCAACCGGCGTACTCGTTTTCGGAACGGGCGTCGATGACAGGCGGACCGGTGTGCGACCGATCGGCTTTGCGCTCCACCCACTCCCTCATCTCCGCTAGGCTGACGACGAGTTCCTCGCGCAGGCGCTGTGGTCGCCACCGGGAAGCTTGCACACGAGGTTCCTCGGTCGAGACTGGCCGACCTTGAGCCTTCCACTGCGGCCAGTGTCCATCCAGCAAAGCTGCCCGCTCGCCCAAGCCCAGATAGTCGAGCACGAAGTAAGCCCGAGCGGCTGGGATGACTTCGCCTTCATCGTAGATCACGATCCGCTTGGTCTCGTCGATGCCCAGCTTCTGTACCGTGGCGATCAGCTCATCGACGGGAGGGATCTCGTTCAGAACGCCCTCGCGTTCCTGAGCGATGTCCGACCAATCGAGGTAGCGTGCGCCCGGTACGTGGGCCGTGTCATAGCCCGTGCGTTTCCTGCCTACGTGGAGCACCACGATTTCGGGATCGTGCAGATGCGCGGCCAGCCAATCGGCGCTGACCAGCATGTCCCGACGGACCTGAGCGTCGGCCGGCTGAGTGGCAGCCGGTGCAGCCCAAGCGGAACCGGCCAGACCGGCCGCCAATGTCCAGGCCCAGCAATGTACGTTCATGGGAACCTCCGGTGAATAATCTGGCCTGTGCCTGCCATTACGGATAGTATTCCGCTCATGGAAACCGGACCAATGGGCCGCAATGCACGTCGGATCGCCTCGGCCGCGGTCGCGGCGGCGATTCTGACGACATGGGCAGGCCTCCGAAGCACCCGTGCGGATGGCCCCCGCCTCGAGATCACGGGTTCCGGCGCTCGCGAGGATGCTTCGCATCATGATGAATACCTGGTGGGCGTATACTACTTTGCCGGTTGGTGGCGGGATCAGCCGAACAAGTGGCAACGAGGCGGCCGGGACTGGCGGGCGGACTGGCCGCAGCGTGTGCCCACGCTCGGCGAGTACAACGAGCAGGCGACCATGGATCGGGAGATCGTCGCCGCCGCCGATCATGGGGTCGATTTCTTTCAGATCCTGTACTACTGCCGGCCAGCCCTGGTCAACGGCCGATCACCTGAGCCGCACGCCGACAAACTCAACGCGGCGCTCGAGCAGTTTATGGCTTCGCCGCACGCCGGCCGAATGAAGTTCACGCTCGAAACGGTCAATCACCCTCCGTTCGACGCAACCACCGATCAAGAGTGGGCCGAAGCCTGCCACCTGTGGGCCCAAGCCATGAAGCACCCGAGCTACCTGCGGGTGGACGGCAGGCCGGTGTTCAAGATCCACGGCTACGAACTGTTCCTGAGATCGGCGGGCGGCGACGTGGAGACCGCGCGGGCAAGACTCGACGTGCTGCGGCAGGCGGTGCGCGACGCCGGCGCCGGTGAGGTGATGCTCAGCGCGGGCATCCTGCCCGAACAGTTGTTCCCGGGCGAGCTGCCGAACGAGTTCGATTTTCTGACCACGTATATGTGGATGCCGGGCGGCGGTCGAGTCGCATCAGATTCGGAAGACTCCCCGAGAAATGCTCCCCTGCGTCCCTACGCGGAATTGATCGACTACGCCGAGGCGGGTTGGAAGATTCAGAACGACAAGGGACCACGATTCTACGTGCCCTACGTGCCGGCAGGCTGGGATCCGCGGCCTTGGCAGGATCCGCGGTGCTCGTACGCCATGCCCACGCGAGTCGAGTGGATCGATGCGCTGCAGCGTGTGAAGCGAGCACTCGACACATCGCCCCGGCTGGGTGCGCCCAAGAAGGATGGTAGCCGCGCGAAGATGCTGCTGATCTACGCCTGGAACGAATTCGGCGAGGGCGGCATTGTCGCCCCCACTCGCGGCGAAGGCATGATGAAACTCGACGCCATTCGTGAGGTGTTCGGCCGCAGGTGACCGGACCTTTCACACACCCCCTGGAGCATCGGATGGGCGGCGATTCGCGGAAAAAGCCACGGCAAGAGCTCAAGCGGCAGAGGAAGCGAACCTCGCAACGGCGGACGCAGAGTTCGAGCGAATACCTCAAGCTGCAGCACGCCGGTGAGATCGAGGCGTGCGTTGTCAACAGCGATTGGAAAGAGCAGGGTCTGGCGAGCTTGTACTCCTGCGCCGAGTGCCGGGCGGTCACGCGATGGGCGCGGACCGGACGACATTTGAAGATCGAATGGAGCGGTTCCTCAGCCTGACGCCGGCAGAGAACGAGTTGCGACAGGCTCTGGATCAGGTCGCAGAGTATATGCGACACTTCAAGAGCCCGGAGGAACTGATTGATTCACTGGGGCTCGAGGAATAGAGAGCCTGTGCTATGCGCTGTGAGCTATCAGCTTTCAGCTGTCAGCCGTCAGTGCTAAGCTATTGGCCCCAAAGGTTATCGTGTAGTTCACCGCTCTGTACGGTCGCTCGAGCTGATCAAGAGAACAAAGGGTTACTGGATCTGCAACATGACGCATCGCGAACGTTTCATAGCCGCGCTGGAGGGTAGGCCGCTGACGGGCCGGGTGCCCCATTTCGAATTGGTGTTCTTCTTGACCATGGAGGCGTTCGGCCGCGTGCACCCCATCCACCGGTCGTACACGCAGTGGGACCAGATGCGGCGAAGCGAGCAGGAACTGCACCTGCGGGACATGGCCGAAATCTTCATCCTGACCGCGCGGCGATTCGAGCACTCGGCCATCTTCATCCATCCCCCGCTGGCGAACGAAGTCGATCAGATGCGACTCATCGACGAGATCCGCCGGCAATCGGGAGACGAGTTCTTCCTGATGATGCACGGCGACGCGACGTACTCCATTCCCAGCGGCGGCGACATGACCGAGTTCTGCGTCAAGCTGGTGGAAGAGCCGCAGACCATGAAGGACCAGGCTCGTCGCCGGGTTGAGGATGCGTTGGCTCGCGGCGAGCGGTTCCGGCGGCACGGCGGCCTGGATGGCTGGGCGCTGTGCAGCGACTACTGCTTCAACACCGGGCCGTTCATGAGCCCCGCCATGTTCGACGAGTTCGTCACGCCCTACCTGGCCGACCTGTGCCGCGGCTATCGCCGGCAAGGCTGGTACGTCATCAAGCACACCGACGGCAACATCATGCCCATCCTCGACCGGCTCATCGAGGGCGAGCCGCACGCCCTGCATTCGCTCGATCCCCAAGGCGGTGTGGACATCGCGGAGGTCAAGCGGCGGATCGGCGACCGTGTCTGCCTGATCGGCAACGTGAACTGCGGACTGCTCGACACCGGCACGGAAGAGCAGTGCATCGAGTCAGCCCGCTACGCCCTCAAGCACGGCATGCCTGGCGGACGCTACATCTTCTCGACCAGCAACTGCGTGTACACGGGCATGGACCTGCGGCGGTACGAGCTGATCCTCGACGTCTGGCGGCGGGAGGGGAATTACCCTAGCCACACCGGCGGAGAACCCTGAGCTGCAATGGCACGAGTGGTGGTGATCGTAATCATCGAGACTGCCTATCCGACCGGAGAGGCCTAACATCAGGGTCGATACCTCGAAATCACGTTCCGAAACGGGAAGCCATTTGTGGCCTACCTGTACCTGCCCCGTCGAGCCAGCGACAACAGCGTTTGCACGGTGAAGTCCGAGCAGGGCATGCTCATCGACTTCGCGGCGGATGGGCGCCCCATCGGGATGGAGATCACCAACCCGACATCCATATCTCCGGACGCAATCAACCGAATTTGGGCCGCCATCCGACGTCGGTTTTGATTCAAGAATGGATGCCAACTGACGTCGGAAGGAGACGGTGGGGTCAAGCCCCGCCGCTCGCTCGGAAACACGAATGCGTGTATCGAAAGCCTGCGAGCGATTCACGTTCGCGGTTGCGTCTCCTCGCGAGCGGCACGTTCAAACGGATTGTCGCGATACGGATTACGGCCGCGGAACCACTGCCAGGCGCCGGCAAGGAAGTAGGCGGGAATGAAGAGCGGGCCCCAGCGTTCGACCTGGCGAACGTGAACGCGCTCGTGCTCACGCGTGCGATCCAGTGTATGCCGGTCGGTGCCAAGGACGACGTGACCGAGCGTCATGGCCGATGCTCCGCCGGCGATGGGCACGCACGCTCGGAGGAACCACTGCACCGCCCCACCGTTGATCTCGATGACATTACCGACGACCTGCCATTGTCCGCGCGTCATGATCGCCAGCGGCACGAACAGCAAGCCAACGGCGGTGGTCGGAAAAGCCCACAAGTACTTGAGAACAGTCCGCACCTCGTGGAACCACAGAGGCTCCGAGGCACGGAGAAGAGAGAGTGTTTGCATCCTCGGTTGCATTCCGCCTCTCTGCTCTTTTGGACCACGCATGACGCGGATGTGGTCTTTAGCTCAGGTCTCAGGTCTCAGGTCTCAATCCTCAGGACTCATTTCATCCCTTGACCACGCCGACGGGGCGGAGCTTGGCGACGATACGAGTGAGCCCGGCCTGGTGGACGATCTCCACCACACGGCTGACGTCCTTGTACGCTTCGGGCTGTTCCTCATCGAGGCCTTTGCGACTGTGGGCACGAGCGTAGATGCCCACGGCGAGCAGTTCCTTGCGGATGCTTCGGCCGCGAGCGGCGCGGATGGCCGCACCGCGGGACAGGAGCCGACCGGCCCCGTGGCAGGAACTGCCGAAGCTCTCGGTCATGGCCGCGGGCTGGCCGACGAGGACGTAGCTGGCCCGGCCCATGTCACCGGGGATGAGCACGGGCTGGCCGATCTCGCGATACTTCGCGGGCACCTCGGGGTGACCGGGCGGGAACGCTCGCGTAGCTCCCTTGCGGTGGACGCACAGCGACCTGGTTCGGCCGTTCACCTCGTACGTCTCCATCTTGGCGATGTTGTGCGCGACGTCGTACACCAAGTGCATACCCAGGCGTTCGGCGGGCGTGCCGAGCGCTTTCTCGAACGCTTGGCGTGCCAGGTGCATGATCATCTGGCGGTTGGCCCACGCGAAGTTGGCCGCCGCCCGCATCTGGCCGAGGTAGCGAGCCCCCTCGGGCGAATGCACGGGAGCACAGACCAACTGGCGGTCGGGCAGACTGATGCCGTACTTGCCGGGAGCGTTACGCAGGTCGCGCAGGGCGTCGTCGCAAATCTGGTAGCCCAGGCCGCGCGATCCGCTATGGATCATGACGGTTATTTGGCCCTCGGCCAGACCCATGGCGGCCGCAGCCTGGGGATCGAACACCTGCTCGACCACCTGGAGCTCGAGGAAGTGGTTGCCCGAACCGAGCGAGCCGCACTGGTCGGCCCCGCGCTGGTAGGCCCGCTCGGAGACATAGTCGGGCCGAGCGCCGGCCAGGCAGCCGCCGGCCTCGGTGAGCTCGAGATCCTCGTTCCAACCGTAACCTCGCGAGACAACGTAGGGCGCGCCGTCGGCGAGAATCCTCTCCAACTCTGGCCGCTTGAACTTCACCGCCCCCCCGCCGCCCACGCCGGCCGGTACGTATTCAAAGACGGTGTCCACGATCTGGGGAATGCGTTCGCGCAGATCGTTCCAGGCGAGGTCGGTGCGGACGAGACGCACGCCGCAGTTAATGTCGTAGCCCACGCCGCCGGGGCTGATGACACCGCCGGCCTCGGGCTCGGTGGCTGCCACGCCGCCGATGCAGAAGCCGTAGCCCCAGTGGATGTCGGGCATGGCCAGCGAGGCTCGGACGATCCCCGGCAATGTGGCAACGTTGGCCACCTGCTCCAGGGACATGTCGTGACGCAGCGTGGACATGAGCCGCTCGTCGGCGAAAACGAGGCCGTCCACGCGCATGTCGGGCCGATAGGACCGGGGGATACGCCACTGACAGTCGCTGATGCGTTCGACGGGGCCGGTAAATGTAGGTTCGGGCATGAGCGTCCTATCCTACGCTTCGCTTGGCAAAGCCTCTCGCTAATCTTACGTCCGGTGCGACTCCTGAAGTCGCACGGCGGCCGGACCACAAGCGAGCAGGCGAGCGGCACGCCGCGCCTCCCGTGGTCGGCCGGCACAGACTCAAATATCCACGATATACCGGGTTTCGTAGCCGTCGTCGATCCGGTTGATCTCCAGCCCGTGGTAGGTAACGGCCTTGACCTCGCGATCCAGGAGGCTGGCGTCACGATCCACCGTGTAGCTTTGCCCGCTCGCCCGCAGGCAGCCGGGCTCGAACGTCTCGACGGTCAGATCGGTGACCATCCGGTGGTCTCGCTCGAAGATCAGGAGCAGTTCGGACAGATGGTCGTGCAAGAGCGTGGATAAATCACCGTCGGTGAACTCGAAGCGCTCGGGGCGTGGCTCGCCCTGCGGCCGAAGCTCACCGATCACGCTGTAGAGGCCTTCGCCGGCCACGCGAACGAGTTCCGAGAGGCTGGGAGCGAAGGCACGCACGCCCACGTCGGCGGTGTGATCGAAGAGTTCGAAGCCGGCCTTCATGGTGGTTTATCCTGATTCGGGCGCGAGTGACCAACGCCGGATGACGAAACCCGAATGACGAATGACCACAAGACGGCACTCAAGCCGTCATCGTTCCAGGTACGTCGCGTTTACATGCTTCTCTATTGTAGCGGAAAGCGAGTCACTTCGGCAGGCCGCGGTAGTAGTCGGCCAGCTCGTCCCAGGCGAGGCTCTCGTCCCAACCGAGCTCGGCTGCGTCGAGCAGATCGGTGTTCAGCCGAACGCGCGGCTCGGTGAACTCCGTCTGCCGGCGCAGGTCCAGCGGGCAGGGGATGCCCAACCGCGAGGCCATCTCGGCCGCAAAGCGCTGCGCGAAAGCGCCCTGCGACTCGACGTAGCCGCTGGGATTGGTCTTTTGGAAGCCGGGTCCATCGCCCAGCGATTGGGCGAAGCGGACATAGGCCTTGGCCAGGAGCGAGACGGGGATGTTGTCGCGGACGTACGCAGGCGTGTTGACCACCGGCGTCTTACCTTCGCGCCAATGGCGGACGAGGTACATGGTGAACCGCGGCTCCTCGTACGGGCCGAACGGATTGGGGATGACGAACTTGCCGAGACGCATGTCGCGGATGGCGGTGTGGTACCGGAAGATCTCGGCCGTGAGGCCCTTGGACAGGCCGTAGGGCGAAAAAGCGGGAAGGTCCTGCGAGCCGGCGCCCTCATGCGGTTCGAAGACCGAGCCGGTCAGCAGCACGCGCCGACAACCTGCGGATCGCAAGGCGTCGAGCACGGCGTCGAGATTCCGCGTGTTGTTCGCGACGGCGGCGTGCACGTCGAAATCGGGGCTCTTGTAATTGGTGACGTCGGCGGCGTGGTGACAGAAGAGATCCCAGGGACCGGCATCGCGCACAAGATTCACGAACAGATCGTCGCCGAAGGTGCAACCATGGACGGGCCGGCAATACTCGACCAACCGGGCGCACCGCGTGCGGCGCGGCTCGTCGGCATATTCGTCCGGTCCGCGGCGGAACGTCGCCACCACCTCATGCCCCGCGCACGCAAGCTCGCGAACGAACCAAAAACCCGTGAACGAACTCGCACCGGTGAACAGAACGCGCATCGCGACCTCCCTCTGAGACACTGAAGCTCGATCCAGTATAGGGATGCGATTCGCGGGACAAGACGTGGGGCGAAACATCGTCTGATTGCGACCATTCGGGGGGGGCATCCTATGGATGAGCTATGAGCTATCAGCTGTGAGCCGTGAGCTATGAGCCGGAGGGAAGGAGACGGTCGGGGTCGCCTCCGATTCACGTGCGCTTCTTGATCGAGAAGAACCCCCGGACCCCATCGAACTGAGTCCGCCGGGGCAAGCCCGGCGGCTCGCCCATTCTCCCAGGACGGCGATGCGCGGTCGAGGTCACGGCGCGGGCTTCAATGCCGGGCTCTCCCACTGCTCGAGCGGGGCAGGCACGGGTGTCTGCACCGGGATGATGTAGCGGTCGGCCTCGACTCTTCCGCCGTTCCGGACGATGATCCGCTCGGTGAGCTTGCGACAGCACTCGATCACTTCGCGATAGTTGTAGCGGACGTGAGCGAACCGGAGATGGGCGACTCCGTCGAGACCGGCCCAGGCTTCCGCGGGGATCGCACTCAGCCCGCGCATGCAGCCCCATACACCGGCCGCCGACGAAGGATTGCAATCCGAGTCCTGGCCGCAGCGCATGGAGATTTCGCAGACTTTCCAGAAGTCATCGCCGCCGTACAGCAGGCCCATGACGATGTACGCGCCGTTGATATGAGCATCAATGTTGAACGGATTGCCCGGTTCGCAATCGCGGTCGTCGTTGTACTTGTCCTCGATAAGCCGCCAGGTCGCCCGCCAGTCGTTCGGGTGCTGCTTGTACCAGGTGATCACGTCGCGAATGCAGCGGGCGTACAGGCTTTCCTTCGGAATACACGCCAGACCGGCCTCGACGACCGCGAGGTTGTCCTTGCTCTCGAAGTATGCGGCGGTGTACATGCCCTGCACGAACAGCCCGCCGTACACGCCGTCACCGTAGTTCATGATGTGGCCGAAGATGTTGCCCAGCCGGTTGGACTCCCGCGGCAGGCCCGGGCAGATGAGGCCGATGGCGTCGGACTCGATCTGGTAGTCGATGTCGTTCGCGTGCGGATTGTTGTCGGGATGCCCGCTGGCCGGCGGCATGATCCCCTTGCGGACGTTCTCGTGGCCGGTCTTGTTCGCGTGGGCCAGGTGAAAGTCCATATCGCCGTAGTACTTGCCCGCCTGTTCGAACGTGATGTCCAGGCCGTGATCCTCAAGACAGCTCAGCCAGCATATCTCCACGTACAGGTCGTCCTGACCGATGGCGTTGGAGATATATTCAGGCTTCCATTCACGGATTTCCCCTTCATCGATCTTGCCCGGCGAGCGGAACTCGTAAGGCGCGCCATACGACACACCGACCATCTGGCCGACCCACCCGCCTCGCAACTTGTCCAGGTAGACCTTCTTGGGGAGAGTCCTCGTTTCGGCGGCAAGCGCCGGCGAACCTGCCATCATGAGGGCGGCCAACACGAACCTGAACATGCGCGCGTGCTCCAAACTGAAGGGGCCTGCGAGGCGAGCCGGCCAACGACAGCCGACTGGGCCGCCATTCTGGAGCAACCGGAAACGAGATTCAAGTTGAGCGCGAGTGCGTTACTCCTCTACTTCCAGCACCTTCAGGCCCACTTTGCTGAGGCCGAGCCAGCCGGAAGTGACGAGGTCGGCAAGACCACTGTCGCCGGCCGCGCTGACGCCCAGGGCGATGTGCGTGGGATCGACGTCGGTCTGGCCGAAAGCGGAATCGACGTCCACCCACTCGCCGTCGAGGTAGAACTGCGTCCACAGATGGCCGACAAACACATCACGCCGGCCGCTGAACTCGTCGGTGTAGACAATGCCCGTCACGATACGGGTCGGAATGCCACAAGCGCGACCCAGGGCGGCCAGCAGGATGCCGTGCTCGGTGCAGTCGCCTTCTTTGCTGCGAGCCACTTCGCTGGCGCTGGCGAAGCCCACACTGAGGTTCTTGGTCTCAATGTACTCGTGCACGAAATTGCAGAGCCGTTCCGTGAGCTTCCACGGATCCTTCTCGCCGCCGGCGGCCTTCTTGGCCAGCTCAGCCACGACGGGATCCTTGTAGTTCAAGTCGGCGGACGGTTCGAGGTAAGGCTTCAGATCCTCGTCCGTGAGAGCGGCGTTGCCCGCATCCGCAGCGTTGGTCATCGGGGAAGGAGTCGCGCGGCGAGCGGATTGCCGGGTCAGCTTCAGCGTGACCGCGCCGTTGTTGTTCTCGATGATCTTCTGCATGGCCGTTTCGGGTAGGACCAGCTTCGATTCCCCGCTGCCCTTGCTGATGAGGCGGTACGTGATGCTGCGAGCCGAGCTGTCGAGTTCGCGACCGGCGGGGATGAGCGTGCCGAGCATCAGTTCAGCCGGCTCGTTAGGGGCCAGGGCCACGGCCTTGGTGCAGGCGATGACCTCGAAAGGCATGTCGATGGGCGGCACCGACATCTGCATCTTCACGGCCGTACCGGCGTCGGTCATCCAGGTGATGGTCTCCACACCGGTTTCGCTGCCTGTAAACGAGTTCTTCAGATGAGCGGTTTGCCGCGTGCGATAGGCGATGACTTTGCGGCCGAACAGGTCGAGTTCCTCCGGCTCGAAGACCTCCATGGTCGTGCGGGTCAGGCGATCGGGCGCGATGGACGGCTCGTAGACGGACAGTTCGTACTTGAGTCCCGGCTGGAGACCTTTCTTGATCTGCTCTCGATACGTGCCCCAGGCCATGAGCGCGCCGTCGGGCAGGTTGTGCGTCTTCGTACCCGTGGGCAGGCCGAACTGGTACGTGGTGATGGTGACTTTGCCATTGCGGATCCGTCCGCGGGTAGTCATGGGCAACTTGCCCAGTTGCATGCGGTGCTCGAATCGCAGAGGTTTGCCGTCGAGCGTTTCCTCCGAGCTCTGATCGAACGAGATGCTGATCTGCGTGTCGGTCCGGCCCACGACGAGTTGCATGCTGGTCTTGACCACAATGATGTCCTCGCCGTCACGGCTCCGCCGTTCCATGGTGGCGTGCATGTGCCCGCTCTTGTTGCCGTCGAGCAGGAGCACGTACCACTCGTCGGAGAACAAACCCTCCGGCGGGTTATCCACATCAATGGCATGGACCAGGCCAGTCAAACAGAGCACCGCCAGGCTCGAACCGACAATACCGTTTTTCTTCATGAGACTGTCTTCCGACTGGGGCCTTGGAACTCGGACCGCGCCGTGCGGCCCCGTCCCGACTCCCCCCATTGTACGCGCAAATGGTCCGAAGGGTTTCTCGCCAGGGCGGCTCGGATGCGCCTCGTCCAAGAGGTTGGCCGGAAATCGGCTTGCTGGTAGGATTGGGCGAGTGGCGGGGTGAGGAGTGAGTCGGGTGATGAACTCGAAACCTCCTGTGTGGGTGGTCTCGGTTCTCACCTCTCGCCTTTCAAGTCGCGTCCCCGCGGTTCTGGAATCTCCCCCTCCGACTCGGCCCGAGACTTGGCGAGGCCGACAACCGTTCAACACGCCGCATACGTACCTTTATGCCGCCTCGCCCGCCGTGTCGTTCGGCCGCGACGGAGCAGGAGTGACGCAGCACGCGAGCGTGCGATTGCCTTGGAGATACATATGACTCGTTCATGTTGACTGCTAGGTACCGTCCTGACGGCAACGATAGTGGGCTGCCACAAGCAATCGGCAACGAGCGGTCCGCCGGTCTCGACGCATCCGGCCGGCCTGATGTCCGAGGAGACGGCTCGCGAATTAATGATGGCCGGCTCGAGCATGAGCGAGTCCCAGGCGGCAGCCCTCGCGCTGCAGGTCGAATCAAGGCCCTCGGACCTGCCCGCCCGCATCCAGCTCCTGTCGTACTGTTTCTTCCGTCGGGGCAAGGATCCGCAGGCGGTCCAAGCCCGAGCCGATCACGTGCTCTACATTATCCGGCACCATCCCGCCGAGCCCATCGCCGGGTTGCCTCCGGCCCAGCTCCATCCAGTTGTAGACGGACGCGCATACGAGCAGGCTCGCGATCTGTGGATTGAGCAGTCGGAACGGTATAAGGACAATCCTGCCGTTCTGGGCAATGCAGCAAGCTTCCTCACACTGCACGAGAGCGAGCACGCCGAGAAACTGCTGCAGCGCGCCGCCAGCCTGGAGCCCGACAGTCCTGAGTGGCCGCGGAACCTGGGCTATTTGTACAAGCGCAACATGAGTGGGTCGTCTGGCCAAGAACGGCAGCAGTGGGCGAGCAAGGCTCTCGAGCAACTTCAGCGCTGCCGCGGTCTGAAGCGGGACTCGAGCCAGTTTTATCTGCTCAACGATCTCGCCAAGACGGCGTTCGAGGCGGGCGATCTGGAATTGGCGACGCGTTACAGCCGCGAGCTTCTCGACGCCGCGGAGCGTCACCGCGAGGACTGGAATTATGGAAACGCCATCCATGACGGCCACCTGGTGCTCGGCAGGGTTGCCTTGCGTGGCGGCAACCTGGACGAGGCCAAGCAGCAGTTGCTCGAATCTGGCAAGACGCCCGGATCGCCTCCACTGAACTCGTTCGGGCCTAACCTGATGCTGGCCAAGGAACTGATCGACGCGGGCGAGCGCGACTCGGTGCTGGCCTATCTGGAGGCGATCGGCGAATTCTGGAAACTGGGCCTCGAGCGGCTGGACCAGTGGAAAGTGGCGATCCGGAGCGGAGGCAATCCGGACTTCGGAGCCAACCTGGTCTACTGAAAAGCAATGTGTCGCCCGCGCCCAGGCTGAAGCCTGGTACGTGTTGAGCGTGCAAGAGATCGGTGTGGCTTCGCCCCGAAGGGGCGATAAGGTGCCGTACGCTGAATACGCAGGAGGCCTGCGGCTCTTTCTTCGTTCGTGGACAACGGTTTGAGCCCGCTGGCTAGCGGTCCAACCAGTGCTTGATCGACGCAAACGTCAGCGCCCGGCCGGCCTTGACGATCGAGTCGGTGAGTGGAATCTCCTTGGGACAAACCTTCACGCAGTTCTGGGCGTTGCCGCACTCCATGAGCCCGCCCTTCTCCATGAGCGCGTAGAGACGGGCCTGCTTTTCGGCGGCACCGGTGGGATGGCTGTTGAAAAGAACGGCCAAGCTGATCGCGTGGGCACCGATGAAGTTGGTCTTGGGGTTCACCTGCGGGCAGGCTTCGAGGCAGCAGCCGCAGGTCATGCAACGCGAAAGCGGATAGAGCTCTTCCTGTTCGTTTTGCGTCAGACGCGGCGTGGGCAGATCGTAGTAGCCGTCCACCGGCACCCAGGCCTTGATGCGCTTGAGGGCCTCGAACATGCGCGAACGATCCACGACCAGATCGCGAACGACGGGGAACTTCGACATGGGCTCGAGCCGAATCTCGTCGGCCTCGGCCAACAACCGGTCAACCAGAGCGCTGCACGCCTGACGGACCCGTCTGTTGATGACCATGGTGCAGGCGCCGCACACTTCCTCCAGACAGTTGGAGTCCCAGGCAACGGGCGTGGTCTTCTGGCCGTCGGCCGTGCGGCCCAGCTCGGCGATGCGCTGCAAGCAGGTAATGACGTTGAGCTGCGGCTCGTAGGGTAACTCGAACGTCTGCCAATAACTCGGCTGGTCCGGCCCATCCTGCCGGCGAATCTTCAAGCGGATTTTCTTGCCGTTGGCGTCACTCATGTCAGGCCTCTAACGTCCGTTGCCAGTAGTCCGTGGTCCGTGGTCCGTGGTCAGTGGTTGGGTCAGTAGCCCGTTGGTCCGTTGCGATCAACGACCTGACATCGAAGCACCGGCCACTGACACGCTCATCTCACCCCGCTGCCGGTGTCGGCTGGGGGCGCTCGCCCCGCTCCTTCTCCTGCATCTGCTTCCACACTTCGTCGATCATCTCTGCCCCGGCCAGGCCGTAAGTTCTCGGGCGCGGCGGAATGGACGACGTGTCCACCTCCTCATAGGAGATCTTAGGCCCGTCGGGCGTATACTCGGCGATGGTCGTCTTGTTCCACCGGTCGTTCTGCTCGCGGAACTGACGGCACCATCGCTCGGCCTCGGCTCGCAACGTGGCCGGGTCGTCGCCCTTGGGCGGTGGAATGTCGCATTCGGGCTTGTAGTGCGCGCCCCGCGACTCGTCGCGCATCAAGGCCCCCACCGCGATCACCCGAGCAATGGTCAGCATGTCGCCCAACGCCCGCGTGAAGCTGAGATTCTGATTGGTCCAGTTGGACTTGTCGGCGATGGCCACGCGCGAATAACGATCCTGCAGTTCGTCGAGCTTCGCCAGCGCCTCCTTGATGGTCTTGTTGTACCGCACGACGGTGCAACTGCGGGTCATGGTCTGGCCCAGCTCCTTGTGGAGCGTGTACGGGTTTTCCGTTCCCGTACTGTGGATGAGACGATCGTACGCTTCACGATGGCGGTTGACCTCGCGCTCGAAGAGCGACGAGGGCTGATCGGCCGCCGCGCCCGCGGGCAGCGAGCGGAGTCGCCGGTCGACGCCCGTGCCCACCAGCAGCCCGCTGAAGATGCAGCTCAGGAGCGAGTTGGCGCCCAGCCGGTTGGCGCCGTGATACTGATAGTCGGCCTCGCCAATCGCGTACAGGCCAGGGATGTTCGTCATGTGGTTGCGAGGAGAATCGACGACCAGGCCGCCCGTGCGCGGATCCTTTTCGTAATCGACCCACAAACCGCCCATGGAATAGTGGACGGCGGGGAAGATCTTCATGGGCACCTTGCGTGGATCCACGCCGATGAACTTTTCGTAGATCTCTAAAATGCCTTCGAGCTTGTGATGCGTCTCGGCGGGCAACTCGGTCAAATCGAGGTAGACGCAGTACTGGTCCTTCTCGACGCTCAGCCCCTCGTTGACACAGACGTTGAAAATCTCGCGGGTGGCGATGTCGCGGGGCACGAGGTTGCCGTACTTGGGATACTTTTCTTCGAGGAAGTACCACCGCTCGCTGCGTGGAATCTGCAGCGGATCTCGCGGATCGTTAGGCTTTCGCGGAACCCAGACGCGTCCGCCCTCGCCGCGGGCGGACTCGCTCATCAGCCGCAGCTTGTCGGAGCCGGGGATGGCCGTCGGGTGGACCTGGATGAACTCGCCGTTGGCGTACTTGACGCCGGCTTTGTACGCTCGGCCCGCGGCCCCGCCGGTGCAGATCATCGACATGGTCGACTTGCCGAAGATCAACCCGCAGCCGCCGGTGGCCAGCACCACCGCGTCAGACGGGAAGGCCCGGATCTCCATGGAAAACATGTCCTGAGCCACCGCGCCGCGGCAATGGCCGTGATCATCGATGATCGGCCCCAGGAACTCCCAGAACTCGTACTTCTTGATATGGCCGGTGACTTCCCAGCGGCGGACCTGCTCGTCGAGGGCGTAGAGCAATTGTTGGCCGGTGGTCGCGCCCGCAAAGCTCGTGCGGCGATAGAGCGTCCCGCCGAATCGTCGCACGTCGCGATAGCCCTCGGCCGTCCGATTGAACATCACCCCCAGGCGGTCCATGAGGTCGATGATCCGCGGAGCCCAGTCGCACATCTCCTTGACCGGCGGCTGATGCTGCAGGAAGGCCCCGCCGTACACCGTGTCGTCGAAGTGCTTGTACTCGGCATCGCCTTCCTGGCGAGTCACCCGGTTGACCGAGTTGATGCCGCCCTGGGCGCAAACGCTATGCGAGCGGCGAACCGGCACCATGCTGATCAGGTCTACCGGCCGACCCAGTTCCGCGAGTTTCATGGCGGCGGCCAGCCCGGCCAATCCGCCCCCGACGACGACAACACGCTGTTCTGCCATAGTTCGCTCGTTCGCAACTGCGATGGATCAAGATGGATCAACACGTGAGCGCTGCCTGCCTGTGCAGCGTCGGGCTCAACTCCAACTTTCCGCCTGCCGCTCGCGATCGGCAGCGCCCACGCCGGCTGGCGCGGGCTCGACCGTCCGCTGCACCTCGATGCCGGGCCGGTCGGCCTTCACGTCGTACACCTTGAACCCGCGTACTGCGATGATGCCGGTGATGGCCAGCGCCACACCGAACGCGGCGCAGGCGAACCCGGATACCCGCTGCGACCGCGGGCCGACCGTCACGCCCCAGGTGATCAGGAAGGTCCAGATTCCGTTGGCGAAGTGGTAGCAGGCCGCCACCACCCCGATCATATAGAACGGCGCGATCCAGGACCGGCTCTGCATGACCTCGGCCGTGCTCGCCGAGGCCCGTTCAGCCACGAACGCCGATCCGCCCGGGAGCCACCCGCCCATCCAATGCATCTGATACAGGTGCACGAGAATGAACAGTAACGTCGCCACGCCCGTGGTCCGCTGCAGCGTGTAACGAATGTTGTCCCAATAGGTGTAGTGACGCGAGTTCGGCTCAGACTCCAGCCAGATCTTCACACCCACGATGGCGTGGTAGGCCAGCGGGACGAAGATGAACAGAATCTCGACCGGGATCAGCAACGGCCCCAGGCTGTGGATGTTCTCCACCTGCTTTTGGTACAGGTCGCTGGCGGGCGAGCTGACCGCGATCAGGGAGTTTGTCCCGATGTGGAAGAACAGGAAAACCCCGACCGGGATGATCCCAGAGAGTGAGTGCAGCCGGCGAATGAGAAACTGCCGCGACTGCACCGGGCGCACGTAGCGTTTGGCCACAGGCGAAGCTCCTGAGTTGATGACGAACCGTCGTTAGAGAGGAGCCCATGAGACCCCGGCCCTGGGGTAGGCTCCTGCGGACGGCGGATTATAGAGAAATCACTGATCCGGGACCACCCGCCACGGCGTCAATTTGTCTCGCCGAAAGAACGTGTCTCGGCACCGAATCACCGGTGTCGCTTTTCCGGCTGCCGGGAGCACGCCGGGCGTCTCCCAGCTTGGAGAGAAGAGCGTCCCGCTCGAATCCTTTCGCTTTGCTTGCCGATCTGGGAACGGGGCACGCTACTCTGGCACCGGCGGGCAGGCAGCACGCACCCCTCCGAATCCTGTTTTGTTATACCACAGCCGTCATGGCGGCAGAGAACGAAGTCAGTTGACCAAGTACAACTTAATTGGTTACAAGGTATTTAGAAATAGGTGGCATCGAGGTCCTATCTCCACATAAAAAGACTGATCCGACATAACCTCGCACAATGCCAAGACAATCTTTATGGCACAGCCGCCGCTGCCGCTTCTGTCGATCCCCAAAGTCCTTGCTTTCGGCTGGTCGATCCTCTATTCTTTGAAAAGTGGGGAAGGGTTCTTCCGCACTGCAAGGTCCACGGGGGGAAGATGGGGGGACTGGCGAAAGCCCTGGCGAACTCGGTTGTTGCGTCCGTGACGGTTATACGGCGCTTGGGACCGGCCCGAGTCCAGATGCACTTCGTCCGCTCCTCGCGATTGTCTCGAGTCCGCTCGACGTTCACGACGTGACTCTGCCCACCGATCCGCGTGCCGCATGGGCCAGGCTCAGAATGGCCGCTCGGCGCCGGTTATCCCGCCGCAGGCCTTCAAATGGCTCGAGTCTTCACAGCAAGGGAGGAGATGCCATGAAGAGAAAACTGCATCTCATGTGTGTCAGCTTGGCCGTGTTGGCGATGGCACAGATCGCCGCCGCCGACATAACCGTCACCTGGGCAGGCCTGGGCAGTGACGGTGTAGGTTATGGCTATAAGAACGGGGCGGACTATTACAACAACTGGGCGGTGGAGCTGATTTTCACGCCCAATGGACTGCCCAACTATCAGGACAATGTCCCGTTCCGAAGCTTCTGCCTGGAATGGCAGGAGACGCTGTTTCCGGAAGGCTCGACCTTCAATGGAGTGATCTCGGACCGGGCCATGTACGGCGGTGTGGGCCCGCAAGGCGATCCGATAAGTTCGCAGACCGCATGGCTCTATCAGGATTATGTGAAGAACGGGCTGCGGGGAGCAACTGAGGCAGAGAAGAATGTGTATGCTGCAAGCCTCCAGGAAGCCATCTGGGCGTTCGAGGAGGAGCTGCCGTATGGCGATCTCGAGAACAACTCCGGCTGGAAGTTTGCTTACACCGATACGTTCATTGCTGAGGCGAACGCGGCTGTCCAGAACGGGTTCACGGGCCTCGGCAATGTGCGCGTGCTCCAGCTCTACTACTCCGAGGGCGGGGGCCGGGCCCAGGATATCCTGGTCATGGTGCCCGCTCCCGGTGCGGCTGCCCTGGCTCTCGCAGGCCTGGGGATGGTCGGCCGGTTCAGGCGGCGAGCTGCCATCTGAGTTTCCATCCACCCGACTGGCAATGGGAAGCATCATCGGCCCGGCCCGGCGGACACGCCCTGGCCGGGCCGCTGTTTTTACAGCGCCTGCCTGTCTCCTGGCGGCACCTTCCTCTGGTCGCCAGGCTGACGCATGTTTATCGGTTGACACGCGACCGGCTCCCGGCGCCCAGGCCGACTATAACACATTTTCGCCGGCATCCGCCGCGCCCCTCTCCACCGACCGTTTCTTCCGGATAAAGCATTGCTTCCCAACATAACCGCATGCACTGATGCGTTAACATCCATGTAGATCAATGGTTTGCGACGAACTCGATACCCGTTTGTTTCGTACATTGACCGGCTACGCGACAAAACCTGGTTCCCACTGACCCTTGCCAGAAAATTGTCACTCCTGACGCGCAAACCCGTACACAAAAACATTGAAATCTGGCGGTAATTCGTCTATGCTTGCATACCTGCAGGCGTGGCTTACACGGCTACGCCAGGCTTTCGCAAGGGGGGAATCAGCGGGATGGGGAAGGCCCGGATTCCCAAGCCTCATCCGCCCAAGCCTGGAGAAGGCCGTGAGCTATGAGCTGTGGGCGACAATCCAAGAAAAAATCCTTGACGTGAGACACGTGCGCGTCTAACCTGATGCATGTATCGGACGCGCGTAATCCGCGCTTGCGCATGGCCAGAGGGATTGGGAAGAACGTTCGGATGGGAAGAACACCAGCCATTTCGATCCTGATCACCCTCCTGACGACAGGCTTGGCATCGGCCGACCTGGCGGTTACCCATCGCGCGTCCGCTCCCGGCTCTTTCGCTGCCAATAATCGGTCACTCGACGCAGTGGCCGCCAGCGCATCGGCTGCTCTCGGCATTCGTCCGGAGCTCCTGATCGCCATCCTGCAGCCGCCGGTGCTCGATCAGTTGCCGGCGGAGTTCGCTCTTCTGCCCGATCGATTCACAGATCTGCACCGCCTGCCGGTATCGAGTCCGACCACGGCCTGCTTCCATGGTTGGTCGGATTCGCCATTCAGCGACGTTGCTGGTGCCGACACCTCCGGCGAGAACGTGATCGCAATCCCGCCGCCGCCCGACGGCAGCATCCTGACACTCTCCGGCCTGCTCACGCTCGCCGGCCTGCAGTTGGCCCGGTCGGCCCGTCACGCCGGCCTGGCTGCCCTTCTGCATGCCGCGTACGTGCCCGACTGGTATCACGCTGATGCAGTCCAGGTCGGCCACAGTGTGCCCTTCGAATTCCAACCGACGCTCCAGCCCATGCAGAGTGTCTTCGGCCTGATCGTGCCCGAAGCCGACAGGCCCGCCCCCAGCTTCTATCGGCCGGACGCCGACGACCGCATCCGGTCATCGCAACACAAACCCCTTGCTCTCGCTCCCCGCGGTCCTCCGCACATCTCCTGAGCATCTGTCCAATGCCTTCCGTGATGGCTACCTGAGAGCAGTGTAGCTGCTCTTGGGTTGATGCAAGGAGGTAATCTCCGCTCCTGCGGAGAATTGAAGGGACCGAAGAGACTATGAAAACGAAATCAACACTGCTGATCGGCTTGGCCTTGTCGGGTTTGCTGGTCTCCTCAGCGGCTGCGAACCTGCAGGTAGAGGTCGATCTTGGAGACCCGAATCAGTTTGGCGTTCCAAACTACGGCACGACTGAGGGTGGCGAGCTTACCATTGTCGCCCTCACGGACTTGACCCCCACGTACAAGCAGGGGTCGTGGTTCAAGACTTTCTGTGTGGAAAAGGGCGAGTACCTGGAGCACGGCGCTACCTACTACGCCGAGATATCCGACCGCGCTGTCTTCGGTGGCATCAATCATACCAATCCGCCTCCGTACACGAGCAGCGATCCATTCGACCTTCTGGATCCCAGGACGGCGTACCTGTTTTCCAAGTACGCGCCGCAGGTGGATAGCGACACCAAAGCCAACGACCTGCAGAACGCGATCTGGTACATCGAAGGCGAAACCGGTTGGAACTCTTTGAGTGCAACGGCGAAGGATTACGTTACCGAAGCTGATTTCGCCGTCACGAACGGCGACTGGGTCGGCCTGGGCAATGTCCGCGTTCTGCAACTCTGGACCGATCCGACGATCAGAACTTGGGACACTCGTGCCCAGGATGTTCTGATTCTGGTTCCCGCTCCAGGGGCTGCCCTTCTGGCGTTCTTGGGGTTGGCAACTGCTGGCTGGCTGAAGCGTCGCATTGCTTAACATGTAAATCACACCTTGATGCCCCGCATCGAGGTGTGTTCAGGCGGGATACGAAAGAAGCATTCTTTTCAGGAGAACACTCATGTACAGATTTACCGGTTTGGTCTGCATTTTCTTGACATCGGTAGCATCCGCCAATGTTGCCTACAATCAGAATTTGAACCCTACCAAGCAAAATGGCTACATGATCGTGGGAACCGGCATTCCCGCGAACGGCTTTACCGTCGCAACCGGCGACGACGGATCCCTATTGGCACTGAAGGCCAGAGAACGCACCACCGGACAGCCGCTGTGGTTTGTCGACAATGTGTACTACGTAAAGCCCGGCATGGCTCCGAATGGCACGTCTCCCTGGTGGAGCTTTGATTTCCAGTTCACGCCCGGAAAATTCGAGAACAACGAGTGGAAGCCGTCTGAGATCTATACCTTGGAGCTGCTGGTCGATTTCGATCCCAGCTCGGGAACAGATTTCGACATAATTTCCCTTCCTCTCACCAATGCAGACCCCTCTTGGCTTACCGAGCATGGCGACGGGTTCTTCACCAATCCGGGCGGCGGCGCCTGGAGCGACGATGATGTCCCGTATGTCTATAGCCAATCTTGGAATCTCGGCTTCGACTTCTGGACCAAGGCCTACAACCCGTTTTCGCCCGGTGTCTACGATATCGGTCTGAAGGTGTACAATAGCACGAATCCCGAAGGGGAGGTCTGGATTAAGGTTGTTGTCGTCCCCGCTCCCGCGGCGGCTGGATTAGCTCTTGTGGGTCTCGGTCTGGTCGGTTGGGTGCGGCGGCGGATTGCCTGAGGCGGCTCGAGCCTCGAGGCTTGACTGCTTCGAACCATCTCGAACAATTCCAAGATGACACGGCCCGGCGAAGAAACGCATCTTCGCCGGGCTGTTTCTTTCATGGCAAGCTGTGGGCTGTGAGCCGACGCGACAGGCCGCGGCCCGTAGCTCATAGCCGCCGCCTCTTCCTTCCTCTGTGTCCCTCCGCGACCTCTGTGGTGACACAAGCTCTCGGCGATCCGCGATCGGCCGCCCCAGCACGGGGCATACCGCTCATCGCGCCCCACGGGGTCGCTGACGCCCACGCATGCCGAACCATACAAAACCGTCTGTTCTGATCGCCAAATATCTGAACAACCATATCTTACACCATCACCGATGTCGTAATGTCAGGCCCGCCGACCAGCGGTCCTGCCGCGAGCCACCTCCGCCGTCCTTCGCAACGAACGCTCCGCCGCAGTACTGCATCGCCCCTAGAAAAAATACTTGACACATGTCCCGCATCTGAATACAATGACCGATAGTGGGACATCTCTTTCCGGCACGTCATGGGGGTGTCCGCAAGAAGGGGAAGCACGCTCCGAATGTCGAGAACACCAGCCATTGCGATTTTGGTGACTCTCGTGACCGCTCATCTGGCATCAGCCGACCTGACGGTCCATACTGGCTGGTGCGCGTTCGGACCCACGCCAACGGGTGACACATGGACGTCGCTCGGCGAACGAGACATCCGTCTCCCCATGCTGATCCGTCTGAACATCCCCCTCGAGGCATTGGAAACCGCCTCCGATGTGTGCCTGCTCGATGGATTGACGTCCGCCGCCGCCTTGCCGGCGGATCGGTTCGACATGCTGCAGCGCCTGCCGATACCCAGGCTGGCCGCGAGCAGCCTGCACACCTCCTTCGGCTGGCCGTTTCACGCCGGCCTCACGCCTGCGACAGACGGCGACGACGAGAACGTGTTCGAGCTGCCACCGCCGCCGGATGCCGGCATGCTGACGCTCTCAGGGCTGCTGACCGTCGCCGGCGTGCAATTGGCTCGGTCGGCTCGTCACGCCGGCCTGGCCGCTCTGCTGCATGCCGCCCATGTACCCGATTGGTATCACGCCGACGC
>Ga0116180_1001037_pt1 | contig 24059 bp, 25 predicted proteins | sample AD_UKC073_MetaG_FD_89804 | JGI IMG/M metagenome (GOLD analysis project Ga0116180, IMG submission 89804) | Active sludge microbial communities of municipal wastewater-treating anaerobic digesters from USA - AD_UKC073_MetaG | ecosystem: Engineered > Bioreactor > Anaerobic > Digestate | place: USA...
ATCGGAAATCGCCGCCGACTTTCCACGTTTCTTGACGACCTTTGACCTAATAAACCAATAGCCCTTCTCGGGAAAGAGAGCGTCACTGAACAAGAACTTAGTCTCAGTGCTCCTCATCCCGGTAAGAAGCAGTATCAGCATCATTGCTGCATTCTGAGCATCGCAAACGAAAGCTTCAAGCTCCATCTGCGAAATGCCAAAAACTTCGCCAAGGGCCGCGCCAGGCACCACACCATTCAAGTAGGCATCCACAGCCGCCGCATACGCACCTAGGCCAGCTTTGCCACCCGACTCCAAGTTTCTGGACACATCAGTGCAATGGATGGACAAACCCAAAGCAGCTTTGAACTTCAATATACGCCGAATACATTGATCCTGCACGAACAAGAAATGCATGTCGGTGAGGGTCGGTATGCCTGGGCCATTGACACTCTTCGGCCAGACCATCGACCCTTTCTCGATATCAACAAGCTGCCATTGCAGCGGTGCAGACAGATTTCGCTGAATCGCCGAATCAGAAATGAGCTTAAGAGCACGCTTGAGGTGTGCGCCACGACCAGGGTACTGCGCAATCGCTTCCTTGAGCAGTGGAAACGAAATATGAGACAGTTCCGTCACCGTTTGACCATAGCGCGACTGCGCAATGACGATCGCGGATGAAAAGACCTTAGCAAGATCCTCAATACGGCCTTTCACTGTCTTTGGGTCAACGCCCTTTGCCCCAGTCCTGGAGTGCTTCAATAAGTTTGGAAAGCGAGCATAGATTGCGGCGGCAATCTTCAGATCAGAAACTATTTCAGCAGTTAGACAATAGGTGTACTCGCTCTTTTTCTTTGAGTTGAAGTGCCCATAGGTTGCGCCCTTCCCATACATGAGATCGCGCCAAACGATGGAGCTTGTTGCAACACCTTGATATAGCGGATCGCCCTTCTTAAGGAATGGCCAGGAATCGTCGGAAAATAGGCCAAACCAAATGGGCATTTCCGGGGCGAAAACTGCCTGACCTGCCATTACGGCATTCAGGGTAGGAAGCTCTTTTACAGATGCCATCTCTTAGATCCCCTGGTAGATGAGTTGATCGACCAAGATGTCATCAAGACTCACAGATTTAAGCTTGGCCTCCCTGAGAACTTCCTTCGAGAAAATTGCGTCGTCCTGCAGAGCGCCATCGATGAGCTTGACAACGTCTTCGAGGAGTTTTCGTCGAGGCTCGAGGGACGGCGATCCCTTCTCCAGAGCGGCCGACACGCGCTCCCGGTAGATAATGATTTTCGGGAGTGACGACTCCGTGATGATCGCACTATCGCAGAAGAGACACATATTCCAGTGCTTGCAGATTGCACCGTCCTTGTGACGCGTGACCTTCCGGACAACGTCACTGGGCGAATATGGATCAAGGCATCCACAGCCAGACAAGGTCTCGTGAAAGGTATCGGTAGATACCGTTGCAGAGCGCTTCTTGCTTTTCGATTTGGACGCCTTGGTGGTACGGTGCTCAATTGACCTGCGCGCAATCTTACCTAGAGCATCATTTACGACAGCATTGAACACTGGCCGAAGGCGATGTTCATCCATATAGGTGGTAGTTGTCGAAACGCTTCCGTGACCGATCGCAACTTGAACTTGAAAGGGATCTGCACCGGATAGAACCAGATTGGTTACGAGTGTTGGGCGGCACCGAGCCAAATTAAATCGAAAATCAGCTCCGAAATTCTCCCTCAGCCCTTCCTCAGTCGCGAATCGGTTATACCAAGTCTTAGCCTTTCCCAAGGGGTCAATTCCGACGATGACCCTGCGGCCCAACGATCGGGAGGCCTCAACATCCTCAAATATGAAGAGGCGCTGCTGCATCTCCTTTGGCGCAAAAGGCCGGATTTTGGATGTTATGGCGAGGATAACTTCAATCAGGCGCTCGACCCTAACGGCGATCTTTTGATCGAGAAAATGCTCCTCCACCTCAAGCAGGTCAATATGCAGCGTCTGCTGCTCGGGTCTGGTTTGACTTGCAGAGCGCTTTTTCAAATAGGTAATTACGGCACTACCGGTGAGGCCATGCTCAGACTGGAACGAATCAATCTCAAGCTTCTTTAACGCTTCAACATTAAGGCCGGTGATCATGCAAAGTTCTGCGGCAAGTGGCATCACGACCCGGTCGTCGACAAACGGCCAAACGCCCCATCGGCAAAACAGCATCCTCAATCGCTTGTCAGAAGCGATTCCGCACAAATTGCGCCGCCGGAAATCGGTGAGCATTGCGTATGCATCGCACTGGTACTCGTTCTCGAACGACCAGAGGAGAGCACGCTCGTCCGACCGAAGCACGTGAATAGGGACGAGGCCTACGGACTGTTCTGGCGTGCAGCCTTTGCGCAATCGCTGGGACACGAGCGCGACGTCGGTACCGTAGGCACTAGCAGCCTGTGCCAAGCTGGGGTAGCTGACACCTTCGACAACCAGTTCCTTTGGCGCACTGGACGAAGCCCTCTTTCGCCGCTCCAGGCCAATGGCTTCTCGTACGTCCCACCCTATTTTCAGACGCGCTTGAATGTCACCTCGTGATACCCCGAAATGACGAGCCGCAACTGCCGGCTTGTACTGCACGCCCTCAATCTCGATCTGCGCGAGTGTATTCTTCTTCCGATAGGGAATCCCTTTGTCTGATCGCTCATAACCTTGCAGCAATCCCCGAGCGACGTTCACCCACTTGGCCAGCGCCGCATTAATAATCTCCTGCTGATCCTCCGTGTATGAGGAACGGCTGTTGGTTTCGCGGGCGCCCTTATGCATCGGCGCGTGATAGACGACTGTATCGATGACCCGAATTGAATAAGCAATGTCCATCACGCGCCGCACGGACTTATATATACCATACCGCGACTTGCTCGAAAGCTTTTGCTTATCCAGCCACCTATTGAATCGAACGAGGGCGTCTGCCTCCCAGTGCTGGTGCAGATAGAAACGCGGGGACACTCTCAGATCGGGATACTCCGCCTTGGTCTCCTCGACGTACTCAAGGTACTTATTTCTTGCGTACCGAAAGGATCCCGCATACGGCTCCTCTTGCTCCCGTTCAACCTGAAAGAACATCCAAACTATCTGGGCGTATGGATTGTGGGTTGTCGGTTCAGGCGGACGCGCGATCCTAACGATGTTTTGGGCCACGATGTCCTCGGCTTTCCTTGTGTCTGAGAGGCGCTAGCCACGATTCACTTCGAATCGTTTCCGCCTCCTCTAGACGATTGAGTCGACGACCTGCCTTGCTTAAACGTTCAAGCATTGCAGGAGATATTTGCGTATATATCTCCGTCGTGCGCAAATCGTTGTGACCCAACATACTTTGGACAATCAGCATCCTATCTACATAGTCTTTACCTGCATCGGACCGGAGAACGGAAAAGGCGGTTCCATGGCGAAGCCAATGAGAACGGAAACTTTCCGGCAAGCCGGCGCGTCTTACTGCAGCCTTGAACTGCTTCGCAGCATTGCGTGCTTGCCACATCAACTGATTTGCAGTGAGAAACACTGGCTTCTCTGGATCATTGAATGCCCATCTAGAATCGAGCCGGTATTCAGCAGAATTGTGATAGGCCTTAATGCGTCTCAGGACGGCACGCGAAATCAAGGTAATACGCTCCTTGACGGTACCACCGCGGCCTTTGGCTCCATTGACGCAAATCGGAATGAATTCGTGGGCAGCGTCAAATCCGGCCTCGTTCGGCAAATCCCTTCGCTGGAGCCCAATCAACTCTGAGATCCGAAGGCCCATATCATATTGAGCATGAAACATGCAGCGTTCACACTCGTTATGAAAGCCCTTGAGCACCCGAACGACAGTCTCAGTTTCAATGAACTTCGGGCTGTTAGGGCTCGACCGCTTCGTAATGTTTCCTGCACGGCCATCACGGCCCCGCGGCGAGTTCTCCGCATCACGTAGATTTCCCGCATCGGCCGTGCAGAGCCAGTCCAGGAATTCGTGGGCACAAACTTCACGAGCGAGAAGGGTCTTATTGCTTCTGGCCCCGTGCTTCTTCATGTACTGAAGCCAGTTGACGAGGTCACTGCGATTCAACCCAATGAGGTTTTCGTCGACGCTGAGGCTTGGCAGGGGCGGCTGCTTCTCGATCCAACGGATGAGGTAGGTCATCGTCTTGCCGTACTGCTGGACCGTGTAGGCGCTGTATGTGAGACCCACTTGGCGCCCAATGTGGCTGAGCCAGGCCTGAACGGTTCGAACAATGAATCCGTTGCTGTCAGTGACGCTGTAGACGGCCTCTGGCGCCCCATTCAGCTCCAACTCAACGGTTTGGTCAGGTCGAGAGAGCAGCACCTGCTCGCCCTTGAATCGCTGCGAGCTGACACCGATGAGAGACGCCTCAAGATACGCGTCGAGGGGTCTGGGCCGTGCGCTTGAGTACGCCGTCTCACTCATTGCGTCCACATGCAGCACCCAGTCGCCAAGGTACCCCAATTTATGGTTCCCAGCGCGTAGCTGTCAAGTTCATGCAGTCAGCCCCGGACGCGCTGGCTCGCAGTCAACCATGAACTTCGAACGATGGTCCTCAGCAGTCCCGATCAGGACTCGGCGGTATGATGGGTTGAAACCTGTGTACAGGTCTCAACCGGGGGCCTCCGGCGGCCTGGCAAGGGCCTGAAGACAATGAAGATTCAACCCATCAAGACAACACCAACTGAGGGACGTCGCCTTGAACTTTTCTCTTTGGTGCCGTAAACACATCTACGACAACCACGTGGAGCAGGTGCGCACCCAGCTCGACCGCACGCCCTACCCCTACCCCAGGCTGGAGATCGTGCGCCGGCCCGACAGCATCGACGGCTACCGCTACGAGGACTTCGTCGTGCACGGCTACCAGAGCCATCCGCTGATCAAGGCGCCGGTGGCGGTGTGAGCGCGGTTCCCCTCGCCCTCATCGCCAGCGTCGACCGCCAGCGGATCATCGGCAGCGACAACGAACTGGTCTGGCGCGAGCCGGAAGACCAGCGCTGGTTCCGCCGCCAGACCATGGGCTGCCCGGTGGTGATGGGCCGCAAGACCTGGGACTCGCTGCCGGTGCGCTTCCGCCCGCTGCCGGGGCGGGTCAACATCGTCGTCACCCGCCAGGGCGACTGGCAATCCGATGGCGCGCAGGTGGCGCACACGCTGGCCGACGCGCTGGCGCAGGCCCGCGCCTCAGCCGCGGCCACCGGCGCGCCGCGCGTGTTCGTGATCGGCGGCGGCCAGCTGTTCGCCGAGGCGCTGCCGCTGGCCGACCAGCTGCTGATGACCGAGATCGACGCCGACCTGCCCGGGGACGTTCGTTTTCCCGACTGGCGCGACGGTGCATTCGTCGAACAATCAAGAGACACGCGGCACAGCGACGGCCCACCGGCCTGTGCCTACGCCTTCGTCACCTACCAGCGCCACCGGTAGCCTCTGTCCGGGCTGGCGTTGCCAACCACGCACCGCCATGCAGATCACCCCCATCCCCACCGCCACCTTCGGCGCCACCGTCACCGGATTGCGCCTGGCCGACCTGGACGACGCCGGCTTCGCCGCGCTGCACGCCGCCTGGCTGCAGCATGCGCTGCTGATCTTCCCGGGCCAGCACCTGAGCAACGCCCAGCAGATCACGTTCGCCAAGCGCTTCGGGCCGATCGAGCGCATGGGCGGCGACGACATCGTGGCCATCTCCAACGTCAAGGCCGACGGCACGGTGCGCCAGCACACGCCGGCCGAGTGGGACGACATGATGAAGGTCATCGTCGGCAACATGGCCTGGCATGCCGACAGCACCTACATGCCGGTGATGGCCCAGGGCGCCGTGTTCTCGGCCGAGGTGGTGCCGCCCACCGGCGGGCGCACCGCGTTTGCCGACATGCGCGCCGCCTGGGACGCGCTGGACGACGCCACCCGCGCCCTGGTCGAACAGCGCAGCGCCCACCACTCGCTGAAGTATTCCCAGAGCAAGCTGGGCCACGTGCAGGCCGAAGGCTCGGCCTACAACGGCTACGGCATGGACACCACCGTCACGCCGCTGCGCCCGCTGGTCAAGGTGCACCCGGAAACCGGCCGAAAGTCGCTGCTGATCGGCCGCCATGCGCACGCCATTCCGGGCCTGGACGCGGCCGAGTCCGAACGCTTCCTCGAAGGCCTGGTCGACTGGGCCTGCCAGGCGCCGCGCCTGGTCGAGCACCAATGGGCCGCCGGCGACGTCGTGGTGTGGGACAACCGCTGCCTGCTGCACCGCGCCGAGCCCTGGGACCTGCAGCTGCCGCGGGTGATGTGGCACAGCCGCCTGGCCGGCAACCCGGCCACCGAATCGGCCACGCTGGTCTGAGCACAACCGCCCCGTGAACGCACCACGCCCCGGCTTCCGCGGCAACAAGTCCAGCCTGCCCAGCAAACCCTGCGCCGTCTGCGGCCTGCCCATGACCTGGCGCAAGCGCTGGGCACGCAACTGGGCCGAGGTGAAGTTCTGCTCCGACGCCTGCCGCCGCCGCGGCGCCGGGCCGTCGCATGGCTGAACGGCCCACCACCCTGCGCCACCTCGTCGTCGTGCTGGGCGACCAGCTCGACCCTGACGCGGCGGGCTTCGACGGCTTCGACCCCGCGCAGGACGCGGTGTGGATGGCCGAGGTGGCCGAGGAATCCACCCACGTCTGGTCGAGCAAGCCGCGCACCGTGCTGTTCCTGGCGGCGATGCGGCACTTTGCCCAGGCGCTGCGGGATGCCGGCCGGCCGCTGCACTGCACCGCGCTGGACGATGCCGCCAACCAGGGCAGCCTGGCCGCCCAGCTGCGCGCCGACATCGCCCGCCTGCAGCCCGCCGGCCTGGTGATGACGGCGCCGGGCGACTGGCGCGTGCTGAAGGCCCTGCGCGCCGTGGCGGCCGAGGCCGGGCTGGCGCTGGACGTGCGCGAGGACCGCCACTTCTTCTGCACCGTGCGCGAGTTCGCCGCCCATGCCAAGGGGCGCAAGTCGCTGCGCATGGAGTTCTTCTACCGCGCGCAGCGCCAGCGCCACCGCGTGCTGATGGACGGCGACCAGCCCGAGGGCGGGCAATGGAACTTCGACGCACACAACCGCGAGGCCTTCGGCGCTGGCGGGCCGGGGGCGGTGCCGCCGCGGGCGACCTTTGAACCGGACGCCATCACGCGCCAGGTGATGGCCCTGGTCGAGCAGCGCTTCCCCGGCCACCCCGGCCGGCTCGACAGCTTCGCCTGGCCGGTGACGCGCACCCAGGCGCTGCAGGCGCTGCACCGCTTCATCGCAGAGCGGCTGCCGCAGTTCGGCCGCTACCAGGACGCGCTGTGGCCCGGCGAGCCCTGGCTGTACCACGCCCACATCGCCGCGGCGATGAACCTGAAGCTGCTGCACCCGCGCGAGATCGTCGCCGCCGCCGAGGCCGCGTACCGTGCGGGCCAGGTGCCGCTGGCCAGCGCCGAGGGCTTCATCCGCCAGGTGATCGGCTGGCGCGAATACGTGCGCGGCATCTACTGGACCCGCATGCCGGCCTATGCCGACCAGAACGCCCTGGACGCGCAGCAGGACCTGCCCGCCTGGTACTGGACCGGCGCCACCACCATGGCCTGCCTGCGCGACGTGATCACGCAGACGCTGGACCACGGCTATGCCCACCACATCCAGCGCCTGATGGTGACCGGCCTGTACGCCCTGCTGCTGGGCGTGCAGCCGCAGCAGGTGCACGCCTGGTACCTGGCGGTGTACGTGGACGCGGTGGAATGGGTGGAGCTGCCCAACACCCTGGGCATGGCGCTGTATGCCGACGGCGGGCTGATGGCGAGCAAGCCGTACGTGGCCACCGGCAAGTACATCCAGCGCATGGGCCCGCACTGCCAGGGCTGCCGCTTCGACCCCGGCCAGCGCACCGGCGACCGCGCCTGCCCCTTCACCACGCTGTACTGGGACTTTCTGCTGCGCCACGAACAGCGCCTGGCCGCCAACCCGCGCATGGCGCTGCAGGTGAAGAACCTGGCGCGGCTGGACGATGCCGAGCGCGACGCGGTGCAGCAGCGCGCCGACGCCATTCGCCGCGGCGAGGTGGGCGCCGACCATGGCTGAGGCGATCGAGGCCACCCGCGCCGCCGCGCTGGCGCGCATCGCCGCCGTGCGCCCGGCCGACTATGCGCGCACCCGCAATGCCATCGACGGCGCGGTCAGCGGGCTGTCGCCCTGGCTCACCCACGGCATCGTCAGCCTGCCCGAGGTGCTGGCCGGCGTGCTTGCCCGCCAGCCGCTGGCGGTGCAGCACAAGTTCGTGTTCGAACTGGGCTGGCGGGCGTTCTTCCGCCATGTGTGGGCGCAGCGCGGCGACGGCATCTTCGAGTCGCTGCACGCCGGCCCGCTGCCCGATGCGGCCTATGCCCGCGCAGTGCCCGCCGATGTGCGCCAGGCCGCCACCGGCGTGCCAGTGGTCGACCAGGCGGTGCGCACGCTGTATGCCACCGGCACGCTGCACAACCATGCGCGCATGTGGCTGGCCAGTTACCTGGTGCACCTGCGCAAGGTGCACTGGCGCGCCGGTGCCGATTGGCTCCACGCCCATCTGCTCGACGGCGACCTCGCCAGCAACCACCTCAGCTGGCAATGGGTGGCCGGCACTGGCAGCCACAAGCCGTATCTCTTCAACGCCGGGAACGTGGCGCGCTTCGCCCCGCCGGCCTGGCACAGCCCGGGCACAGTGGTCGATGCGACCTATGAAGCCCTGGACCTGTTCGCACGTGACGCCAGCGCGGTGGCGCCGGCCGGCAGCGGCGCGCCCGTCGACGAACCGGCGCTGCTGCATGCGCCACCCGCAGACCTGGGCCTGCAGCCGCCCGATGCGGCCGCCGTCGCCGACCGCGATGTCTGGCTGGTCCACCCCTGGGCCCTGGGCGAACTGCCCGCCGATCTGCCGGCCGGTGCGCAGGTGCTGGGCGTCCTCCTCGCCGACTTCCACGCCTCGTGGCCGTGGTCGGCGCGCCGCTGGCACTTCGTCGGCACGCGCATGGCCGATCTGGCGCCGCTGCGCTGGTGGGGCGACGCTGCCGCCATCGGCGCGGCGCTGGCCGGTGCCCGGCGGGTGCGCAGCGTGGGCGATCCGCATATCGACCGCTGGTTGGCCAGTTGGGCCGAGGTGACGCCGCCGCCCGTGCTTTTCCCAACCGTGGACCGGCGCTGCGATTCGTTCTCGCAGTGGTGGACGCGCGCCACCCGCGGCCTGCACGACGCGGCCGAGCTGCTGCCCGCCGCGCCCGCCGACGCTTAGCGCTGCGGCATGTCGGCCGCGCCGAAGCCCAGGCTGACGCTGGCATCGGGCGGAATCGGCGGCAGGGTCGCGTCCCAGGCCAGCCAGCGATCGCGCATCGCGGCCAGCCGCTGCGGCTCGCGCTTGGCCAGGTTGGCGCGCTCGCGGGCGTCGGCGCTGATGTCGAACAGGTACTCGTGGCCGTCGACCTGCAGGTACTTCCAGGGGCCTTCGCGCAACGCCCGCTGGCCACGGTGGTTCATGCGCCAGGCGAGTGGTCGATCGGTCGGTCGGTCGAAGCGGTGGCTCGGGTCGCGCAGCAGCGCGGCCAGCGACACGCCGTCGATCGGCCAGTCGGGGTGCGGCGTGCCGCCGCCGACGTCGAGCATGGTCGCCGACCAGTCCATGGTCAGGCAGTGCTGGGCGCTGGTGCTGCCGGCCGGAATCAACGCCGGCCAGTGGGCGATCCAGGGCACGCGGATGCCGCCTTCGGTCAGGTCCATCTTGCCGCCCACCAGGGGCCAGTTGTCACTGAAGCGCTCGCCGCCGTTGTCGCTGGTGAAGACGATCAGCGTGTCGTCGAGCAGGCCTTCGGTGCGCAGCGTGGCGACGATGTGGCCGATGCCCTCGTCCATGTGGTGGATCATGCGGCGATAGGCATCCACGTTGCCGCCGTCCAGGTGGAACAGGTTCTTCGCCAGCGCGGGCGCGATGTGTGCGTCGTCGCGGGTCTCCCAGGGCCAGTGCGGCGCGGTGTAGTGCAGGCTCAGGAAGAAGGGCTTGCCGCCGCGGGCGTCGGCCGCGCGCCGCTGCACCAGGTCGACGGCACGCTGCGACAGCAGGTCGGTCAGGTAGCCCACCTCGCGGTGCGGCTCTTCGCCCACGAACATGTCGTGGTGGCCGGCGCTGCTGCAGTGGGTGAAGTAGTCGACCCCGCCGGCCATGATGCCGAAGAACTCGTCGTAGCCCGAGCGCAGCGGGCCGAAGTGCGGCGGGTAGCCCAGGTGCCACTTGCCGATCAGCGCGGTGGCGTAGCCGGCCTCGCGCAGCAGCGACGGCAGGGTGGGGATCTCCGGCGGCAGGCCCAGCCGGGGGTCGCCCTTGCTGCGGCTGTTGATGGGTTCTTCCAGCGCGCCGCGCAGCCGGTACTGCCAGCGCATGGTGATCATCGCGAAGCGCGTGGGCGAGCACACCGGCGAATTGCTGTAGCCCTCGGTCAGCCGCAGACCGCCGGCGGCCAGGGCGTCGATGTGCGGCGACACCGCGCCGAAGGGCGCCTGCCGGCCGCCGTAGCAGCCCAGGTCGGCGTAGCCCAGGTCGTCGCTGACGATGAAGATGATGTTCGGTCGCTTGATCGATCCGGTCATGTTCACTCCGCCTTCATGCCGGTGCTGCGCACCAGCTCGCCATACCGTGCATTCAAGTCAGCCAGGCGCTTGGCCGCCGCAGCGCCGGTCTGGCCTTCGTAGACCAGGTCCAGGCCCTTCATCCGGGCCTGCATCTCGGGGCGCTGCAGGGCGTCGGCAATCGCCCGGGCCAGCGGCTGCAGCACCGCGTCGGGCGTGGCCGCGGGCGCCATCACCAGGTACAGCACTTCGGATTCCAGCGCCTTCAGCCCCAGCTCGGCCACCGTGGGCAGTTGGGGCGCCAGCTGCGGCCACGCCGCGCGCCAGGATGTCCGACGGCCCGCCGGGCGGGAAGTTGTTGATCAGCGTGACCTGGCGCGACGGCCAGGCCTGGGCGTGGGCGGGTGGGCCCGACAACATGGCCGCCATGGCCAGGACGGCCAGGGCAGCGCGAACAACGTGGCGGCGGACAGGGTGCATGCGGACGTCTCCTTGGGCCTGTGATGGTGCCAGGGCCGCCGCGCAGTGCCGCGGCGGCAATCGTGTCAATCCTCGACCGACGGCTCAGCGCCGGCGTGCAGCCGCGCCTGGGCCAGCAGCCGGTCGAGCAGCCCGTCGAGCAGCGCCAGTTCATCGGTCGACAGGCAGGCGGTGATCTGTGCATTGCGCCGCTCGATCACCGGCTGCAGCCGCGCCCACTGCTGCGCGCCGGCCTCGGTCAGCGCCAGCAGCACGCCGCGGCCGTCGCTGGGTGCGGCGGTCTTGGACACCAGGCCGCGCTCGACCAGGGCCTGGGCGGCGCGGCTGGCCTGGCCCTTGTTCAGGTTGGCCAGGCCCGCCAGGTCGTTGACCGACAGCGGCCCGAACGACGCCACGGCCGACAGGCAGCGGCCCTCGCCCAGGGCCATGCCGGCGTCGGCCAGGTAGGCCTGCTGCGTCACCCGGTCGGTCAGCTTGCCCAGCGTGTGCAGGCGGTGGGTGACGCTGCGGTCGAGCTGGAACGCCGCGCTGCGAGGCACGGCCTCAGTCCAGCTTGATGTTGGCGCTGCGGATCACCTCGCCCCACTTGGCGCGCTCGGCGCGGGCGTAGTCGGCCATCTCCTGGGGCGTGCTGGGAATGGCCTCCAGGCCCAGGGTCTGGAAGCGGGCCTTGACGGTGGTGGTGTCCAGCGCCGCGCGCAGGGCCTTGGCCAACTGGTCAACCACCGGCTGCGGCGTGGCCGCGGGCACCACCAGGCCCTGCCAGGCGTAGGCCTCGAAACCCTTCAGGCCCTGCTCGGACAGGGTGGGAATGGTCTCGAAGTTCTTCACCCGCTTCGGGCTGGCCACGCCCAGCGGACGCAGCTTGCCCGACAGGATGTGCGGGTAGCCGCTGGCGGTGTCGACGAACATGAACGGCACCTGGCCGCCGACCACGTCCTGCACCGCCGGTGCCGCGCCACGGTAGGGCACATGCGTCAGCGGCACGCCCAGGCGCGCCTTCAGCAGCTCGGTGGCCAGATGGTGCGGGCTGCCGGCGCCCGGCGTGGCGAAGCTGGCACCGCCGGATTGCGCCTTGGCCCAGGTGGTGAACTCGGCCAGGGTCTTGGCGGGCACCGACGGGTTCACCACCAGGATCATCGGAAAGCGCGCCATCAGGCCCACCGGCGCAAAGTCCTTCTCCACGTCGTAGGCCAGCTTGGCGTACAGGAAGGGGTTGGCCGCCAGGGTCGCGGTGTCGGCGCTCAGCAGCACATGGCCGTCGGCCTTGGCCTTGGCGGCGTAGTCGGCGCCGATGTTGGTCGCCGCGCCGGGCTTGTTGTTGATGACGATGGTGGCGCCCAGGGTCTTGCCCATCTGCTCGGCCAGGGTGCGGGCCACCACATCGGTGCCGCCGCCGGCGGGATAAGGCACGACCCATTCGATGGGCTTGTCAGGGAACGCGAAGGCCAGCAACGGGCTGGCAAGCAGGGCAAGGGCGCCGCGGCGGGCGAGGGTCAGGACCATGAAAACTCCGGATCGGAACAGTGGAAGCATCGGCAGGCGGGTTGACCCGCATCAACACGCACTGTCCGCGATTTTGGTTGCGAGCGCAACTAAGTAGATTTGCGCATCGCGCTGCCGCCTTGATCTTGGCAAACTCGTTGCGCTCGCAACCAAAGGTCGCCCGATGCACCAACCCGACGCCACGCCCCGCCACTCGATCTACTACCGCTACCAGGTGCACGCGCCCTGGCTGCCGGCCGCCGGCAGCGCCCAGCCACGGGTGCCGGTGGTGATCGTCGGCTCGGGCCCGGCGGGCATGGTGACGGCGCTGGAACTGGCGCGCCACGGCGTGCCCTCGGTCGTGCTGGAAAGCGAACTGCAGGTGTCGCTGGGCAGCCGGGCCATCGTCTTCACCCGGCGGTCGATGGAGATCCTGCAGCAGGTGGGCGTGGCCGCGCGGATGACCGAAGCCGGCCTGCCCTGGCGCAACGGCAACTCGTTCTACCGCGGCCAGCGCGTCTTCCGCATGGCGGCGCCGCACGACCCAGACGACCGCTTCTTCCCGATGCTGAACATCCAGCAGCAGTCCCTGGAGGAGTTCCTGGTCGACGCCTGCAAGGCGCAGCCGCTGATCGACTTCCGCTGGGGCAACAAGGTCACCGCCATCGCCCAGCACGCCGACCACGCGGTGCTGACGGTGGACACGCCGGCCGGTGACTACACCCTGCCCGCCGACTGGGTGGTGGCGGCCGACGGCGGCCGCTCGCCGCTGCGCAGCATGCTCGACCTGAAGCTGGAGGGCGCGTCCTACGAGGGCTTCTTCGTCATCGCCGACATCCGCGTCGACCTGCCCCTGCCCACCGAGCGCCTGGCCTTCTTCGACCCCGACTGGAACCCCGGCAACACCGTGCTGATGCACCGCGAGCCGCACGGCATCTGGCGCGTGGACTACCAGTTGCCCACGGGCGAGACACCCGAGCAGGCGCTCAAGCCCGAGAGCCTGAAGGCCCGCATCGACGCCACGCTGGCGATGGTGGGCCACGCCGGCGCCCCGTGGGAGATGGACTGGGCATCGGTGTACTCGGCCCGCACGCTGACCCTGCCCGACTACCGCAGCGGCCGCGTGCTGTTCACCGGTGATGCGGCCCACCTGCTGCCGATCTTCGGCGTGCGCGGCGCCAACACCGCCTTCCAGGATGCGCAGTCGCTGGGCTGGCACCTGGCCCATGTGGTCAAGGGCCTGGCCGGCGAGCGGTTGCTGGCCAACTACAGCGCCGAACGCGTCGGCGCGGCGCGCGAGATCATCGACGAGGCCGGCAAGAGCACCCGCTTCATGACGCCGCCCACGCGCGGCTTCCAGCTGCTGCGCGACGCGGTGCTGTCGCTGTCGCTCCAGCATGACTTCGTGCGCCCGCTCTACCACTGGCGCACCTCGCGGCCGCACGAATACACACACTCGATGCTGAACGCCACCGGCGACGACGATGGCCTGTTCACCGCCGGCCCGGCGCGTGGTGCGCCGCCGCGCAACGTGCGCCTGGGCGCCGACGACTTCCTGCTCGATCACCTGGGCGGCGGCTTCGAGCTGCTGCTCTTCAACCCGGCCGGCGCCGTGCCCGCGCCGCTGCTGGCCGAGGTGGATGCCGTGCGTGCACGCGGCGTCGCGGTGCGCATCACCGCCATCGGCACGGCAGCGGTGCAAGGCGCCGACCAGTGCTTCGCCGATGCCGACGGCCATGTGCGCGCCCGCTACGGCGTGCCCGGAAGCGGTGGCGCCTACCTGCTGCGGCCGGACCAGCATGTCTGTGCGCGCTGGCTGACGCTGGACGCCACCCGATTGCGCGCTGCCTTCGCCCAAGCCCTGCCCCAATGACCACCGAGACACCGATGACCACCACCTCCTCCACCCTGGACATCGGCGGCCTGGAAGCCGTCTACGACCGCCTGGCCCAGGCGATCGACACCGCGGGCGAGGCGAAAGCACCGCTCTTCCTCGTCAAGCTGGCCCTGCTGAACGCGCAGGCGCTGGGCGACGCCACCCTGTTCGCCGCGCATGTCGACGCGGCGCTGCAGGACCTCTGATCCGGCACGACCTTCCAAGGAGACACACCATGGCATTGATCGAACGCGTCCACCATGTGGCCTACCGCTGCAAGGACGCCAAGCAGACCGTCGAGTGGTACGAAAAGCACCTGGGCATGCACTTCGTGCTCGCCATCGCCGAGAACGAGGTGCCCTCGACCAAGGCGCCCGACCCGTACATGCACGTCTTCCTGGACGCCGGCAACGGCAACGTGCTGGCCTTCTTCGAACTGCCCAGCCAGCCGCCGATGGGCCGCGACACCAACACGCCCGACTGGGTGCAGCACCTGGCGCTGAAGGTGGATTCGGTGGCCACCCTGCTGGCGACCAAGGCGAAGCTGGAAGCCGCCGGCATCGCCGTGGTCGGCCCCACCGACCACACGATCTTCCAGAGCATCTATTTCTTCGACCCCAACGGCCACCGGCTGGAACTGGCGGCCGACACCGGCACGCCCGCCATGTACGCCAAGCTGGACGCGGTCAAGCGCGCCATGCTCGACGAGTGGGCCCGCACCAAGCGCGCGCCGACGCATGCGCAGTGGATGCATGACGGCTCGATGGCCGGGAGCCACTGACATGCCCCACACCAACGAGACCCACGATCCGGCGCTGACCAGCTGGGTGGCATCCGCCAATGCCGGCGGCGACTTCCCCATCCAGAACCTGCCCTTCGCCGTGTTCCGCCAGCCGGGCCAGGCCTGGCGTGGCGGCGTGGCCATCGGCGACCAGATCGTCGACCTGGCTGCGGTGGCGGCGCGGGGTGTGTTCGACGGTGACGCGGCACGCGCCGCGACCGCGGGCGCGGGCGACACGCTGAATGCGCTGATGGCGCTGGGCCCGGCGGCCTGGTCGGCGCTGCGGCTGGCGCTGTCGCGCGGCTTGCGCAGCGGCTCGGCGCAGCAGGCGGCGCTGGCGGCCTGCCTGGTGCCGCAGGCCGGCGCCGAGTACACGCTGCCGGCGCGCATCGGCGACTACACCGACTTCTACACGTCCATCCACCACGCCACCAACATCGGCCGCCAGTTCCGCCCCGACAACCCGCTGCTGCCCAACTTCAAGTGGGTGCCGATCGGCTACCACGGCCGGGCGTCCAGCCTCACCGTGTCGCCGCAGTCCTTCCACCGGCCGGTGGGCCAGAGCATGCCGCCGGGCGCCACCACGCCCAGCTTCGGGCCCTGCCAGCGGCTGGACATCGAGTTGGAGCTGGGCATCTACATCGGCACCGGCAATGCGCTGGGCGAGGCGGTGCCGATCAGCGAGGCCGAGGCCCATGTCTTCGGCATCGGCCTGCTCAACGACTGGTCGGCGCGCGACATCCAGGGCTGGGAATACCAGCCGCTGGGCCCGTTCCTCAGCAAGAACTTCGCGAGCACGTTGTCGCCGTGGATCGTGACGCTGGAGGCGCTGGCGCCCTTCCGCGTGCCATTCACCCGGCCCGAGGGCGACCCGCAACCCCTGCCCTACCTGGACAGCGCCGCCAACCGCGAAGCCGGCGCGCTCGACATCCAGTTGCAGGTGCTGCTGAAGACGCCCACGACGGCCGAGCCGGCCAGCATCTGCAGAACAAGCTACCGCCACGCCTACTGGACCGTGGCCCAGCTGGTGGCGCACCACACGGTCAACGGCTGCAACCTGCAGCCGGGCGACCTGTTCGGCAGCGGCACGCTGTCGGGCCCCACGCTGGACCAGGCCGCCGCGCTGATCGAGCTGACCCAGGGTGGCAAGCACCCGCTGCAGCTGCCCGGCGGCGAGCAGCGCAGCTGGCTGCAGGACGGCGACACGGTGACGCTGGCCGGCTGGTGCGAGAAGCCCGGTGCGGCGCGCATCGGCTTCGGCACCTGCACCGGCACCGTGCTGCCGGCACGCCCGGTCGGCTGATCAGGCGGCCGGCCCGGCGCTCGGCGCACCGGCCGCCGAGGCCAGCCCGGCCAGCAGCCGGCCCAGCCGCCGTGCATGGCGCTGCAGCGCCGCGCCCACCTCGGCGCGGCGGGCCTCATCCAGCCGCGACGAGATCGCCGCCACGCTGAGTGCCGCCACCGGGTGTTCACCTGGCAGGGCCACGCCCACCGCCGCGGTGCCGGTGAACACCGGGCTGTCCAGGAAGGCCCAGCCACGGACCCGGCCTTCGGCCACTGCGGCCTTCACCTCGGCCGGCTCCAGCGTCGACAGCTTGGCGTAGCGCGCCGCATTGGCGTCGACGATCTCGTCCGCCTCGTCGGGCGGCAGCGCGCACAGGATGGCCAGCCCGCCCGCCCCCACGCCCAGCGGCCGACGGATGCCCACGTCCAGCGTCAGCGCCTTGATCGGGTAGTCGCCCAGCGCCCGGGCGCTGCACACCGCCTCCAGCCCGCGCCGCTCGCTCAGGTAGACCGTGTCGTGCGTCTCGTCGGCGATCTGTGCCAGCACCGGCTCGCAGTGCGCGGCCAGCTGCAGGCGCGGTCGCGCCAGCATGCCCAGCTCGTGCAGCAGCGGGCCCAGCAGGTACTTGCGCGTGACGGGGTGGCGTTCCAGCAGGCCCTCCACTTCCAGCCGCTGCAGCATGCGGTAGCAGGTGGACGTGGGCAGGCCGCTGGCGGTGGCCACGTCGTTCAGCCGCATGCCGCTGCGCCCGCGCGAGGCGACCACGCGCAGCATGGCGACCACACGCTCGATGCTCTGGGTGCCGCGGCGCGGCGCGGGTGCAGACGCATTGCTCATCGGCGCAAACATCCCGCAGATCGTTGCCACGATGCGGCAGAACCTGGGGTTCCACCCGTACGCCTGGTGCCTGCTTTCATCCTGCAATCCTCGTCTGAACCGTTCAACCTGGATTGCCACATTGTGACAACACCCATCCCATCCACAGCGTCCCGCGTGCCGATGACCATGACCGAGAAGATCCTCGCCCGCGCCAGCGGCAGGACGTCGGTGCGTCCCGGCGACGAGATCGAGGCCAAGCCCGACGTGGTCATCAGCTACGACTTCCCGGGCTACACCGATGTGTTCTTCAAGGAGGCGCGCGAGGAGTTCGGCGTCGACAAGGTGGCCGACCCGAAGCGCTTCGTGCTCTTCATCGACCACATGATCCCGGCGGCCGCGCCCAAGGAAGAGGAACTGCACCAGAACACCCGCGCCTGGGGCGCCAAGCAGGGCGTGCCGGTGCACGAGCGCAAGGGCATCGGCCACCAGGTCTCGGCTGAGCTGGGCTATGCCACGCCGGGCGCCTTCATCGTGCACTTCGACGGCCATGTCAGCCAGCTCGGCGCCTTCGGTGCCTATGCCTTCGGCGCGCGCAAGGGCGTGCTGGAAGCCTATGTCTCCGAGACCATCGCGCTGCGCGTGCCGGCCACGATCAAGGTGGTGCTGACCGGCACGTTGCAGCCCGGCGTGATGGCGCGCGACGTGTTCCACCACATCGTGCGGGTGATGGGCCCGGCGTCCTGCGCCTTCAAGGCGGTGGAACTCAGCGGCCCGGTGATCGACGCGATGAGCGTCGAGGGCCGGCAGACGGTGTGCGGCCAGGCGATGTTCCTGGGCGCCACCACGATGCTGATCGCACCGGATGCCAAGACCACCGACTGGCTCAAGGGCCGCCAGACGCTGGACGTGCCCGCGGTGTTCCCCGATGCCGATGCGGTCTACGAGCGCGTGGCGACCATCGACCTGAGCGACCTGGCGCCGATCGTCGTGATTCCGCCCAGCCCGGCGAATACGCGCGACCTGGCCGACCACCTGGGGCTGGAAGTGCACACCGGCTACCTGGGCTCCTGCGCCAGCGGCCGGCTGGAAGACCTGCGTGCCGCCGCCGACGTGCTGCGCGGGCGCCAGGTCAAGCCCGGCTTCCAGCTGCATGTGGTGCCCACCTCGCAGGCCATCATGGCCCAGGCCGCACGCGAGGGGCTGATCGAGACCCTGGTCGAGGCCGGCGCCTTCGTCAGCTCGCCCACCTGCGACTACTGCTACGGCCGCATCGCCACCATGGCCGACGGCCAGCGGGCGGTGAGCACGGGCACGCTGAACACGCCCGGGCGCATGGGCAGCGTCGATTCGGAGATCTACATCTGCAACGCCGCGGTGGTCGCGGCCTCGGCCATCGAGGGCTGCATCGCCGACCCGCGGCCGTATCTGGCGACGGCAGGAGGCGCGGCATGAGCCTCAGCAACTTGAAAGGCCGCGTGGCCTGGGTCTTCGACGAGGCCGACTACGACATCGACCGCATCATCGGCGTGAAGAACATCAAGATCACCGACGTGCAGGAGCTGGCCCGGCTGGCGATGGGCGATGTCGCGCCCGGCTTTGCCGCCACGGTGGGCAAGGGCGACCTGCTGGTGGGCGCCCCCAACTTCGGCTACGGCCATCCGCACTACCCGGCGATGAAGGCGATGCGCCACCTGGGCATTGCCGGCGTGGTGGCCGAGTCGTTCTCGCCCGGCTTCTTCCGCGGCGAGATGGCGATGGGCTTTCCGCTGGTCACCTGCCCCGGCATCCTGGCCGCAGCCCGGCGCGGCGCGGCCATCGAGGTCGACTGGGCGGCCGGCTGCGTGCGCCTGGCCGACAGCAACACCACCCTGCCCTTCGAGCCCCTGGGCGCCGCCGAGCGCGGCATGCTCGAAGCCGGCGGCCTGAACCCGTATCTGAAGGCGCGGATGGCGCGCATGAAAGGAGTCACCGCATGAGCACCCACCACCCACAGCAGCGCCAGGCGCTGCGCCAGCGCATCACCAGCGGTCCCACGTTCTGGTTCGCTGGTGCGCAGGATGCGCTGTCGGCCCTGCTGGTCGACCAGAGCGACTTCGACGGTGTGTTCTCCACCGGTTTCGGCGTGTCGGCCTCGCTGCTGGGCCAGCCCGACATGGAGCTGTACACGCTGAGCGAGAACCTGCAGGTCGTCGACCACATGGCCAACGTGGTGCGCAAGCCCATCTTTGCCGACTGCGACACCGGCTATGGCAACGTGCTGAACGTGGCGCGCACGGTGCGCAGCTTCGAGAAGGCCGGCGTCGCAGCGCTGTCGATCGAAGACCAGACCAGCCCCAAGCGCTGCCCGGCGGCCGCAGCCGTCTCGCTGGTGGTGCCGGTGGCCGACGCGGTGGCGCGCATCCGCGCCGCGGTCGATGCGCGCACCGACCCCAACCTGCTGATCGTCGCCCGCACCGACGTGGCCGACCCCGGCGAGGCCATCGAGCGGGCGTGCCGCTTCGCCGAGGCCGGCGCCGACCTGGTGCAGCCGATCTCGCGCACCTTCAGCAGCTACGACGACCTGGTGCGCCTGCGCGAAGCAAGCGGCCGGCGCCTGAGCCTGCAGCTGATGGAAGGCACCTGGATGGCCAAGCTGGACCGGGCGCAGATCGAATCGGTGGCGGCCTTTGCCACCTACCCGATCGTGACCCTGCTGACCATCGCCCACGCGATGCAGGCCAACCTGGCCGCGCTGGCTGCGAAGCGCGGCGCGCCGATGGGCGAGCTTCCGGTCGGCAGAACCACGATGGCCGACTTCAAGCACCTGATCGGCTGGCACACGCTGGAAGAACGGCAGAACCACTACGAACTGGGCGGCCGGCACGGCGCCTGACAACCCATCCGAACCACGACACGAACGAGGAGCCCCCCGATGACCTTCACCCGCCGCCATGCCGCCTCCGCCGGCCTGATCACCGCCGCCCTGCTGGCCGCCGCGCCCGCCGCGGTGCTGGCCCAGGCCTTCCCCAGCAAGACCATCCGCATCATCGTGCCCTATCCGCCGGGCGGCGCCACCGACGTGGCCACCCGCCTGCTGGCCCCGCGCCTGCAGGAAGAACTGAAGCAGAACGTGATCGTCGACAACAAGCCCGGCGCCAGCGGCAACCTGGGCATGCAGGAGCTGCTGCGCGCCCCGGCCGACGGCCACACGCTGGCGATGAGCCTGACCGGCATGCTGTCGATCAACCCGGCCACCTACAGCAAGGCCGGCTTCACCGCGAACGACTTCGTGCCGGTGGCGCGTGTCTCGCTGGCGCCCCTGGTGCTGGTGGTGCCAGCCGACTCGACCTTCAAGACCGTGGGCGACCTGGTGGCCGCGGGCAAGGCCGCCGGCAAGGGCGGGCTGCCCTATGGATCAGCCGGCGCGGGTGGCTTGTCGCACCTGGCGTCCGAACTGCTGAACGGCCATGCCAGCGGCAACTACACCCATGTGCCCTACAAGGGCGGCGCGCCGCTGGCGCAGGCGCTGATGACCGGCGAGGTGAAGTGGGGCCTGCTGGGCACGGCCGATGCGCGTGGCTTCATCCAGGGCGGCAAGCTCAAGGCCATCGGCCAGCTGCGCGCCACGCGTTCCGAGCTGTGGCCCGAGGTGCCGACGCTGACCGAGCAGGGCATCAAGGGCGGCGTCGACTTCGACGTCTGGTTCGGCCTGGTGGCGCCGGCCAAGACGCCGCCGGCGGTGGTCGCCCTGATCAACCAGAAGGTCGCGCAGATCGTCACCGAGCCCGACTTCCGCAAGCGGCTGAACGAGATCGGCGGGGTGTCGATGACCAGCGGCAACACCACCGAGGCCTTCAACGAGGTGATCCAGCGCGAGCTGGCCGTGCTGCCCAAGGCCGCGAAGGACCTGGGGCTGCAGATGGATTGAACGTGGCAGCGCCGGCATGCCGGCGCCGCCCAGCACGTCGGTGGGCAGCGATTCGACCAGCGCCGCCAACTTCGGGAACATGCCCATCGCCATCAGGATGACGCCGGCGGCCACGCAGACCCAGCGGCTCTTGACGCCGGTGACGCCGACCAGGCCCATGTTCTGCGAGAAGCTGGTGTACGGGAAGGTGTTGAAGAGGCCGCCGATCAGCGTGCCCAGGCCGTCCACCCGCAGGCCGGCCGACAGCTGACGCTGGTCGATGGGCTTGCCATGTCCGACAGCGCCAGGAACATGCCGGTGGACTCGATCATCACGACGATCATCACCAGGCTCATCGTCAGGATCAGCACCGGGTCGAACACCGGCGTGGCGATCTCGAAGGGCAGCACCACGTCGAACCAGGCGGCCTTGGCCACCTTGTCGAAGTTCATCAGGCCCAGGCCGGTGGCCAGCAGCACCGCCACCACGATGCCCAGCAGCACCGAGATGTTGGCGCCGAAGATCAGACCGGCGCCCTGGGTGCCGGGGTTGGCATTGGCCATCGCCACCATCGGCGCCACCGACGCGAAGGTCACGCCCATCATCACCGGCAGGCCGATGCCCGGCAGCGGCGTGGCGCCCAGGGCCTGGATCAGCGTGACCAGGCCGCAGCAGAACAGGTCGGCCCGGATCAGCATGGCCACCTGCTCGGGCGACAGCTTGAGCGCGCGGCCGACGATCAGCGGCACCGCCACCGCGCCGGCCTACATCACCAGCACATGCTGCAGCCCCAGGGCGGCCAGGCGCCCGGTGGGCAGGCGTTCGTCGACGGGATGAACGGGAGGCGTGGTCATCGGGAATCTCCGTTCCAGGCGCAGCGGACGCTCAGGAGCCGCGGTAGGTGCTGTAGCCCCAGGGCGTGACCAGCAGCGGCACGTGGTAGTGGCCCTGGGCGTCGGCGATGCCGAAGTCCAGGTTCACCACGTCGACGAAGGGCGGCTCGGGCAGGTCGACGCCACGGCCGCGGAAGTAGGCCGCCACGGCGAACACCAGGCGCCAGCGGCCGGCCTGCATCGCGCCAGCGTCCAGCAACGGGCCGCCGTCGGCGCGGCCGTCGGCATTCAGCGTCAGGGCCTTCACGGTGGTGAAGCTGCCGTCGGCCTGGGCGCGCTGCAGGGTGACCTGCATGCCGGCAGCCGGGCAGCCGTGGGCGGTGTCGAGCACATGGGTGCTGAGGTGTCCCATCACGGGCTCCTTCGGTGGGGTCGGTTGAATCGGGTGGATCAGGGGGTGGGCGCGCCGGCGGCGTACCAGCGGCGAATGACGTCGCGCTCGGCGTCGGTGATGGCCGTGGCGTTGTTCAGCGGCATCAGCTTCAGCACCACGGCCTGCTGGTGCACGTTCAGCGCATGCTGCTTCAGGCCGGCGGCATCGTGCAGGGCCACGTTCTTCTGCTGCACCTGGGCGTTATGGCACAGCACGCAGCGGGCGTCGACGATGGCGCGCACGGCGGCGTAGTCAGCCGGCGCGGCGGCGGCGGCGGCGGCCTGCGCCTGCTGCGCGGCCGAGGGCGGCTTGGGCGCCAGCCACACCACCATGCCCAGCAGCACCAGCACGCCCACGCCGGCCACCTCCCACGGCGCCCGCCTGCCCAGCACATGGGCCTTGTGGCGGGCCACGAAGCTGTGGCGGATCAAGGCGCCGGCCAGCATCAGCAGCACCAGCACCAGCCAGTTCGACGGGCCCTGGTAGAGCCAGCCGTAGTGGTTGGACAGCATGGCGATCAGCACCGGCAGCGTGAAGTAGGTGTTGTGCACGCTGCGCTGCTTGCCGCGCTGGCCGTGCACCGGGTCGGGCGCCTGGCCGGCGCGCAGCTGCGCCACCACGGTGCGCTGGCCCGGGATGATCCAGAAGAACACGTTGGCGCTCATGGCCGTGGCCAGCATCGCGCCCACCAGCAGGAAGGCCGCCCGCCCGGCAAACAGCTGGCAGGCCAGCCAGGCCGCGAACACCACCAGCACCACCACGCCCGCGCCGACGATGCGGTCGCCGCCCGCATGCCGGCCGAAGACGCGGCACAGCATGTCGTAGGCCAGCCAGAACACCACCAGGAAGCCCAGCGACGCGGCAATAGCCACGCCGGGCGACCAGTCGTGCACCTGCTTGTCGATCAGGAAGCTGCCGGCGTTGAACAAATACAGCGCGGTGAACAGGCCGAAGCCGGTGAGCCAGGTCGAATAGCTCTCCCAGTACGACCAGTGCAGGTTCTGCGGCAGCGGGCGCCAGCGCGGCGCCAGCATGTACTTGTTCGCGTGGTAGAAGCCGCCGCCGTGCACAGCCCACAGTTCGCCGTCCACGCCCTTGGCCTTCAGCTCGTCGCCCTCGGGCGGCGTCAGGCTGTTGTCCAGCAGCACGAAGTAGAACGACGAACCGATCCAGGCGATCGCGGTGATCACATGGGCCCACCGCAGCAGCAGGTTGGCCCAGTCCAGCAGATAGGTTTCCAAGCGGAGACCTCCGGTCGCGGACCCGGCGCCACCGGCCGGTCCGCAGCGCCACCTCACCACCGCGGGTGCTGTGAGGTTGATGGGCCGCGTCTGCCAGGCGCAGTGCGGCGCCTGGCGCCACACCGTCCGGACCCGCTGCGACCGGGCTGACTGTATACAGTTTCGGTCGCCCCCTTCGCCGCTGTCAAGACCTGGCTAACCCGGCATGTTTCGGTGCACCCTGCTTGCTTGTGGTGCATTCGACTGTATACACTTCGGTTCCATGTCCCGCGCCACCGCCGCCGCCACGCGCCCGGCACCCAGCAGCACCGACCAGATCGTCGACGCCATCGTCGCGGCCATCGTCGAG
>Ga0116180_1001040_pt1 | contig 24044 bp, 21 predicted proteins | sample AD_UKC073_MetaG_FD_89804 | JGI IMG/M metagenome (GOLD analysis project Ga0116180, IMG submission 89804) | Active sludge microbial communities of municipal wastewater-treating anaerobic digesters from USA - AD_UKC073_MetaG | ecosystem: Engineered > Bioreactor > Anaerobic > Digestate | place: USA...
CGTTAAACGCGTACGATTATATATTTTTTGTTTGATTTCCTTTGCTATCACTGTTGCCGAACGAATTCCTTTTTTATTGACAGTAACATCCAAAAAAGCCTCATCGAGCGACAAAGGTTCCACCTTGTCGGTATATTCAAGAAAAATCTGCATGATCTGATGAGATACCGCTCGATAAACATCGAAACGCGGCATAACAAAAATCAGATGAGGACATTTCTGCGAAGCGATAACCGATGCCATTGCCGAATGAATGCCATAACGTCGAGCCTCATAGCTGGCAGCAGCCACCACTCCGCGTTTACCTTCGTAACCCACGGCAACCGGTTTGCCGCGATATTCAGGATTATCGCGTTGTTCTATAGAAGCATAAAAGGCATCCATATCGATATGGATTATTTTGCGAATCATAACAATAAACATAAACAATATTTCTTATGCCGATCTTAACCGTTTTCTGACCGCAACAAAAAGGTTTCCAATGGATAATAAGAAGCTCCCCGGGGAGACAATCGGCTTTCGAACAATACTATTTCATTGGCTTCATACGGTACAGGCTGCGGGAAGCAAGAAATCGTCAAAGCACGATTTAATGAAGGTTGAATGGTTTGACCGGAAATAAATCGTCCTATCGTCAGATGAGGATTGAAAAATTTCTCATCGGAAATAAAACCCATAGGCGCCACCGCACGGTCTATTCTTTTTTTTAATTCGAATAAATTTTCGGGAGCATCAATCCCTAACCACAGCACTTTGGGCTCATGCCCTCTCTTAAACAAACCCGGATTTGTCAATTGAAAAGAAAAAGCGGGTATCCCCTCCACTGCCAAATGAAGCGCGTCTTTCAATTCTGCTAATTGACCCACAGGTATTTCGCCAAAAAAGAACAACGTTAAATGGTACAATTTCGGATCCACCCACTTAATGCGATATTTTTGCAGCAAATGTTTCAATTCCTCCGCTTTATTCGCTGCCGGTTCAACAGGAATAAGAGGCAAAGCAACAAAAACACGCTTAGATGGCATAAACAAAAAAAAGTTTAATCTCTATTTATTAATTGATGACATAGGTAATGGATATCGCTCCTTTGGAAGGGCCGAAATAATTTTTCTTATTTTCTCCGCTTTTCGATCCGTTTTCCAATGAATAAATATCATAATCAAATCGGGCATAACCTACTCCCAATGTCGCCTCCAATCCCCAGCGAGAACTTAATGCCCACTGATACCCGTAACTAATGCCCAAGCCAATAGCAGACCCATCGTAACGACGATCTTTCAGTTTTTTCAATTTCCAAACGGGAATATCCACACCCCCCATATTGAATTGACCACCTACGCCGTGCAATCCAAAAAAATGGCCATTATAGGTCTCGTTGAGCCAATAACGTGCTTCAGGCCATATAACCCAATGTTTCAGCTGTTTATCATTGCCGAATTTGAATGGATTGAATCCTGCCGACAACTCTATGCTGACATTATCGGCCACCACGAACTCTGCTCCAAGATTGGGCGATGCGGTCAACCAATACGGAATATTCGTTTTCAACATCGTTCGTTGAGCATGTACAGAAAAAGATAGCCCCACCAACAAAAAAAGGACAAGAGAAATTTTTTTCATCGTATTCATTGTTCTTCAATTAAATTAGAATAACACAATTAATGATCCGTTACCGGCAAAGATAAAAGAAAATTGCAAGAAAATAAGGAATATAAAGATAATTATTGCAGCATTCCTCCTGCACAAAGTAAGAGAAAGTAGCCATAAAAATTGTGGCTTTTATTTGTCAAAATTATCTGTCCTGAAAGGGACCACAGGCAATTCGCGGGTATTATAAAGATTTCCGATTTGAAAATTCTTGAAGCAATATCTCACCGCCACAGGATTCGGAATATTTTCATTCGAAACAATCAGTATCCTGTTGTTCGCATCGACCTCAACCTTAGCCGGATGAAAAATCCGATCGTTCCCGGCAATCTCAAAACCATTTATGCCCACCGTTCTGCTGAAACCATTCTCGGCATGGTTGAAAGAGAGATAAATTTTTCCGTCTTTTATTCCCATCGATTTATACTCCGGTCCGCGACTGGCTACACCCGTATGGCCATAAGTTTGCGAAAGAGCCATAAAGGCAAGCCTTTTCCCAACATCAATCTTATTGCGGGGATGAATGTTGGTTTTCTCGTAATCTTCTACCAAATCGTTGGTAGAAATCATTCCGCTATTGGGAATCAGGAATTGTGCCTTAAATTGGGCCTCACGCAGCAGGGCTGCGGAAGTGCCGGTTTCCCCTTCTCTACAAAAAGGAGCAATTTCAACGTAATAAAACGGCAAATTGCCCAATCCCCAATCCTTTCTCCAAAGATTGACCATGTTGGCAAGTCGTTCGGCATATACATCGTGATGACCTACGTTTGCTTCACCCTGATACCAAATAAAACCTTTTATGGTATAATGAATTAAAGGGTGTATCATTGCATTATACATAACTAATGGACGTGACATTGGGCGAATATTATTGATGGCTTTTTCGCTTATATCGACATCGGGATAGGTTGCCAAAATTTCACGGCTTGTCCAACTTTCCACTTTTGATCCTCCCCAACTCGATACAATAATTCCCACAGGAACATTTAACGCACAGTAAAGTGTTTGTGCAAAATGATAGGCAGTGGCACTGAAACCCGGCGCATTTTCGGAATTGCATTCTTGCCACATTCCTTTAACGGTTTCCTGCGGTTCCATCGCTGCAGTTTTGGGAATGGTTACGAAACGAATGCCCTTGTTTTGTCCTGCCATTGCAATGGTTTCGTTGGCTTTGAGAACCGGATTGTTCCAAAAACCGTTCAACGGCATTTCCATGTTGCTCTGCCCGGAAGCAAACCACACCTCCCCTATCAAAACATTGTTCAATACCACCTCCTCTCCATCGGAAATAGATATGGAATACGGAGTGAATCCGGCCGGAGGCGTAGAAATGGAAGCAATCCAATTTCCCTTGGCATCGGCTTTTACCTTAGTAACCTCCGAAGTCCATGAAGGACGCACTGCTACCGTTTTCCCGGGATCGGTTTTTCCCCAGATATTCACATCGGTATTCTGTTGCAGAACCATGTTGTCGCTCATAATTTCAGGCAAAACCGGTTTGGAAAAAACTGCTGCAACCAAGCAGCAAAACAAGAACGTTAAAAAATAAACTTTTTTCATGATGCATACTATTACTTAAAAAATCGTTAAGATAAATTCAATTGTCAAAGGCAACATGCCTCACAAAGATGCAAAAAATCTTTGTAAAAGTGCATCATAATTCAAAGAATAAAACCTTCACCACTAATTTTCCGAACCATATTCAATGAATAAAGACTTGTATGCACGAAAAATCGTTTTCCGAAAACAGTGAAAAGTTTTTTTATTCTCCGTCGGATTTTTAGACGTATATATAAATTTTGATTTACCTGCCTCATGATAACATTCCTTAACAAAGGAAGTCCATTTACTCCTGGAATAAGACCGTTTTTGGGTTAAAAAACTCAAATATTCATCTGTCGGATTTTCAGAAATAGGATAATATTTTTGTTCCCCTTCATTGGATTTTCCGACGAAGGAATTTAGTTAGCTATTGTTAACATGCGTTTTCCGAAAGAGGATGCAATTTTCGTGTGCCCCCTCCCTTTTTACCGACAGGAGACAAAAATTTTGTTCCGTTGCGGTTGAAAAATCCGATAAGACACAAAATTCATCACCTCTCAATTCAATACCCTTGTTGTTTAAATCCACAGTCTACTCGTTACTGCTCATAGGCATTAAAAAAACCTTCATTTGTTAGATATCAACTATCAATAAATGTATATATTTGCCAACACACAACAGGTATAGATGATTCTTACTTTTAATTTTTTTAAAAACATATCTATGGAAAAAAGTTTTATTCACGAAGATTTCTTACTTCAAACCGATGCGGCAAAAGAATTGTATCATGAACATGCCGCAAAAATGCCTATTATCGATTACCATTGTCATTTAAATCCGGCATATATCGCAAACGATCATCAATTCGACAATCTAGGACAAATATGGCTCGAAGGCGATCACTACAAATGGCGCGCCATGCGGACCAATGGGGTTGATGAACGATATTGTACAGGTAAAGATACATCGGATTGGGAAAAATTTGAAAAGTGGGCAGAAACAGTTCCATATACCATGCGAAATCCGTTGTATCACTGGACGCATCTCGAACTGAAAACAGCTTTTGGAGTAAATGAAATTCTGAATCCAACAACAGCTAAAAAAATTTATGACATTTGTACCGAAAAACTGCGTACTCCGGAGTTCTCTGCACGCGGACTATTGAAGAAATTTAATGTGGAAACCGTTTGCACAACAGACGATCCGGTGGATAGCCTCGAACATCATCTGGCTTTAAAAAAAGAAGGTTTCGAAATAAAAGTGCTTCCCGCATGGCGTCCCGACAAAGCAATGGCAGTGGAAAATCCCACAGAATATCGGGCGTATGTGGAAAAACTCTCAAAGGTTTCAGGCATAACTATCAGCAAATTCTCCGACCTTATTGAAGCCTTACGCAAACGTCACGACTTTTTTGCAAGCGTAGGTTGTAAATTATCCGATCACGGGATAGAAGAATTTTACGCCGAACCCTACACGCAAACAGAAATCGACTCTATATTTAATAAAGTATATGGAGGAACAGAACTATCTCAAGAAGAAATCCTGAAATTCAAATCGGCCATGCTTTACGAAGGTGCGATCATGGATTGGGAAAAAGGATGGACACAGCAGTTTCACTACGGCCCTATCCGAAACAACAATACCCGAATGTTTAGGCAGTTAGGACCCGACACAGGATTCGATTCCATCGGCGATTTTACCGTTGCAAAAAACATGAGCCGTTTTCTTGACCGATTAGACGTAGACAACAAACTTGCTAAAACTATCATTTATAATATCAATCCAAGAGACAACGATATGGTGGCAACAATGATAGGTAACTTTCAGGATGGGTCCGTTCCCGGTAAAATTCAATTTGGTGCAGCATGGTGGTTTCTCGATCAGAAAACGGGAATAGAAGCGCAATTGACGTCACTTTCCAATATGGGACTGTTGAGTCGTTTCGTAGGAATGCTTACCGATTCGCGCAGTTTCCTTTCTTATCCACGTCACGAATATTTTCGTCGCATATTATGCAATTTGATTGGTAACGATGTGGAAACCGGTTTACTGCCGGCATCCGAAATGGAATTCATAGGAGAGATGGTTGAAAACATTGCGTATGATAATGCAAAAAACTATTTCAATTTTTAAGAATTCACGGTTGCCTTACTTATGAATAAAAAACCTATTCGTTTTGGAATAGGTTTTTTATTCATCTTTGTTTAAAGGGGCCGACTTTTCTTTTAAATGACGCACCATTAGGATTGTATTTTTCAAGTATTCGTATTCCAATTCAAAACATTCCGAAAAAAGGTTGTTCCCCAAATTATCCTCTATCTGCGATTCTGTCCACAACTTTCCCCCTTCGAGTTGCAAACTGTTAAACAATTCTTCATCCTCGATGTCGGAAACATACAAAAAGATCAGTCGTTTTGTAACTTCGCTTTCAAAAACGTATTTCAATAAAAACCGAACCGGTAAAGCATCGCTTCCACACCCCTTGCGCAAGATATCGCGAACCACTTCGTCGGGATCATGATTATTAAAATTCATATATTTTTCAAAAGGGTGATCCAACTTTCCGGGATCCAACAACCAAGACTCGTCGCGCTTTCTCAAGTATATTTTCCCTTTGTATATCAACACACACCTCACTACGGGATGCATGAATTTGTTTTTCATTTCTCTAGAAACCGATTTGGCTATTTTCCCCTTCACATTCCCATGTTCATTCACTACCGGCAGCCATTCCTCTTTTTTCAGCTGTTTATCAAGCATACGCAGACGCATCACCTCCATTCCAATAATGGTGATCAAAATAATCTGAAAAAAGGTAATTCCAGCCAATCTGTAGAGAAAAGAAGTACCACCGGCAGGAAATATGAAAAAAACAAGTACCAACAACAAATGAATAAAAAGGCCGTATTGAGCTTGAAACGCTATCCTGAACGATTCATTCAGATAATTTTTAACCATGGGATGGGCATTTTTTGCAAGACGAAAAATGATTTTCGAACGTGAAAGACGAGAAAAAATCAATACCATCACAAAAATAATTTCGATAAGAACAAACGTTCCAAACTCGTCAATTTGAGGGGGAATAAAAAAAGACAGTACAAACGAGAGAATAAACGTGATAAACGAAAGATCATAAATCAACCTGCTTTGCTTTTTAACAACAAAAAAAGCCGCTGCCGATAATGCCGCAGCAATAAGCAAAGCCAACCTTAAATTTATTCTTCCGATAAGAAAAGAAAAAACAAGGAAAGGAATCAGCCCAAACGCAGGATTTTTCAATAATTTTTGTATGCCATTCATATTCATCCAAAAGACAATCAACAGTCTCGCTATAATAACAACTGCCAATCCCTTTTGTTTCTTACGGGCAAAAATAAATGTCTGCATGATAAGACGAACGCACGAGCGGGCCGCTGATTGCAGTATCGAACCCTTTCTTAAGGGCTATTTTTCGAAATTCTTCAAAGGTATTGGGATGAACGTATTCCTTCACGGGATAATGTTTCCGGGAAGGCTGCAAATACTGCCCTATGGTGAGCAAACGACAGCCGACAGCCAATAAGTCGTCCATCAGTTCATAAATTTCATCGCGGGTTTCACCCAACCCCACCATGATGCCCGATTTGGATAAAATGCCGTTTTCGGCAATACGAGCAAGGGTTTTGAGGCTGACATCGTACTTTGCGGCACTGCGAATCTGCGGAGTCAAACGACGAACAGTTTCCATGTTATGGGCCATGACATCGGGTTGGGCAGCACAAACCTTGTCGATGAGTTCTACTCTTCCTTGAAAATCGGGCACAAGGATTTCAATAGTTGTTCCCGGATTTTCACGCCGAACCGCCTCAACGGTTTTCACCCAATGTTCTGCACCCAAATCCGGCAAATCGTCCCGATCGACCGAAGTAATGACAACGTGCCTCAACTTCATCAGTTTAACCGATTGCGCCACATTTTCCGGCTCATCCCGATCCAATGGCAAAGGGCGTCCTGTCCGCGTATTGCAGAACCTGCACGACCGAGTACAAATGTCTCCCCCAATCATAAAAGTAGCCGTCCCCCTATCCCAACACTCTCCCATATTCGGACAGCGACCGCTGGAGCAAATGGTATGCAAACCGTGCGCTTCTACAATCTTTTTGGTTTGCGTGAAACGCTCAGTTTCGCCGAGCTTTATTTTTAGCCAGTCGGGTTTTTTCAAATGAGTTGAAGAATGCAGGTTTGGCGCACCATCGCCTGCTCTGTTGCGACCATTTGGGGAAAAAGAGGAAGACTGTTTTTTCATTGTTTTTCGTCAGATTTCAATACATCATTTGAGTATACAACAAAACACATCAAAACACATCACTTCATGAGACAAAAATTACAGGTTCTTTTTATAAAAATCGATTACCTTTTTATACAAAAGACTGCGCGCATTGCCCCCATAGATGGAATGATCTTTGTCGGGGAAGACAAATACGTCAAACAGTTTGTCTGCCGCAATGAGCGCCCGGGCATATTCTATTGTATGCTGAAAATGCACATTATCGTCGGCCGTTCCATGAATCAGAAGCAAATTACCCTGCAACTTATCGGCAAGTTTCACTGCCGAACCGTTGTCGTATCCCGACGGATTTTGTTGGGGTGTCCGCATATACCGTTCGGCATAAACGGTATCATAAAAACGCCAGTCGGTTACCGGAGCTATAGCCACGCCGGCTTTAAAAACGCCGTTACCGCGACTCATGCTCATCAACACATTGTATCCTCCATAACTCCATCCCCAAATACCGATGCAATTTTTATCGATATAGGGTAAATTTCCTAAATGACGGGCTGCCATCACCTGATCATCTGCTTCTTTTATACCGAGATTCAAATAGATTTGCTTGCGAAACTCTTCTCCTCGAGCAGCCGTTCCGCGCCCATCAACGCATGCCACCACAAACCCTTCGTTCAACAAGGCATATTCCCAATCAACACCATATCGATCGGCTACTTGCTGCGAATTAGGACCTCCGTATTGAATCATTACCAACGGATATTTTTTGGAAGGATCAAAATTTACCGGCTTCAGTATCCAACCGTTCAGCTGCGTTATACCATCAGCGGCAGGTACGGTTATGAATTCTTTCCTTGGCAATCCGGCTTCGGCCACTCGTTGTGCTACATCTGCATTGTCTTCGAGCGTCCGTATCATTTTTCCGTTAGCATCGTGCAACGAAATCACGGTAGGCGTATGGAGATCGGACCACCAATTAACAAAGTACTTCCCGTTCTTACTGAACGAAGCCGTATTGTAACCCGGTTTTGAAGAAAGTTTTTCCGGGCGACCTTTGTCTATATTGATCTTGTACACATTTCGGCGCAAAGGACTTTCATCGGCTGCCACATAAAATACGGTATTGGTTTGCGAATCGACCATCGGCAAAGCCGTCACATCAAAACTGCCCGAGGTGAGTTGTTTCTGCAACGTACCCGTCAACCCATAAATATAGATGTGGCTGTAACCGTCTTTTTCGGAAACATAAGTGAATCTATCGGACAAAAAATGAATGGTTTTGAGAAAATCGGAATCGATATAATACGCGTTTTCGTCGCGAAGAATAAGTTTTGCTACCGTGGTACGCGGACTGGCAAAATACATATCGAAGCGGTTCTGATCGCGGTTGAGCGTCATCACAGCCAATTGATCCGGATTAGTTGTAAAGGCAATTCGGGGAATATAATCATCTTTTTCCAAAGGCACCTTAATAGGGCGAATGGTTTTTTCTGCAATGTTGAATACCCGACATTCTACTTGTGGATTTTTTTCTCCTGCTTTAGGGTATTTGTATGCATAAAAATCGGGATACAATTGTTCGTTAAATGTTTGAAAGCGATATTGCTGCACTTCCGATTCGTCGGTACGCACATAAACCAGAAATTTGTTGTCGGGCGAAAACTCCATCAGTCGCGTTACGCCAAACTCCTCTTCATATACCCAACAAGTTACCCCATTCAGGATTTTATTCAGCTCACCGTCTTTCGTTACCTGCGATTCGGTAGTGAAATCGAATTTTACCAGCCAAATATTATTGTCGCACACGTAAGCCAACATCTTGCTGTTGGGAGAAAAAACGGGGACCATCTGTTTGCTTTCGTTATCGGTAAGTTTACGCACCATGTTACGACGCACATCATGATAATAGTAGGTAGCTTTGAACGAATGTCGGTAAATCTGTTCTCGATCACGATATACCAGCACCCGTGTTTCATCGGGGCTCACCAAAAATCCCTCAAACGTATCGAAGGTGCACTCACGCGCTTTGCGCGTACTGAAAAGCGTATCCACTGCTTTTCCGGTTGCATACGAAAACTTGATCACTGCGGTGTTTTCGGCATCTGTCTGGTAATAATGCATACCGTCAGCAGAAGACTCCATCGGTTTTACTCCACGGGCAGAAAACTTTCCTCCCAAAATATCTTGCAGGGCATAATGTTGCGCCTGCAAAGTAACAATGCTTGCTATGCTAAAAAGCAAAACGAATATTTTTCTCATCTGCATTTCTCTACTATTCTTGTGTAAATTCAACTTTTCAAATCAACTTATTTACAAAAATACATGATAATTTTCAATTTACACAGTAACCCTTAAAATTCGGGTTTTTCGCTGTCCGTCAAATAACCTTTTTAAACCTGATGATGAGAAAAAAATCACGTCAGTTCTCGTCCATACAAAATTCTTAGGCATATGTCATTGTGTAAATTGAAAATTATCATGTATTTTTGTTCGTCAATTGACCCTTCAAGAAAATTTTTTATGAAAAAAAACATTGGTATAGTTATAATATGTATGGTTACGATGACAACAATGAAAGCGGGCAATAATCCGTTTTTTTACCCTTTTTCCACACCACACGGAACTGCCCCGTTCGACAAAATCAAAACAGAACATTATGAACCGGCATTCGAAAAAGCAATGACCGAACACCAACAGGAAATCGACGCTATTGCCGACAATCCTGAACCGCCTACCTTTGCAAATACCATTGAAGCAATGGAGTATTCGGGCCAAATGCTAAATCGAGTAAGCAACGTGTTCTTTAATTTACTAAGCGCTGAAAGCAACGACGAAATGATGGAAATTTCGCAGCGCCTGAGCCCCAAACTGTCGGAACATTTCAATACTATTTATCTTAACGAAAAACTTTTCCTGCGGATAAAAACCATATACGAAAGACGATTGAATCAAGGGCTAACATCCGAACAAGTTCGACTGGTAGAAAAATATTATCAAGATTTTGAGAGTAGCGGAGCTACACTTTCGCCCGAAGACAAAGAAAAATACCGGCAGCTCACAATGGAATTGAGCCTTGCAACGCTCAATTTTGGACAGAATGTGCTTAAAGAAACCAATAAATACGAAATGCTGCTCACCGATAAAGCCGACTTGGCGGGGTTGCCCGAGAGTGTATTGGAGGCCGCAAAGGTGCGGGCCAAAGCAAAGGACAAAGAAGGATGGCTTTTTGACTTGTCTGCTCCCAGCTACACATCGTTTATGAAATACTCCACTCGGCGTGATCTTCGCGAGAAACTATATAGGGCATACAACACCAAATGCGTTACCGGAGGCGAATTTGACAATCAAGACAACGTAAAAAAAATCGTCAATCTTAGATTGGAGATCGCCAATTTATTGGGATATAAAAACTATGCTGAATATGAATTGAAATACCGGATGGCCAAAAACACCGAAGGCGTTTACGGTTTACTCGACAAACTGGCAGAGGCGTACACACCGACAGCAAAAAAAGAAGTTGCCGACGTGCAGACCTATGCTTCGAAAGTGGAAGCACAACCCATCGAACTTCAACCGTGGGACTGGAGCTTTTACGCCGACAAGCTGAAAAACGAGCGTTTCAATTTGAACGATGAGATGCTGCGCCCGTATTTTGAACTTGAACAGGTAAAAAAAGGAGTGTTTGGCCTGGCAACCAAACTGTACGGATTGCAATTTATAAAAAATCCGGACATACCGGTATATCATCCCGAGGTGGAAGCTTTTGATGTGCTGGACGAAAACGGTCAATTCCTGGCCGTTCTTTATACCGATTTCCATCCACGGCCGGGAAAACGTTCCGGAGCTTGGATGACAGAATTTAAAGGACAGTGGGTAAAAGACGGAATAGACAGTCGCCCGCATGTGTCTCTTGTGATGAATTTCACTCGACCGACCGAAACGAAACCCGCTCTGCTTACCTTCGACGAGGTGGAAACTTTTCTGCACGAATTTGGTCATGCCTTACACGGCATGTTGTCGCGCTGCACATACGAATCGCTTTCGGGGACGAATGTCTATCGCGATTTTGTGGAACTGCCTTCTCAGATCATGGAGAACTGGCTGACCGAAAAAGAATATCTCGACCAATTTGCTTTCCACTACCAAACGGGAGAAAAAATACCGGCAGAACTGGTACAACGAATTATCGATGCTTCGAATTACATTGTAGGATATCTCTGTTTACGGCAATTATCCTTTGGCTATCTAGATATGGCATGGCACACCCTCATGCAGCCTTTTGCGAGCGATATTCGCGAATTCGAACAAAACGCTATTCAGCATGTGCAGCTTCTGCCGGTGATACCCGAAACATGCATTTCAACATCATTCGGACACATTTTCTCGGGAGGATATGCCGCGGGATATTACAGCTATAAATGGGCTGAAGTTTTGGACGCCGATGCTTTTTCGGTATTCAAGGCAAACGGCATCTTCGATAAAAAAACGGCCGAGTCGTTCAGAAAAAACATTCTGGAAAAAGGAAATACAGAAGATCCGATGACACTCTATATCCGCTTTCGCGGACAGGAACCAACTATTGACGCACTCTTGAAAAGAAATGGGATAATAAACTAACAAAAAGAAAAAAAATTCATCCAAATTTTGCGAATACTCAAATTTTATTTTTATCTTTGCACCGCAAAAGGTTTATAAAAGGTAAATAGTTTTTCCGGTTTCTTTCCATTTATTGTGAAGTACGTGTTAACCTATTTCTGAGTATAATCACTTCTGCAAAATTTATTTATTTATTTTTTTTTAATTATTTATTTTACATGAACATTTTTATTGCGGGTTTAAGCTATCAGATTAGCGAAACCGATTTAAGAGAACTTTTTGAGGAATATGGAGAAGTATCCTCAGCTAGAATCATTACCGACAGAGATACTCGTCGTTCCAAAGGCTACGGCTTTGTTGAAATGAGTGATGATGCAGAAGGACAGCATGCCATAGACGAATTAAATGGAGCAGAATACGACGGACGTACCCTATCTGTTTCGATTGCCCGCCCACGTGCTGAAGGAGATCGTTCCCAGCAAAGAAACCGGAACAATCGCAATTATGGCAATCGCGACTATCATGAAAGAAGCAGGTATTGATTTAAAGTAAAAAAACAGTAGAAACTAAAAGGGCTGTATCGTTTTGATACAGTCTTTTTTTATTTTTTGAACCAAATTTCAAACTAAAACGTTATAAGATAAACTTTGAAACAGAAAATGAGTGTTCTTTTGTCTATCGAAACGGCTACAGAAGTATGCTCCTGTGCTTTATCTCACAATGGAGAAATAATAATCAACAAAGAAAATCACAGGAGGCAATCGCATGCCACATCATTGGGAGTTTTTGTCGATGAAATAATGCAATTCGCAAGAAAAAACAATCTCCGGATCGATGCCATTGCTGTGAGCAGCGGACCGGGATCGTATACCGGTTTGCGTATTGGTGTGTCGGAAGCCAAAGGTTTGGCGTATGGCCTTAATGTGCCGCTCATTGCCATTCCTACACCAAAAATCATGGCATCTATAATAAAAGACAAAGTGGAAGAAGGAACACTGTTGTGTCCAATGATTGATGCGCGAAGAATGGAAATATATGCCACATTTTTCGATACTTCTTTGAATACGATTCGCAAAACATCGGCCGACATTATCGATGAGAACAGTTATCGCGAATTGCTGGACAAACAAAAGATTGCTTTTTTCGGCAACGGTGCAGAAAAATGTAAAAGCGTTATACAACATCCCAATGCACTGTTTATCCCGAATATTTATCCGCAAGCACTGGCAATGATTCCGTTGGCAGAAAAAGCATTTAACGAAAAAGACTTTGTAGACGTTGCTTATTTTGAACCTTTTTACCTGAAAGAATTTGTGGCCACTGTGCCAAAAAATAAAATACTCTAAGTCTAACTTTTAAAAACCAAAAAATTATGTCAGTAGTAGAAATTAAAATGATTCCCAATGGTCCACTGGAAATGAAAGGCGATTTCAAAATCATTCGTCCCGATGGAAAAGAAGAAGAAAAAAGCGGAACAATCCACCTCTGCCGTTGCGGCCATTCCAATAAGAAACCTTACTGCGACGGGTCGCATGCAAAAGTAGGATTCAAAGATTAATAATAGATGTGATCATACAAAGGTTGCCCAAATAAATTTAACCAAAAAGAGCCTTAACAATACATTTCCTATTATTCAAGTTTCTAAAAAAGAAAAATAAAAATGTAAAGATTGATCTATGGGCAACCTTTCCCATTATGATTATGAACAACCTTTCTCATTTTTTATATTTAAAAATTAAGTCATCGTGAAAACAATAAAACGAATATTCTCGCTTCTCTTTTTGTTATTAATTCCCTTTGGGATTTTTTCGCAAGTTACTTTTGCCGTTAAAGGTTTGTGTATAAATGCACCGGCAAAACAAGATGTAGACGATTTTGTTAAGCTCATCAATAAAAAGTTGGCTCCGGCGGGTGTAAACACGCTAGTTTTGCGTATCGATTACCGCTACGAGTATGTCTCCCATCCCGAATTGAGAGATCGTGATCCTTTGTCTGAAAACGATGTAAAGAAAATAGTAAACAGCTGCCGAAAGAATCGTATTCGCCTCATTCCTCAAATCAACTTGTTGGGTCATCAATCATGGGCAGGGCAAATAGGGAAACTGTTGGAAGTGTACCCTCAGTTTGACGAGACGCCTTCCATTTCACTCCCAAAAGAATACACATGGCCGAATGCCGATGGCTTGTATTGCAAAAGCTATTGCCCACAACACCCCGAAGTGCATAAAGTCGTTTTTGATGTGGTGGACGAAATTGTGAATGCATTCGAGGCCGATGCCTTCCATGCAGGTATGGATGAAGTTTTTTACATTGCGCACCCCGACTGTCCTCGTTGTTACGGATGCGATCCGGCAGTATTGTTTGCCGGAGAAGTAACGCTTATTCGAAATCATTTGGCACAAAACGGAAAAGAATTATGGATTTGGGGCGACCGACTGATCGATGGCAAAACCACCGGAATTGGTCTATGGGAAGGAAGCTACAACAATACTTACAGGGCAATAGATAGGATACCAAAAGATGTGGTTATTAACGATTGGCATTACGAAAAAGCACATCCCACACCCGTTTTATTTGCAGCGAAAGGATTCAATGTGGTTGCCTGCCCCTGGCGAAAAGCAGATGTAGCTCTTAATCAGGTAAAAATGATGAATATGTTCAAAGAAAACGCTTCTGACGAAATGAAACCACGCTATGCCGGCATTATGCATACCTTCTGGAGCAATACCCGCATCTTTATAGACGGAATGAATGACGCTACCGAAGAAAGCAAAAACGATCCGTCGGTACAAACATTTAAAGAATTGACAAAAGCTTGGTAAGAAAAGACAAAAATTTTTTATCTGTAAATTGCTTTTTTAGCCGCTAAAAGGGTATTTTTCATTAGCGACACAATGGTCATGGGTCCGACACCGCCGGGAACAGGGGTAATGTATGAACATTTGGGAGCAACTTCATCGAATGCAACATCACCGGTAAGTTTAAATCCCGATTTGGTCTTGGTGGAAGGAACACGTGTTGTACCCACATCTATCACGACGACCCCCTCTTTTACCATATCGCCCTTCACAAACTCAGGCACCCCGATGGCCGCAATAATAATATCGGCCTGAAGACACATGTCTTTGATGTTTTTTGTGCGACTGTGACAAACGGTGACGGTACAATCACCGGGATAGTTTTTTTGCAACATCAACATGGCAACAGGTTTGCCTACAATATTGCTACGCCCCAACACCACACAGTGCTTGCCACTGGTTTCTATATCGTAACGTTTAAGTAGCTCCAAGATACCCGAGGGCGTGGCCGATAGGAAACAAGGCAAACCGAGTGCCATGCGTCCCACGTTGACCGGATGAAATCCATCAACATCTTTACGATAATCAATAGCTTCGATGATTTTATCTTCGGAGATGTGTTTCGGCAACGGCAATTGTACTATGAAACCATCCACATCATCGTCTTTGTTGAGCCGATCCACACAAGCGAGAAGCTCTTTCTCGCTTACATTATCTTCGTAACGAACAAGAGTAGATTTAAACCCCAATTCCTCGCAGGTTCTAATCTTATTGGCCACATAGGTTTCGCTTCCGCCATCGTGTCCTACAAGAACAGTAGCCAGATGAGGAGTTTTTGCCCCCTCAGCTTTCATTCTCTTGACTTCTTCGGCAATTTCTTTCTTTATTTCGGCTGCTACAGCCTTCCCTTCAATAAGTTGCATATCATTACTATTTATCTTCTTCTCACATTTCTCATCATTGCCCTAGGACCTCCTTGGGTCATCAAACGCATCATTTTGCGAGTTTCGTCAAACTGTTTAATGAGTTTATTTACTTCTTGAACAGTGGTGCCGCTTCCTTTTGCAATGCGCGCGCGTCGGCTTCCATTCAATATTTCGGGATGAGTACGTTCGTCGGGAGTCATAGACTGAATAATAGCTTCAATTCCTTTAAAAGCATCATCGTCGATATCGAGATCCTTAATCTGTTTCCCTACACCGGGGATCATCGATGCCAAATCTTTTAGGTTTCCCATTTTTTTGATTTGCCGGATTTGAGAAAGAAAATCATTGAAATCGAACTGATTCTTGGCTATTTTTTTCTGGAGACGACGGGCTTCTTCTTCGTCATATTGCTCCTGGGCTTTTTCCACCAATGAAACAATATCGCCCATTCCGAGAATACGATCGGCCATACGTTCAGGATGAAATACGTCGATCGCATCGAATTTTTCACCGGTTCCTACAAACTTAATCGGTTTATTTACAACGGAACGAATGGATAAAGCCGCTCCACCCCGCGTATCGCCATCGAGCTTGGTAAGGACTACTCCGTCAAAATCGAGCCGCTCATTGAATTCTTTTGCTGTGTTTACCGCATCTTGTCCGGTCATGGCATCCACAACAAAAAGAATTTCCTGCGGGTTCACGGCTTTCTTAATTGATTCGATTTCGTTCATCATTTGCTCATCGATAGCCAAACGACCCGCCGTGTCGATGATAATAAGGTCTTTTCCGTGCTGTTTGGCATACTGAATAGCATTCTGCGCAATTTTCACAGGGTTTTTGTTGGCTTCCTCGGCATAAACCGATACACCGATTTGTTCTCCCAAAACTTTCAATTGCTCAATAGCCGCCGGCCGATACACGTCGCCCGCAACCAAAAGAGGATTTTTGCCCCGTTTCGATTTCAGCATATTTGCCAGCTTGGCCGAAAAAGTGGTTTTACCTGAACCTTGAAGCCCCGCTATAAGAATAATTGCAGGACTCCCCTTGATATTGATATCGACTGCCGTTCCGCCCATGAGCGTTGCTAGCTCATCGTGAACAATTTTTACCATCAGCTGTTCCGGCTTAATGGCAGTAAGCACATTTTGGCCTAGTGCTTTTTGCTTTACGGTTTCGGTAAATTCTTTAGCAGTTTTATAGTTGACATCGGCATCAAGTAAGGCACGACGAACATCTTTTAATGTTTCGGCAACATTAATTTCGGTGATCCTTCCTTCACCTTTCAGTATTTTAAACGATCTTTCAAGTCTCTCGCTTAGATTCTCAAACATACTACTTTATCGGATTTTTAATTCGATTACAAAGATAATGAAAAATCGGTAATTCATTCTAACAGCGAAGTCATTTAGCTTCTCTTCGATCGCAAATGCCATTTTTATTGGAATCTATAAAATTCACTCCACAGCCTTTACCATTGCAGAGGCCGGTTCCTTTCCTCTGTCCACGGCCTTGTCCTCTACCACTTCCGTCACAGAGGGCTCGCCTGCCGTTTGCATTAGGATTCCCCGGGGCTCCCTTTTCGAAATTATCGCAAATGCCGTTATTATTTTTATCAACAAAGGCGGGGCCACGTTGAATAGTCGTCGTTTCTGGCTTTTTAGTTTGACTCTGCTTTTGATCCTGAGCAGTTGCTAATCCTATTGTTGCAACCAATGCACATACTGTAATTGCTAATTTTGTTTTCATAATTTTCTGTTTTTATATATGTTATTAACTATTTAATTTCTATGGTTGAGTTGTATGCCCATATCGGTGTCGAAAACCCTGATTTGCTCCTATACTGTCGCCATAACCATAACCGTATCCACGGCGATCTTGGATAGTTTCATTGTAATACAATGGCAAAAATGTTTCTTGTAATACGACACATTGCGAAGAGTCACATACCTGTTTCATTTTCAGATAAAAACTATTCGTGATTTTCTTCAATTCGGCGTGATGTTTCCCTAATTGTTCCGACAAATAATTTAATTTTACGGTATCGGGTTGATTTTTATTCAGTTCATTAAACATCTCCATTTTAAGCGAATCTATTGAAAATATAAGTCGTGCTGCAGCGGGTTGAAATTCACGATTTGCCTTTCGGAATGCTTCCATCTGATCATCGTTAAAACCCAATGTATGACGAAAATATCTTCCGGAAATTCGATTCTGTCCATCTCCCGACAGCGAAATAGCAATGTCATCACCATTTTCCCGATAATTATGATAAAGAATCGTGCCTATAGTAGTTAAATTTAACACAACTAATAACACAACAATACCTATCCATATTTTATTGGTCTTATTCATAATTATTTAAAGAATAATAGCTGCAATTTCTTTTTGCGGAAGTTCTTCATACTTACTCAAAATAAAAGCGACGCGTTGTCTATCAGATAAGGAATCGATAGCCTTTTTTATGAGCAAATTACGTTCCGATATTTCCATTTTTTCTAACGGTGTTTGCTCTTCATCACGCTGATTAAATGCACTATGCCAAACATCCTCAAGTGATTGCAATAACCGCCTTTTACGATTACGATTTGCAAAATTAATGCAAGTATTGATGGTTATTCGATAAAGCCAAGTTGAAAACTTCGACTTATGATTAAAAGTTGATAACGATAGATAAACCTTGATAAACACTTCTTGGGTAAGGTCTTCCGCATCTTCCTTCGAATGAACAAAACCCATAGCAACACAAAACACTCTGTCCTGATATTTTTCCATTATCATTTTAAATGCAAGGGTATTGCCACAAACTATTTCTTGTATGAGTTGCTCTTCCGTCATGCACACTTTCCTGCGTTTAGTATATTAGACAGCAATAGCATCGTTTTCCTATGGGATAATGGGATAATTTTTAATTCATGCGCAATTTCATTAAAAAAATTGAAATGCAAAACATATTATCGTTTTTATCTGTATTTTTATTCTAAATTTGCATGAAAAGTTTAGAACGATTATAATTAATAATGAAAAAAATATCCATTTCTTTCATCGTTTTAGTGACTGCTGCAATAAAAGTTTTTTCACAGATATGTCCGGCAACGGAAATAAGAGCTGTTTGGTTGACAACCAATTACAACCTCGACTGGCCTAAGAACACGCTCAGCGTTGACGCTCAAAAAAATGAGCTTATTCAACTATTGGACGAATTGAAAAATCTTAATTTCAACATGGTACTTTTTCAAACCCGTACCAATGGCGAAGTATTGTATCGATCAAAAATAGAACCGATGTATCGAAGCATAGCTAAAAATTATGGAGGGGAGGTGTTTGATCCATTGGCTTTCGTAATAGAAGAATGCCATAAGCGCGGAATGGAATGCCACGCATGGCTCATAACTTATCCATTGGGTTCGCGAAATCATGTCAAAAGTCTAGGTAACACATCGGTGGTAAAAAAACATCCACAAATTGTTACTTTATATAAAAACCATTGGTATCTTGATCCCGGAAATCCCAAAACGGACGATTATTTGTTGTCCATCGTAAAAGAAATCGTTACCAACTACGACGTGGACGGTATTCACTTCGATTACATCCGTTACCCGGCCAACTGCACTAACTTTTTCGATCAATCGGAATATAATCGTTACGGGAAAAGCCAACCACGCGATCATTGGCGCAGAAACAATATCAATCGTTTTGTGGGCAAAATATACGACTGGGTAAAAAGCGTAAAACCATGGGTTATGATAAGCAGTTCGCCTGTAGGCAGATACCGCCCTCTTGTTCATAATCTCAACGATGGATGGACGGCATACAACAGCGTATATCAAGATCCTATTCAGTGGCTAAATTCGGGCAAGCATGATGCAATTTTTCCTATGATGTACTATCGCGACAAACTTTTCTATCCCTATCTCAACGACTGGGTAGAAAATAGCAAGGGGCGTTTTGTCGTACCGGGATTGGGTGTTTATCAAATTCAAGAATTGGAATGGCAACAAAAAGACATTATCGATCAGCTGGAATACACACGAAAAAAACATGCATCAGGAAACGCTTTCTTTCGCACCGAACATGTGTTGAAATATAATTGCGATCTGCTTCATGAAATGAGCAATGTGTACTATCGTTATCCGGCCAAATTACCACCAATGACCTGGTTATCGGACACTTTACCCGACCCTCCCTATGACTTACGAGCCGAGAAAAGGGCAAATGGTTTTCAACTTCGTTGGAAAGTAAAAGATCCCGAGGCTCGGCTTACCTATAATGTGTATCGTACCAAAACTGATAATCCGGACTTCAACAACGGCACTTCTTTACTTGCTACCGGATTAAGACAACCTGTTTTCAGCTATTGTCCTCCGGAAGACGACCAAGCATATTACTACTTCATCACTGTGTCAGACTCGTTTCATAACGAAAGTAAACCATGTGTTCCTGCATTTTTCTGGCATTCCGAAACCATCAAATAAAACCCAACCTTGTAAAATAAACAAAGAATAAAAAGGAAATATCATAAAAAAGAAATATTTTTGTACTATGGATAATGCAAAATTAAGAAAACAGGTGAAAGATAAATTTATGGAATATTTGACGCTTCATAAATATCGAAAAACACCTGAACGCTTTGCTATTCTCGATCATATTTATTCCACAAAAGGACATTTCGATATAAATTCATTATATAAATCCATGATCGATATAAATTTTCGCGTGAGTAGAGCTACATTATACAACACTATTGAATTGTTACTCGATTGTGGATTGGTAGTAAAACATCAATTTGGGGGTAATGTCTCTACTTACGAACGAGCTTATGGCAACGATAATCACAGCCATCTAATCTGCATATCGTGCGGCAATGTTCAGGAAATAAAAAATGGCAATTTATTTATACACAATCAACAAAAAAAGATTAAAAAATTTACTGTACACTATTACAGCATGTATATTTACGGCATTTGCAACAAGTGCGATCAAGAAAAGAAAATAGAAATGAATAAACTTGCCTCAAAAATAAATGGCGAGTAATCTTCAAACAAAAATAACACTAAAGAAGCAAGATAATAACAATGAAAGTAGATGTGATTTTGGGTCTTCAATGGGGTGATGAAGGCAAAGGAAAAATTGTGGACGTACTCACCCCGAATTATCAAATCGTGGCGCGTTTTCAGGGTGGCCCTAATGCCGGCCACACACTGGAATTCGAAAATCAGAAGTACATATTGAAATCCATTCCTTCGGGTATTTTTCAGGAAGGGAAAATAAATATCATAGGTAACGGGATGGTTGTCGACCCGGCCATGTTCAAACAAGAAACAGAAACGCTGGAAGCTTCCGGTCACCAACTTACCGATAAACTTTATATTTCAAAAAAGGCACACCTCATTCTGCCTACTCATCGCCTTCTGGATGCCGCCTCAGAAAAAGAGAAAGGGGATTCCATGATCGGAACTACGGGTAGAGGAATCGGACCGGCCTATACAGATAAAGTATCTCGAAATGGACTGCGAATAGGCGATATTTTTCACAATTTTGAAGAAAAATACCGAAAAGCTACCGATCGACATAAAAAAATGTTATCTCAATATTCAATTGAATATGAGCTGGAAACACTTGAAAAAGAATGGTTCGCGGGTATAGAAAAATTAAAAACATTCAACATCATCGATAGCGAACACTTTATTAATAAACGCCTAGACGAAGGAGATAAAGTATTGGCCGAAGGCGCACAAGGTTCCATGCTGGATATCGATTTCGGAACGTATCCTTTTGTGACCTCATCCAGCACTATTTGTGCCGGTGCGTGCACAGGTTTGGGCGTATCGCCACACAAAATTGGTGAAATTTTCGGCGTTTTTAAAGCGTATTGTACACGCGTAGGTAGCGGACCATTTCCTACTGAATTAACTGACGAAACCGGTCAGTTGCTTCGCGATAGAGGATGGGAATATGGCTCGGTAACCGGCCGTCCCCGCCGTTGCGGTTGGATTGATTTGGTGGCACTTCGCTACACCATCATGCTAAACAATGTTACCAAACTGGTGATGATGAAAAGCGATGTGTTGGATACGTTTGACACCATCAAGGCTTGCGTCGCCTATGAAATCAACGGGGAAGAAATAAAAGATCTTCCGTTCGATATTTCGGAGAACATTAAACCCGTGTATGTTGAATTGCCGGGCTGGAAAACCGATATAACAAACATAAAAACGGAAGAAGAATTCCCAAATGAATTCAATTCATACCTTTCTTTCCTCGAAAAAGAACTGGGTATACCTATCGCTATTGTTTCGGTAGGACCAAACAGGGCACAAACCATTATCCGAAAATAAAGTCAAATGATATTCCTACAATATCCTTTTTCTAAAAGGCATCGTGTTGAACTTTTCAATATAAAAGGCGTTATATAAAGTAAAAACAACGTATTAATTTTATTTTCTTGATATGATAATCTGGATTTTATTTATCGCTATAGCCCTTGCAAGCTATATCGTGTCGGCCACTTTGCAGCAACGATTTAATAAATACTCAAAAATTCCTCTCAGCAACGGGATGACCGGACGTGATGTAGCCGAAAAAATGCTGCATGATCACGGTATTTACGACGTGCAAATCACTTCCACAAAAGGAAAACTCACCGATCATTACAATCCGCTTAACAAAACGATAAACCTCAGCGAAGGAGTTTATTCAAGTAGCAGTGTGGCAGCTGCTGCCGTTGCAGCTCACGAAACCGGGCATGCCGTACAACATGCCATACAGTATGCCCCCTTGAAAATGCGTTCAGCATTAGTTCCTGTAGTCACGTTCACTTCGCGATGGGTAACTTGGGTGCTTTTGGGCGGCATCATTCTTATCCAAACATTTCCTGCCCTTATCTGGATCGGAATAGCCATGTTTGCCATGACTACTTTGTTTAGTCTTATCACATTACCTGTTGAGATAAACGCTTCACAACGGGCATTGGCATGGCTGAACCATGCAGGAATAACCGATGTAACAAACGAGGCACAAGCTCGCGATGCACTAAAGTGGGCAGCTTACACCTATGTTATTGCAGCCCTCAGCTCGCTGGCAACTCTCATTTATTATATATTAATTGCTTTAGGAAGTAACAGAAGATAAAAAAACATCATTAGGGGAAATAAACATTCAAAAGACGGTAGAATATTGCCGTCTTTTTTATTCCCTTTTTGTTTAAAAACACGAAAACACTTATCTTTACACTTCTTAAAAAAAGAAAAATAAAAAACTATGTACGAAAAAATGCAAAAACACCTGCAAGAAGAATTAACTGCCATTAAAGATGCAGGACTTTACAAAGATGAACGCGTGATTGTAACTCCGCAAAAAGCGGAAATCAAAGTAAAATCGGGTCAACAAGTGCTGAATTTTTGCGCCAACAACTATCTGGGACTATCAGCAAGTCCGCAATTAATAGAAGCCGCAAAAAAAGCTCTCGACGAAAGGGGTTACGGCATGTCGTCCGTACGTTTCATCTGCGGTACACAAGATCTTCACAAAGAACTAGAAGCACGCATCAGTAAATTTTTTGGAACAGAAGACACCATTTTGTATGCTTCGTGCTTTGATGCCAATTCAGGCCTTTTTGAGCCCCTTTTCAACGAAGAAGATGCCATTATTTCAGATAACCTCAATCACGCCTCCATCATCGACGGTGTACGCTTATGCAAAGCAAAACGCTATCGCTATGCCAATGCCGATATGATCGATCTGGAGGAAAAGCTAACAGAAGCTCAATCGCAACGTTTCCGCATTATAGCCACTGACGCTGTTTTTTCCATGGACGGCAATGCGGCTCCCCTCGATAAAATTTTGGAATTGGCTGACAAATACGATGCTCTTGTAATGGTGGACGAAAGTCATTCGGCAGGTGTGGTGGGAAAAACAGGACGCGGACTCACCGAAGTGTACAATTGCAGAGGCAAAGTAGACATTATTACCGGAACACTGGGAAAAGCCTTTGGCGGCGCCATCGGAGGATTTACTACAGGGCGCAAGGAAATCATTGAGATGCTGCGTCAACGATCGAGACCCTACCTTTTCTCCAATTCCATTCCACCTATGGTGGTAGCTGCTAGTATCAGAATGTTCGATATACTGGAAGAATCGAACGAATTGCTGGATAAGCTGCACGAAAATGTGAACTATTTTGTGACCAAAATGAAAGAAGCCCGCTTCGACATCAAACCCACACAATCGGCCATTTGCGCCGTAATGCTCTACGATGCTCGTCTTTCACAG
>Ga0116180_1001048_pt1 | contig 23948 bp, 25 predicted proteins | sample AD_UKC073_MetaG_FD_89804 | JGI IMG/M metagenome (GOLD analysis project Ga0116180, IMG submission 89804) | Active sludge microbial communities of municipal wastewater-treating anaerobic digesters from USA - AD_UKC073_MetaG | ecosystem: Engineered > Bioreactor > Anaerobic > Digestate | place: USA...
TTCCACCACTGGGGACAGAGTACAGCCCGTCCGCCGGCTGCCACAAACGGTTCTACCACCATCCACCTATCGTCAATCAGCACACAATCCTTGCTCCACTCCAAGAGCTTTTCTTTCTGGCTCGTGACAATCAGCCGGTTTCCCAGCCACGGAATGTGTTGGTGAATCCACCCCGCCTTACCACTGAGCGAGTGCATGTACCACTTCGTCTCCGGCATCCCAGCCGACGTACAAAGCCAGATAGACTCCGCCCCAAACCTGTTTTTCAGCATATCTAGCAACGGATAAGCCCACGGCAGCCTGTCCATTGTCGCCCATACGTAGGCCGTCAGTTTGTCAATCACGGCAGCCTTCCACTCTTCAAGTGACGTGCCCCTTGGTGGAACCACATAGGGATCGAGTCCATCGTCTAGTGGAAAGGACTTCCCACTCAAAAACTCATCCTTGACATACCCGTAATCGAACGGAAACTGAAGCTCCAGGAACCGCCCGATAAAATCGACCAGCACGCCGTCCATATCAAGTAGGATTTTCACTTTGTTCACCTACCCCAACTTAGCTGTCCCCTCGTTCCCAATCCGTTAGTTGCTCTTCAGCAGCACGTAGTCTTTTCCACGTACTCCAAAGCCTACTTCTCCGACACCATTCACACGAGCCGTGGTTTCGGCATGCTTGAGGCTTCCAGCGAGACCACCACGGTCTTTTGAACTCATGCCGTTTATCCTTCTTGGGATGACGCCGGCGCATATCTCCCCCCAAATAAAACATCAACAGAACACCCCAAACATTGGGGCACCCTTGCATTTCAACATCCAAACAAGTCCAAACACACTTGCTTGCAACAAAACGCAACAGAAAGCGTCTGATTGCAAAAGAAAGGCTAGTGCAAAATTGACTACACCATGACCCCTGAGGTTAAAAGAGAAGCCGAAGGGGCCGGAGGGCCGGCCAGACCCTTCGGCGTTGGGGAGGAGAGGTGTGGAGGGGATAGCAGATGAGGCTCGGCAACGTAACATCTGACAACAGCGAACACGGTGGTTCATTGCTTAGTCTGGGAGACGACCACCTTTCCTCCTCGCCAGGACCCACCACCTTCAACGAGATCAGTTTACCATCCGATCGAATTGTTTGCAAGTAGGGCCCAATGAAGTTTTTGGGATATTTGCAAAACAGGGAGGGGGAGGTATGATTTTGGGCAGCTAAACAGGGGATTGGGGATTGTTTGCAACTCTTTGCAACCCCCTTATTGCAAACAATCCCAAAATATGCTATAATATTAGCAACCACAATGACACCTTCTCGGACGGCTCCGTTACAGCTATGTGTCTGTAACGGGCCGTCCGAAAACAAAACCAAGGGTCAGTTCACTGGTAGTTTGTTCTCTTGGGTTGTGTTTTTGAGAACCTTATCCATGTCGGAAAGACAGAAAAGGATACTCAAGGCCCTAGAGGTACAGCGCAGCCAGCAACCCTCTGGTGTTTGGGTGCCACGGACTAGGTGGCTTTATGGTTTCGCGAAACAGTGTCACTTTGGGGTTGACCAAAGTGTTACCAGGCAACGAGCTGGTAGTTGATCCAGCCATCCACCCCAGCGTCCTGGTCCACAAGCGAAAGGCTGGTTCGGTAGAACCAGGAAAAAAACACTGGGATAAGTGGAACCGACCAAACCGTGTGTGGCGACGGGCGTGAAGGTGTGCCCGTCGCCGCACGAAGTGCGCCAGAACAAGACAACAGACTACCAGCCACGCCATCCTAGTGGTGGGTAGGTGAACAGATATACCCCTATCGCTAGGGATGGGGGTGGTCTGTGCTTCTCTGTTTATACCAGCCTCTTGGGTCATGGGAAGAAGAGGCGAAGGAATGGCAAGCATTAGACCTGTTGTCAAATGGCATGGCGGGAAGTATTACATGTTTCGGGATATTATTTCCCTGTTTCCTGAGCACAAAATCTATGTGGAACCCTTTGGTGGAGCAGCTTCGGTTCTTTTGAACAAAGAGCCTGCTCCCGTGGAAGTCTATAATGACTTAGACCACAGGATTGTTAGGCTGTTTCGTGTCTTGAGGAATCATCCCGAAGAGTTTCAACGTCGTTTATCACTGACTCCCTATGCCGAAGAAGAGTTTAATCAAGCCAAGGCTTCAGATACAAACAACCCCCTGTTAGGCCAAGAGAAGAAAGACAATCAGGCCGGCGCAGACGAGATTGAATTGGCGAGACGGGATTACGTCCTCTGGCGGTTGTCATTTGGCGGACAGGGGGAGAGTTTTTCCTTTACGGTCAGTCGTTCCCGTCGTGGAATGGCTGACGTGGTGAGTAGCTTTCTTTCTTCGATTGATGACTTACTGCCCCAGATTGTGGAGCGCTTCCGGCGTGTCCAGATTATGAATCGGGACGCTCTTGATGTGATTCGGGAATTTGATAGCCCTGACACCCTCTTTTATTGTGATCCGCCCTACTATCCAGAGACTAGAACCAATCCCAACGTGTACCGCCACGAGTACTCGGAGAAGGACCACGAACAGCTCCTCTCTACCCTGTTAGGCTGCCAAGGTAAGGTTGTGATCAGCGGTTATGACTGCGATCTTTACAACGACATGCTAGCCGATTGGCACAAGTTTGCTTTCTTTGTCCCCAACCACACGGCCAAGATGGAACAGAAAGACACCCGTTGTGAGATTATCTGGCGGAAGCCGGTCGAGTAGCCCATCGCGAGGAGACAAGGCCATGCCACAAAACACGGCTGATTTATAACAAAGAGACTGTAACCCCACCGGGGATCGCATCCCCGGTCTAACGCCAGCCACAATGGCTGGCGTTTTCGTTACCGGCAACATCGCTAGTTCGCTGGGCTGGAAATCCAGGTGTCGGCGGTTCGATTCCGCCCCTGTCCACTGGATGGCCCGTCAAACACCGCTCGAAATGACGAAAAGTGCACTGGACTAGTGGAGCTGACTTGACTTGCCGTTGCGTCTGTTTAGAATAGAAAGCAACTGGGCTGTGCTGGTTGGCTCTGTGCAACTTGGGTAAGGCAACGTGGAGAGGTGCTGTGATGGGCAACTGGCTTGATTTGACGGGTCTTGTTCTGGCTGCTATCCCAGATGTGCTGATGCTAGTTTTTGTGATTTTCGCCGTATCGCTGGCTTTTGACGGCAACGAGCGGTGGCATCGCGGTGAAAGGGATGTTGATGTCTATATTGGCCGTGGTCTTGCCTTGATTGGGCTTGGCTTGGTTTCGGCCATTTTTTGGGGTACGTACATTTTTATTGTGTGTTTTTTGGTTTACGAGATTGGGGCGACGATTTGGGGGCTGTTGTCGTGGGTGTTGTCTCTTGTCACGTGGCTGCTTTTTGGTGCTTGACAGAGGCGTTTCTCTGTGCTATAATAGTAGTGTACACCGAGAAAAACTAACCCCGCGTCAGTCTCCTTTCTTGATCTGGTTGGCCGCCTCGGATTGGTTTGCGTCTGGGGTGGCCAACCAGTTTAATAGCTTCCCGCAGTGTTTGCAGCGGATAATCAGCCTTTTTACGCGGGTTTTTCCGACAACGCCAGATGATGCGCGTACTGTCACTGCACGGGGGAGCCTTTTACAGCGGCGTGTGGGGCACGGCTCGGCAGTGAGGGACGCCCACTGACCGACGGTGACAGCGACAGAAACGGGCCAGAACAGCTTGTAGGCGGCCTTGGCGAACTGGTTGTTGTCCATGCGTTATACCCTTTCGGCGTAAAGAATCTTTTTGACGATTTCCCACGGAAGGACATAAGCTCCAGGATGGACCTTTCTGGTTGCTTCCATCCAGGCTGCCCATTCTGTGTAGTGCATAGCCGAATCTCGAACGTTGGGGACGTAAAGGCACTCGCATGTGTTGGGGTTGTCGGGGTTGTTTTCCGCCCTATCGTTGTGAATCCATTTCGTAAACCAAGTGTTGCATACACGCTGAATACAACATGCCGTCCTGGTTTCGGGGGAGTACCAGACTGTGACGAACAAGATAGGTTCGTATTCCACGTCCAGGTGGAGTTTGGCGCGACTCTTTTGGACAAAGATGTGACGCAGCGGGGATGTGATTTTCCACCAGTGGGTATGCCAGCTTGTTTCCGGCTGCGACTCAAACGGATAGACGTGCACTGCTGCCGGTGGGAGCCAGAGTTTGCTTTTTGTCCCCGACAAGAGGGCCATAGGGCGGACTGGCGATTGGGCGTCCTCTTGGACCCCGTCGATAGTCAGGGTCCCCATTTCGGTCCCAGGAAGATCGAGCGGGAAGACGTAGTTGGGGATGGCGATAGCAGCCGGCGCATTGTGGATAATCATAGCAAGCCTCACTAATTGGTAGCCTCAAAGAACCTATTCAAAGCCTCAATCGACGTAAAGATTCTGCCGCCAACCTTGAAGTGCTCCAGCTTGATTGGCGGCTGGCCCCTCTTAGGCACGATCCCGCGAGTACACCAGCGGTAGAGCTGCCAGTAGGACGCTGGGATATGCGGGGGCGGAGAGCAGATCATGAAGATCGTTTCCGACAGAAGCCTATTCTCGTTGCAATCCATGGCTTGTAGGTGCTTTCTATTTTGCAACTTTTGCGCGGACGCGATTTTTGAAAAGCCGTATGGTATAATATATAGTAACTATTTGCAATTGCGTATGAGGTATGGGCATAAAGGTTTTGGTTTGAGGAGGTCCTAATGAGTGACGATTTGAATGGCGGTTTTGGTTCTCAAATGGACATGACGGGTGGCAATACGGGTAGCGACCAGGGACAAGCTGGACCGAGCCAAGCCGACCTTGGCCAGTCGAGCGGGGGTGAGCCTATCGCTGGACAGAGTAGCGCCGGCGGTGCATATGGCCAGCAGTCACCCAGCTTTCGCGACATGACCACGGCGGCCCAAGGCGGCGTGCCCCAATCCCACACTGCCCCTGTTGAGCCGCAAGGACAGGCCCAAGCCCAGCAAGCCGCCGCGATCATTGCCGCCATCAAGCAACGTGGCATTGATCCTTCGGTTTACGGTATTGCAGACGACAATGCTGCGGTCGATACGTTTGCCCGCATTCTCCAAGCATGGCCGCAGCTCTATCAGCTTGCCCAGATTGGCCAAGCCGTTGTGCCGCATCTGGACAAGGTGCGGGAAGTCCTGTCCGGTGGAAACACGGGGGCGCAGGCAGCCGGTGTGCAGGGAGGCGCGCCGGCTGTCGGGGCGCCTCAGCCTCAGCCGGTTGAGCCGCAGAACGACTACTGGCCGAAACCGCCCGAATGGAGTCCTGAGTGGGCACGCTATCTGACGGTCGGTGAGGATGGCCAAGTCCGTGCGGTTAACCCGTTGTACGAGAAGTACGCCGAGGCTTGCCGTGCCCGTGAGAAATGGGCCGAGCAAAACCTGGATCGGTTGCTCCACGATCCTGTCGGGGTGGTCCTCAATGCTCCGCAGTTCAAGGAAACGATCCAGCAGGTTTTGCAGGAAGAGTTTGACCGGCGGAACGAACGTTCAACGATTGAGGGCATTATCCGCGAGAACGCCGAGCACTTCTTTGTGCGCGGGGCCGATGGAGCGCCGGTGATTGACCCGATCACGGACCAGCCGGTCCTGACTCCCCAAGGGCAGTTTGTGCGAACGTTTCTCCAGTGGGCCGTATCAGCCGACGTGAAATCCCTTCTTCCCATTGCCCTGACCTTGGGCAACCTTTTAGCTGGAGGTGGTGGGGCGCAGGCCGCCAACCAATCCTTACCTGCCCAACAGCAACAGGTTGCGACGCCGCCAGTTACGCAGCAACCTCCCTCCTCTCCGGCGCAACCTGCGCCCGCTCTCCAGCGTCGTCAGTCGGCCCGTAGTGCCGGCGGTGAAGGAAGCCAACCGCGCGGCGGAGTCGGCACAACCAGGAGTTTCCGACAAGTCTTGTCTGAACAAGCACGTGCAGCAGGTGTTCAGTTTTAGTTTCAGTCACGGAGGTTTGTTGAATGAACGCACTGCAAATTGTTGCAACAACCACCCCGAAGTATCTCAAGGAGGTTGAAGATGTTACCATCAACAACCAGCCTGTCTTTGCGATGCTTCGGTCGCGTGGTCGAATCGAGACTGGGGCCAACGGTACGATGCTCCAGTGGCCGATCAAGCTGGCGAAGCCTGAAGTCCAAAACTTCGGTGCGGGCGTGATCGACTATGTGGAATCGGACAAGTACCGATACGCCAACCTGGAGTGGGGCGGCGTGTATGTCTCCGATTCCATGACGGAGAAGGAACGGCTCCAGAACCAGGGGGACGCCCAAATCTTGGATCGTTACGCCAAGATCGTTCCCGACATGGAGGAGAGCCTTGTCGAGCAATTCGGGCTGAGCTTCTATGAGGATGCTCTTGAACCCGATGACTTGGCAGGGATTGAAAGTTTCATGGGCAACGGCAGCTCGGTGACGGCAGCCGATTTGATCGCCATCCCTGATGACGTGTACGCCGGTATGAGCACGGCCCCTGGTAGCGGTGGGGCGGTGTGGTCGGCTGATATGTCCGTGAAGCCGAACGCAGCCTTGGGGACGGACTGGCCGAGCGGCAAGGGGCAGGCTCGGTACGGTGCCTGGTCGCCGAAGCTAGTCAACTGGTCTTCCACGCGGTGGGTGGACAACTCGCACGCCACGTTCAAAGACACGGGTGAGCGGGCGATTCGTCAAGCGATCAAGTGGTGCACAGCGGCTCAAGGACAGCAAGGCCGTCCTGACTTGTGCATCCTCGCGTCGGAACTTTACACCGAGCTGGTGAACGGTGTCCTGGAGCGGCAGCGAATCCTGGCGCCGGCCCGTCGGCTGACAGAGATTGGCTTCCCTGGTGGGTTTTCGATTGACGGCGTGGACATCATTGACGAGTATGGGGTTCCGGCCAACACGGGCTACATTCTCAACACGAGCAAAATCACCCTCCACGCCCTAACGTCTCAGTTGTTCGACTCCAAGGGGCCGGATTGGGACCCGCGAACGGCGAGCTGGCTGTTCCTGATCTACTTCTTCGGACAGTGGCAGTTCAAGTCGCCGCGATGGTTTGCGAAGCTCTACAACTACGCATAACCTGTTTGGCTGCCTGAAAGGGAAGAAAGAGACACTTTAGGATTTGGAGGTGTGTTTATGGATTATGCTGCGAAGCCTTTTGGACTAGGCCAAACCTATTTCGGCAGGACGCCGACTGCCGACGAGCAGGCCAAGGTGTCGATGCTCGAAGGTTATGAGGCCATCTTTTCCGATACCGTGCAAGAGGGTGCCCGTCTGACCAACCGACGGCGGCGGGCCGTTCTGGTTCGCAATGATTCTGCAGCCTTGTCCCCTGGGACACTGGTGAACTGGAAGAACGGCTATGTCGGCAAGCGGGTAGGTGGCAAGACCGGCGCAGGCATACAGGCTGTGGCCGGTGTTGTGGACCCCGAACTTAATGCCGATGTCGCCAACGGGGACCTTTTCTGGCTGATCAAGGAAGGGCCGGTGACGGTGACGGCAGCCGGCAAAATCAACAGCAATGCGATGATCACCAACGCCGGCGACGGCAAGGTGCAAAGCATCCCCACGTCGCCCGCCAGCGCTACTGAGGCACAATCCAACGCGATCATGATGATCGGTTTGGCGATGTCTTCGGCCAGTGCTGCCGGCGACACACTCCGAGCCTATGTCCGATTTCCGTTCTAAGCTGCCAAAGCTGTCGGAACGTGTTACGGAATGCCAACATTGCAGGACGACTGTCTCCGTTGGCGAGACAGTCGTCCTGTATTCACGTCACCCAGAGGGTGCGATAGATAGCCCAAGGTCACAGGTTGTCTGCATGGAATGTGCCGATAAACTCCATCCCTTGATTGTAGCTGAGGATCGGCGTGCCAATGCCGATCTCAAGTACAGGGAAGAGCTGCACAAGACCCTGATGTCTGCGGCTGAGCATGCGGTGTTGACAGGCTTGGCTGGTGGACGTTCGGGTAGTGTGCGGGAAGTCCCCGATCCAGATATTCTTCTCGAAGACCTGCTCACCATGCTTGGTGGGCATACTGGCGCTGCAAGGCTGTTTGTGCTCCAGCTTGTCGAGGCCATGCGGCGGAATCCAGGATCAAGGACAACGCTCCAGGCTATCAAGTGGGTGTTCGATGCGTTGGAGGCTAGTGCACGGCGGAAGCTACAAGTCAGCCGTTACGCCCAGATGTCTGACGAGGAAATTGAGAAGACGATCAAACAATTGCTTGCCAGTGAAGCCGACGGGCAAGACGCCCCAGAGGAAAGCGAAAAAGACGAATCGCCAGTTGATGACAGCGACCTAGAAGGATAGGGGTTGTGCCATGGTTGACCTAAGCCATATCCCTCTAGACGGTGAAGCCAAGCGGCAAGTCTTGCGTGAGTTAGCCCAGGAATTGCTTGAGCGGCGGACGGCGGGTTTGGCCCTGTACCGTCCGATGCCGGAACAAGAGCGGTTCCATGCGTGCCCCGCCAAGGTGCGAGTCTTTCGGGGTGGTGTCCGTTCCGGTAAATCTATGGCGTGCTATGCCGAAGTCGCCCGTGCGGCGCTGGGACAAGACCCTTACGGCAAGTACCCCACCAACCGCCCCCTGGATATTTGGGTGGTCTGTTACGAGGAGTCCAATATTGGCCGTACCGTGTGGCGGTATCTGTTTTGTCCAGGGGCCTACTGGATTATCGAGGACCCGCAAACAAAGCAACTTCGCGCGTGGGACCCTGTACTTGATGCGGGCCGCGAGTCTGAAAGGATGCCAGCCCGTCCGTTCATTCCAGAGCGTTGCGTGAGGACGGTGGCGTGGCGGTTCAAAAAGGACCGTATCTTCTCATCGGTCATCATTGATCCTGCCCCTGGCCATCCGATGTGCGGGACCACGATTCGGGCATTCTCTAGTGGTCGCGAGCCTCCCCAAAGCGATCCTGTCGATCTCGTCATGATCGACGAAGACTTGAAACAGGAAGCCTTTGTGCCGGAGTTGATTTCTCGTCTTGCTGACCGTGGTGGCAAACTTATCTGGGCCGTCTTCCCTCATTCCAAAAACAACGCACTCATCAGGCTCCATCGTCAAGCCGAGCAAGAGAGAGGGCTGCCCAATCCGAGTGTTGTCGAGTTTCGCGGTATTTTTTCGGCTAACCCATACTTACCCGAAGAAGAACGCCGCCGGACATTAGCTCTATGGACAGAGGAAGAGCGCAAATCCAGAGACCAAGGCGAGTTCGCCTTGGATTCAGTCCTAGTTTATCCAGAGTTTTCGCCATCTGTGCACGCCTTGCCCATTTACTATGGGGGCACACCGCGTCACCCAATCGACTCACTCTTTCCCAACGTCATGGCATGGATGCCGCCGCAAGACTGGACAATCTACGTCGCTATCGACCCAGGGCACACCGTCGGGGCGGCTCTGTTCATTGCGATTCCCCCGCCAGAAGTCGGAGACTTCATCATTGCCTACGACGAGGTTTACATTCGCAACTGCGATGTAAAACAAATGGCCCAAGCTATCAAGCGAAAGCTCCAGGGGCGGCGACCAGAGGCTTTCTACATCGACATGCAAGGGGCAAGGGTTTCGACGGCGGGTGTTTCGTACACAGCGATCAAGCTCTTGGAAAACTATTTTCGGGAGCTGGGGATCGCGAGTGTACGTACTGGCTCAGGGTTCTATCCAGGGAGCACGGACGTAGCGGGAAGGATTGCTGAGGTTCGGGACACACTGATCACCAGGGAATTGGGCGGCGGCGTGTACATGCCCAAGTTCCTGTATTTGCAGGCCCGTTGTCCCAACCTAGAGCGGGAGTTTTTGAGTTACCGCAAGAGGGTTGGGCGAACCGGAGTTGATGATACGCCAGTTGCCGCAGACAACCATCTTATGGACTGCTTGGGTTATCTGATTGCGGCCCACCCTAAGCATGTTGTCCGTCCGACCGTAGCTGACCAGAAGGAGCGATTGCGAAAGGAATTACTCAATCGCAGCAAGAAGCAACGGCGCAAGAATGTGCGCCTTGGCGTTTTGGGTTGCGATACTCCTTGACAAAAGCGCGCAAATATGATATAATGCAACCGTTTGCAAGCAGGTAATGTCCAGGTAATTTCATGGAGGTATTTGTACATGGCGGCGCGTGAACCGAAAGTTGGTGAAACAGTTCTCTGGTACAGGAATGCTGATCGCAGCTCTCACCCTTATCCGGCACGGGTATGGCGTGTTGCAGGCCAAGGATTGGTGACATTGTTTGTGGACACGGAGCGTGGGACGAGGGTTGTGTATGGTGCCCCGTGGCTTAACGATCCTACCGTGCAATATCGCCCGCGTGACGAGTTAAGGATTGTCGGTGCTTGGGACTTTTGCGAGCCTGCTCCGACAGTCAAGGAAGATAAGCATCGCAAAGAAAAGGAAACGACGTAAGTTACATGCCCGTAACATGGCGACAGGTCACACGTCGTTGGGTTGAGGTCTTATCACGTGCCGAGCAAGACGCGGCCCCGTGGCGCTCGGCGTGTGACGAAGTGCGGGCGTTCTACTTTTCCTTCAGTCCAACGACTGACGAAAGCCTGATCCGCCTTTACGGGAAGGCTGGTCCAGAGACGAGGCCACGCTTTCAAGTCCAAATCCTCAAAGCCTACGAAGCCGTCTCCCTGTTAGGCCCCCTCTTGTCATGGTCAGCGCCGATCCGGCGGGTGTCGCCCAAGCGGGTTTTCCCGCAAATCTCTGGGATCGAGGGCCTCAATGATCCCATGCTTATGCAGCTATTAACGGCGGCGAGCCAGGAAGACGATGCCCTTATGCCGCTACGAAAGCTGCGTGCTACGCTCATTGAACGGATGCTCAACTATTGGCCGGCGCGGTACGGTCTTACGGATTTGTCACGGATGGCGACGATTGATGGATTGTTGACCGGCCGCGCCGTTGCCATTCCCGTTGTCGAAGTGAGTGAAGACGGCGGGATTCAGATCGGTCATGAGCACATCCTTGCCGACAGCTTTTTGATTGACCCAGAAGCATGGTCCTACGAAGATGCGGGCTGGGTTGCCATTCGGGTGAGTGAGCCACGGCTGGTGGTGGCCGAGCGGTGGGGGATTGAGCCGGAATTGCTTCAGCGCGGCTACAATGCGTCCACCACGCTGGGGACAGGGAAGAAGCCGATTCAAACGGAAATCGACAAGCTCAAGGCCAAGAGCGAGCGCGATTTGGTCACGTACTATCGGGTTTGGTCACGGGCCGGCGTGATTCCCCTGACCGCCAAGATGGACCCTGATGAACGTGAGCTGCGGCGGACTTTGCCGAAGAAGGTTTATCTGGAAATCTGTGACGGGTTCGAGTCGCCGTTGAATGTGATCGGTTACGGGGACGACCCTTTTGCTGTCGGCCAATATCTGGGTTGGCCAATTGATCCTGTGGCCGACAACCCGTTTCCGGTGACGTGCATTGACTTTAGCCGGATGCCTGGATACTGCTATCCGATTCCCCCGCTTGCGCCGGCTCTTGGCGAGATTAAAGCCCTCAATCTTCTCATGTCGCACCTCATCACCAAGACTTGGCGGCAGTCTCGTGATGTGCTTGGTGTTCCAACGGATGCTGCTGACCAGGTACGTGAGCTGCTTGATGGTGATGCTGACGAGGTGGTGATCCCCCTCGACGTTCACCAGCGGTCAGTTGATGACCAGGTGCAGTTCCTTTCGCGTCCCCCTGTGCCGTCTGAGCCGTGGCGACTTGCCGAGACACTACACCGCTTGATCGAGATGCGGACAGGATTGAACGAGCTGATTTACGGCTCCACCCCTGAGTCACAGCCTCGATCCGCAGCCGATGTGACGATTCGCAAGACGTTTGCCACACTTCGCGTTGACTACATGGCTTCGCTCGTTGAAAAGTGGCAGATTGATCTTGCCAAGATTGAGGCTTTGGCCACGGCACGGTATCTGAATGATGTGACGGGAACCAAGGCCCTGGGGAGGATCGGTTACGCGATTTGGTCGCTGGTCAATTCCGATCCCGATAGCTGGATTCACTCGGAGTTGGAGTACAGTGTCAGTGCCGGTCCAGGTAAGGTCCGTGGGCGGCAAGCTGAGTTGGAAGAACTAAACGAGTTTATGCGGACCTTCAATGGGGCCATTCAGCAGATCGTTACTGCGACTGGTAGCATGCAGCCGGTGCTGGCGATCATGCGGAAGTGGTCGGAGCTTGTTGGGTTTGACCTCAAGGATGTCATGCTCAGTCCAGAGCAAGTGCAGGCAGCACAGGCCCAGCAGCAGGCCATGCTACAACAGATGCAGCAGGCACAGGCTCAGCCAGCCCAACAGGTTCAGCAGCAGGCACCCGCCCAGCAGCCGCAACCACAACCGCAACCAGAACGCCCCCCTGTTCCGCAGCCTGAAGCAGCAGCCGCACAACGGGCAATGGCCGGTAAGTAGGAGCCACAAGGATGGGTTACGTCACGTATGACTACACATGCTTAGCTTGCAACAAGACGTTCGAGGCGATGCACCTTCGTGACGAGAAGCCGTCTTGTCCAGCATGCCAGTCAAAGAAACTCCAGCGCCACCAGCCGGTTTGTGCGGTTGTCAACACCACAACCCAGTTTTTGAAAGGAAGACACTGGCTTTCAGATCAGTTTAATGATTGGCAGCTCAAAGAGCTGGTTGCGGATGCCAAGAAGCATGGCTACACGCCCAAGGACAACGACATTTACCTGTCGCAGTTGGCCGACTTTCCAGGGGACCCCAAGGCGTTTGTCAGCGCGAGCGACCCTGCTGGACACATTGTTGAAGTTTGCAAGAAAACCAACCGTAAGTGCCAAGGATTTGTGAACCTCTAGGAAACCAGTGTAAGAGGTGAAAACATGCTAAAAGGACTTGATGTAGCACAGGCGTTACGAAAGGCGGTGGGCGACAAGTTCGACGAAGCGGCCCTACCGGCAGAGTTGCGGAAACTCACGGCTGAGTCGGCTGTTTCGATTATGCGACTAGCCGACATGGTCCGGTTGCTTAGGCTGTTGCGGGATATTTTCAGCAACGAAGCCATCGACATCCAGGCTTTGATCACATTTCCTGATTGGTCCAACCCCAGCGCCGCTCAAGCCTATCTGCTCAATGCTCTCAACCTTTTGCAGGTTATTTCGCAGTACACAAACACAGGCGTTGACGATGTGGTTGTCAACACGACCAAAAAGTTTGTAGAGTCTGAGCAGTTCATCAACATCTACAACCTCATCTCTCCGTACATCACCAACCACGACCGCACGGTGATGGCCGACTTCGGTGACTATGCCGGCGCGTTCCCGCAGATTTTGACCATCATTCAGATGGTTGTTTTGATCGCGAACCTGATTCGCGAGCTGCATTTCAAGCAGAAAGCCAACGGTCCGAAACCTAAAGATAACGTTGAACCCACTGTTTAGCTGAACCCACTGTTCACTGGAGCAATTCAATGCTACGTCGCATTGCCCGTTGCATTAAAACGTACTGGATGGATGCGGTTGCCATTGGCACGCTTTTGCTTTCTATTGTGGCGATTGCTGCGTCGGCGGCTGTCTCACAAGCCGCCATCACCTACAACACTGTGTTCACATTGCCTGACGGCAGCAAGGCATTTTTTGCTAGGGTCGGCGATGTGCCGGTCATGTACATCCTTGACGGCAACAAGGTGCGGTGTTTTCGGGAGTGTACCGACCAACCGCCCGACCCAGGTCCGCAGCCGGTTCCTGACAGTCCCATTACTAAGCTAGTCCGCGAGAAATCCAAGGGATTGTCGGCTGACCTAAAACAGGCCGTGCGTGGTGTCTTTTTAGCTGTAGCAGACGAGATTGCCGCCGGAAAGTACAAGACAGCCGACGAGATTATTAAAGCGACATTTACACGCAACCAGGAAGTTTACAAGAAGTTCCCTAATGCCAACGTCCAGGTTGCTGAGTTACGCAACGTCCTTGGAAAAACTCTTGACGAGATGGCGGCTAATGGAGAGCTGAAGAGCATGGAAGACCACATTCGCGTGTGGCGTGATATTGCCAAGGGATTGGAATAATGATTGACTTCACAAGGCTTGGCGGGTGGCAACTCGATAAGAAGACTTACGACAAGATTCTTGAGGAATGTGGAACGTTCCACGATCAAGCCCCGTGGCTCATCATGACGGAAGACCAGGCCAAGGGGAACATTGTCCTGTGGGATGCGTACCGCAAACTTGTCGGCAGTTATCCTAAGTATGTCCCCCAGACTCGCGGCACGTGTGTCGGTCGGGCCGGCGCACGCATTGCTGATGTGTTGCAGGCCCTTGCGTGTGTGCGGGAAAGCGCTCAGTGGGCTGGGCACTTTTCCAGTGAGGCTGTGTACGCACTAGCCCGTGTCGAGATCGGGAAGTGCAAGATTGTTGGCGACGGAGCAGTTGTCGCCTATGGCGTCTTGGGTGTCCACAAGTATGGCTTCCTGCGTCGTGGGACGTACCAGGTCAACGGCACAACGATTACGATTCCGCCGCAAGATGACGACATGCTGGCCGTAAGGTGGGGAAGCTGTCGGTCGGGTCTGCCGGACGAATTGGAGCCGATTGCCGGACAACTCCAGGCTAGGCAGTACGCACCGATCACCAGTTACGCTGAGGCAAGGGACGCAATCCTCTCAGGGTTGCCGGTGTGGTTTGGGACATCGCAAGCCTTTTGGTCTGGTCTTCCCGCCAAGCGTGACAGCAAAGGCTTTTTGTACGCCCGTGGCCGGACGGCCCACTCCTGGACTGCCGTCGGCGTTCGCAATGATCCCCCTGGAATCCTGCTCGACAATATGTCGTGGGGACCTGATTGGGTGACTGGACCCAAGGGGGATATTGAGATTCCCGACGGGTGTTTCTGGTGTACACCGGAAGACTTCGAGAGGGTTCTTCGTTATGGCGAAGCCTACGCGGTTTCCGATATTTCGTTTTCATTTGTCAAGCAACCCAAGTACCTCTTGCTCTAGGCGGGGCAAGTCGGCCACAGGAGCAATCATCATGGGTGCTGGTTGGTTTTTCGCTACCATGTTCGCCAATACGTTGGCCGGTGCCGCATCGGGAAACACAACCCCACCCAGCTATGCCAACCTGTTTGGCGGCGGGTATTCTGGGATTTTTCCGTTGCCAAGCCGAGACGCGAACACAAATCCCCAGCAAGATGGCGGGAGCGGCTTAGACTCCCAGAATGCTCCTACCGAAAACCGCGACACGTGCAGTGGGCCGACTTGTTCGCGGACATCCCGACCAAGCATCCGTGGACGGCGGTAGGAGGACAGTCAAGCATGGAAAGATTCCCGTTTATTGGCGTTTTTTTAGCAGGCTTAGCGCTCTTGCCAACAGTTCTCGGAGAGGCCGGATTGACTCCAGACCCACTGCCAACGACAGGCATTGGTAACACAATTCTTCAAGGCGGAGCATTGGCGGCGTTAGTGTGGTACTGCTACTACACAACGTCAAAACTGATCCCAGATATGCAAGCAAGGTTTGACGCCACCATCCAAAATATCGAGCGTACTCATCGAGATGTTGTTGACAAGCTCGTTGCCGAGCTGAAAGACAAGACGGTAGTGTGTCCATTGCTTGACCAGAAAGAGAAGGCCAAGTACGTGAACCAGGAATAGCCTATGTCTAGCGAAAAATCCCTCCTCTGGATTCCGGCAAGTGCCATGACCGTCGGCGGTGTGTGGGGCGCCAAGGTGGACACCACCTTTGATTTCATGATCAATAATGACGCCAATAACGTTATTCGCGGGTTGCGAATCAACGGTTTAACGTCGTCAAACGCTGCGTCCTCTAGTGGTAATCTGACGTTGTACTGGGCGTATTACCCAGCCAATAATGCTAGCGGTCCACTAGGCACCTCACCGACGCCTTATGTGAGTTTCCACACATCCTCGGTAAAAAGCGCAGCCAACATGGTGGCTCATGCCACTGGTTCTGGCGGCACTTTTGGCGTTGGAGTTGACTGGACTATCCAGGCCGACAACGACAGCGGATTGAGCGGCTACATTAAAGCCGAAACCCTGAATTCCGGCGGATCACCTAAACCTGCCGACTACAACGCAGCCAACGAGATTTACATTTATCCCGTGCCGATTCTCAGTACTGGCGATCCTGTGTACCACATGGCAGCCGTGGATACGGTGCTGCCGCGACATGTTGACAAGTCAGCGCCTTTGTATGCGCGAGTCATTTGGCGTCCCCGCAGCGACTTTTCCGGCAACGTGGTGTGGCGGCTTAAGATTTATTACCGTCGTGAACAGCCTGGTTTGTATTACGGTTACATGGGGAGTGTTGTATCTGACACGCCGACGGCATCAGCCCCAAGCCCGTATGGTTGGTCATCGACTGGGCACACATTCACGATTTCGAGTACGCGACTCAATCCAGGCGATCCAATCCTTTTGTCAATTGAACGGTTGGTAACTAGCGGCAGCGATACACTTCCTGGCCTTGCAGACCTGTTGGGCGTGGAGTTGTACCAATCACTCTAACGGCATTTATGGCAGTCTTTGTTGGTAGTCCCGCATACGCTCTCGTTGCTCCAGTCGATTTTGCCCAGACCCCGCTTACGTGGTCGTTGGGCGTGACGTTGGCCGAGCGCGATCCAGAGCTGCAACAAAAAAAGGTTAGGCTGCTTGCGCTGTATCGCTATGATGCAGCTACCCAATCCTACATAACCGTTGATGCAGTCTATTATGATTATGAGCTAAGTAGGCTTTACATTCATAGGTACGGGCAATCTGGGGTGCTTGTGTTTTATAAGGATTATAGCACTAGCAGCCCAACAACCCTTGAGTGGATTACGTTTGTCTCGGTTGGCAACAACACTTATTCAGTGTACATCAACGGAGAAGAGGCGTATTCGGGTACTGTTAACATTAACGAATATTCTGATCATATAACGCTTTTGTCACTTGGGCTGCGCCCAGACGGTGCGCCAGACGATTACACTACAGCCGGTGTGCGGTGCCTTGCGATTTGGAACACGGAAATCAAGTTTCCAGAACTTCAAGCTGCGTTTAGTTTTGGCTTTCCGTCAAGCAAACCAGACAACCTGCTTCATTATTGGCCGCTTGGAACTTATCGCTACGGCACGACACCGCTCCATCCTTATGCGGCTGAGGTTGGCGGTGTCGCTTTAGCCGTGTGGGATGTTAATTATATCCCCCCAGTTGCTTATGAGCCGGTCAATTGGGCAACATTCCCTGAACCGAAGCGCATCCCAAACCTTACCGTCATCAGTGGCGGCGAGCCGGAAATCACCAAGAGGCCGTCCATCGTCTTTAGGAGGAGACGCATGCTGGTATATCTGAACAAAGCAGACGCCGCAACTGCTAAGGCGCGTCGCGTTTATTTTCACCTTGTTGGCGCCGACGGTATTACGCCGGTTATTGGTGAAACTGGCACCCCAGAGATCAGTGTTGACGGCGGGCCGTGGACAACTACGGGCATTACCGCTCTGGTTTCGATTGGCAATGGTCGATACTACGCTGAGTTGACACTGAGCTTTATCGCATCCCTAACGCCGCCCGCCAGAATTGAGACCAGGTACAAGAGCGTCAACACAGCCGAATGCTTTGGCGACAGTGTTCTTGTTGCCGAGTTTTCTCCGTTCAAGACAAACCTGGGAGCATCTGATCTTGCCACATGCAAGACTGTTGCCGACAAGCTCGATACAATGCTTGAGACATCGGGAACAGATTACCGATTTACAGCCGATGGTCTCGACAATGCTGGCGGCTGGACATCGGCGGAACGTCAGCAAATCCGGCGTGTGCTAGGCGTGACTGGTGCGCAAGCCGATCCCGACCCGACCGGCATTGTGCCAACTATGGCGGCGGTGGCTTACTGGGCCGACATCGAGGCGTATGTCGTTTCGGCCACAGAGAACCGTATCTGCGTCCGATGGTATGCCAACATGTCGCCGGTGACGGCCAGCAATGTACGAATCACCGTGCGCGAACCAAACGGGAACGCGCTCCTTGCTGATCAGTTGGCCACGTCCAATGACGGCGGATACAGCTTTTTACTTGTGACCGGCGGGTACATGAACAGTGGACAGGCTTATATCATTACGGTTTCTGGAACGGTGGACGGGCAAGTTCGCTCCTCGACCTTCATGGTCAAAGTCTAACGGACTGAGTCATGAAAACCGTCATCATCGCACGGATGGCAATGAAGCGTAAATCTGGGCAAGTTGCGCCGCCGACAGTGAGTACGTTCTATCCTGATTCACTAAAGAAGCGTGTTACTCCAGTGAACCGAGACAACCTTCTAAGACGCAAGGCCAGCCAATAGGGGAGTGGCAGTGTTTACCGTCCAAGACGCAATTGAACACCTGTTGTTTGTGACAGATTCCGTGCCGTCCGAAGCGCACCTTGGACGGCTGCGCTCGTGTGTCTCAAATGCCATGCGTGCAATTGCAACGGCCAAGAGCAAGTGGCGATACTTCCAGGTAAGGCGATCCTTCGATCTTGAGCCTGCCGTTACAACAACTGGGACATTTGATCCTTCAGACTTGTCCTTGACCGTTTCCGATACCTTGCCGTCTTGGGCTGAACGTGCCAATGTTGTCATCGCTGGGCAGCGTGGTCATTTTCCGGTGGCCAGCGTGGAAACCACAACGTCACTGAAGCTCAGTTACGGTCCCAAGGTCACATCACCCATTGTCCTTGCTACGGTTAGGCTGTATCAAGCCGAGTACGTGTTACCAGCCGATACGGTTTCGGTGAGTGCCGTTTACCGGACCATTGCCGGTGTGGATAACGGTTACGTTCGTTTGTTGACACCTCAAGAGTGGCATCGCTATCTGCTGTTAGCGCCGGATTACTCTGAAAACACGGTTGTTTGTACGGTTGCCGGTTCGCCCCGCTATCTGGAAAGGTTGTCGTTCCTGGTTGCTGGGCCGGTTTCTGCCCCTGGTGGACGGATCGAGTATCTTGCAAGCCGCACCCTTCTGCCGTCGCAAGTGGTTTTGGATGGATTCCAGACGCGCTGCCGACAGGGAACTGTGACCATTGCAGAAAATGCTGTCACGGGAAGCGGCACGGCATTTACTCCAGATATGGTTGGTTGCGTGTTTAGGCTTGGCAATGAAAATCCGCCAACGGGCATGGCGGGTTCCAATCCGCCGATTTCCGAGAGGATTATTACGAGCGTAACTGACAGCCAACATTTGTCACTGGATTCTCCGATTGCTCCATCGGTTGGCACAAGCTGCTATACGATCAGTGCGCCTATTGACATTGCCGAGTACATGGTGGAAGCCTTTACGCGATACCTTGAGTTTCAAGCATGGGCCATCCTCAATCCGCAGAGGGTCCGGCAAGCGGCAGAACTAGCACACGAGGCATTGCGGCGGGCCAAGGCAGCGGATGCAGCCTATCCGTTACCGACAACTGATGAACGTGCGGTTTATCCTGTGGTTCATGTTGTCCATGTCGGCAGCTGAGGGAGACTAAAGGACCTATGTTTGCAGGCGTGTATTCCTATGCCAACCCACTGGTTGTCCCCCAGGAAAACTGCCTACGCGCTGACAATGTGATGTTTGAGCGACCAGGCTGCGCAGATGTGCGCGGCGGGGTTGCGGTTGTTTCTGTGAACTATGGGGCTGGCGGAGTCCCAGAATCCGTTCAGTCATTTACGTTTTTTACCGACCTCAACGGTGATATGAGCGTTGTTGTTCAGGACGCTGAAGGCTACATCAAAATGAACGAAATCATGGCCAGCTTGCCGATTACGTGATCCTTCTTATGCCGTACACGACCCCACAACTCCAAGGAAAAGCCTGGTTTTGTCAAACGCACGACGTGCGGCTGATTGCTATTTCCGGTCAAGAGCGGGGATTGATTTATGTTCCGTCAAAAGGATGGTATCCTCTTGGCGTGACTCCGCCAGTTGATGCGCCGACAGTGCAAGCGAATACTGGCGGGGAAAGTTTCGCTGGCAGCTACTATTGTGCCTATCGCTACAAGGACACGTTTGGTTTTGTTACTGACCTCAGCCCGATCACTGAGGTTACAGCCGATGCCAATACCACGTTTGATTGGACAGTGTTCGGGAGTGATGAGGAGCGAGTCAGCAAGGTTGAGTTATTCCGGTCAACTGTTGATCAGCCTGGGACCTTATACAAGGTGGCGGAACTCGACAATCCTGGAGCCAACCAGACTGCCACATACTCTGATTCGCTCAGCGACATGACGCTTATGTACAGCGGCGAACGCTTGCCAATGACCTACGACAATGGCAGGCCATATGCCAATCGGTTTGCTCCACCGCCGCCGTTCATGCGAGTTGTGGTTCCGTTTGGAAATCGCTATCTCTACGCTGTTTCCACGAACCAACTTTACCGCAACGCCGTCTTTTACTCGGAGCCTGAACTACCAGAAGCCGTTCCAGCCGAAAATGTTCTTTACCTAGCCGTTGCTGGTGACGAAGCGATAACGGCCATTGCTCCATACCGCTCTAGTGTTTATATCTTCACCAGAAAGAATTGCTATCGTTGGCTCTGGATCGGCGATCCGAGCGAAGACTACACCATTGTCCATGTAGCGGCTCGTGGGGCGCTGAATCCCCGCGCTGTTGCGGTTGGCAACAATGCTCTTTATGTCCTGGACGACGCAGGCTTATGGGCTATCAACAATGTAGGCAAGCATGAAATTCTTGCCGACCAGATTGCCGACTATTGGGTTGAATCCAAAATTGCCGGTGATAGTGAGCTGCCGTTTTTGGTGTACAACCCAAGCACCAGAACGTTGCGTTGTTTCGTGAAGCTGGCGACAAGTGCTGCCAACTATCCCGATACTGCCATTTGTTTTTGTGACCGAACCAAGGCTTACTGGGAAGAAAGTTATCCTCACTGGTTTACACACGGGGAAAGTGCGGTCATTGAATCCAGGCCAGTGGTGGTGGCCAGTGCTACCGACGGCAGTATCTATGCGATCAATCAATCCTACGCGCGAGACACTGTTTCGGCGTTCAGCAACATCCTGTTTTGGCTGTCCGCCGACGTTCGCGGCCCAGAGCCGTGGAGCTTCGCACCAACGTACTCAATCCCTGTTTTGCTGCGGTCCGTGACACGAGGGATTGAGTACATTGCCTCTCAGCCTCTCGCTTGCCAGTTGGCCAGTAACGGTCTCATTAAGGGCGGATTGATTGTCAACGGCCCAATGTCACGGACTCCGCCACCTGGAGAAACGGTAACGATTGATGGTATCGACTACACGGTAATCGACAGCGGGCATGACAGCAACAACAACGGTTACATCGTTGTTGACCCAACACCAGGCGCGTTAGACGGCAAGGTTGGCCAGAGTGTCGTGGTTTCTGACGGCTCTGGTGGAACAACAGAGTATGAAATCGTTTCGGTTTACGCATCGCGTGCTATCTTGACATTGGGTTTGTTCCCCGAAACAGAAGGACTGGTTTCCGCTCCGTTGGTCAACTGGGTTGCACGTATTGGCAAAGCTTCCAGTCAGCAATTCACCGGAACCTTTTATACCCAAAACCTTTCCGTGATCGACCAGTTTGTTGTCAGCGAATCTGCGACATCCGGCGGTGCAATTGACTGGGAAATCCTTTCTGCCCCAATTTTGTTGCCGGTTTCGGAGGGCGCAATTATGATTCGCATGGCAATTGTGATTGGCCTAGAGGAAACCGATTTTTCGGAACAAGTGTCCATTCAGTTGTTGGCGGCTGACGGCTCGATCATTCCGGCCCATGCCACACTTCCCAGTGGCCAGCCGATTCAATCGACAGAGACAGGCTTTGTTGTGGATTGCAAGGACCTAAAATCCACTGTAGTCCTCAAGGCTTACGTATCGGCTGTCGGCACATTGGCCGCCAACCCTGTGGTTTACGTCAGGATGTATGGTCAGCAACGAAACGCTCGCGTGAGGATTCGGCGTTTTTCCGTGATCTTACTGGACAACAATGAGAACCAGTTATCCCCTCAGCGATCTTAACCTATCTGATGACGAGTTGACCAGTTTGGCGATTGCGATTCGGTCGATTCGTTCCGCTAGCAGTTTCGACACGTTGCGCGTGATGGGCGGTAAAGCTGGCCCGAATCTGCTGACAACCAGCGGCAGCCTCAGTCGTTTTGAGGGGTCGGTCCATGGCGCGATTAAGTTGGCGTCGGTAACATCCTCTCCGGCAGAAGATCAATCACATCCGATTTTTTCCTGGTACGTTTCGGTCAAGGAATTGACAGGCAACATTCCTGGCGGGAGCATTATTCGGGCCTACATTCCGTCCACCGGCACGGGCACACCACAGATTCAGATCGGTGCGGTTGTACCTATCGCCTACACTGTTTCTGGTGACGCCGTGCTGTTGTGTCAAGTTGGGTGGGAGACTTAATCATGATAGCAATTCCAGCACTGACTGCTGGGCTTGGTTCGCCAAGTGCGGCACTGAAAACAATCCTTGGTAGGCCGACAACAATATTTCAGCCGACAGCATTGCAGCCATTTATGCCGTCAAGTGTATCTGGAGGCTCTGGCTTATCTCGCATGTCATGGGGAAATCAAGGAGGAAATAATATGAATGATCCGTTGCTGTCGATGGCTTTGGCGAGTCGAGCGCGGGCAGAAGGGCAAGCGTTACTCGAAAATGCGGCAGCGACAAAACTGCTGGGAATCCTTGCCAATGCACAGGGCTTGTTGGGGTTGGCTCAAAAGGGAGAGATTGATCGCGGCAGGCTTGGGCTTGACACTGAGGCAATGAGGCGCAACTATGACGTTGCCCTTCGCAGCCTTCAGGTGCAACGTGCTAACAGGGATGCTACCCTTGGGGCCGCCCAGAACATCGCTTCTGGCGCCAACTCTGCATTGGGGAACGTTCTCAATGTGTTGCCGCGACTCTTTGGCGGTTCCAGTGGCGGTGCCAGTGGCGGACTGTTTGGACTAGGCTCTGCCCCCCTGTTTGGCGTCATGCCGACGCAGCCGCAAAGCAGGATTTCCGGCTTTACGCCGGCGCAGAACGTGACCGTCGATACGATTGGCTCAAGCGGTGACAAGGCAGGATTATGGGCGAACAATATCAATCAAAACCTCCAGTCGCTTCTTTCTGCCCGCAGCCTTGCCAATCAAGCGACAAGCAACCTACTGGATTTCCTCTCTGGGCGGTATCGCGACTACCTTGCCCAGCAACAGCTTGCTGAATGGCTCATGAACGTGTAGGCATGATCGGAGGATGTCATGGCGTATTCTGATTTAATGAGCTGGGGCTACAGCCCAACTTATTCGTCTTATGGTTCTATCGGTTCCAGTGTGTCGCGATCATCTGGCGGCATTGGATCAGCGGGCGGTTCTAGGTCGTCATCTGGCGGTATTGGATCAGCGGGCGGTTCTAGGTCGTCACGCAAGTCTCGTTCTAGGTCGTCACGCAAGTCTCTTGGAAAAGAGCTGGACCAGGCCATTTCCACGGTCGCCAAATCAATCTTGGGCAAATCGGCAGACTGGTCTCCAAAACGGTCCGCCGACAAAGCCCAGCTTAATGCCGTGACTTCAGCTATTGAATCAATTATCAATGATGTCGCCTTGCCGCCGGAAGGAAAGCTCGTCAGAACAACGTACAAGGCTGACAGCACCTACCGCGTGCCCTATGCAGACATGACATTTGCATCCCCGTACACAGTCACACGGACAGCCAGCGGCGACTACATTTTGCACGACGGGAGCGGCCAAAACCCGTACCAGCCGGTGTATGGGGAGCGACTGGTCGGCTACGCTCCAGACGGTGGGGCCATCCTTGACAGGACAAATGTTGCAAGTCGAAGGCAAGGGGGAGCGGTTCCAGTTTCTCCGTACACGGCCATGAGGATGTACGGAGACCAGGGTGGACGGGCTACTAGCCGATTCACGGGATTGGAATTAAAGGCTCCGTCTTATGCCGACTCCAGCCCCAGCCTTGCGCGGGCCTACGAACTGGAGCGACAACAGGCAGCTTTGGCCCAGGGTGGGCGCTACGTTAATCCTTCTGAGGCTACGCGGTTTAGCTCAGGAACAAA
>Ga0116180_1001054_pt1 | contig 23860 bp, 26 predicted proteins | sample AD_UKC073_MetaG_FD_89804 | JGI IMG/M metagenome (GOLD analysis project Ga0116180, IMG submission 89804) | Active sludge microbial communities of municipal wastewater-treating anaerobic digesters from USA - AD_UKC073_MetaG | ecosystem: Engineered > Bioreactor > Anaerobic > Digestate | place: USA...
ATAACTAAAGGAATAGATTCGTCACAGACGTGTGTCGTATTCCGACGTGGTGGTGCCAACCCTGTGGAGACTTTCATAGGTGACCGGGGGAGCGTGATTTCCGGGAGGGCAGGGGAGGAGGCGCACCGAGTTGCGGCATGGGGGCTTCCCCAGTTCGGTGCGTTCGCACTGTGTTGGTGCGGCATCGCTCCGGCATGCCGAAAAGTCGTTTGTTTATAAGGGTTTTTTGATTGGCATGCTTTTAGCTAAGCCAAAAGTGGTATCTCCGCTTCACAACATAACAGGCGAGCGCTAATGGCCATCACAAAATTCTTCAATGAAATGACTGCGGACGATGGGAGTGTCCGTGCGCATTACGCGGGCTATGCCGCGTGGCTGAGCGAGACTCCGGCAGACCGCATCGCCCGCAAGCGGGCAGAGGCAGATTCCCTGTTCCATCGCTACGGCATCACCTTTGCGGTGTACGGCGAGGAATCGGGCACCGAGCGTCTGATCCCCTTCGACATCATCCCGCGCATCATTCCCGCCCAGGAGTGGAAGGATCTGGAGGCCGGCCTGCGTCAGCGCGTCAAGGCACTGAACAGCTTCATCCACGACATCTACCACGATCAGGAAATCCTCAAGGCCGGGCACATCCCCGCCGAGCAGGTGCTCAACAACGCTCAGTACCGCCCGGAAATGCAGGGTGTCAATGTGCCCTGCGACATCTACGCCGCCATCGCCGGTGTGGATGTGGTGCGGGCCGGGGCAGGGGAGTTCTACGTGCTGGAGGACAACCTGCGGGTGCCGTCCGGGGTCTCCTACATGCTCGAAGACCGTCGCATGATGATGCGTCTGTTCCCCGAGCTGTTCGCCCGCCACCGGGTTGCGCCCGTCGAGCATTATCCGGACATGCTGCTGCACACGCTGCGCAGCCTCGCGCCGGTGGGCGTGACGGACCCGACCGTGGTCGTGCTGACCCCTGGCGCCTACAACTCCGCCTACTTCGAGCACGCCTTCCTGGCCCAGCAGATGGGGGTCGAACTGGTGGAGGGGCAGGATCTTTTCGTCAGCGAAGATCAGGTCTTCATGCGCACGACCCAGGGGCCGCGCCGTGTCGATGTGATCTACCGCCGGGTGGATGACGACTTCCTCGATCCGAAATACTTCCGCAAGGACTCCATGCTCGGCGTGCCGGGCCTGCTGGACGCCTACCGTGCCGGCCGCGTGACGGTCTCGAACGCCATCGGCACGGGGGTGGCGGACGACAAGTCCATCTACCCCTACGTTCCGGAGATGATCCGCTTCTACCTGGGCGAGGAGCCGATCCTCAACAACGTGCCTACCTACATGTGCCGCAAGCCGGAAGACCTGGCCTACACCCTGGCCCATCTGCCCGAGCTGGTGGTCAAGGAGGTGCACGGCGCAGGTGGCTACGGCATGCTGGTCGGGCCGGCCTCCACCAAGGAGCAGATCGAGACCTTCCGGCAGTACCTGATTGCCAACCCCGAGAAGTACATCGCCCAGCCCACGCTGGCCCTTTCGAATTGTCCGACCTTCGTCGAAAGCGGCATCGCGCCGCGTCACCTGGATCTGCGCCCCTTCGTCCTTTCGGGAACCGAAGTGCAGATGGTGCCGGGCGGCCTGACCCGTGTCGCCCTGCGCGAAGGATCGCTGGTGGTGAATTCCTCGCAGGGCGGGGGCACCAAGGACACCTGGGTACTGGAGGCCTGAAAACATGCTGAGCCGCACCGCTGATCACCTTTTCTGGATGGCCCGCTACATGGAGCGGGCTGAGAACACCGCACGCATTCTTGATGTCACCTATCGTCTCTCCCTCCTGCCCCAGAACGGCGAGGAAGTGGAGGCCATGTGGTCCGGCATGCTCAAGATCATGGAACTGCAGGATGCATATCTGGCCAAGTACCCCGCTTACTCCACCGAGGCCGTCCTCGAGTTCATGATCTTCGACCGGGACAACCCGGGCAGCATCTACCGCTGCCTGCGCGCTACCCGCGAGAACGCCCACGCCGTGCGTGGGACCCTGACCTCGGAGCTGTGGGAAACCTCCAACGAGACCTGGCTGAAGATGCGCGACTTCACTGTCGCCAAACTCCTCGAGTCCGGCCCCGGCGCTTTCTTCGAGTGGGTCAAGTATCGCTCCCACCTGTCGCGCGGGGTCACCATCGGCACCATGCTGCAGGACGAGGCCCTGCGTTTCATCCGCCTGGGGACTTTCCTGGAGCGGGCCGACAACACCGCACGCATCCTCGAGGTGAAGTATCTCAACCTGCTGCCGGGTGCCGACGAGGAGCAAGCCCACGCCACCGACTACTATCAGTGGAGCGCGCTGCTGCAGTCCGTTTCCGCCTTCGAGGTGTATCGCAAGGTCTACCGCGACCAGATCACCCCGTTGCGGGTGGCCGAGCTGCTGGTGCTGCGTGCCGACATGCCCCGATCCCTGGCCCGCAGCATGAAGGAAGTGCACTCCAACCTGACCCGCGTCTCCAACGCCCGTTCGGCCGAAACCGAGCGCCTGGCCGGCGAACTGGAGTCTCATCTGCGCTTCGGGCGCATCGAACGCATCTTCGAAGGCGGCTTCCGAAAGTACCTGGAAGACTTCCGCGATCGCATCTTTGACCTGGGCTGCCGGATCTCCGACGACTTCCTGATTCCGACTTCCAGCTAAAAATGCAAAAGAAGCTTGGCAAACCTCGAAACCATGTCTATAATGCGCAGCTTGTCGGGGCGTAGCGCAGCCTGGTAGCGCACTTGCATGGGGTGCAAGGGGTCGCGAGTTCGAATCCCGCCGCCCCGACCAAAGAAACAAACAAAGGGCTCAGTCTTCGGACTGGGCCCTTTGTTTTTGTATTCGCCGGTCGGCTAATACGTATTCGACGGCCATGCCGGTTTGGCGCTTCGTCACTGCTTCAGGGGCGGGGTGTTTCGTAACCCGTCTGCAGCAGAGACCCGTCGATCATCCGATCTTTTGTGTTGTGCAGAAGGAATACGCCATGGAGCCCGTCGCCGTCATTGACTTCGAGACCACCGGGCTGTCGCCGGCCCAGGGCGATCGGGCCACGGAGATCGCGGCCGTCATCCTGCAGGACGGCAAGGTGGTCGATCGTTATCAGAGCCTGATGAATGCCGGGGTGCGCGTTCCTTCGCACATCGAGGCGCTCACCGGCATTTCCAACGCCATGCTGCGTAGCGCACCCACCGCAGACCTGGTGATGGGGCAGGTCGCCGATTTTGTCGGCAACTACCCGCTGGTTGCTCACAACGCGGCGTTCGACAGCCGCTTCTGGGATGCTGAACTGGCCCGGATCGGCCGTAGCCGGCGCCAGGAGTTTGCCTGTTCGATGTTGGTGGCGCGGCGGGTCTTTCCCCAGGCCCCCAGTCACAAGCTCGGTGTGCTGGTCGATTTCGCCGGGCTGCCGGTGGCGGGGCGCTACCACCGGGCACTGGCCGACGCGGAGATGGCGGCCAGCCTGCTGCTCAGGCTTGAGGACGAGCTGCGCGGCCGCTACCAGGTGCGTGATGTGTCCCACGCGCTGCTGCGCAGGATCCAGAGCGTTCCCAAGGGGCAGTTGAGCCGCTGTTTCGGCTGAGCGGATGTTGACCGCAGGCGACGCCGATTGCTGCGGTTATCACGGTTCGCCCCTTGTGTAAGGAGAGTTTGAAGGAAACCGAGCATTATTTCTCATCTGGTGCCGCCCTCGGGGTGCAAGCTGTCTTCACGAAATCAACCCGAAGAGTTGCCGGTGGCGGTGTGAGAGGTCCCCCGCTGGGCGGTGACCCGCCTTTAAAACAGAGAGGAAGACAATAATGGTCCCGTTTGCGTGGTGGTTCGATTATTGGGCAGGTGTCATGGATACCTGTGCGGTGCACCTGATCGTCAGGACGCCGCTGGCCGGTGGGCAGAAGCCCACTCTCCGCTTACCGGGGAGTTCGCACTGAGGTGGCGGAAGCCCTGCTGTGGCAGCGCGGTTGTTTGCAGAACCACTCCCCGGAGTGGTTTTGTGTTTTCAGGGATCAAGTTCCGGAGGGGCGCTTGGGCATAGAATCCGGTCTTCAGTTGTACATCCTTAGTGGCGTGGAGCCGGATGCCGGAAAAGAAAACCCCCGGCAAGGGGAGCCGGGGGTCAAAAACGCCTTGCTTGCTCAAGGCCCCGCTCAGGGAGGTATAGCGGGAGACGGTTCAGCACCATCTGCTGCTTTGTGCATGTATGCGGGAAGAAAGTTCCTGCCCCATTTCGTTTCCAGATGTAAGTACGCGAGATCCTCATGAGTCCAGTCCAGTCTGCCTTTCCTGCAAGCCGCATGCGTCGCATGCGCCGCGATGATTTTTCCCGTCGTCTGATGCGTGAGCATCGCCTGTCGACGGATGACCTGATCTACCCGGTGTTCGTGCTGGAGGGCGAGCAGATCGTCCAGCCCGTGCCGTCCATGCCCGGGGTGAGCCGCATGTCCCTGGACCGCCTGCTGCAGGTGGCCGAGGAGGCGGTTGCCCTCGGCGTGCCGGCGCTGGCCCTGTTCCCGGTGGTGGAGGGGGACAAGAAATCCCTGGGCGCCGAAGAGGCTTTCAACCCCGACGGCCTGGTGCCCCGCGTGGTGCAGGCCCTCAAGTCGCGCTTCCCGGAACTGGGGGTGATCACCGACGTGGCCCTCGACCCCTACACCAGCCATGGGCAGGACGGTCTGATCGATGAGACGGGCTATGTGCTCAACGATGAAACCCTGGAGGTGCTGGCCCGGCAGGCCCTGTGCCACGCCCAGGCGGGTGCCGATGTGGTGGCGCCGTCCGACATGATGGATGGCCGCGTGGCGCGGATCCGCGCCGAACTCGACCAGGCGCGGCAGATCCACACCCGCATCCTGGCCTACTCGGCCAAGTATGCGTCGAGCTTCTACGGTCCGTTCCGGGATGCGGTGGGCTCGGCCGGCAATCTGGGCAAGGGCAACAAGTACACCTACCAGATGGACCCCGCCAATTCCAACGAGGCGATTCGTGAAGTGGCTCTGGATATCTCGGAAGGTGCCGACATGTTCATGGTCAAGCCCGGCATGCCTTACCTGGACATCGTCCGCCGGGTGAAGAGCGAACTGCAGGTGCCCACCTACGTGTATCAGGTGAGCGGCGAGTACGCCATGCTGAAGGCCGCCGCGGCCAATGGCTGGCTCAACGAGCAAGCCTGCGTGCTGGAGTCGCTGGTGGCCTTCAAGCGCGCCGGGGCCGACGGCATCCTGACCTACTACGCGCTGGATGCGGCCCGCTGGCTGAAGGAAGAGGGCTGATCCTGCTGCCGGAGGGGGTCAAACCTCCGGTAGCAGGGTTCGGGCGCCTTCGAAGCGCTCGGAGAAATAGCGGCTGTCCAGGCGGTCTACCCGCACTTTCCCCTTGCTGCTGGGCGCATGGATGAACTTGCCGTCGCCCATGTAGATGCCCATGTGTGAATAGGCCCGGCCCAGGGTATTGAAGAACACCAGGTCGCCGGGGCGTAGCGCCTGGGTGGCGACGGGGCGGGTCCGCTCGGCAATGCCTGCCGCGTTGTAGGGCAGCTTGCGCCCGCTGACCTGCTCGACGATGTAGCTCACCATGCCGCTGCAGTCGAGCCCGGCCTCCGGGTTCTTGCCGCCAAAACGGTAGCCTGTATCAAGAAGGCCCAGGGCGTAGAGCACGACCTCCTGGGCGTGGTCATGGCTCGGCAGGGCAAACCAACCGCCTGCGGGTGGCGCCGTGCGGGGCGTGGGAATCCCCGCCTGCCGTGGCGGTGTCTGGCTGCAGCCGGCCAGCACCGCGAGCAGCAGCAGGGCGGCCCAGCGCTCAGGCCGTAAGCCGAAGGGTGACAGGGCCATGATTCACCAGGGAAACCGTCATCTCGGCACCAAACTCGCCCGTGGCCACCAGCGGGTGGCGTTGGCGGGCGAGGGCGACGAGTTCATTGAATAGGCGCTCTGCATCGGCAGGCGCGGCAGCCGGCGTGAAGCTCGGCCGGGTGCCCTTGGCGGTGTCCGCCGCCAGGGTGAACTGGGAGACCAGCAGGAGTCCGCCGCCCGTATCGGTGAGAGAACGGTTCATCTTCCCCTCGTCCTCGGAGAACACCCGGTAGCCCAGCAGACGCTCCACCATACGGGTGGCGTTGGCCGGCTGGTCGCCCTTCTCGACGGCGACCAGGGCCAGCAGGCCCGGCCCGATCTCCCCCACGGTCTGCCCGGCTACAGTCACGCGGGCCTCAAGGACCCGCTGGATCAGGGCAATCATTCAATCAGCTCGATCTGACCGCTGACATTGACCGTCACCGGGCTGTCGCCGGCCTCGATGGGGGCCGGAGCCGGGGCCGCGTCGGCCATCATCGCGGCGCGGGCATAGACCACCGGATGCTTGGGCTGCATGCCCCCGGTGTTGATGCTCAGGTGCTTGATCTTCCACTTTTTCTTGAGGCTGCCGGCCACCAGGCGGGCGCGCCCCTCGAAGGCGCCGAGGGCGTCGGCAATGGCTTCGTCCTCGATCTTCTTCCAGGTTTCGGGCGACGGGGCGGCGCTCAGCCCGGCTACGGCCATGCTCTGCTGCAGCTTGCCGAGGAGCTCGGACAGGGCGGCGGCATCGCTGCTTTCCAGGGCCAGGGTGGAGCGCATGCGCCAGGCTTCGATGCTGCGACCGGTCTTGCCATAGACCGGGTAGGTCGAGTTGCCTGCCGAGCGGACCTTGACCGCCGGAACACCCTTGGCGGTGCTGATGGCCTGGGCCACGATGGTATTGACCTTGCGGGCCACGTCGCCCGGATTGGTGTCGGTGGCCTCGGCATAGACCTGGGCGCGGAACAGGTCGTTGGGGGCGCTGCGGCTGCTTTCAACGGAAATGTCCGCGGTGGGCAGCGCCGGCGCGGCAGGCGCGTCGGCAGCGTGGGCATGGGGAAGGGCGAAGCCGAGGGCGAGCAGCGCCAGGGGGCGGATCAGGCGAAGGGTCATGGAAGCCTCATTCTGGATGCAAGGGGGCACGGGGGCGGTGACCCGACATTCTGGCCAATCCGGCCCGGGATGCAAGTGTCGGCGGGCAATACGGACGGGTTTGCGTTGACCGGTGGCGCGGCGGACGGCAGCATCGGCCCCTTTTGGCGCAGGGCTCGGGCGCAGGGGATGGTGATGACGGATTCACGCATATGGGGCGCGGGCCTGGTGGCGCTGTCGGCGGCGTCCTTTGGCGCCATGGCGATTTTTGCCCGTTTTGCCTTTGCGGACGGCATCGAGGTGTCTGCGCTGCTCTTCCTGCGCTTTCTGATTGCTGCAGCGGTGATGGCCGTGGTGATGATGGTAACGAAGCGCCCGTGGCCCCGGGGACGCAACCGGGCGGTGCTGGTGTTGATGGGCGGTGTCGGCTACGTGGGCCAGTCCCTGTGCTTCTTCCTGGCCCTCAACCATGCGTCTGCCGGCCTGGTGGCGCTGTTGCTGTATCTCTACCCCTTTCTCGTCACCGTGATCGGTGTGATGTTCCTGGGGGAGCGCATGACCCGCCTGCGGGCCGTCGCGGTGCTGGCGGCGCTGCTGGGCACCGGCCTCACCATCGGCTCCGGTCTGGGGGGGAGCCCGTTGGGCATCGCCCTGGGCGTGGCGGCGGCGCTGATCTATTCGGTGTACATCCTGGTGGGCAGCCGGGTGCTGCGGGAGGAAGAACCCCTCGGGGCGGCGACGGTGGTGATGCTGTCGGCGGCCGTCGTGTTTGGCCTGGGGGTGATACTGGCGTCGCCGCGCTTCCCCGCATCAATCGCCGGGTGGAGCAGCGTGCTGGCCATTGCCCTGGTGTCCACGGTGCTGGCCATGGTGGGCTTCTTTGCGGGGATGAAGCGCCTGGGGGCTTCCGATGCGGCAACCCTGTCAACGCTGGAGCCGGTGGTCACCTTTGTGCTGGCCGCCGTTTTCCTGGATGAGTCGGTGACCCTCATCCAGGTGGCGGGAGGGGTGGTGGTGCTCGCCGCGGTGATTGCGCTGGCGCGCTCCCGGGCCTAGGTCTTCAGGGGTTCGACGAGATCCCGGTAGGCGTGCCAGGTGGCGTGCCCGACCACCGGCATGAGTACCGCCAGGCCGATGTGGAAGCTCATGAAACCGAGCAGGGTGAGGCCGACGATCAGGGCGGCCCATACCAGCAGCGGCATGGGGTTTTCGGCAAGGGCACGGATGCTGGCCAGCATGGAGGTGACGGCGTCCTGGTTGCGGTCGAGCATCAGCGGGATGGACACCACGCTGACGGCAAAAACCAGCAGCGCGAACACAAAGCCGACCCCGAAATACACCAGTAGGAACTCCAGGTTCTCCATGCTCAGGACCTGACCCAGGAAGCCGCTGAGATTGGGCATCTCCCGGGTGTAGAAGATGGCAAAGACGACCAGCGAAGCCCGCGCCCAGATCAGGAAGATGACGGTGAGCACGGCCGCAAAGACCGCGATGTTGCCGGCGTTGCGACGCCATACCGTCAGGGTGGGGGCCAGCGCACAGGCCTGGCCCAGCTCCCGCCGGCGGGACAGCTCATACAGGCCCATTGCAAAGAAGGGCGCCAGGAGTAGGAAGCCGGTGGTGACCGCGGAGGTGTACTGGTAGGCGTGCTCGAACACGAAGGTGACCAATAGGCCCATGGCGGTAAAGCAGAAGCCGTAGAACAGGCTGGCTACCGGGCAGGCCTTGAGGTCGGAAAAACCACGGGCGATCCATTGAAAGGGCGCACCGAAGCCGACGTTGCGGATGGTGGGAAAGGGCAGTCCGGCGCCGGCTTGTTCGTCTGCGGGGGTGGGGTGCTGAGCCATGGTTTGTCTCCGTTATCGTTTTTTGGATGGGGATGGCTGGCAGGGCGGGATCAGGTCATCGCTGCTCCTGAGCGGAAGAGGGGAAAGCGCTGACAAAGTTCCACAGGGCATCGAGCACGGCGCCGGGGGCCTCGGACATCATGGCGTGGCCGGCGCCCGGAATGACGACCTTGTGCAGGCGAGTGGTGTCCGGGAAGGCGGCCGCCAGAGGGGCGCTGGCCTTGGGCGGGGTCATGCGGTCGAGGGCCGCACTCAGCAGCAGGCTGGGGCAGATCACCCGCGCGGCAGCGTCGAACCCGCCGGTGTAGGCGTTGCAGGCGGCCATGTCCCGGTGCAGTACGCCAGCGGCCTGGCGCTGCATCAGCCGTTCATTGAGCGCGGTGAGGTTCATGCCCGGGATGCTGCTGGCGCCAAGCTGGGCCCGCGGGGCATAGGACCACTGGTTGATCATGGCGTGGGCCTTGTCCCGGTTCGAGAGGGTGGCGTCCAGCAGGGGGGCGGCCACCGGCATCGGTGCGACCGAGCCGATGAGCATCAGGTGGCTGACACGCTCGGGGGCACGGGCGGCGGCCTCCAGGGCAATCAGCGAACCCATGCTGTGACCAGCCAGCGCGACCCGGCCGAGGCCCAGTCCGGATGCGAAATCCACGACCCAGTCCGCCAGCGCTTCGATGCTGCCGAGCTGCGGGCCGGCGGAGCGGCCGTGGCCGGGAAGGTCGGGGGCGATCACGTTCCAGCCATGGGAGGCGAAGTGGCGGCTCTGCAGCGTCCACACGCTGTGGTCGTGCCCGGCGCCATGGATGAAGAGGATGGTGGGGCGGCCCGCTTCAATCTTGCGGCCGCCGGTGTAGTGGTAGGGGGGAAGGCTGTGTTTCATCGGCGGCGGGTTCAGGCGGTGGCTTTCTGGGCGGCGTAGAGGCCGCGGTCCAGGTCTTCGATCAGGTCGGTGGCGGTCTCCAGCCCGGTGGACAGGCGGATCGTGCCTTCGGTGATGCCAGCCGCCAGCAGGGCCTCGGGGGACATGCGGAAGTGGGTGGTGCTGGCCGGATGGATGGCCAGGGATTTGGCATCGCCGACGTTGGCCAGATGGGAGAACAGGCGCAGGCCCTCGATGAAGGCCGTGCCGCCCTTGCGCCCGCCCTTGAGGCTGAAGCTGAACACGCCGCCGCAGCCCTTGGGCAGCAGTCGCGCGGCCAGCGCGTGGTCGGGATGGCTGTCGAGTTCGGGCCAGGACACCGATTCCACCAGCGGATGTTTGACCAGATGGGCCACCAGCTGGCGGGCATTGGCCACGTGGCGCTCCATGCGCAGGCCCAGGGTCTCCATGCCCTGCAGGATCTGGAAGGCGTTCATCGGCGACAGGCAGGCGCCGAAATCCCGCAGGCCCTCGCGGCGCGCCCGGAGCAGGAAGGCGGCGATCGACGACTCTTCGGTGAAGTCCATGCCATGGAAGCCGTCGTAGGGCTCGGTGAGGGTCGGAAAGTTACCGCCGGAGCCTTCCCAGTCGAAGCTGCCGCCATCCACCAGCAAGCCGCCGATGGCTACGCCGTGGCCGCCCAGGTATTTGGTCGCGGAGTGCATGACCAGGTCGGCGCCCAGATCGATCGGGCACTGCAGCGCCGGTGTGACCAGGGTTGCATCCACCAGCAGCGGCACGCGGGCGTCGTGGGCGATGGTCGAGATGGCAGGGATGTCGAGCACTTCGAGGCCGGGGTTGCCGATGGATTCACCGAACAGCAGGCGCGTCTCGGGGCGGATGGCGTCGCGCCAGGCCTGGTGATCGCCGGCGGGCACGAAGGTGGTGTGGATGCCGAAGCGCGGCAGGGTGTAGCCCAGCAGGTTGTGGGAGCCACCGTAAAGGGAGCGTGAAGCCACGATATGCCCGCCGGTGCCCATCAGCGTGGTGATGGCGAGCATCAGGGCGGCCTGGCCGCTGGCGCAGGCGATGGCGCCCACGCCACCGTCGAGGGCGGCGATGCGCTCCTCCAGCACGGCGTTGGTGGGGTTGGAGATGCGCGAGTAGACGTGCCCGGCCCGTTCCTGGTTGAACAGGGCGGCGGCCTGTTCGCTGTCTTCGAAGACGTAGCTGGTGGTGAAGTGGATCGGGGTGGCGCGGGAGCGGTGCACCGGGTCGGGCGTCTGGCCGGCGTGCAGGGCGAGCGTGTCGGCCCCGGCGTTACGGTGAATGGGCATGCGTTGTCAGGAGGCAGCGGATGAAGGGAGGGCTCAGGCGGGAACGTCCGGATCGAGCATGCGCTGGATCATGGCGATTCTGTCCTTGAGCAGGAGCTTGCGTTTCTTCAGGCGCCGCAACAGCAACTCGCTGTCGGGTGGCGGGGCCTGGGATATCTGTGTGATGACGGCGTCGAGGTCCCGATGCTCGGTGGACAGGACTGCCAGCCGCGAGGACAGGCTGGTTACGTCGGCGTCGGGTTCTGTGCAGTCATTCATGCCTGGTGGGGTGCGGGCTGGGTGCGGATTCTCGTGAATCTTAGGCGCGGGGCCGTCGAAATACAACGCCATCGGGGAACTTGAAGCGGCCGACGGTGTTCCCATCTGCAGTAGCGACAGTACCCACGCGGTAAAACCCAGCAATCAGGAGAACGGCCATGAACATCATGCTCAACAATCCGGTGCTTTACGTGGTGGACTACCCGAATGTCGACGCGGTGGAGGTGATCGACAAGCGGCGAGGGGTCGGGACGCTGTTCCGCGACGAGGCGGCACGCCGTTTTCGCCAGGAGCTGCGCGAGCTCAGCGCGTCGGCAACCGAGATGGATGACTTCGAGAACTGGATTGCCGATTACGACACCCTGATGACCCAGCCGGCCGTCTATCACTGATCCGTTTTGACCCACCCAGCGGGCCACCTGCCGCGGCAACTTGCCAGCCCGGCGGGTGGCCCCTAACATTCGTCTCCCCCAAACAGCATCTCCGGAGTTCGCCAGGGTGAATAAGGCCTTCGTGAAGGAAAACGACCAGGACGACGAAGAGTCGCTGCCTGGCGTGCCGAGCTTGCCGCCCGGCACCCGCAACTACATGACCCGCCGGGGCTATGAGGTGTTGCGCCTGGAGCTCGACAACCTGGTCCGGGACGAGCGTCCGCAGCTGGTGGAGACCGTCCGCTGGGCGGCCTCCAACGGCGACCGCTCGGAGAACGGCGACTACATCTACGGCAAGAAGCGTCTGCGCGAGATCGACCGGCGCATCCGTTTCCTGATCAAGCGCCTGGAAAGCGCGACGGTGGTCACCCCCTCGGAGCAGGAGAACACCGAGCAGGTTTTCTTCGGTGCCACGGTGACCGTCTGCGACCTTGACGGGACGGACGAGCAGACTTACCAGATCGTCGGTGTGGATGAGGCGAATGCCTCGGAGGGGCGCATCAGCTGGATTGCGCCCCTGTCCCGGGCGCTGCTCAAGGCGCGGGAGGGTGACGTGATCCGCTTTGCCAGCCCGGCCGGCCTGCGCGAGATCGAGGTGGTCGAGATCCGCTACGTGTGAGGGCGGAGCCCCTCAGGCGTTGAGCTTTTCCCGGGGCCGGCGGACCATCGCCGGGCTGCGCGGAAGCGTGAAGAACATGGTCGTGCCGGTGCCCGGTGACGACTCGGCCCATACTGCGCCGCCATGACGCTCCACGACCCGGCGCACGCTGGCCAGCCCGATCCCCGAGCCCTCGAAGCCGTCCCGCCGGTGCAGTTGCTGGAAGGGCTGGAAGAGCTTGGCGGCGTGGGCCATGTCGAAGCCGATGCCGTTGTCGGTCACGTAAAACAGCTTTTCGTCCCCATGGGGGCGTCCGCCCACGTGGATCAGGGCCGGCTGGCTGTCGCGGGTGAACTTCCAGGCGTTGGCCAGCAGGTTCTGCAGGGCGTTGCGGATCAGCACGGGGTCGGCGTCCGCGCTCAGGTCGGCTTCCACGTGGCTCTGCACGGCCCGTCCGGGGCTGGTGGCGGCCAGTTCGTCTAGGATCTCCTGGGCGATGGCGCTCACATCCGTGTGTTCGATGCGCAGGGTATGGCGGGATACGCTGGCCAGCTTCTGCAGCTCGTCGATCAGCTCGCCCATGCGCAGGCTGGCCCGGCGCAGGCGGATGAGGTAGCTCTGCCCGGTTTCGTCGAGGCGGTCGCCGTAGTCTTCGGCCAGGGCATGGGAGAAGCCGTTGATGGCCCGCAGGGGCGCGCGCAGGTCATGGGAGACCGAGTAGCTGAAGCTCAGCAGCTCCCGGTTGGAGTGCTCGAGCTCCTCGGTGCGTTGCAGTACCCGTTGTTCGAGGGTCGCGTTGAGCTCGGCCAGGGCGGCGCGCTCCCTGTCCCGGCGCACGGTGTCCCGGTGCAGCAGGATTGCCAGGGCGCCGAGCAGGGCCAGCATGACGCCGGCGGCGGCGAGGATGCGGTCGCGGTGTTCGTAATAGTCGGTCAGGGCGTTGTCCACCGGCCGGCTGGTGGCGACGATCAGCGGCAGGTCGGCCAGGCGGCGGTAGGCGGTGATGCGCTCGACCGGGTCTGCGGCGGTGGAGGCGGTGACGATCATGCTGCGCTGCTGCAGGTCGGCGCCGATGGCCGGCGAGTCGGCGACGCTGGTGCCGATCTGCCCATCGGCCTGGGGGTAGCGGATCAGGGTGATGGCACGGCCGGCATGCAGGATCAGGATGGTGTCCTGGGGAGACAGGCCGAGCTCCCGGTACACGCCTTCGAAATAGCCGTGACTCATGGCGGCGCCGGCGGTACCCAGATACTTCCCGAGGGGGTCGAAGATCTGCCGGCTGAGGGGGGTTACCCATTGGCCGGAGGCGGGGCTGCGGGTCGGGCTGCCGATCTCCACGCCGTCACGCAGCAGCGGGGGCATGGCGGGCTTGCGGCCGGTGCTGTGCCCGAGGGGCAAGGCACCCTCGGCCGGATTGCTCGAATCTGCGGCGACGCTGCCGTCCTCCCGCTCCACGAACAGGAAATCGGCTTCGGGCAGGGTGGTGGTGCGCTGGCGCAGCAGGGTCAGCAGCTCCCGCTCGCCGAAGGCGTCCAGGCTGCCGCGTTGGGCCACCTGGCCGGCGATCTCGGAGATGGCGGATTCTGTCTCGCCGAAGCTGCGCGCCACGTGCTCTTCAAGCACACGGGTCAGGCTGAGGAGCTCGGACTCTGCGCGTTGCAGGGCTTGCTCCCGGTCAAAGCGGATCAGGGACAGGGCCACGCCGACGATCAGCGAGGCCAGCAATGCGAAGGCCAGCCACACGGCAAAGCGGAGGCGGCGCAGGGATGAATTGCTGTGAGAGGCCCGGGCAGCCTCGGGGGCGCCGGTCTTGGAGCTTGAGAGAATTGAGGAAGACAGGGGAAGTCGTTCCATAAGTTGGAAGCGAGGGGCTTGAAAGTCGGAAGGGCGGACCCATATGCGCGGTGTTAACGGTCCCCATGGAGCAAGCTTTATGACTGTCGAGCAAATGTCGTCCGCGCAAACCCTGAATTTCCAGGCCGAGGTGAAGCAGCTGCTGCACCTCATGATCCATTCGCTGTATTCGAACCGGGAGATCTTCCTCCGCGAGCTCGTCTCGAATGCGTCCCATGCCTGTGACAAGCTGCGTTTTGAAGCCCTCGAAAACGGTGGGCTGTTTGAAAACGATGGCGAGTTGAAGATTCGCGTGGCCCTCGACAAGACTGCCCGCACGCTGACCATCGCCGACAACGGCATCGGCATGAGCCGCGATGAGGTGGTGACCAACCTGGGCACCATCGCCAAGTCGGGCACCAAGGAGTTCTTCGGCAAGCTGACCGGCGACCAGAAGAAGGACGCTCACCTGATCGGCCAGTTCGGGGTCGGCTTTTACTCTGCCTTCATCGTCGCCGACAAGGTCACCGTTCGCACCCGCCGGGCCGGCCTCGCCAGCACCGATGCCGTGCAGTGGGAGTGCTCGATGACCGGCGACAGCGCCGGTGAGTACACCGTGCAGCCCATCGACAAGGCTGACCGGGGCACCGAGATCACCCTGCACCTGCGTGAAGATCAGGACGATCTGCTGTCCAGCTGGAAGCTGCGCTCCATCATCCAGAAGTATTCCGACCACATCCTTCAGCCCATCGTGATGAAGAAGGAACAATGGGACGAGGAGAAGAAGGAGCAGGTGGTCACTGACGAGGACGAAACCGTCAATAAGGCCAACGCCCTGTGGGCCCGTGCCAAGTCCGAGGTGAGCGACGAGGAATACACCGAGTTCTACAAGCACGTCGGCCACGACTACGAGCCGCCCCTGGCGTGGACCCACAGCAAGGTGGAAGGCCGTCACGAATACACCCAGCTGCTCTACGTGCCGGGCCACGCCCCCTTCGACATGTGGGACCGCCAGGCCCGCCACGGGGTGAAGCTCTACGTGCGCCGCGTCTTCATCATGGACGACGCCGAGAAGCTGATGCCCATGTATCTGCGCTTCGTGCGTGGGGTGGTGGACTCCAACGACCTGCCGCTCAACGTGTCCCGGGAGATCCTGCAGGAGTCCAAGGACATCGACACCCTGCGTGCCGGCTGCACCAAGAAGGTCCTGGGCCTGCTCGAAGACCTGGCCGAGAACCACAAGGACAAGTACGTCACCTTCTGGAAGGAATTCGGTCAGGTGCTGAAGGAAGGCGTTGGCGAGGATCACGCCAACAAGGACAAGATCGCCGGCCTGCTGCGCTTTGCGTCCACCCAGGCGGATACCGCCGAAGAGGTCGTGTCGCTGGCCGACTACATCGGCCGCATGAAGGAAGGTCAGGACAAGATCTACTTTGTCACCGCCGACAGCTTCAACGCTGCGAAGAACAGCCCGCACCTGGAGATCTTCCGCAAGAAGGGCATCGAGGTGCTGCTGCTCTCCAATCGCGTGGATGAGTGGGTGGTGGGCAACCTGACCGAGTTTGAAGGCAAGCAGCTGGCTTCCGTGGCCAAGGGCGGCCTGGACCTGGGCTCCCTGGAAGACGAAGCCGAGAAGGCTGCAGTCGAGAAGGAGACGGGCGAGCTGAAGGACATGCTCGACAAGATGAAGGCCAGCCTGGAAGGCAAGGTGAAGGAAGTCCGCGTCACCCACCGCCTCACCGACTCGCCCGCCTGCCTGGTGGCCGACGAGCACGACATGGGCATGAACCTGGCTCGCCTGATGAAGGCGGCGGGGCAGAACATGCCGATCTCCAAGCCCATCCTCGAGATCAACCCCAGCCACCCGGTGGTGCTGCGCCTGAAGTACGAAGACGCGCAGTTTGACGACTGGGCTGCCGTGCTCTTCGATCAGGCCCTGCTGGCCGAAGGTGGCACGCTGGATGATCCGGCGAGCTTCGTGAAGCGTATCAACCAGCTGATGCTGGCCATGAACGGCAAGTGATGACCTTCTACCGGTGCATCAGGCGCCGGTGATGCAAACAAGGCGGGGGCTGTCCTGAAAGGGGCTGCCCCCGTCCTTCGTTGAGCTCTAGCGCTGGTAGATGTCGTAGGCGCTGGGCTTGCGGGTGGTTCGCAGCACGCCGGTGGCCGGGTCGTACATCGACGGTGTCTTGCGCGGCATCATCGAACTGGTGGCGGAGCGGTTCACATAGCCGTCGCTGGCCGCGTTGAGGGTGTTGGTGCGCGCGTTGTAGGCCGATCTGGCCTTGCCGGCGCCCGCATTGGCGCGGATCTTGCCGCTGCCGCCTGCGCAGGTGTAGATGCTGCCACTGGGCCGGGGACCGGCGGACGGATCACCAAAAACCTGGATCCGTCCGGACGGGTCCCGCCGGGTGCTTGCCATGCTGCCGCGGCTGCTGCCCTGGGAGGCGCACAGGGATGAGGAGGGCCGGGGCAGGCTCTCGGGGCGGATGCCTACCTGACCTGGGGTGCGGGCGCCGCCAAAGGGCGTCGCCGACCCCGGCGCGGTGGCCAGGCCGCCGCGGGTTTGCGTTGCACCGATCGCCCAGGCGGCCCCGGAGGAGAGCAGGGCCAGGCTGGTGGCGATGGACAGCAGTAATACCGGTGTTCTCAAGAATGACTCTATCGAATGCATGAACCGGGCCCAAGATACCCCAAAGCTCCCGGCGTGACGAGGCAATACGTTGACCACGATCAAGGACTCTCGGTGTGATGTTTTCCACACCTTGCGAGTCGGATAAAGTAGCGGTCCGATTTCACTCCCTGTCACGATTTCCATGGCTGTCGAACTCTTCAACAATGGCAAGCACGCCTGTCTGGCCTTCTACGATCTGGTGGACGAGGAAGCCGACCATGCTGTGCAGTGCAATCAGTTCCTGATTGTCGATGGTGATCACGGGGCGCTGATCGACCCGGGCGGCAACATGACCTACAACGGTCTGCTGATGTCCATGCAGCGTTTCTTCCCGTCCCGCGGGCTGGATTTCATCTTCGCCACCCATGCCGACCCGGACATCATCGCCTCCCTCAACAAGTGGATGGTATCCACCCACTGCAAGGTGATGATCTCCCGCCTGTGGACCCGCTTCATCCCCCACTTCACCACGGGCAAGGACTACACCGCCCGCATCCTCGGCATTCCCGACGAGGGCATGAACATCGCCCTGGGCGAGAGCAAGATCAAGGCCCTCCCGGCCCACTTCATGCACTCCGAGGGCAACTTCCAGTTCTACGATCCGGTGTCGAAGATCCTGTTCTCGGGTGACATGGGCGCCTCGCTGGTGGATCACGATCAGGCCGCCAAGCCGGTGACCGATTTCGACGATCACGTGATCACCATGGCCGGTTTCCACCGCCGCTACATGATCTCCAACAAGATCTGCCGCTTCTGGGTGAACATGGTCCGACAACTCGATGTGGAGATGATCGTTCCCCAGCACGGCTGCCGCTTCGAGGGCAAGGAGATGGTCAACCGCTTCCTCGACTGGATCGAGAACCTCCAGTGTGGCGTGGACATCATGACCCAGGAAAACTACCGGGTGCCCTGAGCCTAATGCTTGCGTGACAGATGGGTGATGGCCCGGGTCAGGCCGTCAAGGGTCAGGGGGAACATCCGTTCCCCGAGGATCTGCCGGATGATGCTGATGGACTGGCGGTAATCCCAGGTGCGTTCCGCCTCGGGATTGAGCCAGGCCATGGACGGATAGGCGTCGGCCAGGCGGCGCAGCCACACGGCACCGGCTTCGGTGTTGCTGTATTCGATGGAACCGTTGGGCTGCAGGATCTCGTAGGGGCTCATGGTGGCATCCCCCACGAAGACCAGCTTGTACTCCGGCCCGTACTTGTGGATCACGTCGAGGGTCGGGGTGCGCTCCGAGTGGCGACGGCGGCTGTCGCGCCACACGTGGTCATACACGCAGTTGTGGAAGTAGAAGTACTCCATGTGCTTGAACTCGGTGCGGCAGGCCGAGAACAGCTCCTCGCACACCTTGACGTGGTCGTCCATGGAGCCGCCCACGTCGAAGAAGATCAGCACCTTCACCGCGTTGTGGCGCTCCGGGCGCATCAGCAGGTCCAGGTAGCCGGCGTTGCGGGCCGTGGCGGCGATGGTGCCGTCCAGATCCAGCTCGTCCGGGGCGCCCTGGCGGGCAAAGCGGCGCAGGCGGCGCAGGGCCACCTTGATGTTGCGCGTGCCGAGCTCTACCGAATCGTCCAGGTTGCGATATTCCCGCTGGTCCCAGACTTTCACCGCGGTCCGGTTGCCGGCGGATTCGCCACCCACGCGGATGCCTTCCGGGTGATAACCGTTGTTGCCGAAGGGCGAGGTGCCACCGGTACCCACCCATTTGCTGCCGCCCTGGTGACGGCCCTTCTGTTCCTTGAGGCGGTTCCTGAACTCCTCCATCAGCTTGTCCCAGCCGAGCTTTTCGAGCCGCGCCTTCTCTTCCGGCGTCAGGTGCTTCTGCATCATCGCCTTCAGCCATTCCTCGGGAAGATCCACCTCAAGCCCGGGGATGGCTTCGATGCCCTTGAAGTATTCCCCGAAGGCCTGGTCGAAGCGGTCGAAGTGGGATTCGTCCTTGACCAGGCAGCTGCGGGCGAGGAAGTAGAAGTCCTCCATGCTGTGTGCCGCCAGGCCGGCCTGGACGGCTTCCAGCAGGGTCAGGAACTCCTTGGTGGACACGGGCAGCTTGCGCGCCTTGAGGTGCAGAAAAAAGTCGATCAGCATGACTCTGTCCGGGCGGAGGGATGTAGGGTCGGATTCATTCGCCCGCGGGCATCGGCATGGGCATCTCAGCGGTTGCGCTGGGCCATGAACACCAGGCGCTCGAAGAGGTGCATGTCCTGCTCGTTCTTGAGCAGGGCACCGTGCAGGGGCGGGATGCTGGCCTTCTGGTCGGGGGAGCGCAGGGCCTCGACGGGGATCTCTTCTGCCACCAGCAGCTTGAGCCAGTCGATCAGCTCGGAGGTGGAGGGCTTCTTCTTGAGGCCGGGGATCTCGCGCAGGCCGAAGAACACCTCCAGCGCCTCCTTGAGCAGAGCCTGCTTGATGCCCGGAAAGTGCACATCGACGATGCGCTGCATGGTGTCCCGGTCGGGGAACTTGATGTAGTGGAAGAAGCAGCGGCGCAGGAAGGCGTCGGGCAGCTCCTTCTCGTTGTTGGAAGTGATGAAGACGATGGGGCGGTGGCGGGCCTTGACCGTCTCGCGGGTCTCGTAAACATGGAACTCCATGCGGTCGAGTTCGCGCAGCAGGTCGTTGGGAAACTCGATGTCAGCCTTGTCGATCTCGTCAATCAGCACCACGGTGGGCACGTCGGCGTCGAAGGCCTGCCACAGGGTGCCCTTGACGATGTAGTTGCCGATGTCCTTGACCTTGTCGTCACCCAGCTGGGAATCCCGCAGGCGCGACACCGCATCGTATTCGTACAGCCCCTGCTGGGCCTTGGTGGTGGACTTGATGTGCCACTGCAGCAGCGGCATGCCCAGGGCAGCAGCCACCTCTTCGGCCAGCATGGTCTTGCCGGTGCCGGGCTCGCCCTTGATGAGCAGCGGGCGCTGCAGGCGGATGGCGGCATTGACGGCCAGCATCAGATCCGGGGTGGTGACGTAGTTGTCGGAGCCTTCGAAGCGCATCGGGGATTCCTTGTTGGGGTTTTGTCCTGATTATAGCGAGGCAACCTGACGTGCACGGAAGTGGCGTGCCGCCGCGCATACCGTATTGGCGTGGATTTCCACGGTGTCGTCGATCTGCCGGGCGTAGCCGCCGGCCATGGCGATGGCGATGGGCAGGCCGCGCTGGCGGACCTTGTCGAACACCAGCTGGTCCCGCTCGGCCAGCCCGGCCTTGGTGAGCTTTAGCCGGCCCAGGCGGTCGTCCTCGTAGGGGTCGGCGCCGGCCAGGTAGATCACCAGATCGGGCTTGCCCCGGGCAAACACCGGGCCGAGGGCGGCCTGCAGGGCGGTGAGGTAGGTGTCGTCGCCGGTGCCGTCGGGCAGTTCCACGTCCAGATCGCTGGTTTCCTTGTCGAAGGGGTAGTTGCGCGCGCCGTGGATGCTGAAGGTGAAGCACTCCGGCCGGCTGGCCAGGATGGCGGCGGTGCCGTTGCCCTGGTGCACGTCGCAGTCGATGATCGCTACCCGCTCGACCTTGCCCTCGGCGCGCATGGCCAGGGCGGCGACGGCGGCGTCGTTGAACACGCAGAAGCCCTCGCCCCGGTCGCGAAAGGCGTGATGGGTGCCACCGGCCAGGTTGGCGGCGCAGCCGTCTTCGAGGGCTGCCCTGCATGCCGCCAGGGTGGCGCCTGCGGAACGCCGCGAGCGCTCCACCATGGCCTCCGACCAGGGGAAGCCGATGCGCCGGATGTCGTTCTTGTCCAGAGTGCCGCGGACAACCCGCTGCACGTAGCCGGCATCGTGGGCACGGAGCAGCTCGGAATCACTGGCCGCCTCGGGAACATGGAAGTCATCGGCCCCGAACAGGCCGGAGCCCATCAGGCGCTCCCGCAGGCGGGCGTATTTCTCCATCGGGAAGCGATGCCCCTCGGGGAGGGGCAGGACAAAGTGATCAGCGTAGAAAAGTTTCATTCGGTGAGCCTGCCTTTTGCGGTGGAGCGGGCGCGTGCCCCGCTGCTATCATCGTTCCGTCACGGCCGCCGGGGCCGCCTATCGGGACGCATCATGCACCTTCTTGAAAAACTGCGGGCCGATCACGCCGAAATCACCGCCATCCGCCGGGACATCCACGCCCATCCGGAGCTGGCCTTCGAAGAGCACCGTACCGCCGCCATTGTGGCCGAGCGCCTGCGTGCCCTGGGTATCGAAACCTACACCGGGGTGGGCAAGACCGGCGTGGTCGGAGTTCTCCGGGCCGGCACCCGTGGCCGCGCCATCGGCCTGCGCGCCGACATGGACGCGCTGCCCATCCAGGAGAAGAACGACTTCAATCACCACTCCCGCCACCCCGGGCGGATGCACGCCTGCGGCCACGACGGCCACACGGCCATACTGCTGGGCGCCGCGGCGCATCTGGCCAGGAATCCGGATTTCGACGGCACGGTGGTTTTTTTGTTCCAGCCCGCCGAGGAGGGGGAAGGCGGTGCCCCGGCGATGATCGCTGACGGGCTCTTCGAGCGCTTTCCGATGGAGGCCGTGTTCGGCCTGCACAACTGGCCCGGCCTGCCCCTCGGCGAGATCGCCGTGCATCGCGGCCCGGTGATGGCCTGTGCCGACCGTTTCGACATCGAAATCAAGGGCCACGGCGCCCACGCCGCCATGCCCCACCAGGGCATCGACCCGGTGCTGGCCGGTGCCGCCCTGGTCCAGGCGCTGCAGTCGGTGGTCAGCCGCAACCGTGACCCCCAGGACGCCGCGGTGCTGTCCGTCACCCAGTTCCACGCGGGGGATGCCTACAACGTGATCCCCGACATCGCCCGCATCTGCGGCACCGTGCGGGCCTTCCGGCCGGAGGTCGAGGCCATGGTCGAGGACACCATGCAGCGCGTCTGCGCCGGCGTGGGCGCGGCTTTCGGTGCCAACGTGAACTTCGAGTACCGGCGCGGCTATCCTCCGACCATCAACACCGTGCCCGAGGCCGAGTTCTGCGCCCGGGTGGCCGCCGAGGTCTGCGGTGAAGGCAAGGTAAGCATCGACCCGAAGCCCAGCATGGGCGCCGAGGATTTCGCCTACTTCCTGCAGGAGAAGCCCGGCTGCTACATCTGGCTGGGCAACGGGCCGGGGGAAGGGGGCTGCACCCTGCACAATCCCCACTACGATTTCAACGACGCTGCCATTCCCTTCGGCGTGGCCTACTGGGTTCGGCTGGTGCAACGCTGGCTGGCGCCGGCCTGATCCCCGGTGGTCAATTACGGCTGCGTAGCATCGCTGCGCGCATCAGCAGCATGGTCGTGACCGGCGAGGTCAGCAGGATGAAGAGGGTGATCAGCACTTCGTGGATCACCGGCCGCCCGGCCAAGGCTGACGAGCTGAGGATCGAGGCGAGCAGCACGCAGCCCGCACCGAGGGTGTTGCCCATGGTCGGAGCGTGGAGACGCGCGTAGAACGTGTTCAGGCGCAGCAGGCCGAGGGAACCGAGCAGGGTCAGCAGCCCCCCGCAGACCAGCAACAGCGCCGCAGGCAGGGCAGCCCAGAGGGGAACATCGTCAGCGCTCATGGTTCGATCACCTCTCCACGCAGCAGGAACTTGGCCATTGCCGTGGAGCCGACGAAGCCAAACAGCGCGATCAGCAGGGCGATGTCGAAATAGATCGCGGAGCCGAAACCCACGCCGAGGCTCAGGATGGTCAGCATGCCGTTGATGTAGAGGGTGTCCAGGGCCAGTATCCGGTCCTCGGCGGCAGGGCCCCGCAGCAGGCGCACCATGGCGCAGAGCATTGCCAGGGCAAAGCAGGCCAGGGCGAAGTGGACGGCCAGGGGAAGAAGGGTATTCATTCGAAGATTTCCATCAGGGGGCGTTCGTAGCGTTGTTTGATGGTGCGTACCCACGTGGCTTCATCCTGCAGGTCGAGTACGTGCAGGGTCAGTACGTTGTGTTCCGTGTCGTGGCCGGCCCACACCGTGCCGGGCGTGGCTGTGATGATGATGCTCAGCATGGCCAGACCGTGGGGGTCGTGCATGTCCAGGGGGATCTTCATGAAGCCGCTCTGCGGCTGGCGTCGCCTGGCTCCCAGGATGAGCCTGCCGACGCTGATGTTGGAGCGCACGATATCGACCAGGACATGCCAGCACAGGCCCGCTCCGGCATGCAGGCGCTGCGGCCAGGCAGGCAGCGGGCGCAGGGCCTTGACCGCCACGGTGACGAAGGTGGCAAAGACGATGCCGAGCACCAGCTGACCGGCACTGAAGCTGTCATTGAGAAGCAGCCACATGCCCACAAGCACCGGCGGCAGAAGCGGAACAAAAGGGGGGCTTTTCATGGCGTGGCTCCCGGCAGCACCGCGTCGACATAGGCAGGGCCATGATGCAGCGACCGGGCCGTGGCGTTGAAGAAAGACAAGGCTGGCCCCGTACCGACGCTGAGGGCGACGCACAGCAGGATCAGCCCGGCCACCGGCGCCGCCTCCATCCACTGCAGGTGGGGTGTTGCGCGCTCGGCGCTCCAGAACACACGCACGCCTAGCCGTGACAGGCTCATCAGGCCGGCCAGGCCCGACAGCAGCAGGGCGGCCACGAACAGGCCGGCATGCAGCGTGGGTGCCTCGGGCGGGGCCGCCAGCGCTGCGGAGAGCAGGGCAAACTTGGCGGCAAAGCCCGACAGGGGCGGCAGGCCGCTCAGCAGCAGGGCACAGGAGATGAAAGCCAGTCCGAGAAAGGCCATCGCCGCAGGGATGGCCACGCCGACCATCTCGTCGGGATGTTCCGAGTCATGCTTGTCCTGCAGTCCGAAGGCCTCGAAACTGATTGCCAGTAGATCGGCAGCTGCCGCGCGGTTGCGTTCGGTCATTTCGATGAGCATGAAGAAGGCGCCACTGCCGAGCACCGAACTGACCAGGTAGAACAGCGCCGGGCCGGTGAGGGTGGTCCCGGTGAAGCCGAAGGCGGCGAGCAGGGTGCCGGAGGACACGATGACCAGGAAGCCGGCCAGCCGCTCCAGCTTCTGGGCGCCCAGTACGCCCAGGGTGCCCGTGGCGATGGTGGCCAGGCCGCAGTAGAAAAGCCAGTCCCCCCCGAAGGGCACCGGCGCCCCGGGGCCCTGGAGCAGGACGGCG
>Ga0116180_1001073_pt1 | contig 23690 bp, 18 predicted proteins | sample AD_UKC073_MetaG_FD_89804 | JGI IMG/M metagenome (GOLD analysis project Ga0116180, IMG submission 89804) | Active sludge microbial communities of municipal wastewater-treating anaerobic digesters from USA - AD_UKC073_MetaG | ecosystem: Engineered > Bioreactor > Anaerobic > Digestate | place: USA...
GAAAACTCTGAAGGAGGTGTTGAAAAATAGCGTTTTTTCTGCTGTGATTTAAAATGGAAGAACTGAGAAAAACCCCCTTAAACCATATCCACAAAAAATTGGGTGCTAAGATAATTCCCTTTGCTGGCTGGGAGATGCCCCTTTTGTATGAAACAATTTCCAGCGAGCACCATAAGGTTCGCACTCAAGCTGGAATGTTTGATTTAACCCACATGGGAGAGTTGAAAATTTACGGGAAAGGTTGTGAGCTGGAGCTTGCTAAACTAACCACTAATGACCCTACCAAACTATCACCAGGCAAAATCCAGTATTCTCTTCTTTGTCTTCCCAGTGGGGGGATTATAGATGATATACTGGTCTACAGGTTAGAAGACGGGTTTCTTCTGGTAGTAAATGCAGCTAACACCGCCAAAGACTATGAGTGGATTAAATCTCATCTTCGAGAACCAGTGAAAGTAGAAAATCTGACCGATTCCCTGGCTTTAATAGCCATACAGGGGCCCGATTCAGAAAAAATTATGGTAAATATAGAACCCGCTGTTTCAGAATTAAAATACTATAACTTTTTAGAAACCAAAATCCAGAACTTCAGAGCCATCCTTTCCCGCACCGGATACACAGGAGAAGATGGTTTTGAAATATACATCCCCTGGGACGAAGCGCCAAAAATCTGGGAGTTGCTCGGTGAGGCGGCAAAGATAGCGGGGCTATCTTTAGCTCCAGTAGGACTGGGAGCCAGGGATACCTTGAGATTGGAGATGAAATATCCTCTGTACGGTAATGATATTGATGAAAGCACCACCCCTCTCGAAGCAAACCTGGAATGGGTGGTGAAATTCAATCATTCCTTCATCGGAAGAGATGCTCTTTTTGAGCAAAAAGCCTCAGGGGTCAAGAAACGCCTGGTTGGCTTTGTGGCTTTAGACCGGGGCATCCCCCGCCAGGGTTATCCCATTTTTTATCAGGAAAAAAAAGTAGGGGTGGTTACCAGCGGAACTCTCTCCCCCAGCTTGAAGAAAAACATTGGCATGGGCTATGTTCCACCTGCTCTGGAAAAACCGGGAACAGTGATTGAGCTGTTGATTCGAGAAAAAAAAGTTAGAGCTGAAATAACTGCGGGTCCTTTTGTTCCACCCCGAATAAAAAAATAATCGAAAGGAGGACCAACCGTGTATCCTGAAGATCTCCTTTATACCAAAAGTCACGAGTGGGTCAAAGTGGAAGACGATCGAGCCATAGTAGGTGTCACATCTTATGCTCAGGACCAGCTCGTCGAGGTGGTTTTTGTAGAGCTTCCCGAGGAAGGAAAGGAAGTTGAGGCCGGAGATGCTGTTGCCACTTTAGAATCTGTAAAAGCGGTAGCAGATGTGTATGCACCGGTATCGGGGAAAATAATAGAAGTTAATAAACAATTGGAAAACCAGCCGGAGTTAGTCAACCAAGACCCCTACGGAGAGGGGTGGATATTTGTCATTGAGATCGCCGGGGAAGAAGAACTCCACACCTTGATGAAAGTTTCTGATTATCAATCTTTAATTGAGAACGAACTAAAACCATAACCCTGGTAATCTACATTAAAATTTAAGGTGGTGAAAACAGATTTGAGATACATACCCACAACAGAGAAAGATCGGGAAGCCATGCTAAAAAGCTTGGGAATATCCTCTATTGAGGAGTTATTTAATGATATTCCTGAAGAAGTCCGTTTTCGAGGGGAGCTAAATTTACCACCTCCTCAATCAGAAATAGAAGTGCTAAACTCCCTGAGAGCTCTGGCTCAAAAAAATGCCGACCTGGATCGATATCCTTCTTTTTTAGGAGCTGGCGCATATGACCATCTAATTCCCAGTGCAGTACAGCACATCTTAGACCGCGCTGAGTTTTATACCTCCTATACCCCTTATCAGCCCGAAATCAGCCAGGGGACTTTGCAAGCTATGTATGAATATCAAAGCTTAATTTGCAACTTAACGGAGATGGATGTAGCCAATGCTTCTATGTACGATGGGGCGACAGCTTTAGCCGAAGCGGCTATTTTAGCTTGTGGGGCTACCGGACGAGGCAAAGCACTGATAGCGAGAACTATTCATCCTGAATATCGGCAAGTCACTCAACTTTACCTTGAAAGCCGGGGTCTTGAAGCGCAATATGTCCCCTATGATAGGGGCCAGGTTGACCTCCATAGCTTAAAAAACAACTTAGACGAAGACGTGGCTTGTGTATTAATTCAGCAACCCAATTTCTGGGGGCTTTTAGAGGAAGTAGAAGAAATAGCCTCTTTAGCCCATGAAAATGGAGCTTTGTTTATTGTCTGCGTTAATCCTATATCTCTGGGAATTCTGGAAGCACCGGGCAATTATGGCGCCGATATAGCAGTGGGGGAAGGGCAGAGTTTGGGAGGTCCGGTGGCTTTTGGAGGTCCGTTTTTGGGGTTCTTTGCCGCCCGCGATAAATTTATTCGACAGATGCCCGGACGTATCGCAGGAGCAACAAATGATGCACAAGGGAGGAGAGGTTTTGTTCTCACTCTTCAAACCAGAGAACAACACATCCGCAGGGAAAGAGCTACCTCCAATATATGTTCCAACCAGGCTCTCAATGCTCTTGCCGCTACAGTTTTTCTCAGCTTGATAGGAAAAGAAGGGCTACAGGAGGTGGCCAACTTGTGCCTGCAAAAAGCCCACTATGCTTATCGAAAAATTGTAAGCATTAAGGGATTCGCTCCTCTATTTCCCGGAGCATTTTTTAGCGAATTTCCAGTCAGCACTCCTCTTCCACCGGAGAAAATAAATAAAGCACTATGGGAGCGGGGAATAATAGGGGGGCTGGACTTAAAAGCATATTACCCAGAACTGGGTCCGGCCATGCTTTTTAGCGTAACTGAGGCCCGAACCAGGGAAGATATTGATGCCCTGACGCAAGTACTGGAGGAGGTGGCCAATGAATAACCCAAGTGAAGTACCTTTGATATTTGAAATGAGCTCTCCGGGGCGTCGAGGTTATGAATATCCTGATTGTGATGTCCCTTCAGAAAAGGTGACTGACCTCATTCCCTCCCGATTTTTGCGAAAAAAAGCCGCTGATCTTCCTGAGCTGAGCGAAAGCGAAGTAGTCAGGCATTTTACCCAACTATCACGACTCAACTATGGAGTGGATGTGGGGTTCTATCCCCTGGGGTCCTGTACCATGAAGTACAATCCCAAAATTAACGAAGATGTAGCTAAATTTGCTGGCTTTCAAAGGATTCACCCCTACCAGGGAGAAGAAACTGTGCAGGGAGCACTCAAGCTCATGTATGAATTAGAAAAATATCTGTGTGAAATAGCGGGTCTGTATCGGGCTACTATGCAGCCGGCAGCTGGAGCTCACGGAGAGCTCACAGGATTGATGATTATAAGAGCTTTCCACCGTGATAGAGGTGAAAACCACAAAAGACAAGAAATCATCGTTCCCGACTCTGCTCATGGGACCAATCCAGCAAGCGCGGCTATGTGTGGCTACCGAGTGGTAGAAGTAAAATCTAACCCCCGAGGAGGAGTAGATGTTTTGAATCTGCGAAAAATCACCGGACCCCAGACAGCAGGTTTAATGTTGACCAACCCCAATACACTGGGGCTTTTTGAAGAAGACATCGTAGAAATTGCCCACATTGTCCACCAGGCAGGGGGTCTATTATATTATGATGGTGCTAATATGAATGCCAATCTGGGGATATCCCGTCCTGGAGACATGGGCTTTGATATCGTCCACTATAACTTGCACAAAACCTTCGCTGCTCCCCACGGAGGTGGAGGACCGGGTTCTGGCCCTATTGCGGTTACCGAGGAGCTGGAAGATTTCTTGCCTGTTCCTCTTGTGAGTATGAAAGATAACAGTTATTATCTGGACTATGATCGGCCAAAAAGCATCGGAAAAGTAAAATCTTTTTATGGTAATTTTCTGGTTATGGTCAAAGCCTATGCTTACATAAGGTCTCTTGGGGCGCAAGGATTGCTTGAGGTGAGCGAGATAGCTGTCCTTAACGCTAATTACCTCATGCGCCAGCTGCAAAAAGACTACCATCTTCCCTTCGACCGCTCTTGCAAGCACGAGTTTGTGCTGTCAGCCAAAAAACAAAAAGCAAAGGGAGTGAGGGCTTTAGATATAGCCAAAAGATTGCTGGATTATGGCTTTCACCCTCCTACAATTTATTTCCCGCTTGTTGTCGAAGAAGCCCTGATGGTTGAGCCAACTGAGACAGAGAGCAAAGAAACTCTGGACAGGTTTGGAGAAGCGATGAGGGAAATTGCTTTAGAAGCTATGGAAAACCCGGAAATTCTGAAAGAAGCTCCCCACCATACTCCACTAAGGCGTCTGGACGAGGTAAAAGCAGTTAAGGAGCTGGATGTTAACTGGTACAAGCGGAATCCATCTTCTGCTATGTAGAATCCGCTATGGGCGTGGGTTTTAGGATAGTTTGTAATTAATAAAATATTTAAGCATTGTCAAATAAATAAAAAGGATGAACAGAATCGGAGGTGTTTTCTTTAGAGTCGCTATTTTAGGAGATTTATTAGGTTTAAAAACCTCCTTTTCGATGACATCTTTTCCCGAGTATTAGTTCATGGATAGTGCCATTATGTTGGACCTTTACTACACGATCGAAGGCCGTGGAGAGAGTGTTTTAGAGCGAGGAGCTGCTCTGGAGTTTTACCTTGATTCATAATCCAATACCCAACCAAAGAGAAAGAAAAAGTAGAATTGTGGTCTACTTTCCTGGTTTCTTCCTGGAAGAGAATTAAATCCAAGTTAATACTTTTTTTCCAGAAGTTGGAAAGCTGGCCGGAATGCCTCTTGGCTCTCGAGAAATTATCACAGAATAACTACAAATAAAAAATGTGGTTATTGACAAAACCAGGGAGTGGTGGTACTATGCTTTCCGAGCTTGCGCAAGCTTATTAATTTTCAATTCAATTTTGGGAGGTTTAAGTTTAAATGGCAACTGGCAAAGTTAAATGGTTTAGTGCCACCAAAGGTTATGGATTCATTGAATCTGACGAAGGTGGGGATGTTTTCGTTCACTACTCGGCTATCGAAGGTAGCGGCTTTAAAACTTTAGAGCAAGGCCAAGAAGTAGAGTTTGAGGTACAGCAAGGTGATAAAGGACCTCAAGCGGTAAAAGTAAAGAGGCTATTATAGTAGGGAAAGTAAAGAGGCTATTATAGTAGGGAAAAAGAGAAAAGCCTGGGGTTTTGCCCCAGGCTTTTTTGCTTTTAGGGATTGCTGGTTTTTACTTCAGTGTTATCAGTGCCTCCGGATTTTATATTTAGTAGAATTAGTTCTTTTCTGCTTTGACTATTGAACCATTTGCTAGAGGGAGAAAAGGTTGGTGAAAATAAGCTTCGGTTATGTAGCTTTCCATCATCCGGTGGGCATTAAAGTAAGAGGCGACTTTAGAGATAGAGTTTTTCATCAGCTTAATCCATTGTTCTCGGTGATGATAGTAAGTAGGAACAATAACATACTCTAACTTGCCGTAGAAGTCACTTATCTCTTTTTGGAAAATCTCCTGAGGATTTCCGTCTTCTTCGCTTTCTGGCCCAATAGACCATCCGGTTATTCCCTCAAGACATCCCTCTATCCACCATCCGTCGAGCACGCTAAAGTTGATCACACCGTTATGGGCTGCTTTCATACCGCTGGTGCCTGAAGCCTCCAGCGGCCTCATGGGGGTGTTTACCCAGATGTCTACTCCAGCTATTATTTTTTTAGCTACTTCTAAGTTGTAATTTTCTAAGAAAGCTATTTTAATCTCCGGGCTTAATTCTCGAGAATATTGAATTATTTGCTGAATGAGTTTTTTACCCTCGAAATCATGAGGATGAGCTTTGCCGGCGAATACAATTTGTAATTTTCCTGCACGGTTTATTTTTTTCAGTCTCTCTACATCGGTAAAGATGAAGTGAGGTCTTTTATAGGCAGTCATACGGCGAGCGAAACCTAAAGTAAGAGCTTCTTCATCCATTTCTATATTATTTTTTTCCTTGATTAATTGAAGAAGCCGGGCTTTTTCTTTTTGGTGAACAGTCCAGATTTCCTGGTTAGATATGATATCAGCTCGGGTCAGAAGTTCTGGTTCTTGAGCCCACCCGGGAATGTAGTGATCAAAAAGAGTCTGGAAGCCGGGGGAGGTCCAGGTATAACTGTGTACTCCGTTAGTAATAGAATGGATGTCGTAGCCCGGAAACATATTGAGAGAAACCTCTCTATGTTTTTTGGCTACTCCATTAATATATCCGCTGAGATTTAAGGCTAAAAGAGTCATATTTAGACAGTCTGCCCCTCCTAACTGTTTAAGAAGAGGAAGGGGGATAGGTTCACCTAACACGTCTTTTACCATATCATAAGGAAATTTATCATGTCCCGCCTCTACTGGAGTGTGAGTGGTGAAAACACATAAGTTCTTAACCGCTTCTACATCGCAATTTTTAAAACTTTGCAATAGCTCCACGGTTACAAGAGCAGCATGACCTTCGTTGATGTGGTATTTTCTCACTTCTAAATCTAAGGCTTTTAATATTCTACTTCCTCCTATACCTAAAACAATTTCCTGTTTCAGACGATAACGACTATCTCCTCCATAGAGATAATCGGTTATGGAACGGTCTTCAGGGGTATTTTGAGGAATATTGGTGTCTAAAAAAATTACTGGCACTATTGTTCCTCTGGCGCTTTTCCAGGGATAAACCCAGGCTCCCACTTTTACTTTCCTTTTTTCGATTTCTACTTCTACCTGAACAGGAAGGGGGGTCAGGATTTTCTCGATTTCCCATTCTACAGGTTGTTCGATTTGCCATCCCTCAGGGCTTATTTTTTGATTCAGATAGCCTTTGCGACTTATTAGAGTTACAGCTACAAAAGGAAGAGAGAGGTCGGCTGCAGAACGAACTGTATCTCCAGCCAGAACTCCCAGCCCCCCGCTGTAGGTAGGCATATCTGAAGAAAGAGCTATTTCCATAGATAAATAAGCTATAATTGGCTCATTTTTGAGTTTATCAAATATATGCATATTCATATGGCTATCTATTCCTCCCTTTTGAAACTTAGCGACCGGTGGAGCCCAGACCTTGTTTTCCTCTTTCGCTAGGAGATAATGAATTAGTTTCTATAATTTTAACTCGAGGAATTTCTCGCAGGGCTCCCTGGATAATCCTGTCTCCTCTTTTTATACTGTAATTTTCTTTACCTTAATTAAAAATTCTGACCATCCAGCTACCTCGGTATCCACAATCAATGGTACCCAGATGCACTATTATACCATGGTTAATCCCCATTCCGCTTCGAGGTCGCAGCACTACTTCATATCCTCGAGGGAATTCAGAAGCGATTTCTAAATCTATGATTTTGCTTTCTTGAGGAACGATTATGGTATCAATAGGGCTGAAGAGGTCAAAACAGGCATCATCAGGAAAAGAAAAACGAGGAAGAAAAGCATTCTCTGAGAGTTTTTTAAACCTTATGACTACTTCTTTCATCATTTTCCTCCCGCTAAATTAATACAGGTTATATTTTAGCAGACCTATCAAGTGGCCATTTTAAGAGTTAAAATATACAGTGGTGGTTACAGTGCGGGAGGAAACAAGATTTTCTCTTTCTCTTCTGGGAGTAGCTGCGGTAGCTTTAGCGGTGGAAACTCTCACTATGAGGATATTTAGTTTCATTTTTGAGTATCATTTTGTATCCTTAATTATTTCTTTAGCTCTTTTGGGCTATGGAGCAGCGGGAAGCCTTTATCCTTTTCTTCCCCGGTGGTTCAAAGAGCACATCCCCTATTTTCTTGCGCTCTCGCTTTTGCTCTTTGCCGCAGGGTTAGTCTTCTTGCCTTTAGATATTTATCAATTCTGGGTCAATCGTTATAACTGGTTTTATTTTGCTACTCTTCTCTTTTTGGCTTTTCTGCCTTTCTTCGCTCATGGCTCGTATCAGTTGTATGCTTTTGAACTTTATCCCTCACACTTTCCTCGCTTTTATGCTGCCAATCTGGTGGGCTCCTCCTTAGGGATAGGGATAAGCTATCTAATTCTTCTTTTTCTAGGAGAGCTAAAAGCTCTTCTTTTCCTTGCCCTTCTTTCTCTCGTGAGTGCAACCAGAGTGAAAAAAGTCCCTCTTTTTTTATTAATGATTATTGGAATTACTTTCTTTTTTTCTCCTCTTGAGATTTATCTTTCTCCTTATGCTCCTGCCCGGGCAATAAGGGAAGTAGAGGAAAACCAGCTTATTGAAGTTTACCATAGTCCAGCAGAATTGTTGGAAGTATTTTATACTCCTTATTCTCGATTGGCATTGGGCTTGAGTTCTAATTTTCCTGACCTTCCTCCCCCTTCCTGGACTTTAGTTTACGATAAACATCAATCCCAGCTTTTTCCTGTTTACCCCGATTTTTCCCTCTTAACTCACACTTTGTATTATTTGCCTGTAGATGTACTTTCTCCCCGGGAAATTCTCATTGTGGAAGGTAGAAAGGGTTTAGAGGGATATTTGGCCTCTTTTTTAGAATTGGAAAAATTGGATTGGGTAATTTCTTCTCCTCTTTTTGCTTCTTTTCTAAAGGATTATCCCCTTTTTTATTCAGAACCGCAGGTTATTTTTCCCCGTAAGTTTTTAGCTCAAGGAAGGAAGTACGATTTAATTTTCTTGGAAGTTCCCGTAGCTCAGGCAGCCGTTTTTCCCGGTAGCTTCTCTTTCCAGGAAGATTTTTTATTTACTAAAGAGGGGATACAAAGCGTTTTTTCTTCTCTATCTCGGGAAGGGGTAGCAGTGTTTTCTCTTTTTCTTCAGAATCCCCCTGCGGTGCTTCCTAAGCTGGTGAATCTTGTAAAAGAATCCTGGGAGGAAGGAGAAAGGGTGGAAAAACATCTGATGATAATGAAGAATTTAGATTGTGCTTTGTTGATGATTAAGAAATCGCCGTGGGAGGAAAAAGAGCTGAAAAAGATGAAAGAAAAAGTAAAAAAGGAATGCTTTGATTTTATATATTATCCAGATATAAAGGAAGAAGAAGCCGAGGTAGTTTTTAATACTCAAAAAAGATATTATCGAGTAGTGGAAGGTATTCTCCAGGGAGAAGACATAGAATCTACTTTTGACCTTCGCCCTCCCCGGGATAACCGTCCTTATTTTTCTAATTTTTTTCGCTTGAGACAGCTACGAGAAGCCTGGGTAAATCTGGGAAAAAGATGGCTACCTTTTGGAGGAAGTGGCTTTTGGTTAGTAGTTTTAATTTTGGTTTTGGTGATAGCCCTGGCTTTCTTTCTAATTCTTTTCCCCCAGAAAGGTGAAAAGGGAAACATTCCCTCTGCGGTAAAAATTTTGAAAGGAGGAGGAATGTTGACCGGTGTGGGTTTTATGATGATGGAAATTTCCCTGTTTATAAAATTAGAGATGATAGTGGGTTTGCCTTTTTACACTTTTTCCCTTCTTCTTTTGGTTCTTTTGGTTTTTTCTGGATTAGGAAGCTGGCGCATGAGACGGGGATTGGATTTTCGAGAAGTCAAAAAGTTAGCCTGGTTACATCCTTTAGTTCTTTTTGCTTATTCTGGATTCTTGCTTCTTTTAGAGGAGAAGCTACTTCATTTACCCATCTGGGGGAGCTTGCTGGTTACTTTTTTACCTTTAGCTGGTGTAGCCTATCTTTGCGGGTTACCTTTTCCCTTGCTCTCTAATCTATGTTCTACTTTTCATCCCCGCTTTTTTGGACAGGTTTTTGCCTGGAATGGGTTTTTATCGGTAATCTCTTCCCTGGTTGTTCATTTATTTTCTGTGTTCTGGGGATTGGAAATTCCTCTATTTCTGGTAGTATTTATCTATCTAACTTTTTGGTTACTAATGATATTTTATTACCGAATATTTGCTCTAAATTGTGATATGATATCATAGTGGAAATTATAAAAGGAATAAACTTTCTGAGAGAATACTATGCGAATAATTGCCATTGCTAACCAAAAAGGAGGAGTGGCGAAGACCACCACCTGTATAAATTTGGGGGCTTCTTTGGCTTATCATGCGCGGAAAGTTCTCATTATTGATATGGATCCTCAAGCTCATTCTACTCTGGGTTTAGGTTTTGAGCCTGATGAATTTGACAGAACCATTCTCAATGTACTGGAGCCCCCTCGCAGCCCTTACCGCCTTGAGCTTAAAGAAGTTATTATTCCTACTCGCACTCCCAACCTCTATCTCGCTCCAGCCAATATTGACTTAGCTGGAGCAGAATATCGCTTGATTGATAAACTGGGCAGGGAAGACTTTTTAAATAGCGGTATTCAAAGAGCTAATCTCTCTTTTGATTACATCCTCATTGACTGTCCCCCTTCCTTAGGAATTTTAACTGTTAATGCTCTTAAGGCCTGTCGGGAGGTGATTATCACTATTCAGCCTCATTATTTTGCTATGAGGGGAATTGAAGAGTTTATGGAAACTATAGGCTTGATGAAAGAAAACTTGAAGCATGACCTGGAAGTTTATGTTCTTATTACTATTGCCGATGTCCGTACCAATCTTTATCGAGAGGTGGTAGAAGAGATAAAAAAATATTTTGGAGATCATCTTTTTGAAACTGTTATTCATCGTAATATTTCCCTGGCTGAGGCTACCAGCCACGGGGTACCGGTTATGGAATATGAACCTTCTTCTTCTGGAGCTCAGTGTTACTTAAACTTAGCAAAGGAGGTGATCAAGCTTGAAGAAGAAAAGCCTGGAAAGAGGCTTCTCCGAAAAAATTGATTTTAAGAGAGAATTAATTCGGGATACCACAAAAGGTATCATACGGGAGGAAGACTCTATCCCTGAAAAGGAAGAGCAAAAAGCTTCTGGTGAGGCAGTTAAAAAGAATCTGGAGAAAACTAAGGCAAAGATAGAGAAAAAAGCAGAAGACAGACTAGCAGTGATAAAAGTAGTGGGAATTGGAGGAGGGGGCAATAACGCGGTTAATCATATGGCTGACCTGGGTTTAGATGGAGTAGACTTGATAGCAGTGAATACCGATGTTCAGTCTTTAAGAAAATCTCTGGCCCAAGAGAAGCTACAAATTGGTTTAAGCCTCACCCGGGGTCTGGGAACGGGGGGGGATCCCCGCCTGGGAGAGGAAGCAGCCCGACAAGATAAGGAAAGATTAAGCCAGCTGGTGGAAAATGCTGATTTGGTATTTGTCGCTGCTTGCATGGGAGGAGGCACGGGTACAGGAGCAGCTCCGGTTCTCGCTAATATATCTAAGGAATCAGGAGCTCTAACCATTGGAGTGGTGACTAAACCATTTGATTTTGAGGGTCTAAAGAGAAAAAGACAAGCAGAAGAAGGTATCAGTCGATTGCAACAAGAAGTTGACGCTTTGATTATAATTCCCAATGAGCGACTTTTCCAGATTACCAAAAAAGATACTCCCCTACAAGAAGCTTTCAGAATAGCAGATCATATTCTTTATCAGGCAGTGCGAGGTATCACTGACCTTATTACCTCTCCTCAGGAGATTAATTTAGATTTAGCTGACCTGAGAACTGTTCTGAGCGAAGCAGGGATGGTTTTAATAGGAATAGGTCATGGAAGAGGAAGAGAAAAAGCCAAGCAAGCAGCAGAAGAAGCTATTCAAAGTCCTCTTTTGGAAATCTCAATCAAAGGTGCCAAGTCTATCATCCTTAATATTACCGGTGGTCAGGATATGACTCTCAGTGAGGTTACTGAAATTGTTAATACTGTGACCAACGCAGCTGGAACAGAAACTGATATTTTGTGGGGTTATCGGGTGGATGAGAGTCTGTCTAATGAAACAATGGTAACGGTTATTGCTACCCGTTTTGAGCTTCCGGAGGAGAAATTAGATGAGATAGAAGAAACAATAGATGAGATAGATAGTAGAATCATTATAGAGGATGAATTAGATGTTCCTGCTTTTTTGCGGGAGGCACAGAGAAAGAAACTATCAGAGGAAAAGAGACCCGGAGATAGAATATCCCATTTTTTTCACTCAGATGGTAGAAACGACTCGGAATAAAAATAAATTAAGGGGGAAAGAGCTATGGCTAATTTATGGGGAAAAGAAATTACCAGGGAAGAAATCTTAAAAAGAGTAGGCGATATCTCTCAAATTGGAGGGGTAAAGCTTGCTGAATTAAGTGAAGGTGTAGAGAGAGGGGTAAGAATAGCTGAGGTTAACTCTGGTGGAGGTTTGACTTATACTGTTCTCCTGGACCGGGGGATGGATATTGCCTGGACCAGCTTTAAAGGCATGAATGTTAGTTGGCGTTCCGCTACTCGGAATTTAGCTCCTGCCTTTTTTGAGCCCGAAGGTTTGGGATGGTTGCGGGGATTTCATGGGGGGTTAATGAATACCTGTGGCCTGACTTATGCTGGGGCTGCAGGACGAGATAAGTCTAATCATCCTTTTTTAGAGGAAGAAGATTTTGGTTTGCATGGTAGAGCCTCTTATCTTCCGGCCAGTAATCTGTGGGTAGACGGAGCCTGGCAAGGGGATGATTACTTAATGTGGGTGCAGGGAAAGATAAAAGAATCTATAGTGTTTGGAGATAAAATAGCTCTCTACCGAAAAATCTGGAGCCGTTTAGGAGGCACAACTATCCATATTGAAGACCAGGTGGTTAACGAGGGCTGGAATGAGAGCCCCTTTATGATTTTATACCACATCAACTTTGGCTATCCTTTGTTGGATGACGGTGCCAGGTTATTCCTCCCGGTGGAGAAAACTGTGCCTCGAGATGAGATGGCAGAAGAAGGAAAAGAAGAATGGCATCTTTTTTCTTCTCCCCAAAAAGGGTATTTTGAAAAAGTTTACCTCCATTATCCTAAAACTTTAGAAGATGGTTATGGTGCCTCTTTATTGGTGAATGACCGGCTTAAAATGGGGGCCTATGTTAAGTTTAGCAAAGATACCATTCCTTATTTTACAGAATGGAAGATGATGGGGGAAGGAGAATATGTGTTAGGTATGGAGCCGGGCAACTGTTTTCCTCTGGGTAGGCGCCGGGAAAGAGAAGAGGGGAGATTAGTAACTCTTCAACCCGGGGAATCTAAGAAAATTTCTCTGGAAATTGGCATCTTAGAAGGAGAAGAAAAAATAGAGCAGTTCAAAAAATATTTAAAGATGAGCTAAAGATAAGGAGGAGGGCTAAATTTGCCCTGGTAGATGATAGAGTAGGCAAAGTAATTAGCCATCACCTTCTTTAGATAATTTTGCGTTTCAGAAAAGGGAATAGATTCAGCAAAAAGGTCAGGGTCGGTGGAGAGAGTTTCTAACCATTGGTCTACTCTGCCCGGCCCGGCATTATAAGAGCAAATAGCGGGATAGAGTTTTCCTCCAAAACGATTCCAGAGATAGGAAAAATAGCTCACTCCAATCTCTAAATTTTTTTCGGCATTTAGAAGAAGAATGGAAATATCCTCTTCTCCTCCTCCATCTGCCCATCCTTTTTCTATCACCCATGAAGCAGTAGAGGGCATAACTTGAGCCAATCCCATAGCTCCAGCAGAGGAAATAGCTGCTGAATCGAAAAAACTCTCCGCTCGAATAAGGGCAAGAATCAGGTAAGGGTCTAACTCATCTCCAGTTAGTTTCTGAATAGAAGGCAGAAAAAATTCCGGGTAAATTTGCCGGGCTAAATTGAGAGGAATTCTTTCTCCTTCCTGAAGATAAAGAGAATAGAGAATGCTTTTTTGATAATCTCCTTTTTGGGTATACAATTCATTCAATTCTCGATAAAAGCCTTTCTTTTGAGAGTTCTTAGAGAGAAGAAATAGAATTTCTATCTCAGCATTCTCCCACATCTCTATTTTCTTCAGAAACTGGTACTTTGTCCAATGTTCAGAATAGGAAATATTTGCCGGGTCTACCTGAGGGAGAGGAACTTCCTCATCAAAAGGGAAAGGAAGGACAACTCCTCTGTCAGACAGCTCTTGCCAGGCTCGGGCATAATAGTAATCTATTTTCCCGCCTTCCACTATTTCCTCTAAATCTTCTAAAGAAGAATCAATTTTAAATGACCAGAAAAGTGCTTTATTTTTTTCTTCAGAAAAACTTTTTAGCTTTTCTAACATTTCTTGTGCTGAATACATCTGGTTTCTGTTGTAATAGAACCAGAATAATTCCCAGACGGGTGCGCTCTTTTCTGGGAAACGGGAAATAATCTTCTCCATTGTTTCTAAATATCTTCCTTCTTCTCCCATGGCTCGGAGAGAAAAAGCTAAATTCTGGTAAGTATTAAAAGCATATCCGCTCTCGGGGTAAAGAAATAACAGCCTTTCATAAATTTGAGCTGCTCTTCCATAATTGGCCTTTCTCTGTTCTAAAACTCCCCAGTAGAATAGAACCTCTTCTGTTTCTCCTCTTTTTAATAAATTTTTACTTATTAGCTGTTCCAATTCTTCCCAATTCTCTTCTCTGACGAAAATCCGGGCGCGAAGAGTGAATATATCTACCTGCTGGGAGGGGGGAAGAAACTCTTCTATCTGGTCTAAGAAATCTTTAGTTTTTTCAGTAAAACCCAGAGAAAAGAGGAAATTAGCTAAAGAAAGACGCTGAGAGGGAAAGAATTTTTCTGGAGAGATTTGGGGAAGCACAGGCAAAATGAGTTCTCGAGTTTCTCGAGAACTCAGGGTAGGAAAAACATAATAGATGTGACAGAGTAAAAGGGTAGCTTCTTCGAGGTAGCCGAGATTAACTAAAGATTGAAATGTTATTTTCAAGGCTGATAGCCTGTCTTCCTCTCTTTCTGAATAAGTAAGAACTTGAATGGAATAGAAAAGAGCAGAACTGAAAAAGTCGTTTTCCAAAAAAGATTGAGCTAAACGTAAAGTGATATAAGGTAAAAGGGGAGAGGAGGGAAAGGAGTTTGCCAATCTCTCTTTCCATATAACGGCTTTCTCTAAGTCTCCGTTTTCTATACAGTGAAGAGAAGATAGATAAAAGAGGTGATCTAGCCAGAAATAATCTTTTTCTGGCGACAGGGAGGAAATTTCTTTTTCTACTTCTTCTTCTCGACTAAGGTTGAGGAGAGATACGAGATAGAGAAAAAGCTCTTCTCCTTCTTCAGGCTTAAGAGAAATTATAGTTTCATAGTCTCCTTGCCGAAAAAGCGTATATAAATCAGTTTCATTAGCTGAGCTCAAACTAACATTGAAAAAAATAGCTGTTCCTACGATTAAAAACAGCCCCAAAAAAGATAAATTCCTTACCCTCATCGCTTTTTAATGATAGCATATTAAGAGAAAGGAGGAAAGGGTGTATGAGGAATCGGGAGGTAGCACAACTTTTAGAAAATATTGCTACTCTTTTGGAGATGAAAGGAGAAAATCGTTTTAAAATAGTGGCTTACGAAGAAGCGGCCCGCCGCATAGAAAGCTGGCCTGAGCCTATTGAAGAGGTGTGGAAAGAAGGGAGATTGAAAGAGATTCCCGGGGTAGGGGAGAGTATCGCCAGTAAAATTGAAGAATATCTTTCTACTGGTAAGCTATCTTATTTGGAAGAATTAACCAAGGAAATCCCTCCTGAAGTTGTTCATCTTACTGCTATACCGGGAGTGGGGCCTAAGATTGCTAAGCTTCTCTACGACCAGCTGGGAATAAAAAGCATTGAAGATTTGGAAAAAGCTATCGCTGAGCAAAAATTGCGCCATCTTCCTCGCTTGGGGGTAAAAAGTGAAGAAAAAATCCGGAAAGGTATAGAGATGCTTAAGAGGCAAAGTGGGAGAATGCTTCTGGGTCAGGCTCTTCCTTTGGTGGAAGAAATAATAGAGGTTATTCAGGAAAAAAGCGGAGTGGCTAAAATCAGCCCAGCAGGAAGCATCCGCCGGATGAAAGAAACCATCGGAGATATCGATATTCTGGTGGCTTCTTCTACTCCTGAATCTATAATGGATATTTTCACTTCTCTACCTCAGGTGCGAGAGATAATTGCCCGGGGGACTACTAAATCCAGTATTGTTACCCAGGAAGGGATACAGGTGGATTTGCGAGTGGTAGAAGAAACATCTTTTGGAGCGGCCTTGCAATATTTTACTGGCTCCAAAGCTCACAACATTAAATTGCGAGAAATTGCTCTTAAAAAGGGATTTAAAGTGAATGAGTATGGGATATTCCGACTGGATAACGATAAGCGAGTGGGAGGAGAAAAGGAAGAAGAAATTTATGAAACTCTGGGAATGGAATGGATTCCTCCAGAGATGAGGGAAGACCAGGGAGAAATTGAACTGGCGCAGGAGAAAAAGTTACCTGTTCTTATCGAGATTGGTGACCTTCAGGGAGACCTGCACGCTCACTCTAACTGGAGTGATGGAGTAGCTTCCATAGAGGAAATGGCAGAAGCAGCTCTTTCCCGGGGTTACAAGTATCTGGCTATCTGTGATCATACTCAATCTTTAGCTGTAGCTTCCGGTCTTAGCCCGGAGGAGATTCGAGAAAGAAGAAAGGAAATCGAGCGATGGAATAAAAAAGGGAAAGGACTCCGACTTTTAGACGGGGTAGAAGTCAATATCATGAGCGACGGTTCTCTTGATTTTCCTGATTCTGAACTGGAAAAGTTAGAAGTAGTGGTGGCAGGATTACATTCCGGTCTAGGACAGGGGGAAGAAAAAATCTTGCGTCGTCTGGAAGGAGCAATGAAGAACAAATATGTTCAGGTAATCAGTCACCCTACCGGGCGTATCCTCAACAGGAGAGATGCCTATCAGGTAAATCGAGAAAAACTTTTCTATCTGGCCAGAGAAACCAGAACCTCTTTAGAGATTAATTCTCAGCCTGAACGTCTGGATTTGAGTGACGTAGATGCTCGACGAGCTCGAGACCTGGGAGTGAAATTGGTTATTTCTACTGATGCTCATAGCCCTTCTTCTCTGGATTATATTCGTTATGGAGTAGCCCAAGCTCGTCGGGGCTGGTTGCGAAAAGAAGACGTGCTGAATACCTTTAGCTTAGAAAAACTACTGGAATTCCTTAATTGCAAGAAAAAAGCTAAATAGTAATTTCTTCTGGTGTGGCAGGCATTTTTCTTTTGTGCTCGCTTGCTCGAATTTTGCTTTTTATCTGAGAAAGATAGGGTTCCTCCACTTTTTTATGAAGGATAAACTCATCAATTTTTTCATAAGTGATTCCCATTTCTTCTTCGTCAGTTTGTCCTTCCCATAGCCCCGCGGAAGGGGGTTTCGTGATGATAAAAGAAGGGAGGTTGAGAAACCGAGCTAATTCTATTACCTCGGTTTTGGTAAGGTGAGCAATGGGTAAAATATCTACTCCTCCATCACCGTATTTGGTGAAATAGCCTACGGTTATCTCGCTCCTATTGGAAGCGCCGCAGACTAAATAATTTAATCGGTTGGCAAAATAGTAAAGGGTACACATACGCAGGCGAGGTTTTAAATTAGCCAGAGCTAAAGAACGGCTATTTTCTTGTTTTTCTCCTAAAACTTCTAAGAAAGCATCGTAAGGTTTTTCTAAAGGAATGACTCGGTGGGGAATAGAGAACATCTGAGCCACTTTCAGGGCGTCCTCTAAATCCTGGGGTATGCTGTAACAAGGCATCATGATTCCCAGAGATTTTTCTCCCAGGGCTTTCTGGGCTAAAACGGCTACCACTGACGAATCAATGCCTCCACTCATTCCCAGTACCAATCCTTGAGCTTTAGCTTCTTCTACTTTTTTTCTCATCCAGGTAATGATTTTTTGTGTTTCTTCCTTCCAATCTCTCATAATTTTCTCCTGTTAGGGAAATAGCTTTTTTAAAGCAGGGTAGGCATCTCTAAATTTAGGGTATATTTCAGCATAAATTTCTGCTGCTTTTCTCTCCGGGAGAACGGGGTTTCCATAGCGGATTATTTTAGAAATAATTTCTTCTTCTGAAGATTTTTCTGTTCCCATCATAGCCAGGATGCAAGCGCCAGTAGCTGCTTCTTCTCTCACCTGGGTGGTGAAAAGGGGAGCATCAAGAACTGAGGCCATGATTTTTCTCCATAAGGCGCTTTTAGCTCCTCCTCCAGAAAATACTATACGTTGCGGTTCTACTCCCAGCTCTTTAAACACTTCGGTAACATTTTTTAATCCTAAACATACTCCCTCCATGATGGCACGAATGAAATGGGCTCTTCCGTGGGTGAGGTGGAGGTTGAGAAAGGACCCTCGGGCTCGGGGGTCCATGTAAGGAGTTCTTTCTCCGATGAGATAAGGGAGAAAAAGTAAACCATGTGATCCAGCTTCCACTTTTTGAGCTTCCTGGTCTAATTCTTTAAAATCAAAAGCCTGAAGCGGAGAATCAAGAACTGATTTTTTAAACCAGCTAAGAGCAAGACCAGCACAAAGAGTGGCACCTAAAAGATGCCAGAACCCGGGGATAGCATGACAGAAAGTGTGAATACGCAATTTATCATCAACCAGAGGTTCACAGAGAGGAGTAAATACCTGTCCTCCAGTTCCTATGGTTATTAAAAGCTCTCCTTCTTCAGTTATACCATTTCCCAGAGCAGCGCAATGCTGGTCACCTGCTCCGGCTACTAAAAGGACCTCTCCCTTTAAACCTAATTCTTCTTTAACCTCCTCTTTCATCTGACCGATTACCTGAGTGGATTCATAAACCGGAGGAAAAATGTTATCGTTTAATCCTAAATTTTCTAAAACTTCTTCCGACCAGTTTCTTTTTCGAATGTTAAAAAGAAGAGTGGAAGAAGCGTCAGCCACATCAGTAGAAGGGGTAAGCCCCATTTTAATTTTCAAATAATCTTTAGGCAAGATTGCCCACCTTATGCGGTTGAAGATTTCTCTCTGGTTTTCTTTGAGCCATAATAGGGTTGGTGCCATAAAACCGGTAGCTACATCGCTTCCGCAGATAGTAGCTAGTTTGTCTTCCAATTTTTCTCGAATGATTTTTACTTCCTGGTGACTGCGCTGGTCTGCCCAGATGATAGCAGGATAAAGGGGTTTAAGGTTATCATCTATTATTACTGTTCCATGCATCTGGCCAGAAAAACCAATGGCTTTAACATTAACTTGAGGAATCAAGTTCACTAATTCTTTTATTGCTTCTTTGGTTTTCTCCCACCAAATTTCAGGGTTCTGTTCTGCAAACCCGATTTGAGGAGTTAAAATGGGGTATTCACGGCTGGTGGAGCCTAAAAAATTACCCTCTTCATCCCAGCCTATTACTTTGACTCCCTGAGTTCCTAAATCAATGCCCAAAAATTGTTCCATTCTTTTTTCCCCTTTATTTAGTAAAATGAAGCAACTAATTTTTTTAATTTACGTGTAGTATAACATAACTACAGGGGGTAAACACACCCCCTGTTACTCTCTGGAAAAGCAAAACAGAAACATAAAATACAAAAATCACCGAGGGGAAAATTTTCTCATCATAAAAGGGATACTTCGCCCTTATAGTTTCTGAAATTAACAAGGATAAAAGCATGTGTTAACCGGGTAAAATATTATAATTGTCATTTACTTTTTTGCGCCACGGGCTGTCAACCATAAAATACCCATTGAACCCTGGTTTAAAAAAATATATAATGACCAGAGTTGAATTTAAGATTTTTTTAAGGAAGAGGTCTATGAGTCGCTTAATTACTGAAATGCTGAAAGAGGAAATAAAAAAAGTTCTGGCGGTGGATTTTCCAGAGGTGGTGGATGAAAAAGAAATTACTGTTGAGCCTACCCGTGATAAGAGCCATGGTGATTTTGCCACTAATTTGGCTTTTATTCTTTCTCGGAAAGTGAAGAAGCCTTCTCGGGAATTGGCTACCAGTTTACAACTCTCTCTCTCCCGGAATTTGCAGAATTTTGCTCGAGTGGAGGTAGCAGGAGGAGGATTTATTAACTTCTTTTTAGAGGATGAAATTTTATTATCCTTTATTCAGGAAGTGGAGGGAGAAGGGGAAGATTTTGGAGCAGTGAACTTAGGCAAAGGAAAGAAGACCCAGGTGGAGTTCGTGAGTGTCAATCCTACCGGTCCTCTGCATGTGGGTCACGGCAAGTGCGCTGCTTTTGGAGACAGTCTGTCTCGTATCTTAAAAAAAGCTGGTTTCCAGGTGGAAAAGGAATATTATGTTAATGATGCGGGGAGGCAAATTGACCTTTTAGGAGCTTCTCTGGAGGCTCGCTTTCGCCAGCTTTTAGGGGAAAAAGTAGAAGTTCCCGAAGAGGGTTATCAGGGAGAGTATCTCATCCCTATTGCGGAGGAATTATTACGGGAAAAAGGAAGTGGAGTTTTAGACCTTCCTCCTACGGATCGTTCAGAAGTATTCCAGAAGTTTGCAGTGCAAAAGATTCTGGATAATATTTGCCGTGATTTAGCTGATTTTCGGGTGCATTTTGATGTGTGGTTCCGGGAGAGTTCTTTATATCAAAAAAAAGAAGCAGAAGAAATATTATCTCTTCTGAAAGAGCGAGGATATGTCTATAATAAAGATGGTGCTCTGTGGCTCCGGACTACTGATTGGGGAGATGACAAAGATAGAGTATTAGTGAGAGAAAATGGATTGCCTACTTACTTTGCTTCTGATATTGCTTATCATTGGAATAAATGGAAAAGAGGGTTTCAACTGGTTATTGACATCTGGGGGGCAGACCATCACGGCTACATCCCTCGAATGCACGCAGCGATGTGTGCTCTGGGTCTTCCCGAAGATTTTCTGGAAATTTTTATTGTGCAATTTGTTACTCTTTTGCGAGGAGGGCAACCAGAAAGAATGTCTACAAGACAGGGTGAGTTTGTACCCCTGAGGCAGTTGATTGACGAGGTAGGAGTAGATGTGGCCCGCTATTATTTTTTAATGAGAGATCCAGCTACTCATCTGGAATTTGATATAGAAGAAGCGAAAAAACAATCTATGGATAACCCGGTATATTACGTTCAATATGCCCACGCTCGTATTTCTTCCTTATTTAAAGAAGCAGAAAAAAGAGGATTTACATCGTTTCCTTTGACTCATACTTTGTCTGAATTTCCCACTGAAGAGGAGAGAGAAATCGTCAAAAAAATAGCTTATTTCCCGGAAACAGTGAAACGTAGTGCTCTTTTGCGTCAGCCCTATTTGATTTGTAATTATCTTCAGGATTTGTGTGGAGATTTTCACTCTTTCTATAACCTTTATCGGATAATTGATGAAGACAATATAGAACTTACTTCTTTTCGGCTAAGTCTCTGTAGAGCGGTACAAATTGTACTGAAGAATGCTTTTCAACTTTTGGGAATTTCCGCTCCTGACACTATGTAAAATAACTAAATTTCTTTCTCAGTTAAAGAGATTTATTTTCTCCTTAAGATGAAAATTTGACGATACCATATTGAGTAAAAGGAGTTAAAAATGGATAAAGGAAAGTATATTTTTGTAACCGGTGGAGTAGCATCGTCTTTAGGGAAAGGCATAACCGCCGCCTCATTAGGGAGAATTCTAAAGAGTAGAGGATTTCGAGTCACTATGCAGAAGTTTGATCCTTATATCAATGTTGACGCTGGTACTATGAATCCTTATCAGCATGGAGAAATATTCGTAACCTACGATGGAGGGGAAACTGACTTAGATTTGGGACATTATGAGCGGTTCATTGATGAGGAGCTATCCAAACTAAGTAATGTAACCACAGGAAAAATCTATAGTTCAGTCATTGAAAAAGAAAGAAGGGGTGATTACCTGGGAGCCACTGTCCAGGTAATTCCTCATATAACCAACCAGATAAAAGAAGAGATTTTTCGGTTGAGAGAAATGAGCAAAGCGGATATCTCTATTGTGGAGATTGGAGGGACAGTAGGAGATATAGAGGGTTTGCCTTTTTTAGAAGCTATTCGCCAGATAAAAAATGATATAGGAAAAAGCAATTGCCTTTATATTCATGTGACTCTCGTGCCTTATCTTGAGGCAGCGGGGGAGCTAAAGTCTAAACCTACTCAACATAGCGTTAAGGAATTACGAAGTATTGGTATTCAGCCAGACATAATAGTTTGTCGTTCTTCTCATCCTATTACCCCCGAAGTGATGGCTAAGATTTCTCTCTTCTGCGACTTGGATAAAGAGGCCGTGATTCCCCTTATGGATGTTGATTCCATTTATGAGGTGCCTCTGGTTCTGGAAGAAAGAAATGTAGGGGACCTGATAGCCAGTCGCTTGGAAATGAAGCCTACTCCTTCTGATTTAGAGGAATGGTCTCAAATCGTTCAAAGGGTTAGAGAAGCGGATAAAGAAGTAAATATTGGTTTGGTGGGAAAGTATACAGAATCAAAGGATGCTTACTTGAGTGTTTGTGAGGCGCTTAAACATGGAGGGATAGAACTGGGATTAAAAGTGAGCGTTAAACCAATAGAAGCGGGAAAACTGGAGGGTGATGAGGCAAGTTGTTTTCTTTCTGGAGTAGATGGTATAATTATACCTGGAGGTTTTGGTCAGCGAGGAATAGAAGGTAAAATTCAGGCTGTCCGGTATGCCCGAGAAAAGGAGATTCCCTTTTTAGGAATATGTCTGGGAATGCAGGTAGCAACGATTGAGTTTGCTCGAAACATTCTTCATTTTCATAGCGCTCATTCTACCGAATTCGATCCCTTAACTCCTTACCCGGTGATCGATTTGTCACCTTCTCAAAAAGATACCCAAAAAATGGGTGGGACCATGCGTTTGGGTAACTATCGGTGTGTTTTAGAGAGTTCTCTAAGTAAATCTCTTTATCAGAAAGAAGAAGTTTGGGAAAGACATCGTCATCGTTATGAACTTAATAGCCTGTTTGTAGATGAACTGGAAAGAGCGGGACTACGGATGGCTGGCTATAACCCTGATTATCAGGTGGTAGAAATAATAGAGTTAAAGGACCATCCTTTCTTCATAGGAGTGCAATTTCATCCCGAGTTTAAGTCTCGACCCAATCAAGCTCATCCTTTATTTCGTGGCTTTGTGGAGGCAGCTCATTGCTATCGACAAGAAAGAAAGGGGGATAGGCTTGGAATTTAAATACCCTCTGGGAATAATTGATTCAGGTATTGGTGGTTTAAGCGTAGTTAATGCAGTGAGGGCTCTTTTACCGGCAGAAGATATTATATATGTAGCCGACCCTCTTCACTTTCCTTATGGGGAGAAAAGTAGAGAAGAGTTAGTGGAAATAGTAAAGCCAATTATTGGCTATCTATCTCAGCACAGAAAAGCAAAATTAATCATTACCGCTTGTGGCACTCTTAGCTCTGTTTGTCTTCCTGATTTAGCTCAACTGATAAGCATTCCAATTATGGGAATTGTCCAGTCGGCCTGTCAGGAGGCAGCGAGAGTAACGCGGCAGGGTAAGATAGGAGTACTGGCTACCCGGGCTACAGTGAAAGCAGGAGCTTTTGGCCAAACCTTAAAGGGGGTTAATCCTGGTTTGGAGGTAATTGAGGAAGCCTGGCCGGAGTTTGTTGCTGCGGTGGAAAAGGGAGAATTCAATAGCCCGGAATGGAGGGTACAAATTAAAAATAGACTTATTTCTCTAAAAGATAGAGGAGTAGACACCCTAATTATGGGTTGCACCCATTTTTCCCTTATCAGCTGGTTTTTTCAAGAACTGGGGGGGAGGGAGCTACAAGTGGTAGACCCTGCCTGGGCCTGTGCTCAAGAGGTAAAAAATAAATTATATTCTGAGGAGAAGAGGAGCTCTTCTTCAGGCAAACTATCTATTTTGGTGCGAGGCGACGGTTTTTCTTTTCAGGA
>Ga0116180_1001080_pt1 | contig 23633 bp, 23 predicted proteins | sample AD_UKC073_MetaG_FD_89804 | JGI IMG/M metagenome (GOLD analysis project Ga0116180, IMG submission 89804) | Active sludge microbial communities of municipal wastewater-treating anaerobic digesters from USA - AD_UKC073_MetaG | ecosystem: Engineered > Bioreactor > Anaerobic > Digestate | place: USA...
CCTGGAGACGCAGCCATGGCCACACCCTTCCGATTGATCCGTCACCCCGCCCGCGCCCTGCTGGGCGGGCTGGTGCTGCTGGCCGCCGGCTGGGCGCAGTCGGCCGGCATCACCAGCCCGCCCAGCAGGGCGCGGGCGGGGTGACGGATCAATCGGAAGGGTGTGGCCATGGCTGCGTCTCCAGGAAGGGGTGAAGTGCAGCACGGTAGAACGCGACTTGATCCGCGTCAATTGGGATTTTTCCGGCGCGCGGCCGGCGGCGCGTCAGAACGGGATGTCGTCGTCCATGTCGTCGAAGCCCGACGACGGCCTGGCGGCCGGGGCCGCCGCGCGGGGCGCGGGTGCGGCGGCACGCGGGGCGGGCGCGGCGCGGCGCGTCGCGTCGTAGCTGTCGCCACCACCACCGTAGCCGCCCTCGTCGCCGCCACCGGGGCCGCCCATGCCCTGGCGGCTGCCCAGCATCTGCATCTGGTCGACGCGGATTTCGGTGCTGTAGCGGTCCTGGCCGCTGGCCTGGTCCTGCCACTTGCGGGTGCGGATGCTGCCTTCGACGTAAATCTGGCTGCCCTTGCGCAGGTACTGGCCGGCGATCTCGGCCAGGCGGCCGTTGAACACCAGGCGGTGCCATTCGGTGTGCTCGCGCGGCTCGCCGCTTTGCTTGTCCTTCCACTTGTCGGTGGTGGCCAGCGTCACGTTGGCCACCTGGTCGCCATTGGGAAAGGAGCGCATTTCGGGGTCGCGCCCCAGGTTGCCGACGAGGATGACTTTGTTGACGGAGGCCATGGCGTTGTTCCTGTGAAGTGAAAAGGGAAACAGCGGATTTGCGAGCCCGTCATTGTGCCGCAAGCCCCGCGGCCGGCCGATCGACTGCTGCGTGCGCGTCAGCGCTCCACCGTCACGCCCAGCGGCGCCAGCCGGCGCGCCAGCGCCAGCACCGCGAGGTCCTTGCTGAACAGCCGCGCGCGCCAAGCCACGGCCAGGTCGATGAAGATCTGGTCGTCCGGGTCGCGGCAGCGCACTGGCGCCGGATCGGCCGCCGGCACCGGGTGGCTCCAGCGGTCGAACGCCGCCAGCACGCTGTCGGCCGTGCGCTGGCGGCGCGCCAGTTGGGCCAGCACGGCCGGGTAGCCCAGCACCCGGGCCAGCTCTTCGCGCATGGCCGGCTGGGTCAGCCAGCGCGCGCCGCCGCGGGCGATGGCGTCGCGCAGCGCATCGACCTGCGGATCGTCGAACAGCCACAGGTCAAGCACGCGGTTGGTGTCGATCACGACGGCGGGCGTGCCGCCCGCGGCGCTTGGGAACATCTGGACCGCCGATCCGATGGATCAGCCCGTCTCGATCTTCATGCTGCGCACGAACGGCACCCAGCGCTCGCGCTCCTTGCGGCCGAAGGCGTCGGCCTGCGCCGGGGTGGAAGGGCCCAGGTTGTCCGAGCCGCCGCGCGCCAGCCGCTCCTGCATCGCGGGCAGGGCCAGGGCGGCGTTGAGCGCCTGGTTCAGGCGTGTGATGTCGGCGTCGGCCACCTTGGCGGGGGCGAACAGGCAGTTCCACGAATAGGCGTCGTAGTCGCGCAGGCCCTGTTCGGCAAAGGTCGGCACGTCGGGGATGACCGGACTGCGCTTGCGTCCGCCAAAGGCCAGCAGGCGCACGCGGCCCTGCTGGGCCATGGGCTGCGAGGTGATGATGCCGTCGAACACCATGTCCACGTGGCCGCCCGCCAGATCGGCCATGGCGGGCCCGTTGCCCTTGTAGGGCACGTGGTTGAGCCGGATGTCGGCGGCGCGCGCGAAGGCCTCGCCCACGATGTGGCTGATCGAGCCGGTGCCGCCCGAGCCATAGCTGATCTGGCCCGGGTGGGCACGCGCGGCGGCGATCAGCTCCTTGAGCGTTTTGGCGCCCGCGGCCTTGCCCGCCAGTACCAGGGGCGTGCGGCCGACCAGGCCGATCTGGCGCAGGTCGCGCTCGACGTCGAACGGCAGGTTGCGGTACAGCGCCACGTTCATGACCATCTGCGAGCTGGTGCCCAGGCCGACGGTCAGGCCGTCGGGCGCGGCCTTGGCCACCATCTCGGTGCCCAGCGAGCCGCCGGCGCCCGGCTTGTTCTCGACGATCACCGGCTGGCCCAGCGGCTCGGCCATGTAGCGTGCCAACTCGCGCGCGATCAGGTCGTTGGCGCTGCCGGGGGCGAAGCCGACGATGATGCGGATCGGGCGGGACCCCGCCGTCTGCGCGAAGGTGGCCGGCGCCGCCACGGACGCGGCCAGGCCCGCCAGGGCAGCGCGACGTGACCAGAAACGGGTAGGTGAGGATTCAGTCATGTGGATGCTCCTTGCTCGGTCAGTGCTCGGAAGGAAACCAGGCGGCCGGCGCGCGCACCGGCAGCGCCAGCAGAATCTGCCCCATGCCCTTGCCCAGCGCGTCGTTGCGCAGCGAGGCCATGCCGCCGCCGCCCAGCGCCTGCTCGCAGACGAAGTTGAAGGCTGCAATGCCGGGCACTTCATAGCGCGTGACCGGGCCTTTGACGAGATGCCCCAGCCATTCGGCCACGCGCTCTTCGGTCAGTTCCGCGCGCAGCAGCGGCAGCCACTCGGGCTTGCGCGCGATGACGCCGATGTTGGAGCTGTCGCCCTTGTCGCCCGAGCGCGCCCAGGCCAGGCGGATCAGCGGCACTTCGATGGTCTGGCCTGAGACCGGCGCCGGACTGGCCTGCGCCTGAATAGCTATTGATTTGGAAGCTGCTGGCGCTGACTGGGCGGACACTACAGCCGGGTTTGGCACTGAAACCACCGTGCCATCCAGCGCCACCTGCGGCGCCAGCCGCGTCTTGTCCAGCAGGAAGGCGTATTGCCGGATCAGCGGCGACACGCCGGCGCGCCCGCCAGTGCCGGTGGTGCCGGGGGCCCAGGAGGTGCCAGCCGGCGCCACCTCGCGCGCCAGCAGCTCCAGTGCCGCCTTGTCGCGGTGGCGCGCGCCCAGGCGCAGGATGGCCTCGCGCATCTGCGCCGCCGCGGCTTGCGCGTGCGGGCCGTAAGGGCTTTCGGCGCCCAGCACCTCGATGTGGGTGGCGCTGAAGGGCGCCAGGCCCTGTGCCGCCAGCAGCTCGCCCACGCGCGTCAGGATCGCCTCGCCGGTGCGCCGCGCCTTGGCCACGGCGTCGAAGCCGACGATGGTCAGCTGCGCCGAGGTCTTGAAACCATCCACATAGGTGGCGCTGACCTTGTAGCTGCCGGTGGGCGCGCGACCGCGCGCGCCGTGCACACGCACGCGCTGCTCGCCCGCGGGTTCGATGCGAACCTGGGTGAAGTCGCACACCACGTCGGGCAGCAGGTAGTTCGCCGGGTCGTGGATTTCGTACAGCAGCTGCTCGGCCACGGTCTGCGGGGCGATCAGCCCGCCGGTGCCTTGCGGCTTGGCGACGGTGAAGCTGCCATCGCTTTCGCACTCGACGATGGGATAGCCGATGTGCGCCCAGTCGGGCACGTCCTGCCAATCCGTATGCAGCCCGCCCGTGGCCTGGCAGCCGCATTCGATGATGTGGCCAGCCAGGCTGCCGCCCGCCAGCGCGTCGAGGTCATTGGGCGTCCAGCCGAACTCGTGCATCAGGATGCCCAGCGTCACGGCCGAATCGACGCAGCGGCCGGTGATGACGATCTGCGCGCCCGCATCCAGCGCGGCCTTGACGGGCAGCGCGCCCAGGTAGGCGTTGGCGGTCACCACCTTGGCCGGCAGCGGCGCGCCGCTTTGCAGCTCGCCCAGCGGGGGCTGCTGCTCGCGCAGCGCGGGGATCAGCGGCATCACGTCGTCGCCGGTGACGGTGGCGATTTTGACTTGCACGCCCAGCTCGGCCGCCAGCGCCCGCAGTGCGTCGGCGCAGCCCTCGGGGTTGACGCCACCGGCGTTGCTGACCACGCGGATGCCCTTGGCCACCACGTCCTTCAGCACGCTCTTCATCGCCACGGTGACGAAGTCGGTGGCGTAGCCGAGCTCGGGCTTTTTCATGCGCGCGGCCGCCAGGATCGACATAGTCAGCTCGGCCAGGTAGTCGAAGGCCAGGTAATCGACCTGGCCGCTGGCCACCAGCTGCGGCGCGCCGACGCTGGAGTCGCCCCAGAAACCCGAGGCGCCGCCGATGCGTACGGATTTAGTGGACATGGCCGGCCTCCTGCTTCGTTGGCAGGCCGTTGGCTGCGGAGCAAGCCAGGCCAGCGAACGCCGTGGCCGGACCAGTGCCGGCCACTGGCGTTGTCCCCCTCGCGAAGCAAGAGGGGGAAGGCGCGCAGCGCCACAGGGGGTGTTTGCTATTCATCGTCCGCTCCACTTCGGTTTGCGCTTTTCGCGGAAGGCCAGTTGGCCCTCGGCTGCATCGTCCGTGAGCGCGAACAGGCCGATCTGGCTTTCGGTGAAGGCCATCGACTCCTCGAAGGACATGGCGCCGATGCGCTTCATCAGGTACAGGCCGCGGCGGATGGCGGCGGGGGATTTGTCCAGAAAGCGATCCAGCAGCGCCTGCACGCCGGCGTCCAGGTCCTCGCTCACGCGGTTGATCAGGCCGAGCTGCAGCGCCTCTTGCGCGCTGACGGGCTCGCCGGTGACGCACAGCTCGGTCAGCGCGCGCGGGCCGATCAGGCCGTTCAACACCGACAGCACCTGGGCCGGAAACACGCCCACCTTGACCTCGGGCAGGCCGAAGATGGCGTGGGGTGCCGCCACCACCATGTCGCACATGGCCATCAAGCCCATGCCGCCGGCCATGCAGGCGCCATTGACGCGCGCGATCAGCGGCACGTTGAGCTGGCGCGAGAGGCGAAACAGGTTGGCGATGCCCTGCGTGGGCTCGGAGTAATCGAACTTGAAGGACTGGCCGGTCGCCAGATCGGCGCCGGCGCAGAAGGCCTTGTCGCCGGCGCCGGTCAGCACGATGGCGCGCAAGCTACGGTCGGCGTTGGCACGCGAGAGCGCCTCGGTCAAGCCCGCCAGCACGCCGGGGCTGATGGCGTTGCGGCGCTCGGGGCGGTTGATGGTCAGCCACAGCACGCCGTCCTGCTGGCGCTGCAGCAGCTCGGGTTCGGGGGGGATGGTCATGCGTCGGTCTCCAGTCAGTCAAGTGGGTGGGGCGCCCCGCGCGGCGCCGCGCGCCAGCAGGGCTTTGATCTCGGCGCCGGTGTAGCCGGCTTCGCGCAGCACCTCGACCGTGTGCTGGCCCAGCACCGGCACCGGGCGGTGGTTGTCGGGCACGGTGTCCGACCATTCGCTGGGCACCGCCGTGTCCACCAGGGTGCCGAACACTGGGTGCTCGGTCTGGCGAAAAAAGCCGGTCGCGGCCAGGTGCTCGTCGTGCAACAGCGATTCGAAGGTGTGCATCGGGAAGATCGGAATCTCGGACTCGGGCAGCAGCGCGCGCCACTCCGCCGTGCTGCGCTGCGCCAGTTCGTCGGCCACCAGCTGGTACAGCGAGTCTATGGACTGGGTGCGGGTGCGGATGCTCTTGAGGCGCGGGTCGGTCTTCAGCAGCTCGCCCTTGCCGACCGCGTTGAGGAAGATTTCCCAGTGCTTGTCGGTATAGATCAGGCAGCAGACGTAGCCGTCCTGGGTCTTGTAGGGGCGGCGGTTGGGCGACATCAGGCGCGGGTAGCTGAAGTCGCCCTGGCCCGGAACGAAGGTACGGCCGTACAGATGATCGCCCAGCACGTAGGGGATCATGGTCTCGAACATCGGGATCTCGACGCTCTGGCCGCGGCCGCTGCGCTCGCGTGCGTACAGCGCGGCGCTGATGACCCCGAAGGCGTACAGGCCCACCGAGCGGTCGGCAATGGTGATGGGCAGGTAGCGCGGTGCCTCACCCGCCGCTTCGCCCACCACCGCCGCCAGCCCGGTGGCGGCCTGGATCATGTCGTCGAACGCCGCCTTGGCCGCATACGGTCCGCGCTGCGAAAAGCCGACCATGCTGGCGTAGATCAGGCGCGGGTTGGCCGCCAGCAGCACGTCGGGCCCCAGGCCCAGGCGCCGCATCGCGGCGGGGCGCACGTTGGTGGTCAGCACGTCGGCGTCCTGCGCCAGGCGCAGCAGGGCGGCGACGGCCTCGGGCTGCTTGAGGTCCAGCGCCACGCTGCGCTTGTTGCGGTTCAGGCCCAGGAACAGCGGGCCCAGGCCCTGCTCGCCGTGCGGGCCGATGGCGCGGGTTGAGTCGCCCTGCGGCGCCTCGATCTTGATCACATCGGCGCCCAGGTCGGCCAGCATCTGCGTGGCCGAGGGGCCCATGAACACCGTGGTCAGGTCGAGCACCCGCACGCCGGCCAGCGGGCCGCTGGGTGGCGCCATGGCTGCGCTCATTGCGGCTCGATCCCGGCCGCGCGAATCACCTGGCCCCACTTCTTCGAATCGGCGGCCTGGAACTGCGCCAGTCCCTCGGGCGTGCTGAGCGAAACTTCGCCGCTGGTCTTGGCCATGAAGTTCTTGAATCCTTCACTGGTGGTGGCCTTGGCGAAGGCCTGGTTGAGCCTGCCGACGATGGCCGCGGGCGTGCCGGCGGGCGCGTAGATGGCGAACCAGTAGCTCATGTCGTAGCCCTTGACGCCGGCCTCGGCCACGGTGGGCACGTCGGGCGCCGCGGCCACGCGCTTGCTGCCGCTGGCGGCCAGTGCGCGCAGCTTGCCGCCCTGCACCTGCGGCAGCGCCGTGGGGGCGTCGGCGAACATGAAATCGATCTGACCACCGATCAGGTCGGTGATCGCCAGCGGATTGCTCTTGTAGGGCACATAGAGCGCGTCGACGTGCGCCATCTGCTTGAGCAGCTCGCTGGCCACCTGGCTGGACGAGGACCCGGCGCCGAAGCTGAGCTTGCCCGGCGCCTTCTTGGCTGCCGCGATCAGGTCGGCCAGCGTCTTGTAGGGCGAGTCGGGCCGCACCAGCAGCAGCATCTGGCCGGTGGAGACCAGGGTGATGGGCGCGAAGTCCTTGACCGGGTCGTAGGGCAGCTTCTTGAACAGGTGCTCGTTGGCCGACTGCGTGGTGTTGGTGGTGGTCAGCAGGGTGTAGCCGTCGGGCGCGGCCTTGGCCACGTACTGCGCGGCGATGAAGCCTGCGGCGCCGCCCTTGTTCTCGACCACGATCGGCACCTTCAGGTCCTCGCCCAGCGCCTGCGCCAGCACGCGCGCGAACTGGTCGGTGCCACTGCCGGGGCCGAAGGGCACGACCAGCGAGATCGGCTTGGTCGGGTAGTCCTGCGCCGCGGCGGGCAGCGCCAGCAGGGCGGCGGCGGTCAGCGCGGCCAGCGTGTGGGTGATGCGAAGATTCATGAGGTCTCCTGTGTGGGTTTGAGGTGGAGCGGCACCGGCAGTCCGTGCGCGGCGTTGTCGGCACCCAGGCGGGGCGCGCCGGCGCGCGGCAGGGGGCGTTGGCCGTCGATGCTGAGCGGCAGTGCGGTGAGCGAAAAGTCCTCGCCCGCAATGGGCGCCAGGATGCCGAGCGCCCGCACCTGTGGATGCGCCAGCGCCTCGGGCACGCTGTGGATGGGCGCGCAGGGCACGCCCGCGGCCTCGAAGCGCGCGGTCCATTCGGAGCGCGGGCGCGCGCGCAGCAGCGGCTGCAGCTGCGCCAGCAGCGCCGCCTTATGCGCCAGCCGCGCGCGGTTGGTGGCAAAGCGCTAGTCCCGCAGCCAGTCGGGCTGGCCCAGCTCGGCCGCCAGCTTGGCGAACAGGCGGTCGTTGCCGCAGCAGATCAGCAGCGGCCCGTCCTGCGTGTCGAAGGCTTCGTAGGGCACGAAGCCGGGGTGGCCCGAGCGGTCGCGCAGCGGCAGCCGCCCCTCGTTGACGTAGGCATCGGCCTTCTGGCCGTTCCACACCAGCGCGGTTTCCAGCAGCGAGGTTTGCACGATGCCGCCGCGTCCCGTCTGGTGGCGGCGTTGCAGCAGGGCCAGCGCGCCGATGACCATCCACATGCCGCTGCCCTGGTCGCACATCGAGGCGGCCGAGCGCATGGGCGGGTCGTCGGGGCCGCCGTTGGTGCTGGACAGACCGCTGAAGGCCTGCACCAGCGGCTCATAGCCGGGTTGCAGCGCCATCGGGCCGACGTGGCCGAAAGCGGAGATCTCGCAGTAGATCAGGCGCGGATGGCGCGCGCACAGCGCCGGGCCGTCGATGCCCAGGTTGGCCGGAACCCCCGGCCGCAGGTTGTGGATGAAGATGTCGGCCTCGCTCGCCAGACGCTCGAACGCCGCCAGACCGGCGGCGCTTTTCAAATCCAGCGCCACCGACTGCTTGCCGCGGTTGAAAACCTGAAAGTTCAGCGCGTCGCCATGCCGGAACGCCGGCCCCATGGCGCGGGCGTCGTCACCGCCTTCGATGCGCTCCAGCTTGACCACTTCGGCGCCCAGGTCGGCCAGGATGGCGCCGGCAAACGGCCCCGCCAGCACCTGGCCGAGTTCCAGCACGCGCACGCCTTGAAGCACTCCGCTCATGTCGATCCCGCACCTGTCTCCTGTGATTTGTGGCCAGTCTAGGCCGATCGAACTGATATTGGAAGCGCTACAGTTCTATTTCTGTGATAACCAATCAGGATCAATCACATGCGCATCGACCTGAACCTTCGGCAGCTGGAGGCCTTTGTCCAGGTCGCGGCCTGCGGCAGCTTCCGGCAGGCGGCGGCGCGGCTGGGCCAGTCCCAGCCGGCGCTGAGTCGCTTCATCCGGCAGGCCGAGCAGACCCTGGGGGCGCGCCTGTTCGACCGCGACACCCGCCGCGTCGAGATCACCGCCGCCGGGCGCGAGCTGCTGCCCATCGCCCAGCGCATCCTGCGCGACTTCGACGATGCGCTGAGCGACTTCGGCGAGTTCATGGCCGGCCGCAGCGGTCAGGTCGCCATGGCCATGCTGCCGTCGGCCGGCGTGGCGCTGGTGCCGCGCGCCGTGGCGGCGTTCTCGCGCCAGCACCCGCAGGTCAGCTACCTGCTGCGCGAGGCCCCCGCCGATGCGCTCGCGGCCCTGGTGGAGCAGGGTCAGGTCGACTTCGGCATCAGCGTGCGGCCCGCGCCGCGGCAGCGCCTGCAATACCGCCATCTGCAAGACGACCCCTTCGTGCTGCTGTGCCGGCGTGACGACCCGCTGGCGGCGCAGGCATCGGTGTCGTGGTCGGCGTTCACCACCCGTCCGTGCATCGTCAGTGCGGCGCAAAGCAGCATCCGCCCGGTGACCGATGCGGTGTTCCTGCGTCAGCGCACCCCCGTGCGGCCCGTGCTGGAGTACCCGAGCGTGGCGGCCAGCGGCGCGCTGGTGGCCGCCGGCGTGGGGATCACGGCCTTGCCGCGGCTGGCGCTGGAGTTGGTCGACATGAGTCAACTGGCGGCCATTCCCCTGCAGCGGCCCTACATGACGCGGCCGATCGGCATCGTCACGCGCATCGGGCGCACGCTGCCGCCGGTGGCGCGGGCGTTCATGGCCTGCCTGACCGTCGACACGGCGACGCGGGCTGGCGCCAGCACCCTGCCATGATCGTGGCCCCGCTCTACCGCCAGAACGCACCGTGCCCACCCATTCGCCAGAGCCCGCGGACAGCCTTGCAGGAACCGGCGCGCCACCGGGTTCGGCCTGGGAGGTCTTCGGCGCCTTCCTGCGCCTGGGCCTGAGCGCGTTCGGCGGGCCCGTGGCGCACCTGGGCTACTTTCGCGCCGAATTCGTGCAGCGCCGCCGCTGGCTGGACGACGCGGCCTATTCCGACCTGGTGGCGCTGTGCCAGTTTCTGCCCGGGCCGGCCAGCAGCCAGGTGGGCATGGCGCTGGGCCTGGGGCGCGCCGGCTGGCGCGGCGCGCTGGCGGCCTGGCTGGCCTTCACGCTGCCGTCGGCGTGCGCGCTGATCCTGTTTGCCCTGGGCGTGCAGCGCTGGACGGGGCTGACCACATCCGGCGCGGTGCATGGCCTGGAGATCGCCGCGGTCGCGGTGGTGGCGCAGGCCGTGCTGGGCATGGGGCGGGCGCTGTGTCCGGACTGGCCGCGCGCCGGCCTGGCCGTGGTGGCGGCCTTGATCGTGCTGGCCGTGCCGTCGGCGGGCGCGCAGTGGCTGGCCCTGGGCTTGGGCGCGCTGGTGGGCTGGCGCGTGCTGGCCTTGCCGGCGCCGGTGGCCCACGCGCCGCACCGCGACGGGGGCCTGGGCCGGCGCGGCGGTGCCTGGCTTGTGCTGCTGTTCGTGACCCTGCTGGTGCTGCTGCCGCTGTTGGCGGCCTTCACGGGCTCGACCTGGGTGCGGGCGGTGGCGGTGGTCTACCAGGCGGGGGCGCTGGTGTTTGGCGGCGGCCACGTGGTGCTGCCGCTGCTGCAGGCGGGCGTGGTGGCGCCGGGCTGGATCGACAACGCCAGCTTCGTGGCCGGCTACGGCGCGGCCCAGGCGGTGCCGGGGCCGCTGTTCAGCTTTGCCGCCTATCTGGGGGCGGCCATGCCGGCCGTGCTGGGTGGCGGCTGGGCAGGTGGTCTGGTGCTGCTGCTGGCCATCTTCGCGCCGGCGGCGCTGCTGGTGCTCGGCGCCCTGCCGTTCTGGGCCTCGCTGCGCCAGCACGGCGCGGTGCGACGCGCGCTGGCGGGAGTCAATGCCGCCGTGGTGGGCGTGCTGGGCGCGGCGCTGTACGACCCGGTCTGGACCAGCGCCATCCAGTCGCGCGGCGACGTTGCGCTGGCGCTGGGCGTGTTCGGCCTGCTGCTGCATGGGCGCTGCCCGCCGGTGTTGGCGGTGGGGCTGGCGGCGCTGGGCGGCCGGGGGCTGGCCGGGCCTTGAGCGCGCGTCAGGGCGCGGCGGGCCCGCGCCGCGCCGTGAGGTCAAAGCGCAGCAGCCGGCATTCGATCGGCCCGTTCCACAGCGGCACGCGGCGCGACTCCTTCAGGCGCAGGCGGCCGGGCAGCTTGCTGTCGGGGGTGAGCAGCCAAGCGCTCCAGCCGGCGTAGTGGCTCTTCCAGTGCGCGGCCAAGCGGGTGAAAAATTCGTCGCCGGCGTTGACGTCGGCCACCGCCGTCGCGGCGCCCGCGGCCCGCTCGCGCGCCAGCGTGCCGGACTGAAAGGCCTCGCGGCCGCGCGCCAGCTGGCCGGCCACGCCGGCGGCGGCGATGCGCTCGCCGTAGGGCGGGTTCATCAGCAGCACGCCGGGCGTGGCGCAGGGCGGCAGGCGCTGCAGCGCGTCGCCGCCGCGCAGCTGCACGGCGTGCGCCACGCCGGCGCGCTGGGCGTTGCGCTGGGCGAAGTCGACCATGCGGTGGGCGACATCGCTGCCGAAGATGCGCACGGCGACTGGATTTGAATCATTTTGGCCCGTAGCGCTTTCTGGATGCGCGCCAGCAGCTTCTTTTTTAATAGCGTTCCAGGTGGCCGCATCGAACGGCCCCAGGTGCTCGAAGGCAAAGCGCCGCTGGCCGCCGGCGGGCAGGCCCAGCAGCAGTTGCGCCGCCTCGATGACGATGGTGCCCGAGCCGCAGCAGGGGTCGTACAGCGGCAGCGGCGACACCGTGCGCGTGGCCGGCTGCCACCAGCCGCTGGCGGCCAGCATGGCGGCGGCCAGGGTCTCCTTCAGCGGCGCGTCGCCCTTGTCCTGGCGCCAGCCGCGCTTGAACAGCGGCTCGCCGCTGGTGTCGATGTACAGCGTGGCGTCCTGCGGGCCCAGGTGCGCCTGCACGCGCACGTCGGGCTGCTGGGTGTCGATGCTGGGGCGCACGCCGCCGGCCTGCTGGCGAAAGCGGTCGGCCACCGCGTCCTTGATGCGCAGGGTGGCGAAGTTCAGGCTTTTCAGCGGGCTGGCCTGTGCCGTCACGTCGACCCGAAAGCTCTGGCGCGGGCTGAACCACTGTTCCCACGCCACGTCGCTGGCCAGGCGGTACAGCTCGTGCTCGTCGCGGTAGGGGGCGTGCGCCAGCTCGATCAGCACGCGCTGGGTCAGCCGGCTGAACAGGTTCAGGCGCAGCATCACGGCCCAGTCGCCGCGCACGCGCACGCCGCCGCGCAGCGTCAGCAGATCGTCGCCGGCCAGGCCGGTGAGGCCATGCACTTCGTCGGCCAGAAAGTCCTCGACGCCCGCGGCGCAGGGCAGAAACAGCCGCAGCGTGCTCATGTCGTCGCTCCCTCTGTTTCGGCGCAGGCCAGCAGCTTGCGCTGCACGGGCCCGGGAATGGCGGTGACCCGGCGCGTGCCGGGGTCGATGAAGACGATGCCGGTCTTGCCGCGCGCCACCTCGCGGCCCTGGGTTCGCTCGGTCATGCAGAACACCAGGTCGAAGCCGTAGCGGTTGAAGTCGGCCGGCTGCATCCGCACGCGCAGGGTTTCGCCATGGAAGGCCTCGGACTTGTACTGCGCCAGCATGTCGCCGACCACGATGGCGGCGCCATCCACATGGCCTTCGCGATAGCCCAGCGCCTGGAAGAAGCGCAGCCGCGCCTCGGACACCAGGCTGAGCAGCTGGGCGTTGTCCAGGTGCCCGCCCTGGTTGACGTGGCTGATGTAGATCTGCAAGTCGGTGGCAAAACCGAAGTGCGGCGGCAGGTCGAAGACGATGCGGGTCATGGTGTGAACGTACTCAGGCGCCCTTGCGCAGTTGCGCGGTGGGAATTCGCAGCGCCTCGCGGTATTTGGCCACGGTGCGGCGCGCGCAGTCGATGCCCTGTGCCTTCAGCAGCTCGGCGATGCCGGCGTCCGACAGGGGGCGCGCGGCGTCCTCGGCCTCGATGAACTGCTTGATGAGCGCGCGCACCGCCGTGCTGCTGGCGCTGGTGCCCGATTCGGTGCCCAGCGCCGAGCCGAAGAAGTACTTCAGCTCGAAAGTGCCGCGCGGCGTGGCCATGTACTTGGCGGTGGTGACGCGCGAGATGGTGGACTCGTGCACGCCCAGCTCGTCGGCCAGCTCGCGCTGGATCATCGGCCGCATGGCCAGCTCGCCGTGCAGGAAGAAGCCGCGCTGGCGCTCGACGATGGCGCGGGCCACGCGCAGGATGGTGTCAAAGCGCTGCTGGATGTTGCGGATGAACCAGCGCGCCTCCTGCAGGCGTTCGGCCAGCGCCGGGTGCCTGTCGCTGCCGCGCAGGGCACCGGCGTACAGCTCGTGCACGCGCAACCGGGGCATGACGTCGGGGTTGAGCGCCACGCGAAAGCGCGGCTGCGCGGCGCCGCCGACGGCGCTGACGATGACGTCGGGCACGATCACCTGGCGCTCGACGTCGACAAAGCGGCGCCCCGGCTTGGGGTCGAGCCGGCCGATCAGCGCCGTGGCGGCGCGCACCGCGTCCTCGCTCTCGCCGACGAGCTGCGCCAGCTTGCGGATGTCGCGCCGCGCCAGCAGCTCGACGGCGTCGTGCCGCGCGCAGATGCGCAGCGCGGTGGCGATGCGCGCCTGCTCGGGCGGCGGCAGCGCGCGCTCGGCCTGGCGGCTCTTGAGTTGCAGCGTCAGGCATTCGGCCAGGTGGCGCGCGCCCACGCCGGCCGGCTCCAGCGACTGCAGCAGCTTGAGCGCCAGCGTCAGGCGGTGCACCAGCTCCTGCATCTGCTCCAGCTCGTCGTCGGCGTCGGTCAGCGTGGCCGCCAGCTGCGCCAGCGAATCCTCCAGGTAGCCGTCGTCGTTCAGCGAGCCGATCAGAAAGCGCAGCGCCGCCGCGTCCTCGGGCGACAGGCGCAGCGCCAGCGCCTGGCGTTGCAGGTGTTCGCTGAGCGATTCCTGGCCACCCGCGCGCTCGCCCGGGTCGGTCTCGTCGCCGTCGGGGCTGCCGGTGCGCGCCGGCGCCTCGCCACCCCATTCGCCGTCGTCCGGGGCGATGTCCGCGCTGCCGTCGCCGTCCCAGTCGTCCGGCGTCGGCGATCCGGGCTCAAAATCGCCCTCTGCGCCCGACGAATCAGCGCCAGCAGCTCCTGAATCAATAGCGTCGTCATCGACACGATCGCCCGTGCTGACGCGGGCGTCGGCCTGCGCCAGCCCGAACTCCTCGCGTGGCGCGGCCTCGTCCTCGCGCTCTAGGAACGGGTTGTCGGCCAGCATCTGCTCCACCTCGCCGGCCAGCTCCAGTGTCGACAGCTGCAACAAGCGGATCGACTGCTGCAGCTGCGGCGTCAGCGCCAGCTGCTGCGAAACGCGAAGCGAAAGCCCGGGTTTCACGCCAACTCGGTATGCGCCTGCGATGCGTACCGTTTCCGATCCAGCCAGTCTATGAATCGAACGGCCGCGGAGCAGGCCATGCCAGCGAACGCCATGCCCGGGCGTGTACCGGGCATCGGCGTTGTCCCCCCTCGCGCAGCAGAGGGGGGAAGGCGCGTCAGCGCCTCAGGGGGGTGCCCGTTGTTCACAGCCTGAAATGCTCGCCCAGGTAGACGCGCCGCACCTCGGGGTTGGCCACGATGTCGGTCGGCGTGCCGGTGGCCAGCACGCGGCCTTCGCTGATGATCACCGCGTGGTCGCAGATGCCCAGCGTCTCGCGCACGTTGTGGTCGGTGATCAGCACGCCGATGCCCTGGCTCTTGAGGAAGGCGATGATGCGCTGGATCTCGATCACCGCGATCGGGTCGATGCCGGCAAACGGCTCGTCCAGCAGGATGAAGCGCGGCTGGGTGGCCAGCGCGCGCGCGATCTCCACCCGGCGGCGCTCGCCACCCGACAGCGCCGGCGCCGGCGAATCGCGCAGCGACTCGACATGCAGCTGCCGCAGCAGCTCGGTCAGGCGCTGCTCGATCACGTCGCGCCCCAGCGGGCGGCCCTGGGCGTCGACCTGCAGCTCCAGCACCGCGCGCACGTTCTCGGCCACCGTCAGCTTGCGAAAGATCGACGCCTCCTGCGGCAGGTAGGACAGACCCAGGCGCGAGCGTCGGTGGATCGGCATGTGCTCGACGGCCTGGCCGTCGATGGCGATGCTGCCGGCGTCGGCGCGCACCAGCCCGACGATCATGTAGAACGACGTCGTCTTGCCCGCGCCGTTGGGGCCCAGCAGGCCCACCACCTCGCCGTTGACCACGTCCAGCGACACGTCGTGCACCACGCGGCGCGCGCCGTAGTTCTTGCGCAGGCCGCGCACTTGCAGCCGGCTGTGGCCGTGCGCCGCCGGCGTGCCCGTCGGCGCGGGGGCGTCAAAGCGCGACGCCAGCGCTTCCAGTGCCGGCTCGCTCACCGGCCGGCCCCTTCGGGCAGCGCGGTGGCCGGGCGCAGCGGCAGCGCCGGTGCCGAGGCGGCGGGCGTGGCGCCAGCGGGCTGGCGCGGCGCCAGCGTGGCGCGCACGCGCCCGCCGGGCGCGGCCGATGGCGCCCCGGCGGTGGGGGCGCCATCCACCGTGTAGACCTCGGTGCGGTTGTTGTAGACGATCAGGCTGCCCAGCACCTGGTCGAGCAGGGTGGCACCTTCCAGACGCCGCATCTCGGCGCGGCGGATCAGGCGCACCGTGTCGGCCTTGCCGTCGTACTCGATGGTTTCGCCCTCGCCCTCGATGTATTCGTCCAGGCCCTCGCGCTTCTGGCGAAAGAAGGCGCGCTTGCCGGGCTCGGCAGTCAGGATGCCGAACTGGTTGCCGGCGCTGTCCTGGCGCACTTCCAGCCGGGCGCCGCGCATGACGATCGTGCCCTTGGTCACCAGCACCTTGCCGGTGAAGGTGGACAGCTGCTTCTGGTCTTCGTGGCGCAGCGCATCGGCCTCGATGTTCATGGGTTTGTCGCGGTCGGCGCGCTCGGCCCAGGCCGGCACGGCCAAGCCCAGCAGCAAGGTGGCGCAGACCAGGGCGCGGCGTGGCGCGCACGGCAGGACAGGAGGCTTCATGGCTAAGGCACGGTTTTTGCTTTAGTGACGGGTCATTCTAAGCGGCGCCCATGCGCCCCGGCCGGTGGCCGGGCATGAAAAAAAGCCCGCCGAGGCGGGCTGACCCGAGGGCCGGCGTCCGGGCGGACGGCGGCTCAGGCGATCACTTCTTGCGTTCCTGCGCGATCAGGTTGTTGGTGATCTGGATCATGCGCTCGAAGCCGCCGGCCATCGAGCCGTCGGTGTAGTAACGCCCGGCAATGCCCAGCGCCGGCGTGCCTTCGACGTGGTAGGCCTCCTGCAGCTGCACGGCGCGGCGCAGCTTGTTGGCGACGCCGAAGGACTTGTAGGTGGCCTCGAACTTGGCGCGGTCCACCCCCTGCTCGGCGATCCAGGGCAGCAGCACGTCGGGCTTGTCCAGGCGCTTGCGCTCGGTTTGCAGCGCCTGGAACACCTTCATGTGCACCGGCTGGTCGGCCAGGCCCATGGCCTCGAGCGCGTAATAGATGCGCTGCAGCGGCTCGAAGCTGCTCTGGAAGCCCACGTGCTCGCGGCGCACCGCCACGTCCTTGGGGGCGGCCTTCTTCCAGGCCTCGAACACCGGCTCGAAGTTCTTGCAGTGCGAGCAGCCGTAGGAGAAGAACTCGATCACCTCGATCTGGCCGGACGGCGCGTCGACGGGGGCGCGGTCCTTCAGCGTGGCGTAGCCGGGGCCCGACTGGGCCCAGGCCGGCAGCGCCAGCATGCCGGGCAGGGCCACGGCGGCACCGAGGGTGAATTGGCGACGATTCATGGGGGAAAACTCCTTGTCAATGGACCTGGTTCAGAGCGGCGCGCGCGGGCGGAGTTCCCGCTTGACTTCACACGGGCGGCGCGCGGCAGTGACGGGTTTCACGGTCTGGCGTGCTGGCCGTGGCCCGGGCGGATTCATTTCTGCACGCGCACCAGCGCGGCGTCGAAGCCGTCGCCGTCCAGCCGCTGCTTGACGCGGTCGGCCGCGTCCTTGTTCTGGAACGGGCCGACGCGCACGCGGTAGACGGTGCGGCCGGCCTGCTCGCGCTCGCTCACGCGCGCTTCCACGCCCATCAGCGACAGGCGGGCGCGCTGGGCGTCGGCGTCCTCGGGTGTGCGGAAGGCGCCGGCCTGCACGAAATAGGCAAACGGATCGGCGGCCGCGGCTGGCGCGGCCGGTGTGGCGCCGGTGCGCGCCGCGGCCAGATCGCCCAGCGGATCGCTGGACGGGCGGGCCGGGGCCGGACGCGCGGTGACCGCCGGGGGCACCGGCTCGGCCGCCTTGTCGGCGCCGCGCGCGGGTGGGCGCGTGTCGGCCGTGCGTGCTTCGGCCGGCTTGCTGTCGGGGGCGGGCCGGGCGACCTCGGTCGGCGCCGGGATCGGTGCCGGCGCCGGGGCGGGTGCCACGCTGCCGCTGGCGGCGGGGCGGGCGCCGTTCTTGCCGCGCAGCGCGGCGTTCGGGTCCCAGTCCTTGTTTTTCTCGGCCTCGGCGGCGTCCTGGCCGTTGGTGCGGGTGGCGTTCTTGCTGATCAGCGGCACCGGCACCTTGGCCACGTAGATGGCCACCGCCAGCGCCGCCGCCAGACCGAACAGCACGCCCAGCAGCAGCCCCAGGAAGGTGCCGCCGGATTGATGCCCACCCACACGGGGGGCAAGGCCGGTGGTCGGCGCCGGGTCGGGCACGGTGCTTGCGGGTTTGGCCCGCTCCGCGGCCATTCGAGGGTCTGGTTTCATGCGCTGCGGTGGGCGCGAAGGCGCCCTGGGTGGTGGGTCAAGCTCGAGAAGCGGCATTCACATGCGTGCCGGGGCCGACACGCCCAGCACCGCCAGGCCATTGTGCAACACCTGGGCGGTGGCGGCGACCAGCGCCAGGCGGGCGGTTTTCACGGCTGCGTCATCCACCAGGATGCGCTCGGCGTCGTAGTAGCTGTGGTAGGCGGCGGCCAGCTCGCGCAGGTAGAAGCTGACGTCGTGCGGGGCGAAGTCCTGCGCGGCGGCGCTCAGCATGTCGGGGTACTTGGCCAGTAGCAGCATCAGTGCCTGCGCGGCCGGGGTGTCCAGCGGTGCCAGATCGACACCGGCCAACGTCGCCACGTCGCCGCCCCAGGCCTCCAGCACCGAGCAGATGCGCGCATGGGCGTACTGCACGTAGTACACCGGGTTGTCGTTGTTCTTGGCCACCGCCAGGTCGACGTCGAAGGTGTATTCGGTGTCGGGCTTGCGGCTGAGCAGGAAGAAACGCACCGCGTCGGCGCTGGTCCACTCGATCAGGTCGCGCAGGGTCACGTAGCTGCCGGCGCGCTTGCTGATCTTGACTTCCTCGTCGCCCTTGACCACGCGCACCATGGTGTGCAGCACGTAGTCGGGGTAGCCGGCCGGGATGCCCACGTTCGCCGCCTGCAGCCCGGCGCGCACCCGCGCGATGGTGCCGTGGTGGTCGGTGCCCTGGATGTTGATGGCCTTGGCGTAGCCGCGCTCCCACTTGCTGATGTGATAGGCGACGTCGGGCACGAAATAGGTGTAGCCGCCGTCCTGCTTGCGCATCACGCGGTCCTTGTCGTCGCCGTAGTCGGTGGTGCGCAGCCACAGGGCGCCGCCGTCCTCGTAGGTCTTGCCGGCGTCGATCAGGCGCTGCACCGTGGCCTCGACGCGGCCGCTGTCGTACAGGCTGGATTCGAGGTAGTACTCGTCGAACTTCAGGCGAAAGGCCCGCAGGTCCTTGTCCTGTTCGCGCCGCAGGTAGGCGACGGCGAACTGGCGGATGCCGTCCAGGTCATTCGCGTCGCCGCTGGCGCTGAACTGCCGGTCGTCGGCGTGCACGCTCTGGCGCGCCAGAAAGTCGTCGGCGATGTCCTGGATGTAGTCGCCGTTGTAGGCCGCCTCGGGCCAGCCGGCGTCGCCCGGCTTGAGGCCGCGCGCGCGGCACTGCACCGAGCTGGCCAGGGTGTCGATCTGCACGCCGGCGTCGTTGTAATAGAACTCGCGGTGCACCTGCCAGCCCTGGGTGGTGAACAGGTGGCAGATGGCGTCGCCCAGCGCCGCCTGGCGGCCGTGGCCGACGTGCAGCGGCCCGGTGGGGTTGGCGCTGACGAACTCGACCATCATCTTCTCGCCGCGCGCGGGCCGGCTGCCATAGCGCGCGCCTTCGCCCAGCACCTCGCGCACCACCTGCTGCTTGGCGGCCGGCCGCAGGCGGATGTTCAGGAAACCGGGGCCGGCCAGCTCGATGGCCGACACCCAGCGCTGGAAGGCGGGCGTGGCCTCCAGGGCGCCTTTCAGCTGCTCGCCCAGCGCGCGCGGGTTGGCCTTCAGCGGCTTGGCCAGCTGCATGGCGGCGGTGCAGGCCAGATCGCCGTGCGCGGCCTGGCGGGGTGATTCAAAGGCGGCCTTCGCCCCAGCGCCGGGCGAGAGCCGCTCCAGCTCGGCCGCCAGCGCGGCGAGCAGTTCGGTCTTGACGGATTGCATCGGCGGATTTTACGGGGCGGGCGGTGATCGACCGTGGGGTTGCCGCCTGCCAGCCGGTCACGCATCAAATTGGCATCTGGCGCTTTACTGGAGAGCGCCGACAGCTAGCAAATTTGAAGTAACCGGGATTCAGCTGCCGTAGCCGCGCGCCAGGAACACCGCCGCCAGCGGGATCACCGCCACCAGGTGCGTCTCGATCATCACCAGGCGACGCACGCCTTGCACCTCGTGGGGCGGCGGCAGACTGCCGTCGGCCGCCATGGCGCGCTGCCAGCGGGCGATGCGGCGCGTGGGGCCGACCATCATGACGGCGGTGGCCAGGAACAGGGTCAGCTTCAGGTGCAGCAGCGGATTGCTCCAGTACCAGGCCGCGCCCTTGGTGCCCCAGTAGATGCGCACCAGACCGGACAGCAGCACCAGGGCGGTGGCGATCCAGAGGATGCGATCGAGCCGCGCCAGCCGTTGCACCACCGTGGCGTTGAGCCATTCGACGCGGCAGATGGCGGCCTGGGCGGACGCGAACACCACCCAGCCAATGACGGCGCTGATGTGAAAGAAGGCAAGCCAGGCTTCGAGCATGGCCTGGATCGTACCCGCAGGTCGCGGGCGCTCAGAGCCTGTGAACAAATAGATCGCGTCCGAAAGGGTCGTCAAAACGCGTCCGATCGAGGCGCAAACCGCAGCCGTGGCTGGAGCTACGGCGAGGATTTGCAACGAAGAGCGGGCGCGCTTTGGCGGCGCGGGCGGGCGTGAGGTGTTTTTTCACAGGCTCTCAGCCCGGCCGGCGCCAGAAACCCGGATCGCCGTAACGCTCGCGCAGGTGATCGACCCACAGCCGCACGCGCAGCGGCAAGTGGCGCGTGGGGTGCGGCACGATGGCGTAGATGCCGTTGGGCGGCGCGGCGAACTGCTCCAGCACCGGCACCAGCCGGCCGGCGTTGACCTCGTGCTCGACCTCCCAGGTCGAGCGCCAGGCGATGCCGTGGCCGGCCAGGCACCAGTCGTGCAGCACCTGGCCGTCGGTGCAGTCCAGCGGCCCTTCGGGGCGCAGGTGAATGACGTCGTGCTCGGCCGCGGCCTGCCCGGCGGCACTGCGCGGCACGCGGAATGCCCAGCCGCGCGACTGCGAGGCGTCGCTGGACAGCACCAGGCAGTCGTGCTGGGCCAGCTCGCGCGGGTGGCGCGGCGTGCCGCGCCGCGCCAGGTAGGCGGGCGTGGCCACGCACAGGCGGCGGTTGTCGGCCAGGCGGATGCTGACCAGCGACGAATCGGGCAGGTCGCCCACGCGCACCGCGCAGTCGTAGCCCTCGGCCGCCAGATCGACCACGCGGTCCGACAGGTTGAGCGAGATGCGCAGGCGCGGGTGCGCGGCGTGGAAGGCGGGCACCAGCGGTGCCACGTGGCGCCGCCCGAAGCCGGCCGGGGCGGTGATGCGCAAGTGTCCGCTGGCCTGCACGCCGCCGGCCGAGACGCTGGCCTCCGCCCCCGCCACCTCGGCCAGGATGCGCTGGCAGTCGTCCAGAAAGGCCGTGCCCTCGTGCGTCAGCGCGATGCGGCGCGTGGTGCGCACCAGCAGCTTGACGCCCAGGTGCTCCTCCAGCGCGTCCAGGCGGCGGCTGACCACCGCCGGCGCCACCCCCTCGGCGCGCGCCGCGGCGCTCAGGCTGCCGCGCGCGGCCACCGAGGCGAAGGTCTCGAAGACCTTGAGCTTGTCCATGGGCGGGAATTATGCGCAGCCGGGCGGGCCGCCTGCGGCCTGGGCGCCACGGGCGGCGTGCACCGTGGCGGCCGGGCGTGCGATCATCGGCCGCTGCATCCGTCTACATCCATGCGAGCCGAATCTGCCCCGCCGCTCGACAAGCGCCATTTCGATGTGCGCGCGATGAACCTCGCCCAGCTGCAGCGGCTGGCCGAGCGTGGCAGCCGGCGCGCGCGCGCCGAACTGGAGGCGCGCATGCGCGCGCCCGACGAACGGCCGGCCCCGGCCAAGCCCGCCGCGCCTGCCCCGGCGCCTACCCTGGCCCCGACCGCGGCGCCGCCTGCTTTTCCGGCCGCCGCCCAGATCCCGACACTGACCGTGCGCGTCGATCCCGTGCCCGCGGGGGCGACTGCCGGTGCCGCCACGGCCAACCCACCGACGCCGGCGCCGGCAGCCATCGCGGCGCCCCACGAGGCGCTGGCGCAGCAGCTGCACCTGATCGCCCGGCAGGACGAGGCGCGCGCCCGCGCCGGCGGCCCGCCGCGCCTGGTCGGCCTGGTGCTGCTGGCCTGGGGCGCGCTGCTGCTGCTGGGCGGCCTGGTGATGCTGGGGCGTGGCGGCGTGGCGCTGTACTACCTGTGCTGCGGCCTGGGCGCGGCCGCCGTCGGCACGCTGCTGATGCGGCGCAGCCGCTGGGCCATGGCGCTGCATGGCACCTTGCTGCTGCTGGCGCTGGGTTGGGCCTGGGCGGGCGCGGCGCGGCACAGCCTGCTGCTGGCGCTGATCCAGGCGGCGCCGCTGCTGATCCCGGCCGCATGGGTGGCCGTGCGGGCGGTGCGCGAGCCGCTGGAATGACATTCAAAACCGGCCCTGACGCTTGATGGGCGAGCGCCAGCAGCTGCGTTATTCATAGCGCGTTGCGGCCTCCGGTCCCGCACCGAGGCGGCCCGACATCGCCCCGGGCGGCGCGCCTCATCCCGTCGATACTTGCCTAAAACGCAAAGGTTTTTCGATTTTTCTCCTGTTTCATGCGCAAAACAAATCGAATACAGTGCGCCGATGGGCGCCCGGCGCCCGTCCGTTTCCCTTTTTTCTTCGAGGCCACCGCATGACCGCACGCACCCCCATTCACGACCTGCAAGTCGCCAACGAGCTGTACGAGTTCATCAACCGCGAGGTCCTGCCCGACGTGGGCGTGGACCAGGCGCATTTCTGGCGCGGCTTTTCGGCCATCGTGACCGAGCTGGCGCCCAAGAACGCCGCCCTGCTGGCCGAGCGCGAGCGCCTGCAGAAGGAGCTGGACACCTGGCACGCGGCCAACCCCGGCCCGATCAAGGACATGCGCGCCTACCGCGCCTTCCTGGAAGGCATCGGCTACCTGGTGCCGCAACCCGCCAAGGTGAAGGTCACCACCACCCGGGTCGACGCCGAACTGGCGGTGCAGGCCGGCCCGCAGCTGGTGGTGCCGATCCTGAACGCGCGCTACGCCCTGAACGCCGCCAACGCGCGCTGGGGCAGCCTGTACGACGCGCTGTACGGCACCGACGTGATCGCCGAGACCAAGGGCCTTGAAAAAGGCGCCAAGTACAACCCCAAGCGCGGCGCCAAGGTGATCGAGTGGGCGCGCCACGTGCTGGACCGCACGGCGCCGCTCAAGAAGGGCTCGCACGTCGATTCGGTCGCCTACCTGGTGCGCGACGGCGAGCTGGTGGTCAAGCTCAAGGACGGCAAGAGCAGCAAGCTGGCCGACGCCTCGCGGTTCGTCGGCTACCAGGGCGAGCCCAAGGCGCCCACCTCCATCCTGCTGCTGCACCACGGCCTGCACCTGGACATCCGCATCGACCCCGCCTCGGCCATCGGCCGCAACGACCCGGCCGGCGTGGCCGACCTGGTGGTGGAGGCGGCCGTCTCCACCATCCTCGACCTGGAAGACTCCATCGCCGCCGTCGACGCCGAGGACAAGGTGCTGGGCTACCGCAACTGGCTGGGCATCCTGCGCGGCACGCTCACCGAGTCGTTCGACAAGGGCGGCAAGACGCTGACGCGCGGCCTCAACCCCGACCGCCTCTACACCGCCGCCAGCGGCAAGGGCCAGGTGCGGCTGCACGGGCGATCGCTGATGTTCGTGCGCAACGTCGGCCACCTGATGACCAACCCGGCCATCCTGTACAAGGCCGCCGACGGCCGCGCGCGCGAGATTCCCGAAGGCATCCTGGACGCCGTGGTCACCACCACCATCGCCCTGCACGACCTCAAGGGCAAGGGCGCCAACGGCATCCGCAACTCGCGCACCGGCAGCGTCTACATCGTCAAGCCCAAGATGCACGGCCCGGCCGAGGTCGGCTTCGCGGCCGAGCTGTTCGGCCGCGTCGAGCAGCTGCTGGGCCTCGCGGACAGCACCGTCAAGCTGGGCATCATGGACGAGGAGCGCCGCACCAGCGTCAACCTCAAGGCCTGCATCGCCGCCGCCAAGAGCCGCGTGGCCTTCATCAACACCGGTTTCCTCGACCGCACCGGCGACGAGATGCACAGCTGCATGCGCGCCGGCCCGGTCTACCGCAAGGGCGACATGAAGACCAGCGCCTGGATCCAGGCCTACGAGCGCAACAATGTGCTGGTCGGCCTGGCCTGCGGCCTGCGTGGCAAGGCCCAGATCGGCAAGGGCATGTGGGCCATGCCCGACCTGATGGCCGAGATGATGAAGCAGAAGATCGGCCACCCCAAGGCCGGC
>Ga0116180_1001081_pt1 | contig 23621 bp, 25 predicted proteins | sample AD_UKC073_MetaG_FD_89804 | JGI IMG/M metagenome (GOLD analysis project Ga0116180, IMG submission 89804) | Active sludge microbial communities of municipal wastewater-treating anaerobic digesters from USA - AD_UKC073_MetaG | ecosystem: Engineered > Bioreactor > Anaerobic > Digestate | place: USA...
AATGCCACCCGCGCGATGAAGGCGCGGCATGGGATCGCCATGCCGGCTGGCAACGAGGCCGCTGGGATCGTGGTTGCAGCGGGCGCAGGGGCCGAGCACCTGCTGGGCAAACGGATCGCCTGCGTTCCCGGCACCGCCTATGGCGACTATGCCATTGCCGAAGCGCAGATGGCCTTCCCGGTTGACGATGGCGTCTCTGCCGAACAGGCCGCATCGTCCTTCGTCAACCCGATGACCGCGCTGGGCTTTACCGAAACGATGAAGATGGAAGGCTTCACTGGCATCGTCCACGCCGCCGCCGCGTCGAACCTGGGGCAAATGCTGGTAAAGATCTGCCAGGAAGACGGGATTCCGCTGGTCAACATCGTCCGCAGCGAGGCGCAGGTAAAACTCCTCAAGGATCTCGGCGCGACCCATGTGCTCAACATGACTGACGCCGATTTCATGCCCAAGCTGATCGACGCGATTGCCGAAACCAAGGCGATGATCGGGTTCGACCCGATCGGCGGGGGCACGCTGGCCGGACAGATCCTGACCGCGATGGAAGCCGCCGCCAGCCGCGGCGCGGCCTTCAGCCGTTATGGCTCAAACGAGCCGAAGAAGGTCTATATCTATGGCGCGCTGGACCTCGGCCCGACTATCCTCAACCGTGCATTCGGCCTGACCTGGGATCTCGCCGGATGGCTGCTCACGCCGTTCATGATGAAAGCCGGGATGGAAGTGGTGGGCCGGATGCGGGCGCGGGTAATGAAGGACCTGACCACCACCTTCGCCAGCCACTACAAGGCTCACGTTTCGCTGGAAGGGATGCTGACCAAGGAAGCGGTCAGCGAATACAACGCCCGCCGGACCGGTGAAAAGTATCTGGTCGTGCCGTAACCTCCCCGGAACGGGGAGGGGGACCATGCGAAGCATGGTGGAGGGGTACGAGCGAGTGTACATTACTTCGAAGGCACATCCCGGTTGATCAACGGCCCACGCGAAACCCTGATCCGAGCACGGCGCTTGCGAAGCGAGATGTCGTTCCCAGAGGTTATACTCTGGAAGGAACTGCGCCAACGCCCGGGCGGCTTCAAATTCCGTCGCCAGCATCCCGCTGGAATCTATATTCTCGATTTCTTTTGCGCCGCTGCGAAGTTGGCTATCGAGGTCGATGGTTGGGGACATGACTGCGCCGATGTCCGTACGAAGGACCAGGCACGGTCAGCATTTCTGCGAACACAGGCTATTGCTACACTGCGGGTTCCCGCCAAAATCGTGCTTGAGGAAGTTCATGTCGCGGTGGCGCGAATTGTGGAAGTATGTGGCCAGCGCATTCCGGAGAGGTAGCGAACACTCGCTCGTACCCCTCCACCCCCGCCTTCGGCGGCGGTCCCCCTCCCCGTTACGGGGAGGCTACCCCTTGGCCACCACGCTTTCGGGCAGTTCGGTGCCGAAGACCCGCTGATAGTATTCCGCCACCAGCATCCGCTCGGTCTCATCACACTTGTTGAGGAACGAGAGGCGGAAGGCGAAGCCCGGATCCTTGAAGATCGCCGTGTTCTGCGCCCAGGTAATCACGGTGCGCGGGCTCATCACGGTGGAGATATCGCCGTTGATGAAGCCTTGACGGGTCAGGTCGGCCACCTTGACCATGTTGGCGACCATCTCTTCCGAGGCGCCTTCGGTCTTCTTGAGGACGATTTCCGCCTCAACCTGCGCGGGCAGATAATTAAGCTGCACCACGATATTCCAGCGGTCCATCTGCGCCTGGTTGATCGCCTGGGTGCCGTGATAAAGCCCGCTGGTATCGCCCAGTCCCACCGTGTTGGCGGTGGCGAACAGGCGGAAGTTGCGGTCTGGCCGGATCACGCGGTTCTGATCGAGCAGGGTCAGCTTGCCTTCGGTTTCCAGAACGCGCTGGATCACGAACATCACGTCGGGGCGGCCGGCATCGTATTCGTCGAACACCAGCGCGACCGGGTGCTGAAGCGCCCAGGGCAGCAGCCCTTCGCGAAACTCGGTAACCTGCAAGCCATCGCGCAGCACGATCGCATCGCGCCCGATCAGATCGATCCGGCTGATGTGCGCATCAAGGTTGATCCGCACGCAGGGCCAGTTGAGCCGGGCCGCAACCTGCTCAATATGGGTGCTTTTGCCGGTGCCGTGATAGCCCTGCACGATCACCCGGCGGTTGAACGCGAAGCCGGCCAGGATCGCCAGCGTGGTATCCGGATCAAAGACATAGGCCGGATCGACATCGGGCGTGCGTTCATCGGCAACGCTGAAGGCCGGAACCTTCATGTCGATATCGATCCCGAACACTTCGCGCACATCGACTTCGATATCGGGCGCGGACAGGACTGTCTGGTTCGTGGTGTCGGTCATGGCTGTTTTGTCGGTCATCGCAGCAAACCGCCTATACGCGCAGCGGCGCGGCTGCAACCGCCTTTGCGCGGGAGCGGTGCGACATTTTCAAACAATCGGTTAAGCGGCGGCAATTTCCGCAAAGTCGGTGGCCCGGCAGGCGCGGTCACGGCCATCGGCCTTGGCCCGGTAGAGCGCACTGTCGGCCAGGCGATAGAGCCGCCGCCAGCATTCATCGGTGTTGATCCGCCCGTCGGCGAAGCCCAGGCTGACCGTGACCCGCAAATCGAACGGCATCTTGTGCGCGCGCACAGCTTCAAGGATCGCATCGGGCGTGCAGGCATCTTGTTCACCCAAGGGAATCAGCAGCGCGAATTCCTCACCGCCAAGGCGCACTGCCAGGCTATCGGCTGGGCGGATCGCCTGGATGACGCGGGCCAGTTCGCGTAGCACCTCATCGCCGGTATCGTGGCCGAGCCGATCGTTGATGCCCTTGAACCGGTCGATGTCGATCAGGATCAGGCGATAGGGCTCAGGGCGGCCGACCGCCATGTCGATAAAGGCCCGGCGGTTCAGCAGGCCGGTCAGATGATCGGAATTTGCCAGACGCAAGGCGGTGATCTCCCCGGCCCGGGCCTTGTCGCGTTCACGGCTGAGTTCGCGCAGGCGGCTGACGATCAGCAACGAGCTGAGTAGCGATTCGACGCCCAGCGCGAGCAGGTTGCCGTTATCCAGCCAGAAGCTGTAGGGCACCAGCGCCAGGCCGTGGGCCGAACGGGCCAGGGAAACCCCGATCGGCGCGCTCCAGGCCAGCAGGAACAGGGGCGCGTTGGGGTCCTTCGAACGCCACGCCACCCCCAGGATCACGAAAGTCAGCCCAACCAGCAGGCTGCAAGCGACGAAATAGAGCCGATCGGTTATCGCCCCGGCGAATGGTGCAAACAGGGCGAAACTCAGGCTTGCGGCAACCAGCAACAGCGCCGATCCCCTGACCGCCCGATCAAGCCATTGCGGATAGGCATTGCGCTGAAAATAGGCGTGAATGAACCCGATTGCAGCAACCGCGGTGCTGGCCAGCAGGACATAGCTCCAGCGCAAGCGGGTATTGTTATCGAGCCAGGGCAAGACTTGCGAGACAAGCCCCGAAGAGGTGAAGGTATAGGCCATCAGCGCGGCCAGCATCGCCGCATAGATCGCCTGGAAACGATAGCGCAGCGCCTTCCACAGCGCGAGGTTGTAGACCAGAAGGGCGAGCCCCAGGCCGGCAAACCCGGCATAGATCGCGGTGACCCACAGCCTGATGCCGCCCGCCTCGCTGCGTTTCATCAGCGCTGCGCCCAGCAGCACTCCGCGCCAGTTCGCGCTGCCCTGCGTTTCGATCTGGATACGATCGAGCGGGGCCGCGCGGGCTGGCACCGGAATCTCGAATATCGCTCCGATGGCCAGATACCGCGACGCCGTTGCAGAAGTGAACTCCGCCGCCGCAGTGGTGCCGTCGGCGTAGTGGAAGACGATCCGCTCGCCGTCTTGCCAGACGCTGGTGTGGCGCAGGACCAATGGATCTTCGGGGTTCGAGACCACTGGGCGGAACTTCAGCCTTACCGAAAAATCGCCTGCGCCAAGCGCGGCCTGACTGCCTCCGCAGACCTCAGCCCCTGATTGAACGATCAGTCGTTCGGCCTCGGATGCGGCGGGATCAAGCCGGGTCAGGCAGGTCTGAAGCGGTACGGAAGCCAGCGCAGGCGCGGCAAGGCACAGCGCGGCAAGCGCCGACAGCGCCGCGAACGCCCGTCCTGCAAACCTTTCAAGCCCCCCGAACATGGCTGGAAAATAGGCGGTCAATGCCAAGAAGCCGTTAACGCCAGGCTTTCGCCTTGCTGACATACCGACTAGTTGGTATGTAGATCGAATGATCCCGAATCAGCCCTTTCGGCCAAGTCCGGTGACGGCGCGTGACAAGCTGCTGGAGGCGGCGCTCAAGCTGATCCGCAGCCGTGGTTTTTCCGCCACCTCGGTCGATGATCTGTGCCGCGAAGCGGGGGTCACCAAGGGTGCGTTCTTTCACCACTTCCCCTCCAAGGAAGCACTGGGGGTGGCCGCTGCCGCCTATTGGTCGCAAAGCACTGGGGCCTTCTTTGCCGCCGCGCCCTATCACCACCAGTTCGATCCGGTTGAGCGGGTGCTGGGCTATCTCGACCTCCGGATTGCACTGGTTACCGGCCCGCCAGAGAGTTTCAGCTGCGTGGCCGGGACCATGGTGCAGGAAGCCTTCCGCAGCAGCGAAGCGATCCGCCAGGCCTGCGAGGCCAGCATCCTTGGCAATGCCCGCGCGCTGGAGGCCGATCTGGAGGCGGCGATCGCCCAGACCGGCGTGAAAGGGGTTACGGCGCAAAGCCTTGCCCGCCATGTCCAGGCAGTGATCCAGGGCGCCTTCATCCTGGCCAAGACCCAGGAGCCAGATGCCGCCGCCGCGACCGCGCGCGAACACCTGCAACATCTTCGCCGCTATTTCGAGCTGCTCTTCGGCGCCGCAGAAAACTGAAAAACACACCGGGAGAAACAGGATGCAGCACCAGATTTTCATCAACCTGCCGGTCACCGATCTGGACCGCGCAATCGCGTTCTACACTGCGCTTGGCTTCGCCCGAAATCCGCAGTTTTCGGACGATGCCGGGGCCTGCATGGTCCTGTCGGACACGATCTACGTCATGATCCTGACCCACGCCAAATGGCAGACCTTCACCACCCGGCCGATCTGCCCGCCCAGCTCCAGCGAGGTTTCGCTGGCCCTGTCGGTGGAAAGCCGGGATGCGGTCAACCAGCTGGTTGCGGCGGGCGCAGCCCATGGCGGCACGGCAGACGTCAACCCGCCCGAGGATCACGGCTTCATGTTCCAGCGGACCATCGCCGATCCCGATGGGCACATCTGGGAACCGTTCTGGATGGACCCGGCGGCAGTGGCAGGCGCGGGGGAATGACCATAACCCCGGAAATCGACGCCTATCACTCCGGATTGGCGCCGGCCGATCAGGCGATCTGCAGTTTGTTGCGCGCGCAGATCGACGCCGCCCTGCCCGAGGCGGAAAGCAAGGTCTGGCACGGCCACCCGGTCTGGTTCCTCGATGGCAACCCGGTGGCGGGTTACAGCAAGCAAAAGTCAGGCATCCGGCTGATGTTCTGGAGCGGCGCCGATTTCGGCGAGCCCGCGCTGAACGTGGTCGGTAAGAAGTTCAAGGATGCCTCGATCTTCTACACCGAAGCGGCAGCAATCAATCGGGTCGATCTATGCCGCTGGCTCGGCAAGGCCCGCGACATCCAGTGGGATTACAAGAACATCGTCAAGCGCAAGGGCGTGCTGGAGCGACTGACATGAAGGAGAGCCGGTCATGAGTTACGTCGATGGATTTCTGATTCCCGTGCCCGAAACCCGCAAGGAGGAATATCGCCGCATGGCAAGGATCGGCGCCCAGGTCTTTACCGACCACGGCGCGCTGGAAGTCGTCGAATGCTGGGGCGATGACATGATGCGCGGCAAGCAGACCGATTTCTTCATGGCGGTTCGCGCCGGAGCAGACGAAAACGTCGTATTCAGCTGGATCAAGTGGCCAGACAAGGCCACGCGCGACGCCGGCAACAAAGCTGCCATGGCCGATGAGCGCTTCAGGGAGTTCGAGGGTTCGACGATCTTTGACGGCAAGCGCATGATTTATTCCGGCTTCGCCTTGCTGATCGACAGCAACGATATGGGAGAAACGGTATGACCACTCTGCAAGGCAGCTGGATCTGGTACGAACTGATGACGCCCGATCCGGCGGGATCGAAGGCGTTCTATGAAGCGGTTGTCGGCTGGACGATCACCCCCGGCTCCGCCCAGACCAATGATTATGGCTTTATCGCCAATGCCGATGGCGGGATGACTGGCGGGATGCTGGCCCTGACGCAGGACATGGCCGATCACGGCGCGCGGCCGTGCTGGCTGGGCTATGTCGGGGTCGATGATGTCGATGCCTCCGCCGCGGCCATCACGGCGGCTGGTGGATCGGTCCTGATGCCGCCGCGCGACGTGCCAATGGCCGGGCGGATCGCGATGGTTGCCGATTGCTGCGGGGCGCCGTTCTATATCATGACCCCTACCCCGCCCCCCGGCGGCGGTGAAAGCACATCCTTCGCCGCGCTGCCCAACCCTGGCCGCTGTGGCTGGAACGAGCTGCACGCGGGTGATGCGGCCCGCGCCGCCGATTTCTACACTGGCCTGTTCGGCTGGACCCTGCCCGATGCGATGGACATGGGCCCGCTCGGCAAATACCAGTTCATCGCCCATGATGGCGTGATGGTCGGCGCGATCCTGCCCAGGCAACCAGAGGTGCCCGCGCCGCTGTGGTGCCACTATTTCTGGGTGGATGACATTCCCGCCGCGAAAGACCGGATCGAGGCCGGTGGCGGCCAGATCGTCAACGGCCCGATGGAGGTTCCCGGCCCGCTGTGGATCGTCCAGGCGATCGACCCGCAAGGCGCGCTGTTCAGTCTGGTCGGCCCGCAATAGCACGGCTTGACGCCAGCTTCGCGAGAGCGCAGGTTCCTGAAATGTTCTGATTTGCATCGGGAGATAGCAAATGGCCGACTATACCTTTTACACCAACCCGATGAGCCGCGGGCAGATTGCGCGCTGGGCCTTGCATGAAGCGGGCGTGGACTATGATCAGGTGCTGGTCGATTGGGCAGCAAAGCCCGCCGATCTGCTGGCAGCGAACCCGATGGGCAAGGTGCCAACCCTGGTCCACCATGCCGCCGATGGTGATCGCACGATCACCGAATGCGCCGCGATCTGCGCCTATCTGGCGGAAGTGGAGCCGGGCGCATCGCTCGGCCCAACCGGCAGCGAAGCGGCGGACTATTTCCGCTGGCTGTTCTTCGCGGCCGGGCCGGTTGAGCAGGCGGTGGTCGCCCGCTCGATGGGCTGGGAGGTTCCGCCAGAGCGGCAGGGCATGGTCGGTTTTGGCAGCTATGAACGGGTGATTGATACGCTGGACGCCCATCTGGCCGACCGCGCATTCGTCTGCGGCGCGCGCTTCACCATGGCCGATGTCTATGTCGGCAGCCAGGTCGATTGGGGACTGACCTTCGGCTCAATCCCGCCGCGCCCGGCCTTTGTCGCCTATGCCGAACGGCTTCAGGCCCGCCCGGCCTACAAGGCGGCCAAGGCAATCGACAACGATCTGATCCAGGGGATGCAGAAATAGCCCCCGTTGCACCACCATTGCTGGAGCAAACTGTATGCACGAACTTTCGGTAACCCGCCTGATCGATGCCGCGCCCGACAAGGTCTGGGACGTACTGGCCAATCGCACCGACGAATGGTGGTGCCCCGTGCCCTGGCGGGCCGAGGTTGACTGGGGGCCGCGCGTGCCCGGCGGGTTCACGCATACCGTGATGTTCGGCCCTGATGGAGAGCGCAACGAGCATCCCGGCTTCATCGTTGCCTGGGAAGAAGGCAGCCGGATCGCGGTTACCGACGCGATCGAAAAGGGCTTGAAGCCCGCCGGGCCGTTCATGCTCGGCATCTGGGAGATCGCCGCCGAAGGGTCCGGCACCCGTTACACCGCCCGCGCCCGGCACTGGACGCCCGAAAGCAGGGCGCATCATGACGAAATGGGCTTCGCCGAAGGCTGGGGTGCCTGCGCCGATCAGCTCAAAGCACTGTGCGAGGCGGATTGACCGGGGTGGACCGGCTGTTCCTCCGCCTTTGGTTGCTGTGCGGCACTCTCGATGCGCTTTATGCCACCGCGCTTGCGGCGGTGCGCGGCGGTAGTTTCACCGGGGTCTGGCTGGGCGTCGCATCCGGCCCGTTTGGTGATGGAGCGCAGGCATGGGGCGCAGCCGGGGTACTGATCGGCGTCACGGTCCATTTTGCGATCATGGCAGCGATGGCTGGTGCCGGGCTGTGGCTGGCGCGCCATACCGTGCTGGGCGAGGTGGCGCCGTGGAAGGCGGGCACGCTTTATGGCCTGGTGCTTTACACGGTCATGTATGGCCTGATCCTGCCGCAGCGCTTCGGCCTGCCCTTCCCCGACCCCGACCGGATCAAGCTGGCGCTGGCGATGTTCCCGCACATCGCCTTCGTTGGTCTGCCGATCTTCTATACCGTCAGGCGAACGCAGCAGCCTTCCTGAGCAGCTGATAGGCCTCTACCACCGTCTGAAGCCGTTTTTCGCTGGAACGGTCACCGCCATTGCGATCCGGGTGCAAGGCATGGACCAGTTCGGAATAGCGTTTGCGCAAGGCACGGCGGTCCGCATCAAGTTCCAGCCCCAGGGTTTCCAGCGCCTCCCGCTCTGCCGGGGTTACGGCCCGGCCATCCTTGCGCTGGGCCGGTCGCCGCGTCCGTGCCCGGGCGCTGATCGCCTCAAGCGGGTCGGCGAAGTCGCCCCAGCGCGGGGCCTGATCGATCCCGGCGGTCGGCGAAAAGGCACGGGTCTGGCGGTCCCAGCCGTGGACCGGATTTTGCGCGGCGATGATCTCTTCGGCGCTCATCCCTTCGAACCAGTCATACCCGGCGTTGAATTCGCGGACGTGATCAAGGCAGAACCAGCGATAGTCGCCCGGCCCGTCAAAGCTGGCCCCGCGCGGCCCGGGCGCACGAAATTCGCCCGGCTCGGCGCAGCCCGGAAAGTCGCAAGGGCGCGCAGAGCTGTTGACCCGGCCGTGGAAGCGATCCTGTTTCACCCCTTCCCCATGCCGCCTGATGGGGTAGAAGGGAAGCCATGACCAACACCATCGCTAGCGAAATCGAAAGCCTGCTGAACACGGCCTTCGCCCCGACCCACCTTGCGGTCATCAATGACAGTGCGCGCCATCACGGCCACGCCGGCCACGACGGTTCGGGTGAAAGCCATTTCACGATCGAGATCGAAAGCGCGGCCTTTACCGGCATTTCCCGCTTGCAGCGCCAGCGCATGGTCAATGCCGCGCTGGGCGATATTCCGGGCCAGCGGGTCCATGCCCTGGCGGTAAAGGCCCGGGCCCCGGGGGAATGAGCGGGGCGATCCTCCACACCATCACCCCCAGCCAGCACCGGCTGGGCGGGCTGCTGGTACAGCGGGCGCTTCCAGCGCGCGGGGTGGGCATGATCGGTCCGTTCATCTTCGTTGACCTGTTCGGCCCGGCGCGGTTCGTGCCCCGCCCGGACATGGGGGTCGCCCCGCATCCCCACATCGGGATTTCCACCGTAACCTGGCTGTTCGACGGAACGATCCGCCACCGCGACAGCCTGGGCAGCGATGCCCTGATCCAGCCGGGCCAGGTCAACCTGATGACCGCCGGCAAGGGGATTACCCATTCCGAGCGCTATCCCCTGCCGGACCCGCCGGTTTCGCAAAAGGTCTGGGGAATGCAGACATGGCTGGCCCTGCCCGACGGCCTGGAAGAAATGGATCCCGTTTTCGAGCAGCAGACCGCCGTCCCGTCCTTCACCGCCCCCGGTGCGCGCGCTGCGGTCATCATGGGCAGCCTGTGGGGCCTGACCGCCCCGACCACCTGCCATGCCCCGACGATCTATGCCGATATCGAGCTTGAGCCGGGCGGATCGATACTGATTGAACCAAGCGTGAGCGAACGGGCAGTCATGCTGGTCGATGGCGCGGCCAGCCTTGCCGGAGAACCACTGCAGCTGCATGGCCTGCACCTTCTTGCAGCAGGCGGCGCGCTGCCGCTCACTTCGCAGACCGGCGCGCGGGTGATGCTGCTGGGGGGTGAGCCGCTTTACACGCCGCGTCACATCTGGTGGAATTTCGTCAGTTCATCGCAGGAACGAATCCGTCAGGCTGCGCGCGACTGGCAGGAAGGGCGCTTCCCGCCGGTACCCGGCGATCCGGACAACTGAGCAAAGCAGAATACAATCAGGAGAGGGATTTCACATGGACGGACAGACGGTCTGGATAACCGGGGCATCTTCAGGGATCGGCGCGGCCCTCGCCCGCGGCTTTGCCGGGCGCGGTTATCGCCTGATCCTTTCAGGCCGTAACCAGGCCGCGCTGGCCGAGGTGGCGAGTGACTGCGGTGTGACATTGGTCCTGCCGTTCGAGGTTACCGATGTGGCAGCGATCCCGGCGCTGGTTGAACAGGCCTGGGACTGGGCGGGCGCGGTCGATGTGCTGATCAACAATGCCGGAATTTCGCAGCGCAGCCTGGCGGTCGATACCGATCTATCGGTCTATCGCCAGATCATGGAGGTCGATCTCCTTGCCCCGATCGCACTGACCCAGGCCAACCTGCCCCGGATGGTCGCACGCGGCAGTGGGCGGATCGCGATGATCAGTTCGATCGCGGGCAAGGTCGGGGTGCCGATGCGCACCGCCTATTGCGCGGCCAAGTTCGGGATCGCCGGTTACGCCGATGCGCTGCGGGCCGAGGTCGCTCACCTGGGCCTTCAGGTTCACAACATCTACCCCGGATCGGTCGCCACCGACGTTTCGCGCAATGCGCTGACCGCCGACGGCTCGAAGCGGGGCGTTTCGGACAAGGCGATCGACAACGGGATCGCGCCTGATCAGGCCGCCGCCCGGATGATCGACGAAATGCTGGCGGGTCAGCGCGAGATCATCGTGGCCGAAGGCGCCGAACTGGCGATGGGCGAAGCGCGCCGAACGCCGGATGCCCTGCTTGACCGGATCGGCTCGATCATGGCCAAGGGCTATGTTGAACGCATGAACAAGGGAGCCGAATGATGCAGCGCGTTACCCTGGCTAGCGGGATTGAGCTGGACGTTATCGACGAAGGCCCGCGCGATGCGCCGGCACTGATTTTCCTGCACGGCTTTCCCGAAAGCCACCGCACCTGGCGGCACCAGATCGCCCGCTTCAAGGATCGGTTCCGCTGCATCGCTCCCGATCAGCGCGGCTATCGCGGATCGTCCAAACCGCAGCAGGTCGATGCCTATACCCCTGACAAGCTGATCGGCGACGTGTTCCAGCTCGCCGACGCACTGGGGGTCGATCGGTTCACCGTGGTCGGTCATGACTGGGGCGGCGCGATTGCCTGGGGCGTTGCAATGATGGGGCAGATGAACGGCCGGGTGCCGCGCGCGGTGATCGCCAATGCCCCGCACCCTGTGGGCTTTTCAAAGCTGGTCTGGCTGAACCGCCACCAGCGAGAATCGAGCCAGTATATGCGCACATTCCGTGACACCGCCAACGATCAGATCGTGCGCGATTACGGTCTTGCCGGGATGTTGATGAAAGCCTTCGAAGGGCGGTTCGAGACCGACGACAAGATGGAGCCCGAAGAGCGCGCCCGGCTGCTGGAAGACTGGCAGGATCGGGACGCGGCCTTCGGGATGCTTAACTGGTATCGCGCCAGCCCGCTCTATGTGCCCGGGCTTGACGAGCCTTATCAGCTCCCGGCGGACTATGCCGTCCCGGCGCTCCCGCCGCTAACGATCCCGACCCTGGTGATCTGGGCGCTTGACGATCTGGCCCTGCCGCCCGAAAACCTTGAGGGATTGGAACAGCTTGTTCCCAACATGACCCTGGTCAAGGTGCCGGATTACGGCCATTTCGTGCCGTGGGAAGCGCCTGACGCGGTCAACGCAGCGATGGAAGACTTTCTTGGCCACACCACCTGATGATCGTCGGGTCCCAGGCATCGGTGCCGCCATTGCCGCAGCCGAGGCCCGCCAACGCCGTTCTCTGCTGCGCAACCATGGCGGCGGCCACGCCGCGGTTACCGAGCTGGAGCTGTTCTTCGATCTGGTTTACGTCTTCGCGATCACCCAGCTTTCGCATTTCCTGCTGGGATCGTTGATCCCGCTGCGCGCGCTGGAAACCGCGATCCTGTTCGCGGCGGTATGGTGGGCCTGGATGTACACCACCTGGGCAACCAACTGGATTGACCCTGATCGGGCCGCAAACCGGTTGATGCTGGGCGCGATCATGCTGCTCAGCCTGGTCATGTCGGCGGCGATCCCCACGGCGTTCGGATCCGGCGGGCTGATCTTTGCCGCAGCCTATGTGGCAATCCAGGTCGGACGAAGCCTTTATGTCAGTTGGACCATGGAGCGCGACCGGCCCGGCGCCGGGCGGAACCTCTTGCGGATCAGTCTCTGGTTCTGCGCTTCGGCGCCGTTGTGGATCGGCGGAGCATTCAGCGAACAGGAAGAAAACCGGATCGCGCTCTGGCTGCTGGCGCTGCTGATCGATTACAGCGGGCCGTTGGCGTTTTTCCGGGTGCCCGGGCTGGGCCGCTCAACCACGTCGGACTGGATCGTATCCGGTTCGCACATGGCGGAGCGGTGCGGGCTGATCATCATCATAGCCCTGGGCGAAGGACTGATCCTGATCGGATCAACCTATGCCGGCGCCGAGCCGCAGCCGGGCCTGAATCTGGCGCTGGCCAACACCTTCGTCGGCTCTTTCGCGATGTGGTGGCTCTATTTCGATATGGGGGCGCGGCGCGGGGCGCATCATATCGAAAACCACGATCTTCCCGGCCTGATCGCGCGGCAGGCTTTTACCTATTGGCATATCCCGATCGTTGCCGGGATCATCGTTCTGGCGGTTGCCGACGAACTGGCCATGGCTCATCCGCTTGAACCTTCGCACGGTGAATTCGTCGCGGTGGTAGTCGGTGGGATGCTGCTGTTCCTGGGCGGCCTGTCCGGCTTCAAACGGATCTCCAGCGGAAGTGTGACCTTTCCCTTCTCGCACGGGGTCGGTGCAGCAGCGACTATAGTGCTGGGGTTATGGGGCTGGTTCGGGCACCCGTCCTCGCTCGCGCTGTTCGCCGGATCGACCGCAATCTTCGCTGCGGCCGCAACCTGGGAATGGGGCAGCTTTCACGGCGGCTGGATGGAGCGGATGGAACGGCGCGGCTGGAAACTGGGCGCGATCCTGCGCCGACAAGCCGATGCCCGGCGCACATCCCGGGAATCGCAGCAAGGCTGAACGCTTCGGCTAGATCAGCCGGTCGCTTCCGCCCCAGCCGATCCAGGCGCCGTGCGGATGAGCGCGGGTGACAACCACAGGTTCGGACCCGCCCGGCCAGAACCGCACGGTCATTTCATGGATGTGCAGCACCCGATTGGCTTCGAGCGAGACCCAGACCAGCGGACGTTCCGGTGTGGCGCGCGCTCCGGCCGCCTCCATCGCTGCAGTTACCCGGGCTTGCTGATCGGCAGGCACATATTGCCAGACGATTGAATGCATCAGCATCCGGGTCGTCCCGGGCTCCTGCGGTCTGGCCAGCTCTGCCTCGACAAAATCGGCGGCGTTCATCTCTACCAGGTCAGGTGCCGCCTTTGTCGCTTCGGCAATCGCCGCCGCCATCCGCTCGAACCGGACGGTGTGCTCCGGCCAGATATAGGCCTTTAGCCGCAGCGCCTGTTCCGGATCGGTCAGATCGACCGGGGCCACATCGCAGCCTTTGGCCGAAGCGATCGCGATCGCCCGGTCCGGCGGGGAATCGCCCTGCCATTCGGGCGCAAAGCGCATCGCACCCGGCTCCGGCCCAACCTGCACGCCCCCCAGATCGTAGTGATACCGGTCAAGCATCAGGTTGATCCCCGCGCTCGATCCGATTTCCAGACAGGCGAACTTTGGCGGCAAGCCCTTGTCGGCCAACCACAGCATTGCGGCGATGAAATTGGCAGAGCGTCCTGCCTCATTGGTCTGGGGCGGACCATCGAGCCAGGCCAGCAGCGCCGCCTCATGCCGGTGCAGCGCCTGAGCGACGATCGCGGCGTCATCCGTTCCGTCCTGATCGTCATAGATCGCTTTCAGCGCCGGTTCCGCGCCCTTGAGATGCAGGGCATGGAGCCCCCCGGCAAGACGTAGCGGCAAGGCATCGGCCAGCGGCGCGCCAGGCCATGAACGGACCCGTTCGAGCACCGCGCCGCCTTCACCCGCCCCGATCAGATCGCGCAGGGCCGCGCAGATCCGTGCGGTCACCGTAGCGCCCGATGTGGTGCAATAAGCCACCTGGTTGTCAAACGCCGCGACGATAATCCCGGGCCCGCTGGCGTTGATATCGATGAATTGGTAGTCCTCTGCCAAGACCGCTCTCCTGCCTGCGCACTCTTGTGCGTCTGCGAACAGGCTGCGTCGATTTGCTGCGCCGCACAAGGAAAATCCGCACCGCTCCTTGCCCTTTCACCCGCCGCGCCGTAATGGCCGCAGGCTATGCCAAGCCCGCTGACCTTTGCCGTGCCCAAGGGGCGCATTCTCGATGAAGCGCTGCCGCTGATGGAGCGGGCCGGTGTGGTGCCCGAGGCAGGTTTTCACGACAAGAAGAACCGCGCGCTGTCCTTCGCTTGCGAAGGCTCCGATATGCGGATCATCCGCGTCCGGGCTTTTGACGTCGCAACCTTCGTCGCGCATGGCGCCGCCCAGCTTGGCATTGTCGGCTCCGACGTGGTTGAGGAATTCGCCTACCCCGATCTTTACGCCCCGGTTGATCTCGACATCGGCCATTGCCGCCTTTCGGTCGCCGAGCCGGAAGGACAGCAGGCGGCGATCGGCCAGGTCAGCCACTTGCGGGTCGCCAGCAAGTACCCCAACCTGACCCGCCGCCATTTCGAAGGCATGGGCATCCAGGCCGAAGTGGTGAAGCTCAACGGAGCGATGGAACTCGCGCCCGGACTGGGGCTGGCCAGCCGGATCGTCGATCTGGTTTCAACCGGACGGACCCTCAAGGACAACGGCCTCGTCGAAACCAGCCGCATCCTCGACATTTCGGCCCGGCTGATCGTCAACCGCGCCGCACTCAAGACCGACGAACGGGTGGCCGCGCTGGTTGAACAGTTCCGCGCCCTTGTGGCCGAGCGGAAGGCCGCCTGATGCTGCGGCTGAAGTCTTCCGAGCCGGGCTTTGACCAGGCTTTTCGGCGCCTCGTGGCCGATCGGCGCGAAAGCGCCGCCGACGTTTCGCGCGACGTTCAGGTAATCCTGGCTGACGTGCGCAATCGCGGCGATGCCGCGTTGGCTGAACTGACCGCCCGGTTCGATCATCACCGGCTGGTCGAGGATGCCGACTGGCGCGTTTCGGCCGAGGACTGCCACGAAGCCTATCAGACGCTGAAACCCGATCTGCGTGCCGCGCTTGAGCTTGCCGCTCAGCGAATCCGCGCGTTCCATGAAAAGCAGCGCCCCAAGAACCGCGACGAGACTGACGAAGCTGGCGTCCGGATGGGTGCGATCTGGCGCGCGGTTGACGCTGCCGGGCTTTACGTGCCGGGCGGCCGCGCCGCCTATCCCTCATCGCTGCTGATGAACGCCATTCCCGCCAAGGTCGCCGGGGTCGAGCGGCTGGTTGTGGTCACCCCCAGCCCCAAAGGAGAAATGAACCCGCTGGTTCTGGCCGCGGCGCATCTTGCCGGTGTGGATGAAGTGTGGCGCGTCGGCGGCGCACAGGCGGTTGCCGCGCTGGCCTATGGCACAGAGCGAATTGCGCCAGTTGACGTCATCACCGGCCCGGGAAATGCCTGGGTCGCAGAAGCAAAACGTCAGCTTTACGGCGTTGTCGGAATCGACATGGTCGCCGGGCCGAGCGAGATCCTGCTGATCGCCGATGGCCAGAACGAGCCGGAATGGACCGCTGCCGATCTGCTCAGCCAGGCCGAGCACGATCCGGCCGCGCAATCGATCCTGATCACCGACGATCCGCTGTTCGCCGATATGGTGGCTGACCGGATCGGCGTGGAGCTGGCGATGTTGCCGACCGCGCGGGTCGCCGCCGAAAGCTGGAACACCCACGGCACGATCATCGAGGTTGCCAGCCTGGACGAGGCCCCGGCCCTTGCCAATGCGCTGGCCGCCGAACACGTCCAGATTGCCACCGATAAGCCCGAGGCGCTGTTCAAGCAGATCCGCCATGCCGGATCGGTGTTCCTTGGCCGCATGACCCCCGAGGCCGTGGGTGACTATGTGGCTGGCCCCAACCACGTTCTGCCCACCGGGCGGCGCGCGCGGTTTTCCTCTGGCCTGTCGGTGCTCGATTTCATGAAGCGGACCAGCTTCATCGAGTTGGACGAAGCCGCACTCAAAGCGGTTGGTCCGGCGGCGATTGAACTGGCCGACGCCGAAGGGCTGACCGCCCACGCCCGATCCATCGAAGTGAGACTAGGAATATGACCGGCCGATCCAGGGCCCGTGCCGCATCGCGGCTGGCCGCCGTCCAGGCGCTCTACCAGATCGACATGGAAGGCACCCCGCTGGCCATGCTGCTCGACGAGTTCCACCGCCACCGGCTCGGCGCCGAGATTGAAGGCGATCAATATGCCGAGGCCGAGGTGGCCTTCTTCGATGCCGTGGTCAACGGCGTCGATGCCCGGCGCGACGAGATCGACACGCTCCTTTCAGGCAAGCTGGCGGAAAGCTGGAAACTGGAACGGCTTGACAAGACCATGCTCCAGATTCTGCGCGCAGGCACATGGGAACTGATGGCCCGCGCCGACGTGCCGACCGGCACGGCGATCAGCGAATACGTCGATATCGCCCACGCCTTCTTTGAACAGCGCGAGGCAAAATTCGTCAACGCCGTACTCGATGGCGTGGCGAAAGCGGTGCGCAGCTGAGCGGCGAGGCCGCCTTCATCGAAGCCCTGCGGGCAATCGCCACGCACCCCGCCGCGCGCGGCCTCAGCGATGATTGCGCGGTACTTGAAATGGGCAGCGAAACGCTGGTCCTGACCCATGACACCATGGTCGAAGGCGTGCATTTCCTCGCCGGGCAAGACCTTCATGATGTCGCCTGGAGGCTGGTGGCAACCAATATGTCGGACCTCGCTGCCAAGGGCGCGCGTCCGGTGGGCGTGTTGCTGTCCTACCAGCTCGGCGGCGATGACGCAGCCTTTCTCCGTGGACTGGGCGCAGCGCTGACGCGCTATGGCGCGGCGCTGCTGGGCGGCGATACAGTCAGCGCCGCGGGAGCGAAGACCGTGGGCCTAACCGCTATCGGCCTTGCCACCCACCTCCCCGTCCCGCCGCGCAGCGGCGCAAAGCCGGGCGATGAGGTCTGGATCACCGGCCCGGTCGGCGCGGCGCTGGCCGGGTTCGAAGCCCTGCAATCTGGCGAAGGCGATTCCGAAGCCTATCGCCGCCCGGTCGCGCTTGTTGCCGAGGGACAGCTTCTGGCCCCACTGGTCAGCGCGATCATGGACGTGTCCGACGGGCTGTTGCTCGATGCCAGGCGCATGGCGATGGTTTCGGGCGTTACCCTTACCCTCGATCGCAGCGCCATTCCGATCGCCATGCCAGAAGATCGGCGCGATGAGGCCCTGCGCTGGGGCGATGACTATCAGCTGCTGTTCACCTTGCCCGGTCAGGTCACGCCGCCTCTGCCCGCATTCAGGATCGGCACAGTCATGGAACCGGGGCCCGAACCGTTGCTGCTCGACGGAGCCGCCCCTTCGGGAAAGCTCGGTTACGAGCACCGCTGAAACGCGGCAAAAGGCTGGCGGAAAGCGTTGCATTGCCGCAAATCGCCCTATACGCTCCGCCCCCGAAGCCCCGCAGCAGTGCTGGGTTTTGCCAACGAAACATCAAAAAGAGGGGGTGCGTACCGTGAATCCAGTCACGATCGCGATTTTGCTGGGACTGCTGGCCATCATCTATGGCTTCGTCACCAGCCGCCAGGTACTTGGGAGCCCGGCGGGCAATCAAAAGATGCAAGAGATCGCCGGCGCGATCCAGGAAGGCGCGCAAGCCTATCTGAAGCGCCAGTACACCACGATCGCCATCGTCGGCGTGGTTGTCGCGGTGATCATTGCCGCCACGCTGGGTGCCGTCTCGGCCACCGGCTTCGTCATCGGCGCGGTGCTTTCGGGCGTAGCGGGCTTTATCGGGATGAACATCTCGGTCCGCTCGAACGTCCGCACGGCCGCGGCTGCGCAGCAAGGCCTCCAGGCCGGCCTGACCCTCGCGTTCCGCGCCGGGGCGATCACCGGGATGCTGGTTGCGGGCCTCGCGCTGCTGGCGATCGCGGTGTTCTATTACTACCTCACGGCCGTTTCGGGTTACACCGTCGGCGGGGAAGATCGCACGGTTGTTGACGGGCTTGTCGCCCTCGCCTTCGGCGCCTCGCTGATCTCGATTTTCGCGCGCCTTGGCGGCGGGATCTTCACCAAGGCCGCCGACGTGGGCGCCGATCTGGTCGGCAAGGTCGAAGCGGGCATTCCCGAAGACGATCCACGCAACCCGGCCGTTATCGCCGACAACGTGGGTGACAACGTGGGTGACTGCGCCGGCATGGCCGCCGACCTGTTCGAAACCTATGTCGTCACCGTTGGCGCGACCATGGTGCTGACCGCGCTGCTGCTGAAAGGCGCGGGCGATCTGCTGCCCAACCTGATGGCGCTGCCGCTGCTGATCGGCGGGGTTTGCATCGTCACCTCGATCATCGGCACCTACTTCGTGAAGCTGGGTTCGTCGAACAACGTCATGGGCGCGATGTACAAGGGCTTCCTGGTCTCGGCCGTTCTGGCCGTTCCGGCGATCTGGTGGGCCACCGGCCACGCCCTGGGCGGGATGGAAACCGCGATCGACGGCACCGAAATCACCGGCCGCGCGCTGTTCTATTGCTCACTGCTGGGCCTGGTCATCACCGGTCTGATCATCTGGATCACCGAATACTACACCGGGACGAGCTATCGTCCGGTGCAGTCGATCGCCAAGGCATCGGAAACCGGCCACGGCACCAACGTGATCCAGGGCCTGGCGATCAGCCTTGAGGCGACTGCCCTGCCGACGATCGTGATCGTCGCCGGGATCATCATCGCCTACCAGCTCGCCGGCCTGATCGGGATCGCCTATGGCGCAACCGCGATGCTGGCGCTGGCCGGGATGGTCGTGGCGCTCGACGCCTATGGCCCCGTAACCGACAATGCCGGCGGGATCGCCGAAATGGCCGGTCTGGACGATAGCGTCCGCGAAAAGACCGACCTGCTCGACGCGGTAGGCAACACCACCAAGGCCGTCACCAAGGGCTATGCGATCGGTTCGGCGGGCCTTGCCGCGCTGGTACTGTTCGCCGCCTATACCACCGACCTGCGGGAGTTCTTCCCGGCACTGGCCGATGGTGACATGAGCAACGGCGAAGTCAGCTTCAGCCTGGAAAATCCCTATGTGATCGTCGGCCTGCTGCTCGGCGCGCTGCTCCCGTACCTGTTCGGTGCGATGGGCATGACCGCCGTGGGCCGCGCCGCCGGTGACGTGGTGGTGGACGTGCGTGAGCAGTTCAAGGCCAACCCGGGGATCATGACCTACGAATCGAAGCCTGACTATGCCCGCACCGTGGACCTGGTCACCAAGGCAGCGATCAAGGAAATGATCGTCCCGTCGCTGCTGCCGGTTCTGGCCCCGATCGCGGTCTATTTCATCATCACCTGGGTTTCGCCGAACGGCGCGGCCGATGGCTTTGCCGCCCTCGGCGCGCTGCTGCTGGGCGTGATCGTCGGTGGGCTGTTCGTCGCCCTCTCGATGACCTCGGGCGGCGGTGCTTGGGACAATGCCAAGAAATACATCGAAGACGGCCACCATGGCGGCAAGGGCTCTGAAGCCCACAAGGCCGCGGTGACTGGCGATACCGTCGGCGATCCCTACAAGGACACCGCCGGTCCGGCCGTCAATCCGATGATCAAGATCACCAACATCGTGGCGCTGCTGCTGCTCGCGGCGCTGGCCAGCGGGCACTAAACCCTGATCTGATCTGGTCAAAACCCCGTCCGGAGCGATCCGGGCGGGGTTTTCCTTTGCAGCCAAGCTGCGGCGCGTTAGCCATTCTTTGGCATTTCAAGGCTAAACCCTTTGCTGCACGGCGTTTTTTGCCGAAGTGACAAGGGGTTTCTTGGTTGGTTGCGGCCTTCGCCAGCGCAGAATTGCAGGAGTTGCCCGCTGCGGAGCAGGCAGCGATCAGCGGCGTTCGCGCAGTCTCTGTTCCATGGACAGCGATGGACACGCCCGAAGCGCGCCTCGCCTGGGATGCTCTGGCGCAATGCGCGGCTGAACCCAATCCGTTCCACGAAAGCTGGTATCTTCTCCCGGCCCTGCGCGCGCTCGATCCGCAGGGCAGCGTCAGGCTGCTGCGGGTCGAATGCGCCGGGGATCTGACCGGGCTGATCCCGCTGCGCCACGAAAACCGCTATTACGGCCGCCCGATCCCGCAGCTGTGCAACTGGATCCACGGCAATGCCTTCCTCGGCGCGCCGCTGATCGCCGCCGGGATGGAGCGGGCCTTCTGGCGCGCACTGCTGGAATGGGCCGACGCCAACGCGGGTCGCGGACTGTTTTTGCACCTCGCCGCGCTGCCGCTCGACGGCCCGGCCCACGTTGCCCTTGAGGCCGTGCTGGCCGAGCAACACCGGCTTTCCGGGCTGGTTTACCACGAAGAGCGGGCGATGCTCCACTCCTCGCTGTCACCGGAAACCTATTTCGAAGCCGCAATGTCCGGCAAGAAGCGCAAGGAGCTCCGCCGCCAGTTCGCCCGTCTGTCCGAGCTGGGCGAAGTCCGTTTCGAACGCCGCCGCGACGATCACCGGCTGGCGCGCTGGATCGACGATTTCCTGGTGCTCGAACATTCGGGCTGGAAAGGCCTCGCCGGATCGGCTCTCGCCTCGCATCAGGCAACGGCGCGGCTGTTCCGCGAAGCCCTGTCAGGCGCGGCAAGCCTGGGCAAGCTGGAACGCCTGACCTTAAGCCTGGACGATGAACCGATCGCCATGCTGATCAATTTCCTCACCCCGCCCGGCGCCTATTCCTACAAGACCGCCTTTGATGAACGCTTTTCGCGTTATTCGCCCGGGGTCTTGATCCAGCGAGAGAACCTGGACCTGCTGGATGACCCCGCCGTGGGCTGGTGCGATAGCTGCGCGGCGGCCGATCATCCGATGATCGACCACATCTGGCGCGAACGCCGACCGATCGGCCGGATTTCGATCGCCATCGGCGGAAAGCTGCGCCGCAGCCTGTTTGGGCAGGTCCTGCGCCGCGAACTGGGGCGGAAGCCGACCGGACTTTAGGCCAGCCTATCCGCCGGTTTTGATGATCCCGAACCCGCGCGTCCGTCCGCCCGAACTGTCGTCCTGGGTCAGGCCGCCGCGTGATGCCGCTGCAGAGGCCGATGCGATCTTGGGCACCCCGACCGTCTTTTCAAAGGCGCGGGCCGAGGCGACATATTTTCCCGGTGCACCGCCATATCCCAGCCGCACGCCATTGGCGGTTTGCAGCGGGCCGTCCTTTGTCTTGCGGAACAGCGGCACCACGTCGCGCTGGTTGCCCGAAAGGACCTTGCCGATGATGAATCCACTGACGAACGGGATGAAATAGCTGCGCCCCGCTCCGCTTTGCTGGATGCAATTGCCCTGCCCCCATTCGGATTCGCAGTCGGACCCGGCCTCAAACCGCGGCGCGGTCTGCGCGGCGATATCGACCGCCTGTTTGTGGGCGGCGGCGCAGTCCTCTTCGCTCAGGCCCGAACCGGCCTTGCAGGCAAACTGGTTTTCAAAGGCCGCAACTTCCTGCTTGGGCTCGTTGTCTTCGGGGGCCTGAACGGGCGCTTCGGCGCCGCATCCGGCCAACAGCACCGCACTGCCCAGCCCGGCCACACGCGAGAGCGCAACCCGGCCCGAGCGTTTTGCGCTCCGCCGCGAGGGTGCCGCCAAATCTTTGCTCTGGATCATCACGCCGACCCTCTCCTATCGCAGTGAATACTGCTCTATTCGTGATGAATTACCATCGGGTTATTGGGAAGGACAGCCGTGCAGCGCATCGCAATACCGGAACGGACGAACTGGCAAGCCACAGCGCGGACCAACGGCTTTACATTTCACCACGTCAACGGCGCGAAGTATTGGGATGAGAGCGCCTATTGGCAGATCGGCCTTTCCGAGCTTGAGCGCGAGATCGAGGATCCGACGGTAGAGATCTATGCGATGTGCCTCGCACTCGTCGATGAGGTTGTCCGTTCGGAGCAACTGATGGACCGCATGGCGATCCCACCAGCCATGCGCGATGCGATAGCCCATTCATGGTTGTCCGGGGCGCCTTCGCTCTACGGGCGGTTCGATTTTGCCTATGACGGCACCGGTCCGGCCAAGCTGCTGGAGTTCAACGCCGATACGCCAACCAGTATTTATGAGACAGCGTTTTTCCAATGGCAGTGGCTGGAGGAAAACGTCACGCTGGGCCGCCTGCCGCCGGAGGCCGATCAGTTCAACCGGCTGCATGAGGCGCTGATTGAACGGTTCGCCCGGTTGTTTACGCCGGGCAGCCTGATCCACTTTTCCGCCGTGGCCGATCATGTCGAGGATCGCCAGACCGTGCTGTACCTGGAAGACCTTGCCAGTCAGGCCGGGCTTGAGGCGCGGTTCGTCGCGATCGACGCGATCGGTGTGAATGCCGGGGGCCAGTTCGTGGATGATCAGGAGACGCTGATCGGTGCGCTGTTCAAGCTCTATCCCTGGGAAGTCCTGATGCGGTCTGCCTATGCGGCAGAGCTGGCGCGATCCTCTACCCTGTTCCTTGAGCCGATGTGGAAGGCGATCCTTTCAAACAAGGCGATCCTGCCACTGTTGTGGGAGCGGCACAAAGGGCATCGCAATCTGCTGCCCGCCGCCTTCGAAGGCACGGCAGAGGCCGACGCCCTTTACGCGCGCCCGCACGCAGCCAAGCCCTTCTTCTCGCGCGAGGGGGCCGATATCGAGCTTTATGATGGCACCCGCCGGACACGCGGCCCGGCTGAGGGCTATGGTGCCGAAGGGCGGATCGTGCAGGCCTTTGCTCCCTTGGCGCAATCCGGCGGCAATCACGCCGTGATCGGCAGCTGGGTGGTGGGCGATGATGCAGTGGCCATGTCCGTGCGCGAAGACAGCGGCCCGATCACGCGCGACCTGGCCCGGTTCCTGCCGCACGCGATCATCGGCGAATGATCGTTTAAGCACACGTTTAAATCGCCATTGACCTTGCCTGCACAGTCCCGCAAATGCAGCGGATGGATGCAGAACAATCGCCCGAGCAACTCGTCGCCGGGCTGGTCAGGCTACTTGAAGTCAAGGACCAGGGGGAAGATCGGTTTATCGGCCGCAAGAAGCGCGGCGGGATCGGCCGGGTATTCGGCGGGCAGGTCATCGCCCAGGCGCTGCACGCGGCAGAGCTGACGGTCGATCCGTCCCGCCCGGCGCATTCGCTTCACGCCTATTTCCTGCGCGGCGGCAGCGAAGGGGTGGAAATCGATTATGAGGTAACCCGCGATTTCGATGGCGGCTCGTTTTCGAACCGCCGGGTGGTCGCCAGCC
>Ga0116180_1001088_pt1 | contig 23563 bp, 22 predicted proteins | sample AD_UKC073_MetaG_FD_89804 | JGI IMG/M metagenome (GOLD analysis project Ga0116180, IMG submission 89804) | Active sludge microbial communities of municipal wastewater-treating anaerobic digesters from USA - AD_UKC073_MetaG | ecosystem: Engineered > Bioreactor > Anaerobic > Digestate | place: USA...
AATACTACTTCCATCCATGAATTCCATGTTTAAATCCCCGGTGTTTACAGTAGTTGCTACTGTAATTGAATCTTGCCACCATGCATAGCCTACACCCATCATCATTACAGAACAAACCAATACGGCAATTAAAAGTTTTACCTTTCTCATTAAACCAAACTCTCCTTTCGGTATTCGAAAATATTAAATTATTGTCAACTTTTCTGTCTTTACCTAGCTGTCTATATTAATATTAAGGTGCGCCCCCCAAATTATCTAAGAACTTCGCCCTCCTTCTTGCTGAAATTTGCACCTTATTCGCCAAAAGAAATATTTGTGGCTAATTTGCTAGATGATAGTCAAGCTCTATCGTAAATCCGTCCTTGCAATCATCTTCTATATCAGGAGCATCAACTTGAATCTCGATCTGTCCGTGAGTTTCCTCTCTACTATCCAGTATTTTCTCAGGCTTTTCCTGCATCTCAAGCTTCAGATATTTATTTTTGGATTGGATGCAGAAGTTCTTATTATTAAGTTCAACGGGCAAAGTCCCTTCGTTTTTTATCGTAAAATCTAAATAATAGACTCCATCAGGTTCGGCTTCATCAAAATCTACCGAAAGTGCCCGGCCATCCTCTAAGATCTCCACCGCTTTTTTAATCTCATCCCCTTCGTCAGAGGAAAGAGAGGCTTCGGTGAATATAGGCTCAATATAACCGGTAATCAACTTGCTTCTCAGCGTAAGGCTGTCATTCCAGTAGGCATAACCGATCCCCATAAAACCCAGAAAGAAAATAGTAGCAATCGCTAATAATGAATAACGGCTTAGCCCCCCTAATCTTTTTTTCCGTGGCTTTTTAAACAGGAACGACATTGCCTATTACCGCCTTCCCTTTTCAATATTGTCCTAACAATTATATACAAAACTATAGCATTTAGATTTTACTTCTTTTTCCCATATCATATAATATCTTTAGACAAATTGCAAGCGTTTATTTAAAACAAAATGTGATTTTTTTCGACTTTGTAAAAAAGCCCGCCCCAAACGGGGCAGGCCGTAAATAAAATTGATTTTAATTGGCATCTGGAATATCCACTTCAAAGATAAACTCTACGGAAAACTCCAAAGCTTTACCCTGTAGACTGCTGGGGGCATCTTTACTAAGACTTAAATGTATCGGCGGTACTTTTACCGAAGCATTAGGTTCGAAGCTACCAAATACTATTTCTAAAGTGTCCTGATTAAAGAATTCATTAAGTGGCAAGGGAGTGCCTCCTTTACCTATAGAAGCCTTCAGGTAATAAAACAGATCCGGATAGGCTTGATGCTCATCTGACTTGTAACCTTTGATATCTGAAACTTTAAATTCGGAAAACTTCGCCGGCAGGTTACCGTAGTTTACTACATTACCTGATAAAGTTGCCTGGGCACCGGGGAATAGTTTATCAAAACTAAGTGTCAATGTTTGGCCGTCGTTGGAAGAAATTTTCCATTCGGCTGCATTGTCTTCAGAAGTTATTGTCCACGCCCCATCAGCTGAACCATTCGCAAGCCGTACTTTTAATTCACCGGCTTTCGCAAAGGCTTTTACATGAATCGATTGAGTCCACGCGGCATAGCCCACCCCCATCAGGATGACTGCACATACTATTGAGGCAATTAATACTCTTACTTTTTTCATTACTTCTAATCTCCCTTCATAACTAATATTTCAATATTTTGCCTGACAATGCTGTCAATTATGAAAGGTGCTTGTCCTTTTTTTTGTAAATAATCCCCCCTTTTTTCTGTATTGCACCTGAATGGAAACGGAGAAAAACACTACATCAGATATTATATCTGATAGTAATTGAAAACTTTGTCGTTTTAAGGAAATAAAAAATGACCCCTCCCAGATTGGGGACGGGTCTCCAGTTTTGGACGGGTTTTATGGGATTTAGATTTAATGCGGTGTCGTTAGTTAATTCGCAATCTGCCAATCCATTTCCATATCAATCGTGATGCTCTTATCCATGGTGTCATTATCCGAGAAGGCATCAAAATAGAAGACAAAGCAATCTTCTTTTTCACCGTCATTGTTTAAGTCAAGTTCTGATTCTTGCCCTTCCGGAACACCAAAGATAATGGATTCCCCAGGAGCTAATTCATAGTTCTTTAATGCATTTTCTAAAGTTGTCGCTAATTGATTAAGAGGAACATATGGGGTAATGCCGAACGTTCCCCAAACCAGGAAACCGTTCGCATCTGCTTTGTAATATGAAGTCTGCACGTAAATATCATTTTTTAAGGCTTCATCGCCCGTGATATCTACGGTTACATCGGCTAATTTGGCCGGAAAATCGCCAACGTTTTTAACGGCTACATCAACAACGCCCACGACTCCGGGGTGGAATTTATCAAAAGTGAATTTAATGTACTCGTCCTCAAGGTTGTTGAAAACAGCCGTGGCATAGCAACTCGATGTATATGTCTTGGGAACAAAGGGTTTAAACTGGTTGTTTTCAAAACGTACATCCAACGCCCCGGTGTTCACCGTACCGGCCAAGGTCACCGAATCAGACCATACGGCATAACCTACGCCCATCATCATTACAGCACAAACCAGAGTAGCAATTAACATTCTTGTTTTTTTCATTTTCATTACTCCCTTCACTACTCAATTTTTGAAGTAAAAAGATCGAGCAACAACTTGGGCTGTCCTGTTAAATCTCTTAACAGAATTCTCCTGCCGATCGCCTCCTCTTTTTTGAATTACGTAGCGCGCCTAACGTAATCAAAAATTGTACTCACACCCCGTATTATATGTGATAGCACTTGTAAATTTTGTCATTAATTGGAATTTGTCCTATAAATATTTTCCAGCCAGCTTCAAGCCTGTGAAATGCCCATAAATAAAGGCCCGCGCCGTTTTTGGACACGGCCCGTTGGCCTGCTTTATTTCTGACATTATTTTTCGTTATATCCGCAAAGCCCTTCATTTATCTGATTTTCGACCGTTCTTCCTCTGTTTCCTGTTTTTTCTACTTACTGCCCGAAGGACCAAAAGAAGCCTTGAACACTTGTGTTAACCGGCTTTCCCCCGCGCCCGCACCCCTTTCCTTTTACCGCGCTCCGAGCTGCGGAAGTGAGCGCCAAGGTATCCTCCGGTAACGCCCCAAAGGGTCCACACCAGAAGCTGCCGGCCAATGGCGCCCCAGGAATATAGTTCGGGAACCAGTTCCAGGTTCAAAATTACCCCAAAGAGTCCTAAGAGAAGACCAACCCATAAACCATGGAGCCAGCCTTGCGCCGTGCTCATCCTCCCGGCGACGATGGCTCCGCAGAGTACTCCCAGAATGCCCAGGATATAGAGATAGAGACCTAAGTTGATCACCCTTTGCGCACTGGCCAAAACCCAAAGAAAACTGCCCAGCCCGGTAAGCAACCAGAGGCCTAAAGCAACCGCCAATCCTAATCCCACCGCTTTAATCCGAACATTATTCATCCGCTCCGCCCTCCGTTTCCTTTCCCCGGGAACATCCCCTTTGTTGATACTTGCCCTCACTTCAGCTTATGCCTGGAAACGAAATGTATGCCTCATAATTTCAGTCATACTCAGCCTGACCTCCGACTATATGTAAATAATAAACATCGTTATGGAGGTAAATGGCAAGTGGCAAGCAACAATAAGCTTTCCTTAGGCGTTTTTTTGCTAATTGTAAGCATGACTTTTCCCTTCCTATTCCTTGGCGCGGGCTGCGCAAAGCCAGAACCTTTTGAGGAACAGCCCCGCGAAGAGGCGCCCCGAAAGGCCGACTCCACATTAGTCCTGGGCTACGAGGAAGATTCTCTTTTGTATCTTCCCCTCTATGTGGCCCGGCAAAAGAACTTTTTTGCCGGGGAAAAGCTCCACCTCGAAATACAAAAATACGCCTCTACCCAGGAAGCGGTAGAAGGCGTTCTTAGTGGGAAATATGATTTAATCCTGCTCGGCGCGGAACTGGGCTTTTTCCTTCATCAACAGGAACAGGCCGGTAAACTTGTTTATCTGGCCCCCTGCACCATCCAGAACGGCTGGGCGCTGCTTTCCCGCCCCCAAAAGGGCGACGGAAACAAGGCGCCGGGACAAAATGAGACATCGGCGCAAAACGAAGTGCCCGAGCAACACAATACAAAGGCACAAAACGAGATGCCGGCGCAAAACGGCACGCCGGGTCAAAACCGGCCGGCGGAGCAACAGCGGGAAGCTTTCAACTGGGCTGCCACCAAAGGCAAGGTAATTCTGGGGACCAGAATCGGCGACTTTTCCCAAATCGTGCTGGAAAAGACCTTGAGGGAACAAGGGCTTCGCCCGCTGGTGGATGTGCATATCATCAATAACCTGCCCCCGGCTCTTAGAGTCGGCACTTATCAAAGCGGCACGGCGCAGTTTTTCCTGGCCACGGAGCCGGCCACCAGTTTTTTAGAGCAGGAAGGGATGGGCGAAATGGCCGTCTCCTTACATGAATACACCGGGCCAATGCTTACTTCCGTGATCAGCGTAGCCAAAGAAAAAATCCCCCTGGAGGGGGAAAAGTACCAACGATTCTTGAATGCTTACGCCCGGGCCCTGGATTGGATTGAACAAAGCGGCCCGGATGAATTGGCGATGACTGTAAAAGCCTGCTTCCCGGAGTTAAAGGAAAAGGCTTTGATTAGAGGAATCGCCCGCTACAAAAACCTGGGCTGCTGGCCGCAGGAAGCGGTCATCGAGGAAAAGATGCTCCAAAAACTCCATGCTTTTCTCCTTGAAGCAAAGGAATTGAAGGCTCCTCTTGCGCCCCGGGCGGTAAAAGAGCTTAGCGCTCCTCCCCTGGTTCCTCCTGCTGAAAAGGACTGATTAAGCTTTCAATCCAGTCCGCAACCTTATCCATGCCTTCCCCGGTTTCCGATGAACAGGGGAAAACGGGGATTTCAGGAGCAATGTTCAGCTTTTCCTTAATGCTCTGAATCTGTTTATTGTATTGCCCCCGGGAGATTTTATCCGCTTTCGTCGCGATGACCAAATAAGGCAAACCGCATTCTTGCAGCCACTCCTGCATTGTTACATCATCCTGGGTCGGCGCATGCCGGATATCCACCAGTTGGATAATCCCCACCAGGGGCTTCCGCTGGTAGAGATACCGGTTGATAAAGCGGGCCCACCTGGCCTGCGTGGCCCGGGCCACGCGGGCAAAACCGTAACCGGGCAGATCCACGAAATACCATGCGCCGTTCACATGATAGAAATTGATCGTCTGGGTTTTGCCGGGGGTACTGCTGGTTTTCGCCAGGTTCCGGCGGTTCAAAAACTTGTTCAAAAAAGAGGACTTGCCCACATTGGACCTTCCCACCAGGGCGATTTCCGGCTGCTCCGTTTGCGGGTACTGCTGGGGATTAACCGCACTAACGACAAAGGCGGCACTCCGGATTTGCATCACGATTACTCCTTCGGCTCCAGGGCTTTTTCCAGGACTTCATCCATGCTTTCGACCAGTTCAAACTCCAGGGACTTTTTAATATTGGCGGGAATATCCTCCAGGTCTTTTTTGTTTTCCGCAGGCAGGATGATCACCTTGCAACCTGCCCGGTGAGCAGCCAGTACTTTTTCCTTGATCCCTCCCACCGGAAGAACCCGGCCGCGCAGGGTGATTTCACCGGTCATCGCCACATTGCTGTTCACTTTACGGTTACTGAGGGCCGAAGCTAAAGCCGTGGCGATGGTGATTCCGGCGGAGGGACCATCTTTGGGAATGGCTCCTTCCGGAATATGAATATGCACATCATATTTTTCATGGAAATCTTCTTCCAGCTCCAAATTTTTAATCCGCGAGCGGACATAGGTAAAGCCGGTCTGGGCCGATTCCTTCATCACCTCGCCCAGTTTGCCGGTCAAAAGCAGGCTGCCTTTCCCCGACAGGAGCGCGACCTCAATTTTTAACACTTCGCCACCGACCTCGGTCCAGGCTAAGCCCGTGGCTACTCCCACCAGGTTCTCCTGTTCCGATACTCCATAACGGTAACGGGGTATCCCGAGGAATTTTTCCAGATTGCGGGGCGTCACGGTAACCTTCTGTTGGGTCCCCTCGGCAATGATTTTCGCCGCCTTACGGCAGACACCGGCCAGTTCCCGCTCCAGGTTTCTGACCCCGGTTTCCCGCGTATAGTAGCGAATCACATTACGGATGGTGTTCAGCCCGATCCTGATTTGGTCCGGCTGTAAGCCGTTTTCCTTGATTTGCCGGGGTAACAAATAGCGATGGGCAATTTGCAGCTTTTCCTCTTCGGTATAGCTGGAAATTTGAATTAATTCCATCCGGTCCAAAAGCGGCCGGGGAATGTTATAGGCCACATTGGCGGTGGTAATAAACAGGACATGGGACAAATCCACCGGGACTTCAATGTAATGGTCGCTAAAGGTGCTGTTTTGTTCCGGATCCAATACCTCCAGGAGGGCGGCCGACGGGTCGCCCCGGAAATCCATGCTCATCTTGTCCACTTCATCGAGGAGAAAGACCGGGTTTCTTGTTTCGGCGTTTCTCAGCCCCTGGATGATGCGGCCGGGCAAGGCCCCCACATAGGTGCGCCGGTGCCCGCGGATTTCAGCCTCATCCCTTACTCCCCCCAGGGACATCCGGACAAATTTTCTCCCCAGGGCTCTGGCCACCGATTTGGCCAGAGAAGTTTTTCCTACACCCGGAGGTCCCACGAAACAAATAATGGGGCCTTTAATGGTTTTGGTCAGCTTCCGCACCGCGAGATACTCCAGGATTCTTTCTTTCGCCTTAAGAAGTCCATAGTGGTCTTCGTTGAGGATTTTCTCCGCTTCCTTGATATCAATGCGGTCTTCGGTCTCATTGTTCCAGGGAATCGCCAACAGCCAATCGAGATAACTCCTGATTACCGCCGATTCGGCCACCATAGGCGGCATTTTTTCGAGACGTTCCACCTCTTTTAAGGCTTTTTCTTCCACCTCAGGAGGAAGCTGGGCCTCTTTAATCCTGTTCCGGTATTCCTCAATCTCGTTACCCCGTTCGTCCCGATCCCCTAATTCCTTCTGGATCGCTTTCATCTGCTCCCTCAGGTAATATTCCTTCTGGGTTTTCTCCATCTGTTTCCGCACGCGCATATTGATGCGCCGCTCCAGTTCCAGGATTTCGATCTCGTTAATGATGATTTCACAGAGCTTTTCCAGTCGTTTTCTGATGTCGATGGCTTCCAGAATCGCCTGTTTTTCGGGAATTTTCAAATTCAAATGGGCGGCAATTAAATCGGCCAGACGGTGCGGGTCTTCAATCGTCACGATGGCCACAACCGTCTCGGGCGAAATCTTTCGACTTAACTTGACGTACTGCTCAAAATGGTCCACCAAATTCCGCATCAAGGCTTCAATTTCAGGGGATTTTTCCTTCTTGTCGTAATATTCCCTGATCCTCACCTTGAAGAAAGGCTCTTTCTCCACATATTCCAGGATTTCTCCCCGCCGTAAACCTTCCACCAGGACACGAATGGTCCCGCCGGGCAGCTTGAGCAACTGCTTGATTTCTGCAATAGTTCCAAATTTATAGATTTCTTCTGAACCAGGGTCATCGGTCTGGGCATCCAGTTGGGTCGCCAGAAAAATCTCCCTTTCCTGGATCATGGCCTCTTCCAGTGCTTTGATGGACTTTTCTCTCCCCACATCCAAATGCTGCACCATATATGGAAAAACCATCACCCCGCGCAAGGGAAGCAACGGAATAATCCGAGTGGTGCCGTCAGCGTTTTTTTCTCCCATTAATCCTGTACCTCCTATACAAACCTCCTAGAATGTCTAACCCACAGTAGAGTTTATCATAAAATTGCCAATTATGCTACAAGCAAACCAAATGAAAATGAGCGGGGGAACTTACCGCCCGGGCCGGAGAAGACAAATCCGGGGCGGAAGGAGGGTAAAGCAAGGCCTGCGCTAATACTTCCTCCAGTTTCTCCACCGGGATAATTTCAATGTCCTTGCTTTGGGCAAAAAGAGACTGCCAGTTTTCTTTGGGAATCAGCACCTTTTTTGCTCCGGCCTGCCGGGCGGCATTTACCTTGGACACTACCCCGCCCACCGGTTTAACATAGCCGCGCACCGAAAGCTCCCCGGTCATCGCCACCCGGTTATCGATGGGAATGTTCTTAATCGCCGAGTAAATAGCCGTGGCAATAGCTACACCCGCCGAAGGCCCGTCGGTGGGGATGCCCCCGGGGAAATTCACATGAATATCGTATTTGTGGCAGTCAATCTTTAAGGCGCCCCGTAAAACGGTGAGCACGTTTTCCACCGAGCCTTTGGCCATACTTTTCCGGCGCATCGTATGCCCACCCATGCCGGGCAGTTCCTCTTCTTCCACAATGCCGGTAATGGTAATCTGTCCCCGTTCCTTTTCCGTAGGCAAGACCGTTACCTCGATCTCAAGAAGCATACCTAAATTGGCGCCATAAACGGCGAGGCCATTAGCCACGCCCACCTGTGGTTCCCCAAAAACCTGCTTTTCAGGGCGCGGCGTATAGTGCCCGCTTTGCACCACCCATTCCATTTCGGCCGCCGTGATCTCCGGCTGTTTGCCCGGTTGATGGTCAAGCTGCTGCTCGTTCAGGACAATCCCTGCGGCAATCTGGGTAATATTGACCGCTTCCCGCCCGTTGGTGGCGTATTTTTGCAGGACATCCAAGGCTTCTTCCCGGATGGGCAAACCCAGCTTCCGTGCCGCGTTTGCACCGATAATTCTTATTTCTTCCGGGGTCAGGCTGCGAAAATAGATTTCCACGCAGCGGGAACGGATGGCAGCCGGGATTTCCTGGGGCAGGCGGGTGGTGGCGCCGATTAAGCGGAAATCCGCCGGAAGCCCGTTTTGAAAAATATCGTGGATATAGCCGGGAATGTTGGAATCTTCCGGGGAATAATAGACGCTTTCCAGCATCACCTTCCGGTCTTCCAGGATTTTTAACAGCTTGTTGATCTGGATGGGGTGCAGTTCCCCGATTTCATCAATAAAAAGAACCCCGCCGTGGGCTTTCGTCACCGCGCCCGGTTTCGGTTGGGGAATGCCGGCCATGCCCATGGCGCCGGCGCCCTGGTAAATGGGGTCATGGACCGACCCAATCAAAGGATCGGCAATCCCTCTTTCATCAAAACGCGAGGTGGCTCCGTCTACTTCGATAAATCTGGCCTCTTTTTTAAAGGGCGAAAGGGGGTTTTTCTTCGCCTCCTCCAGCACCAGCCGGGCCGCTGCCGTTTTCCCTACGCCCGGGGGGCCGTAAATGATGATATGCTGGGGATTCGGCCCGCATAAGGCCGCTTTCAGCGCCTTGATGCCTTCTTCCTGCCCGATGATATCATGAAAGCTTTGCGGCCGGGTCCGCTCGGAAAGGGGCTCGCTCAGCCTGATTTTCCGCATTTTCTCCAGTTTGTCGATCTCCCTTTTGGATTCCCGCCCCACCACCGCTTTGGTGCCCTGCTGGCCTCTTAACAGGTTTAAAAAGTAAAGCCCGATGACGATAATAAAAAATATTTGAATAATGCTAAAAAGGCTGCCAAAACCTGAGCTTCCCATCTTTATGTCTCACCTTCCCGATTGTCTCATCCTTCGTTTCATAATAATATGATGACCGAATGAACGCCTTTTTATCCTCGTTTTCCTACATTATGCAGCGCTTTAAAGGTAAGAAACCGCTATAAAGAGCGCAAACTAAACATGAGCCCCAAAAAGCAAAAAGGAGGACTGGGCATGGCGAGACGAAACCAGGTAATGTCGGATACCCTGAAGATGGAATGTGCGAAAGAGTTAGGCTTTTTCGACCAGGTTCAGGCCGATGGTGATTTTGGTAATGTCTCTTCCCGCAACTGTGGCTCGATGGTACGCAAGGCTATTGAAATTGCCGAACGGAGCCTGGGGCCACGTTAAGCTCCTCCCTTTTGAAAAGCTCAAGAGCCAGGCAAATTGCCTGGCTCTTAATCATGGGCTGTTAAGCGCTTTCTTCCTTCTTTTTCTTGCGTTCACTGGTGGTAACCAGGAGTAGTTCTTCCTTGTTCTGTACCGCCTCTTTCGTCACGATCACTTTATGGATATCCAGCCGCGACGGGATTTCATACATCACGTTTTTCATCAGGTCTTCCACAATGGTTCTTAAGCCGCGCGCCCCTGTTTTCCGCTTGATGGCCTCCCGGGCAATCGCGCTAAGGGCTTCGGGCTTAAATTCCAGCGTCACATTATCCAGTTCAAAGAGCTTCTGGTATTGTTTCACCAAAGCGTTCTTCGGCTCACTCAGGATTGTCACCAGAGCCTCTTCATCCAGGGCATCCAAAGTTACAATCACCGGCAGGCGCCCCACAAACTCCGGAATGAGCCCAAACTTCAACAAATCGGTGGGCATGATCTGGTGTAAGTATTCGCCGATTTGCTGGTTCTGTCGGGGTACTATTTCCGCGCCAAAACCGATGGTCTTCTTCCCAATCCGGTTCTGAATGATCTGCTCAATACCCTGGAAAGCCCCGCCACAGATAAAGAGAATGTTCGAGGTATCCAGTTGGATAAACTCCTGGTGAGGGTGTTTCCGTCCGCCCTGGGGCGGAACACTGGCCACTGTTCCTTCCAGAATCTTCAGCAGCGCCTGTTGCACCCCTTCCCCAGAAACGTCCCTGGTAATCGAGGGGTTTTCCGATTTCCGGGCGATCTTATCTATTTCATCAATATAGATAATCCCTTTTTCCGCTTTTTCCACGTCATAATCCGCCGCCTGAATCAGCTTCAGGAGAATATTCTCCACGTCTTCGCCTACGTAACCGGCCTCGGTAAGCGAGGTGGCATCAGCAATGGCAAAGGGAACATTGAGGATCCGCGCCAGGGTTTGCGCCAGTAAGGTTTTACCGCTCCCGGTGGGCCCGAGCATGATAATATTGCTTTTTTGCAGTTCCACATCGTCAATCCGCGAACCCAGATTGACCCGCTTGTAGTGATTGTAGACGGCTACGGCTAAAGTCTTTTTCGCACTTTCCTGACCGACCACATACTGATCAAGAAACGCTTTGATTTCTTTCGGCTTGGGCAGTTCCCCCAGTTCGAAATCCGTTTCATCCATTAATTCTTCTTCGATGATTTCGTTGCATAATTCGATACATTCATCACAAATATAGACACCGGGCCCTGCCACTAATTTTTTGACCTGGTCCTGGATCTTACCACAAAAGGAACATTTCAGTTGTCCTTTTTCATCACTGAATTTATACATAACTTCACCTCTTGCTATTCTTTATTGAGAGGTATCCTTACCAAGAGATCGTCAATAATTCCGTATTCTTTCGCTTCCTTACTGTCCATAAAATGGTCGCGCTCGGTATCTTCCCGAATGCGCTCAATAGTTTGCCCGGTATTCTCCGCTAAAATTCGGTTCAACTTTTCTTTGATTTGCAGAATCCTTTTGGCATGAATCTCAATATCGGTAGCTTGCCCCGAAGCTCCGCCCGACGGCTGGTGAATCATGATTTCAGCATTGGGCAGGGCAAAGCGTTTTCCTTTGGTCCCCGCCGCCAGCAGAAAAGCGGCCATCGAAGCGGCCAAACCCACACAAATCGTGGATACATCCGCCCGGATATATTGCATCGTGTCATAAATGGCCATGCCGGCAGTAATGGACCCACCGGGACTATTAATGTATAACATGATGTCCTTATCAGGATCCTCCGCGTATAAAAACAGCATTTGGGCAATGACCAGATTAGCTACATAATCATCAATCGCGGTGCCTAAAAAGATAATGCGGTCTTTTAACAGCCGTGAATAAATATCATAGGCTCTTTCGCCCCGATTGGTCTGCTCAACAACCATCGGAACCAGCGTGCTCATCATTGGATCTTTGTTCATCGCACATTACCTCCATCTAAAGGAACTAAAAGCTTTCATAAATTTTCTTCCCGCTGACCGGCTCATGCTTTCTCTATTTAGCGGTCTTTTCTTTGGTTGCTTTTGTTTCGCCTGCGTTTGATTCCTTTGGGGCGCCCGCCGCTTCCGCGGTTTGGGCCGGAACGATTTCAACTTTGGCGTGTTCAACAACAAAGTCAACCGCTTTATCCAACATAATCCCAAATTCCAGGCCGGAAAGCTGCCCTTGCTTTTCTAAAGCTTCCCGGATTTTTTCCGGTTCCTGTTTATACTGTTCCGCCATTCTTTTGATCTGTTTTTCCACGTCTTCCGCGGTGGCCTTGATGCCTTCGGCTTTGGCAACGGCCTCTAAAACAAGATCCGCTTTGACCGTGGAGCGGGCTTCTCCCTCATAATATGCCTTAATATCTTCAATTTTAGTATTGGTACCCTCCAGATATTTTTCCAGAGTGATGCCTTGAGTGGCTAAATGGTACGCAAAGTCATTAATCATCTGATTAACGCGATTGTCAATCATCGCCTGGGGAATTTCAACCTGAGTATTTTCGGAAACTTTTTTCACCGCGGCAAGCCGGAGCTGGTTCTCCGCCTTCTTTTCCGCCGCCTCTTTAAGTTTATTCGCGATATCATTCCGTAATTCCTGCATACTATCAAATTCGGAAACGTCTTTCGCAAATTCGTCATCTAAGGGCGCCAGTTCTTTTCGCTTGATTTCCTTCACCGTAACGGTGAAAACCGCATCTTTCCCGGCCAGATTTTCCGCAGGATATTCGGTGGGGAAAGTTACGGTAATATCTTTAGTTTCGCCGGTCTTGACCCCGATTAACTGGTCTTCAAAGCCCGGAATAAAGGTATGGGAACCTAATTCCAGGGGATAGTTTTCGCCCTTGCCGCCCTCAAAAGGCACCTCGTCGATTTTTCCTTCAAAATCGATAGTGACGGTGTCCCCTTCCTGGGCTGCTTCATCCTCCACCACGATTAGCTTCGCATAACGCTGCTGCATTTTCCTGATTTCGGTGTCAATCGCCTCTTTTGCTACCTCAACTGCGGTTTTTTCCAGCTTAATCCCTTTATATTCCCCTAGGGCTACTTCCGGTTTGATCTCAAAGGTCGCTTTGAAAACGATCGGCTTTCCGATTTCGGCCGAAACAATGTCATATTCGGGGCTGCTTACCGCCGTATATTCATCCTGGGCCGCTTCTATGGCTTCACTGCACGCTCTGGGGACAGCATCCTGTAAAGCATCCTCCAGCAGGATTTCCTTCCCATACATGCTTTCGAGCACCTTCCGGGGAGCTTTCCCCTTCCGGAAGCCGGGCACGGTTATCTTTTGAACCACAGTTTTATAAGCCCTTTGAAGCGATTCCTCGAATTGTTCCTCCGGTATTTCAATAGTTAACTGCACCTTGCTTTGACCTAGTTTTTCCGTGGTGACTTTCATGGAAAATCTCCTCCTAATACCATATTAAAAATATAAAAAAGGGTGCTATCCCCATTATTGTCAACATTATAACCTAAATTATAACCTAAATATAAACCGATATAAAAAACGACTAGTACAACTAGTTCATACTACTAGTTCAAACTAGCCGGAACAATCAACTGGAGCGGAAGACGGGATTCGAACCCGCGACCCTCGCCTTGGCAAGGCGATGCTCTACCACTGAGCCACTTCCGCATCAAAGCATGCATTACGCGCGCCGATTGGTCATTGGTGCGGGAGAAGGGACTTGAACCCCCACGGTTTCCCACTGGAACCTAAATCCAGCGCGTCTGCCAATTCCGCCACTCCCGCAGCAGGCAAAAACAGGCATTAGATCGTAAATGGTGGGCCATCAGGGGCTCGAACCCTGGACACCCTGATTAAGAGTCAGGTGCTCTGCCAACTGAGCTAATGGCCCATAAGCTTAATACCCATCACATTAAAAAAATACTACTTAATTTAAGAAGGAAAATGGTGAGCCATCCGCGACTCGAACGCGGGACACCCTGATTAAAAGTCAGGTGCTCTGCCGACTGAGCTAATGGCTCGTATTGGCTAGGGCGGCAGGATTCGAACCTGCGCATGACGGAGTCAGAGTCCGTTGCCTTACCGCTTGGCGACGCCCCAATAATCAAGCAATGACGTGACGTGTTATTATGGGGTGGCTGATGGGACTTGAACCCACGAGTGCCGGAGCCACAATCCGGTGCGTTAACCGCTTCGCCACAGCCACCATAGCCACTGTTTGCTTAAAGAGATAAATGGCGTGCCCACAGGGATTCGAACCCCGGACACACGGCTTAGAAGGCCGTTGCTCTATCCAACTGAGCTATGGGCACAGGATTTCTGAACACCGCAGCAAATGTTATCTTAACAAAAAAATCAATCTGTGTCAACATTTTTGAATTGGGAAATAAAGAGATCCTCCCGGTATTCCATCATGATACCGGCGCAACGATAATCCCCCCGGGGCCAAACTATACTGCCCGGATTCAACATGGTTATCTGTTCATACCGGTCGATGACCGGGAAGTGGGTATGGCCAAAAATACAGTAGTTGACGCCTAACTCCTCGGCCCGGTAAGCCAGCCTTTGCAAACCATATTTCACCCCGTATAGATGGCCGTGGGTCAGGAAGAACTTTTTCCCTTTGAGGGTAAAAAGCAGCTCGCTGTCCCGTTCCCCCCGGTCACAGTTGCCTTTCACCGTAAAAACAGGTGTCCCCGTCTGCTGTTCAAGATATACGCCGTCCTGCCAGTGGTCGCCCGTATGGATAAAGAGCTCGACGCCCTCAAACACCTGCATAATCTTCTTTAAAGCTTCCCGTGAACCATGGGTGTCCCCGATAACCCCGATTTTCATTCCTTCGTGTCCCCACCTTACTCGTTACTGTTGCCAATATTCCCGCAAAAATGGCAACATCGCCGCAAAAGCTTTGCTCCGGTGACTGATGCGGTTTTTCTCCTCTTTGCTGAGTTCGGCCATGGTTTTTTCTAAAGCCGGAAGATAAAACAGCGGATCGTAGCCAAAACCGCCTGTCCCCCGTGGTTCTTCCAGAATGAGCCCTTCACAAAGCCCTTCCGTAACCTTCAGGTCGCCTTCCGGCGTAACAAAAGCCATCACGCAAACGAACCTGGCCGTACGCTCAGGAAGGGGCACCCCCTGCAACAGGTCCAATAATTTGGCGTTGTTCCGCTCATCACTGGAGGGTTCGCCTGCAAAACGGGCCGAATAGACACCAGGCTTGCCGCCCAGCGCATCGACCACCAAACCGGAATCATCGGCCAGGGCCGACAGTTTGGTAAAGCCGGCTACGGCATGGGCCTTTAAACAAGCATTTTCCCGGAAGCTAGCGCCGGTTTCAGCAATCTCCGCCAGGCCGCTAAAATGATCCAGCGTCAATATTTCTACCGTCAAATCACCTAAGAGTGCTTTTAATTCCTCTGCTTTGCCCCGATTACGCGTGGCCATTACCAGTTTTGGTGCAGCCATCACCTAAAAATCATCCTCTTTCCCCAGAACTTGCTTTTGGAACGCAATCAATTCCCGGATCCCTTTTTCCGCCAAGCGCAACAAATCAGTGTGCTCCTCCCGGCTAAAGGGAGCGCCTTCGGCAGTTCCCTGAATCTCTACGAATTTCCCCTGTCCGGTCATTACCACATTCATATCGACCTGCGCCTGGGAATCTTCATCATAGGCCAAATCCAGCAAAAGCCCGTCTTCAATCTTCCCCACACTTACCGCCGCCAGCCAGTCCCGTACCGGTAAAGCGGGCAGGACGCCTTGATCCACCAGCTTTTGCAGAGCCAGGACCAGCGCCACAAAAGAACCGGTGATGGAAGCAGTCCTCGTGCCGCCGTCCGCCTGGATCACATCACAATCTAAAAGGACGGTCCGTTCCCCCAAGGCTTCCAGATCCACGACCGCTCTTAAGGAGCGCCCGATGAGCCGTTGGATCTCGTTGGTCCGGCCGCTAATCTTTCCTTTGACCGATTCCCGGGGCATCCGGATCTGGGTAGACCGGGGGAGCATCGCGTATTCAGCCGTGACCCAGCCTTTACCTTCCCCTTTCAGAAAAGGGGGGATCTTATCCTCCACCGTAGCGGTGCATATGACTTTGGTGTCTCCCATCTCCACCAGGACCGACCCTTCGGGGTATTTAATGTAGTGGGGAGTGATCCTGACCTTTCTTAATTCATCTGCTTTTCTTCCATCCGTTCTTTCCAAAATGATCCCGCCTTCCTCTTTCTGCAGTATATTCATTGTCTTTTGTTCTTCTTTAATCCCATCCCTTAATCCAATCGGATCTCTTTTACCTTGCCCAGATCCCTGCTTAAGAATACGCTTCCCGCTTTCCCAAAGCCCGGGGCATCATGGCTGGCAAAGAAGCGATGGACAGGCGCCTCATTCCCCGCTTCCGCCAACAAGGCCAGCTCTTGCAGCATCTTTTTCGCGCGCCGGACCGTTTCCGCCGCAGGATCAATTTGGACTACCCCGCTCCCCGTGATTTGCCGCAAAACCGGTTCCAGAAAAGGATAATGGGTACAGCCCAGAATCAGGGTGTCAATTCTCTTTTCCAAAAGGGGCGTCAGGTACTCCTCCGCCACTTTTTCCAGCTCCGGCCCGTCCACAATCCCTTTTTCAATCAGCGGCACAAAAGCCGGACAAGCCTGCGGGTACACCTCCACCCGGGGCCTTTTGGACCGCAGCATGGTTTGGTACGATTGGCTGTTAATCGTCGCTTCGGTGGCCAGCACCCCGATGCAGTTGTTTTGGGTCATGCTTAATGCTTTATCCACTGCCGGTTCAATCACGCCGATCATGGGGACCGGAAATTTCTCTTTCAGCAACTCATAGGCCAGAGAAGTGCTGGTATTACACGCAATAATGATCATCTTGCAGCCCTGGGCCACCAGATATTCCGTAATCTTAAAGGCAAAGCCTTGCAATTCTTCCGGAGACCGGGAACCATAAGGCACATGGGCCGTATCCCCAAAGTAGAAAACTGATTCGTGGGGCAACTGGCGTAAAATTTCCTTAACAACGGTCAAGCCACCCACCCCGGAATCAAAGACCCCGAGCGGAGCTTCTTTTCGTAATGACATCGCCTTTTCTCCTACCTACCTGTCATGGTCATGCTATTTTAATTATAATCCATACTCTCGTTTTTAGTTTGCTTTTTTTACGGAAATTTCTTGCGGGTTCATCTGTCTTGGCGTTTCATTTATTTTTCCGCTTCATTTTTCTTTACGCTTCATTTATCTTTGCGCGTAAAGATTCCGCCCCGGGTGCAGCGGGCATCAAAAATCGTCCAAAAGACGTCTTTGTCCCAGGCGTCGATTTCGCGACGTAAACACTCAAACTGATTTCTGCGTAAAATGATTTGCAAAATGTAACGGGTTCCTTCTCTTCCCGAGCCCTCAAGCACGGTAACCCCATAGCCCATATTCCGCAGTTTTTCCGCCAGTTCCAGGGGCGTTTTTAAAGTAATGACCTGTACCGTATAAATCCCTACCGCCAGCTTTTCCTCCAGAAAACTTCCTACATAATTCCCCGTGGCAAAACCGGCCGCGTAAAAGATCAGGTTAAGGGGATTGTCTAAATTCCCAAAGATCTCATTCAAAGCAATAATGTAAATTATTACTTCAAAGAAACCAATCAGTGCCGCGTAGATCCGTTGCCCACGCACCACCATCAAGGTGCGCATTGTGGCCAGGGACACGTCACAAATCCTTGCAAAAAAGATAAAAGCGTAACCAAAAACTGCCTCCAACATCATTCTGCCTCCTGCCTAATTAAGCTAATTAAAGTATATCATATTTTAATGAAAAACTCCTGCCCAAGGCAGGAGTCCTCTCAATATTGGCTTGATTTGCTTTATTTAGTTGCTGAAATAACTTTTGATTCCGTTGAAGATTCCTTCCGCTAATTTCTGACGGAACCAATCCTGGCACAACAGTTGCTCCTCATCCGGATTGGATAGGTAGGCTGTTTCCACAAGAATCGATGGCACTTTCGTTTCTCTTAAGACCGCGAAATTATCCTGTAAAATCCCGTTGTCTTTCCGTCCGCAGCTCTTAACCATTTCCCTTTGCACGGCCGAAGCCAGTTTTTCCCGTTGCTGGCGCTGCGCGTACAGCTCCGGTTTGCTCGCCGGGGCGTAATAATAGGTGGTATGCCCCGCAATCGCCGGTTTGTTATTGTAATTCGCATGAATACTGACAAAGATATCCGCGTTAAGGTTATTGGCAATCGCCGCCCGACCGGCTAAGGACAAGGTGGTTTGGCCGCTGTGGGTGAGGATTACTTTGGCTCCGCCTTGTTCCAACATGGTCTTGAGCTTTAAGGTAATCGCCAAATTGACGTCTTTCTCATGAATCTTGGTTTTGGAGCCAAGCGCACCCGGATCGGGCCAGCCTCCCGGCTGCACACTGGCATGCCCCGGGTCAAGCACAATCGTTTTCCCGACCAGGCTCCTGGACTGGGTTCCGGCCATCCCCACCGGGATCACGGTAACTTTGTTGCTGTCGGTCTTCCCTATGCCCGGCGCCGGAACAAAGTTGAAGTCCATTTCCACAATCGCTTTGCTTCTTTCAGGATAAACCTTGAGTTGGATAATGCCTACCCGTTCCACTTTCCCCTCGTATTTTCTGGTGCTGTAACCGTCCAGCTCCAAAATCATCTTGACTTCTTCTTTAGTCTTGCGGAAACGATACTGCTTGTCAGTCCATCCTTCCAGCTTCAGTTCCGGCCGGCCGCCGTTATCGATAATCTTAAAGGTCTTCCCGTCGGCGATGGGAACAATCAAAACCTCCTTCTTCTGCACGCTACGCGAAGGAAGGGTTCCGCTGTAAGGTTGGGCGTACTCACTGGAAACCCAGCCGATCTTATCGTTGGTCAAACGAACCTGATACCAACCGTTTTTGCTGTCCAAGACCACGAAAGCGTCTCCCGAATTGGCCTGCTCCACCACCGGTGCATTGAGATCCGCCCGTTCCTGGATATTCACGTAGTTGCCGGTGATCTGTACGGCGGTGGGAGTTTGTCCACTGCCGGAAGCAGCATCAGCGGGGGCGGAACCGTCCGGCGCAGAAGTGCCGGAAGTGCCGGAATTGTCAGGAGTGCCGGGGCTTGTCGCAGCCGGCGGATTGGCCGGCGGGGTGTACTGGACATAATCCCCGGAAACCCAGCCTTCCTGGTTGTTGACCTTGATTTTGTACCAGCCGTTTTGTTGCGCTAGCACGTTGTGCTGCTCATTCAGGCCGATTTTGGTTACGAGGGGATAATTGGTCCCCGGCCCCTGTCTTACTTTAAGCACATTGGCCGTAATTTTGACCGTGCCCCCGGTCACCGAGCCGGAACCGGCGTTTCCGACGTTGCCGTTACTGCCGGTGTTCCCGGCGTTTCCGGCATTGCTGCTCCCGCCGGAGGGGTCATCTACCGTATACCTGCCGGCAATCCAGGCTTCGGCAATCCCACCAATATGCACCTTGTACCAACCGTTTTTTTCGGCCAGAACCGACAATACTTGTCCCGTATAAACCTTTCCGGCCACTTTATGATTAGTACCAGGCCCGGTACGAATATTGACTGTTGAACCTTTGACCCGCACTTTTTTAAGCACGCGATTTACCAAGTCGTTGCGGATCCAACCTTCGGTACCCGATGATAAGCGAACCTGAAACCAATTGTTTTGGGTGCTGAGTATGTATAGTGCCTGTCCAGCTTTAACCTGAGTGATTGCGGCATAATTTGTTCCGGGACCCTTCCTTACATTGACGTTGTTGCCCTTTACCACACCCTCATCTAAGGCCAAAACCGGGAGAGCAAGAAGCATGAAGCCCAGAACAAAAACCAGCAGCCGCAACCTAAGCATGCGCCCAGGTCGAACCCTTTTCACCACATCACCTCCTTCTGCTGCTTTTTTACTGTTAAAAGACGTACCTTATATCTTATTCGACTTTACATCCCTTTTTTCCTCTTAGATGGGGCTGGTAATCAATGGGGTTTTTTCAACATCTATTTATACGGACGTTATTTTTTCAATTTTGTTCCCAAAACAAAACGCCCAGAAGGGCGTTTATTCAACCAGGCTGGTGTTTTTTACTAATCCTTGCTGGAAATCAACATGGCCAAGCAAGGTGTCTACCGTCTGCCCTTCTACCCTCATCTCCACTTCCTGAACGGTGGGGAATTGGGAAAGGGTGTTTACAATCGAGTAAACGGCCAACTCTTCGGCCTGGGCCGAAACCGGCAAATCCCTGATTAGTTCCCCGCTGAAGTCGACAATGGCCAAACCATCTTCCCGGATATTAATATCCAAAAGTTTGGTCCCGGCAGGAAGGGTGCCTTTTAAGCCCGAACCGGCCGGTCCTTTGATCAGTTCCTCCATTGTGGCCCGGGCGATGCCTACTACTTTGGGAATTTCCCTTTCCTCCGCCACTAATTTATGCTCAACGGGATCGGCAAAGTATAGGGTTACCACTGTTTTTTCTTCGGGTTCGACAGTCGTAGACAACTCCGGAGTTTCCACTAAAACGGTCGGGCTGTTTAAATCAAGCGGTTCCGTCAGGTTTTCCCCCTTCTTAAAATCTTCCCGCACTTTATTCAGCAAACCGCACCCCACCAGTACCGTGGCAAAGACCAGCACCCAGATTATGACCAGGATTTTTTTTCTCATTTTTATCTTTTTCCTCCTCCCTCTCACTTTTCTCTTTACATCATATTTGTCTCAGCGGATTTTATGCCTACTAAATCTGCTCAGGAAGGAGAAAAAAGAAAAAGCCGGGGAATCGTCCCCAGCCTGACCAGGCCAAAAGTAACAAAGCTCAAGATAGCAAAGTTTAAGATAGCAAGGATCAAAATAACAAAGCTCAAGATAGCAAGGCTCGCCGCTTTTTACGCTTAGGTCCTGATGTCCTTTTTCCGGCGATGCCGGTAAAAAAGCAGGCCAAAGCCAAGCAGGATCCCTATTACACTTACCAACTGGGCAACCCGCAGCGAGGGCGTAAGCATCAGGCTGTCCGTGCGAAAGCCCTCAATGAAGAAACGTCCCAGCGAATACAAAGCAAGATAAGAAAGGGCCACATCGCCCCACCGAATCCCCCGGCGACGGCGCAGCCAGAGGAGAAAACCGAAAACAAGAAGGTTCCACAAGGACTCGTATAAAAAAGTAGGATGACGATAAGCTCCATCGATATACATCGCCCAGGGAACCACCGCCGGATCTACTTCGTAACCATAAGCTTCCTGATTAATCCAATTGCCCCAGCGGCCAATCGCCTGCCCTAAAATCAAACTGGGGGCAATAATATCTGCACTCTGCCAAAAATGCAACCGGTATCGTTTCAGAAACAAAAGCCCACCCAGCAAACCACCGAGAATCCCTCCGTGAATCGCCAATCCCCCATGCCAAAAGGCGGGAATTTCCAGCAGGTACTGGCTATAGTAATCCCACCTAAAGATGACATAATATAATCTGGCCCCGATAAAGGCGGAAGGAAGAATAATGAGCACCAGGTTGAAGAAATGGTCCGGGTTGATGCCTTGCTTTTCCGCTTCTTTTATGGCCAGGTAAGTTCCGATCAAAATAGCCGTAGCAATTAAAACTCCATACCAATGAACATCAAACGGACCAATGCTAAAGGCAATGGGATCAGGCGGAGTAATTTTCACGGCGCGATTCCTCCCATCGGACAAACTGTTTCGGTTCTTTTGCTATAGCGAATAGACCTCGTCTCCATCGAGAAGCTTAATGCCCGCCTCCCGAATGACCGGGATGGCTTCTTCCGGATTTTCCACCCGGATAATTACAAGAGCCCCATGTGATGTTTTGCCCAAAAAAGCATACATGTATTCCACGTTGATCGCGGCCTGATCAAGCCTTTCCAGCGCCCCGGCCAGGCCGCCCGGCACATCAGGCACCTCCATCGCCAAAACGTCCGTCATGCTTACCGCAAAATTATTTTTTTGCAATACTTCGTAGGCCTTTTCCGGATTATTGACAATCAGCCTTAATACGCCAAAATTAGTGGTATCAGCGATAGACAAAGCCCTGATGTTAATCTGCTCATTGGCCAGAACACGACACACGTAAGCCAGCCGACCCTTTTTGTTTTCCAGGAATAATGAGATTTGCTTAATCATTTTCCATCCCTCCTCCTTTACAATCACTGATCACTCCGCTTCAGGTCCAGTGTTCCGTCCTAGATGTTGCGGCGGTCAAAGATCCGGCAGGCTTTGCCTTCGCTCCGCGGTAATGTGTTGGGTTCCACCAGACGGATCCTGACCGAAATGCCGAGAATGCTTTCCACCCGGTGTTTGATTTTCCTTTCCAGATCCTCCAACCCTTTAACCTGATCGGAGAACATCCTGGGGGAAACCTCCACCTGGATCTCCAATTCATCCAAACTGCCAACGCGGTCCACCACCAGCAAATAGTGCGGTTCTACCCCGGCCACCTCCAGAATGGCGGTCTCCACCTGGGACGGGAAGACATTGACTCCTCTGATGATCAACATATCATCGGTCCGGCCGAAGACCTTTGCCATCTTAATATGGGTCCGGCCGCAGGGACAAGGCTTTCTGGTCAGGACCGAAAGATCCCTGGTGCGATAGCGTATCACCGGAAAGGCTTCCTTCGTCAGGGTGGTAAAGACCAGTTCCCCTTTTTCTCCTTCCGGGAGCACTTCCCCCGTTACCGGATCGATGATTTCCGGAATAAAATGATCTTCAAAAATGTGCAGGCCCTTTTTCTCCTGACATTCAATGGCCACCCCCGGGCCAATCACTTCCGAAAGCCCGTAAATATCAATGGCCGTGATATTCAACCGCTTTTCGATTTCCTCCCGCATTTTTTCCGACCAGGGCTCAGCCCCAAAAATACCGTATTTCAATTTGAGTTCCGACCTGTCGATCCCCATTTTTTCCAGGGTTTCCGCCAGATAAATAGCGTAGGAAGGGGTACAGGCCAACACCGTTGTGCCGAAATCTTTCATAATCATGATCTGCCGCTCGGTATTGCCGCCGGAAATGGGAATCACCAATGCGCCAATGCGCTCGGCGCCGTAATGAACCCCGAATCCCCCGGTAAACAACCCATAGCCAAAGGCGATTTGAATTACCGAATCTTTCGTTGTTCCGCCGGAAGTCAGGGAGCGGGCCATGATTTCCGCCCAATTATTCAGGTCCGTCCGGGTATAGCCAACAACCGTAGGCTTGCCGGTGGTTCCGGAAGAAGCGTGGACCCGCACAATTTCCGACATGGGCGCGGCAAACATGCCGAAAGGATAGTTATCCCGTAAATCCTGTTTCGTGGTAAAAGGCAAATTCTTTAAATCAGCCAGGCTTTTTATATCGGAAGGTTCGAGCCCTCTTTCCTGAAACTTTTGCCGGTAAAAGGGAACGTTATAATATACTCTTTCCACGACTTTTTTCAGTCGCGCTAACTGCATTTCCTCCAGTTGTTCGCGGGGCAAGCATTCCCGATGTTGATTCCAGTACATGTTGTTCACCTCTTTTGAATATTACAATTAAGTATATTTCATTTCATCCACCGGAGCAACACTTCATCCGATGAAGACGGTGTCAACTTTTTGTAGGTTTTTTGAAACATCCTTCTTTGGCAATTGCTAAATTATGCTCGTACCATCCACGATTACCTTCAATGGCTTGAAGTACGGCACATTTTTTCCACGATGA
>Ga0116180_1001089_pt1 | contig 23552 bp, 14 predicted proteins | sample AD_UKC073_MetaG_FD_89804 | JGI IMG/M metagenome (GOLD analysis project Ga0116180, IMG submission 89804) | Active sludge microbial communities of municipal wastewater-treating anaerobic digesters from USA - AD_UKC073_MetaG | ecosystem: Engineered > Bioreactor > Anaerobic > Digestate | place: USA...
AGCTCTTGACCGGACTATCCCTTATTATGAAGGTATAATTATTCTGGCCACTTTGGCTGGATTAGAATACTTGATGGGTATTATGGCATTGAAAAACCAGACCCTGTCCAACCTGATAGTGGGTAAACCAGTTGTTCTAATTGACAATGGCCGCATCCTCAGAGAAAACCTAGCCCGGGAGAAATGTAATGTTGATGATCTTATGCAGGAACTGCGCAAACAAGGGATCAGGGACATTGATGAGGTAGAAAAGGGTATACTGGAGTCTTGCGGGGGGTTCAGTGTAGTTTTGAAAGAAGGCGATGAGCCAGTTACCCGCCGTGATCTGGGCCTGCAAGAGCTAGGGAGAACCCGTATTCGAACCTTTGATATGGTGGGAAGGGGAGAGATCTTGGCCCAACAGCAAGAATCTTGTCAGGAAGAAACAGGCTTTAATTTGCCGGAGGTTTTAAGGGAAATAAGTGATAAGCTGCAGGCTATTGATAACCGGCTAAAGTGTCTAGAAAACTTGCCAGTGATTAAAGGGGGAAACGAAGATGAAATTAGGTGATATCTATCAACTTGCGGTGGATTTGGGTAAAAGCTATGATATCAGAGGAGATGAACTGGAGCGACTGCTCCAGGAAGAAGCTAAACAGTTTGATAAGCTGTCCGAGGCCGATAAGGAATACTACGATCTGCAGAAACTGGAGCATCCTTTTAGTGATACCCGTATTTTAACAGGAGATCCTTCCCTAGAGGTCGAGACAGTATTATGCGGTATTGATATAGAGACCCCAGAAATCCTGCTGGCGGACCGGCTTAGGCAAAAAGGCCATAAGATTGATTTGGTTATAGCTCATCACCCGGAGGGCATTGCTGCAGCAGGTTTGTATGAGGTAATGGGGGTACAGGCGGACATGCTGGGAAAAGCAGGAGTACCAATAAATGTGGGTGAAGGAATAATGGCCTCACGCATCAGCGAGGTCAGGCGCCGCTATATGCCTATGAATCACCAAAGAGCGGTAGATGCTGCTCGTTTATTGGATATACCTTTTATGTGTGTACATTCTCCCGCTGATAATTTAGTTCAGAACTTCCTGGAGAACACCTTGAATAACACTGATTATTCAACTCTAGAGGATATACTCCAAGTTCTACGGTCAATTCCTGAGTATCACCAAGCCCAACTGTTGAAAGCAGGACCTAAAATTATAGTGGGGAATCGGCAGCGTCGAGCGGGTAAAGTCTTTATCAAAATGACTGGGGGAACAGCAGGAGCGGAAAAAGCCTATGAGAAACTAGTTCAGGCAGGAGTGGGGACTATTGTCTGTATGCATATGTCAGATAATCATCGTAATTTGGCCAAAGAACACAACTTAAATGTTATAATATCTGGGCATATGGCCAGTGATTCCTTGGGTATGAATCTGTTTTTAGATGAGTTGGAAAAATGTGGGCTAAAGATCATACCTTGTTCAGGATTAATACGTGTTTCACGGGTTGATGGATACGAACCGCACTAGGTTTTTTGAGATTAATACTTATGAAAGGACGGAACTAAGAACTCCGTCCTTATCACTGTAGAAGCGCTTTACTGAATAGGTTATGGCTAATTTAGGAGGTTGGGTCTAGTTGGAATTATTGGCCCCAGCTGGGAACTGGTCTGCATTGGTTGCTGCTATTGAAAATGGCGCTGACGCTGTTTATCTGGGAGGACCAACTTTCAATGCGCGTCAGTCAGCCGATAACTTCACGATGGATATGATAAGGAAGGCTGTTGAATACGCACACCTGCGCGATGCAAAAGTGTATGTAACCGTCAACACTTTAGTGCACAACCAGGAAATCAATCCCGTATTAGACTATGTGTTCGAACTCTATAACTTAGATATTGACGCCGTTATTCTGCAGGATATTGGGTTATTAAATTCACTTAGAGCTCTGCTGCCTGATCTGAGCATCCATGCCAGCACCCAGATGACAGTCCATAATGCGGACGGGGTTAAACTCCTGGAAGAGCAGGGCGTAGGAAGGGTAGTTCTTGCCCGGGAATTATCTCTTAAAGAGATTAAAATCATCGCCGATAGTGTTTCAGCGGAATTAGAAGTGTTTGTACACGGAGCGCTGTGTTATTCTTATTCAGGCCAGTGCCTTTTTAGCAGTTTGGTGGGAGGAAGGAGCGGCAACCGGGGAAGATGTGCCCAGCCCTGCCGTCTGCCTTATGCTCTTTATTCAGACCGCCAAGGCAAGCATGCTCTAGAGGGTAGATACCTGCTGAGTCCTTCTGACCTAGCTTTGATTGACTATTTACCGGCTTTAAACGATATAGGTGTTCACTCACTAAAAATTGAAGGACGCATGAAAAGGCCGGAATATGTAGCTATTGTTACTCGAGCTTACCGGCAAATTATGGATTCCATCAGTGAACTGGAAAGAAAAAGTGATCCAGAAGTCTTAAAACAAGAAATGGCTAAGATTTTTAACCGGAACTTTACTCCCGGTTATCTGGATGCCGGGGTTTTAAGAAGGTTGAGTACCCAGCGCCCCAACAATCGGGGAGTTTACATCGGTAGAGTTGTATCTCAATATCCTGATGGGCGTACCGCGGTTCGTTTAAACCAACCCGTGTCTTTGGGGGATGGTGTGGAGATTTGGGTATCCCATGGGAAAAATCCAGCTTTCACGGTGGAACAGATGGAGGTAAACGGACGTCCGGTAACTAATGCTAATGCGGGTGAAACGGTTATTTGGCAGGTGGAACAAAAAGTATCTGCACATGACCGGGTGTTTAAAATTCATGATGAGATGCTTATGAGGTCGGCGCGGGCTAGTTTCGAAAACATTTATTTCCCGCAGATTCCGGTTGATGTTTATGTGTATTTAACCAAAGGAAAACCGCTGCGGGTGGTATTCCGAACTGACGAAGGCCATGAAGCCATTGCCGAAACTGCTAGTTTGGCGGAAGCCGCCCGGCAAAAGCCCCTGGACGAAACCACCTTGACTGAAAAATTAGGCCGGCTGGGAAACACTCCTTACCAACTGCGTCACCTAACTATGCAGACCGAAGACAGTTTAATAGTGCCATTTAGTGAACTGAATCAGGTACGTCGTGAGGCAGTGCGACAGCTTAATGAATTAATCATCATCAAAAACCCACGCCAGGTAGGGGAGTCAGAGTTTAACCACCATAAGAAGAGTTATTTAGCAGCAGCATTAAACAACAAAACGCGTAAACGAAAAAAGGAGATGCCCCAGCTAAGGGTGATGGTCAGCAATACCGAAGCTGCTGAGCATGCGGTGGCGGCAGGTGCTGACCGGGTATACCTGGCTTTAGAAGGTCTGGGGACGCAAAAACGACCTGATCCTGATAAAATTAAGGAATTAGAAAAACAAGCCCGTCTTAGAGGCTGCGAGATCGTGCCCGCTTTCCCCCGGATTCACAAACCTGGCGACAGTTTTGACTATACCAGATTGGTAGAAAAGGCCGGTTGTTCACAGGTAATGATTGGTGATTCGGGAGGTATAAACTGGTGTCGTAACCACGGACTCCCCTTTTGGGCTGATTACAGTCTCAATGCGGTAAACCCCTTAAGTCTAAAACAGTTAAAGGCTTGGGGGGCCAAAGGGGTATGTGCTTCTCCCGAGTTAAACTTAAACCAGCTTCGAGAATTTCCCGACCTATCTGCTGTGGAACTGCTTGTTTATGGAGAAATAGTATTGATGGTTTCTCAAACCTGTGTATTATATGAAGTGGTGGAAAACCAGGATAAGTGCTCTCATTGGTGTCTACGTGATAAGTACTATCTAAAGGATGAGAAAGGGTATACTTTTCCGGTCCTGACAGACGCCGACTGCCGTTTTTATGTTTTTAATTCCCGTACTTTATCGATGCTCGATGATTTGCCCAAACTTACGGCTTTGGCTCCCGGGGCTATTCGCCTGGAAATGAGAAGGGCTTCTGCCAAACAGGTTAGCCAAGTAGTAAGTATTTTTAGGGAAGCCTTGAAAAACATTGCTGCTAACCGCAAAGAGAATAACGAGAGATTAAAGCTCCAACTCGAACAATGTAGTCCCTCGCCTTTTACTAAATGTCATTATTACCGTGGGGTTGAATAAGTGAATCATAAAACATTAGACAAGCTCGAATTTAATAAAATTACCAAAGAATTGGCTCGTTATGCTTATTTTGAAGGAGGTCAGAACCTCTGCCTGAACTTAAAACCCAACCCCGATTTGCAATTGGTACAACAGCGGTTGGATGAAACCAGCGAAGCTATGGAAATGTTACGCTTTGCTGATCCAGCTTATCTGTCGGGGTTGGCTGTTATAACTCCTTATTTGCATAAGGTTAAAGCTGGTGGCATATTAACACCGCCTGAACTGAGGGATATTTACCGGGTTTTATCAGCCTCGCGACTAGCTAAACAAGATATTGATACAGATAAATACCCCCGCATGCAGGTTATGGTGACAGAATTATTTACTGATATAGAGCTGGAAAAACATATTGATCGCATCATCGATGAAGAGGGCGAAATAAGGGATGATGCTACTGCTGAGCTAAAAAAAATCCGCGGTCAGATTCAGACTCTCCGGTTCAGAATTAGGGATTATCTTCAGGACTTTATCCGTTCCGGCCATAATCAACGGGTTTTACAGGATGCCATAGTAACGGAGAGGGATGGACGCTATGTAGTACCAGTAAAACAAGAGTACCGTCAAGAAGTCAGGGGTATTGTTCATGATGAATCAGCCAGTGGTGCTACTGTTTTTATTGAGCCCATGGCAGTGGTAGAGCAGAACAATCGCATTCGTTCCCTGCAGGCTGAAGAAAAAAGAGAGATGGAAAAAATACTTCGGGAAGCCAGCCTGCAGGTAGCAGCTTACCAGGAGGAACTGAGGCATAATGAAAGAATTCTCAGCGAAATCGATTTTGTTTTTGCTCGTGCGCGCCTGGCCTATCAGATGAATGCTTTTCGGCCTGTACTGGATGAATCGGGGATTATTGAATTAAACCGGGCCCGTCACCCCTTATTGGGCGAGCAGGCTGTTCCAATTGATGTGCATCTGGGAAAAGATTTTGACATTCTGGTTATAACTGGCCCTAATACGGGTGGTAAAACAGTAGCGCTTAAAACAGTGGGTTTGCTTGTTTTGATGACCATGGCCGGACTGTTTATACCCGCCCAGGAAAGCAGTCGGGTTTCCATATTTAACAGTGTGTTTGTAGATATAGGTGATGAGCAAAGCATTGAACAGTCATTAAGTACCTTTTCATCTCATATGAGCAATATAATACAGATACTGAACCAGTGTACTTCCACTTCATTAGTCTTAATTGACGAACTAGGTGCTGGCACTGATCCTGCTGAGGGAGCTTCTCTGGCACGGGTGATTCTGGAGGAGTTTAAGGACAAAAAATGCCGGGTTATGGTTACCACCCATCAAAGTGAATTGAAGTACTTTGCCTATCAAACGGAGCGGGTGGAAAATGCCTCTGTGGAGTTCGATCCGGTTAGCTTGAAACCTACCTATAGGTTAACCATTGGCACCCCCGGGCAGAGCAACGCTTTTGAAATTGCGGCTCGGCTAGGATTAGATAAGCAGCTAGTGGAGAAAGCTCGCAGTCTGATGCCTGTTCAGGAAAGAGAACTGAGCAACATGATCCGTGATTTGAAAGAAAAGACCTATTTTCTTGAACAGAGCTACCGGGAGGCGGAACGCTTGCGGGCGGAACTGACCAAACAACAAGAGGCGTTTAGAGAGGAAAAGGAGCATTTTGAGCAGCAAAGGGAAGACATTCTAGCTCGGGCTCGCCGTGAAGCTGACAGTTATGTGCGAAGTGTAAAAAGAGAAGCTGATGAGGCGGTTCAAGAGTTGAAAAGCCTTCTTAAGGAAAAGGGAAAACCTCCCAAGTGGCACGAAGTAGAACATAAGCGTCAACGGATAAGAAAACTGCATGTGGAACAGCCCTGGGATGATAACTCAACCGGAGAGGCACCGGCCAATATTAAACCCGGTGACTATGTGTTAATTAGGAATATCAATCAACGGGGCTATGTTATAGAAGGTCCCAATGCCCAGGGCGAGGTCACCGTACAGGTGGGTATTCTTAAGCTCAATGTTAAAGGGGACCAGCTACTGCCCTGTCAATCACCCGAGGAAAAGGCCTATTATCGAATGAATCAGGGTTTTTTGGAAAAGGCGAAGAGTATTTCCAAAGAAATTGATGTGCGGGGCCGGTTAGCTGACGAAGCTATTCATGAAATTGATAAATACTTGGAAGATGCCAATCTGATCGGGGTTGACTCTGTTCGAATAATTCATGGAAAAGGAACCGGTGCACTGCGCAAGGCTATTCGCAGCTACCTGCAAAATCACCGTTACGTAGATTCATTTCAGGATGGGGCCAGAGAAGAAGGTGGCTATGGAGTAACGGTAGTGAAATTAAAATAAAGCCCAAGAAAGATAGAGCGGCTGTCTTAGATAAAACAGCCGCTTTCCTAATTAATCATCAAGTAAGTCATCAATCACATCGCGGGCTTTCTTGCGCTTAGTCTGGTGGTCGTCCAAATCGCATTTTGGTAAAGGCTGATCTTTTTCCACAGTAATCCTTTGCATATACTCAGGTGGGCAGCCTCCGGTCTCTAAAGGCCCGGGAGTCTGGGCGCGCTTTAATTCCCCTTTATGACGCGGATCCATGCATATCCATACTTCATTGTCTAAAAGACCCTGCAGGGGGCCGCCAGTATGAATATCACATTGCTCGGTAGGTATCCTGTCCGGAGTGGCACTGCCATCAGTGGTAATAACCACGGGACGCATTTCCGGACTGGGACAGTACCTGCCTGCTAATTTTCCTGATTCAGGACAAATTAACAAGTACTCATGGATTTCGCAAGTATCTGTTGGTACAGCATCAGCTCTGGCATATTCAGTAATGATTTGGTCTGGAGGACAATTATCACCTGGCAATAGGCCAGAACGCGAGCAGACTGAGACCTGTACAATGTCACTTGGCATACCCTTAAGGGCAGGATTGTTTTTACTGTGAGCCTTCTGCAGCATATTCTTAAAAATCTTAGCCGGAAAACCTCCACCGTAGACATAGTTCATAGTGTGTTCCTGATCATAACCCATCCAAACAGCCACTGAATAACCAGGCGTAAAACCGCAAAACCAGGAGTCTTTATACTCTTCTGAAGTTCCGGTTTTGCCCGCGGTAAAAACATTGGGTACCTGGGCATTGGTGCCAGTTCCAGATGTTACCACTGTTCGCATCATATTGCCCATCAGCCAGGCTGTTTGGGCAGACATTACTCGCTGATCTTCTTTGGCGAATTCATATATTACCGTTCCATTATCATCCTCAATTCGCTTAATAAAATGGGGCTTCATATAAATACCACCGTTACCAATAGCGCCATAGGCACCTGCCATTTGTACCGGAGTAGCTCCGTGGGTTAGGCCACCTAAAGATAAGGGAGCTAAACCCAGATCATTTGTGCCAGGAGTATCCAACAGTTCAAGACCAAGAGAACGTCCAAAGTCAAAAGAAGTACGTATGCCTACCTGGTCCAGCATTTGAACCGCATAGGTATTGATGGAATACTGTACAGCTGTGCGCATAGTTATGAGTCCCCGGTATTGCCCATCATAGTTTTGAGGATTCCATACCGAACCGTCCCCTGATTTATAAGAAATCGGTGAATCGTCCAGGACATAGTAAGGCATAAAACCATTTTCCAGTGCTGGACAGTAAACGGTAATAGGCTTAATTGCTGATCCTGGCTGGCGGTAAGCACTGGTTGCCCGGTTAAAACCCCGTCTGGCTTCGTAGTTTCTGCCTCCCATAATGGCTTTTATTTGACCGTTGGAGTGATCCATTAGAACCATGGCCGATTGAAGCAGCTGTCCGCCTTTACTTTCCGATGGGAAGTTCGCGTCATTGGCGTATAGCTCTTCGGCATAAGCCTGTAGCTCAGAGTCCATATTAGTATAGATTTTGAATCCGGAGCGATAAATAAGATCATCCGGGTCTCCTTCAATATTGTGTTCTTTGAAAATAGCCCGAGCTTCTTCAATTACCGCGTCAATATAGTATCCATAACGTTTATCGGTAGCCTGTAGCTTATTGAATTCAAGAGGAGTTTCATAGGCTTGATCGGCAGTTGCCTTATCAATGTACCCGCAGGTTACCATACGGTCTAAAACCAGGCGCTGTCGGGATTTAGCCCGCTCTAGATACTGAAAGGGATTGTAGGCATTGGGACTTTGGGGAAGACCCGCTATAAGGCTGGCTTCGGGGAGCGTTAATTCACTAACGTCTTTACCAAAATAGGTGCGTGCAGCGGCTTGCACTCCGTAAGCACCTGCTCCAAAATTAATCTTATTCAGGTACATGGTTAAGATTTCATCTTTAGAGTAGTTAGATTCCAGCTTAAAGGCTAGAATTATCTCCTTAACCTTTCTTTCCCACTGTTTATCAAAACTGAGAAAGGCGTTTCGTGCTAACTGTTGGGTAATAGTACTAGCTCCCTGGCCGGTAAGATCACCGGAAGTTAAGTTAGTGTATACAGCTCGGGCAATGCCCTTAAAGTTTACTCCATGATGCTCATAAAAGTCTTCATCTTCGGTAGCTATGAAAGCATTAATTAAATCCTGGGGGATTTTGTCTAAGGTGATTTCTGTTCGGTTTTCTCCTGCATGCAAGCCGGTAATCATATTGCCTGCATCATCATATATTAAGGTTGTTTTATCTCCAGTTAGTTGCTGAGGATCCCAGACCGGCAAACTAGTAGCAGCATATACTAAAACACCTACCATACACCCGGCACCTATCAGGGCTAAAAGCACAGCTACCTTAACCAAACGCTTCCAGAAGGAGGATTGGCTTTGCCTGGAGTACGTAGTATTATTCTTGGCCATACTTCAATGATGCCTCCCTAAAACATTGTTACTAAGTTATACTGTTTAGTTAACATTACACAGAAGGGAACTCTTTTCCTTCCCCAAGCTCTATTAACGTTTACGCCTCTATAGGTCACATTATTGCACATATCACATTATTGCACATACTAGAACAGATGTGCTAAAATTTTTTTGGTAGGGAGGTTATTATATGGTAGATTCTATAAAAGCAATAGTCGAGCAACAGATGCAAATAATCCGCAGGGGAGCAGCGGAAATAATCCCTGAGGATGAATTGAAGCAAAAACTATATGATTCTATTGAAAACAACCAACCATTGCGTATTAAGCTGGGCTTAGACCCAACCGCTCCAGATATACACCTGGGACATACGGTGGTATTAAATAAATTAAGGCAATTTCAAGACCTCGGACATGAGGTTCATTTAATTATTGGGGATTTTACCGGAAGGATAGGTGACCCCAGTGGCAAGTCGGAAACCCGCAAGCAATTAACTGAGGAAGAGGTTATGGCTAACGCTGCCACTTACCAGGAACAAATTTTCAAGGTCTTGGACCCCCAAAAAACGGTTATACATTTTAACAGTGAATGGTTAATGAAGATGAACCTGGTTGACGTCTTGAACCTAGCTGGTAAATATACAGTAGCTAGAATGTTGGAAAGAGATGATTTTGCCAAACGCTACCGGGAAAACCTTCCTATTGGCATTCACGAATTCATGTATCCACTAATGCAAGGATATGATTCAGTGGTGTTAGAGGCTGATGTGGAACTGGGAGGAACTGATCAGAAATTTAATCTGCTGGTAGGCCGGAATCTACAAAAAGAATATGGAGGTCAGCCTCAGGTAGCTTTAATGATGCCTATTTTAGAAGGAACTGACGGAGTCCAAAAAATGAGCAAGAGTTTGGGCAATTACATCGGTGTTCATGAAGATGCCCATGAAATGTTCGGTAAAACTATGTCTATTCCTGATGAGTTAATTGTACGCTATTTTGAACTGGTTACCCAGGTGCCCTTGGACGAAATCAGAGACATGCAAAAGGGCATGGACGACGGCAGCCTGAACCCTCGAGACGCTAAAATTAGGCTAGCCCGGGAAATAATAACTATGTACCACGACTCTGCAGCAGCTGACCAAGCGGAAGAAAGATTTAAACTAGTATTTTCTCAGGGCAGTATTCCCCAGGATATTCCCGAAGTTCAGGTGGATGAAGCCCAGGTGTGGCTACCCAAATTTTTACATAAAAACAAACTGGTGTCATCTACTAGCGATGGCAGGCGTATGTTGCATCAAGCAGCGGTACGGGTAAATGGTGAAAAATATAGTGAGGAAAATCTGAGTATCCAGGATGGCATGGTCATTCAAGTAGGCAAACGGAAATTTGTACGTATAAAAAGATCCTAATTCAAATGTGAATTAAAAAAACAATATCGCTGCGAATCACCACTGCAGGTACTCGTAGTCAATAAATTGACTGGCAATTCAGAAATGCATTAAAATTAATACACTTATGAATTATTTATATGGACCATCTCAGGATCCAAATGTCCCGAGAAGGTCCATTTTTCAATATATCCAGCGCTTTCTGACCATTAATAAAAAACTTGGTACAGTTTTTGCTTAATATAATAGGCGAAGCGGTCTTAATTTTTTACATCCCCCTTACATGATTCTGCTGATATATAGAAATCTGCTCGTATGCTTTGCCTGGGGTTTTCCATATATCAGCAGAGCATCTTTTCAGTCTGCCAGGGGGGAAACCTAGCAGAGATATATAATATTATTCAGATAATTAAGTAAAGGAGGAATGGCTAGTAATATCGGATTATTGCTGAAAGGAGTGGGAGAATGGGTTATGAGAATCTAATAGTGGATAAGTCGGAAAGAACCGCTATTGTGACGATCAACAGACCCAAAGTATTGAATGCCCTGAATAAAGATACCCTTGTAGAGATGCTGGAAGTTGTACAGGTATTGGAACAGGATAACGAGGTGGATGTAGTCGTTATTACCGGTGCAGGCGATAGGGCTTTTGTGGCCGGTGCGGACATTGCCTATATGCAAAACCTTTCTGCTATGGAAGGGCGTGCTTTTGGAATACTTGGTAACAGAGTATTCCGCAGTATTGAACAAATGTCTAAACCGGTTATTGCAGCTGTCAATGGATTTGCTTTGGGAGGCGGTTGCGAACTAGCTATGTGCTGTGATTTCCGCTTAGCCTCCAATAATGCTCGCTTTGGGCAGCCTGAGGTCGGGTTGGGTATCACTCCTGGATTTGGAGGAACTCAGCGTTTACCGAGATTAGTAGGCCCAGGTATGGCCAAGCAACTTCTATTTACCGGACAGACTATCGATGCAGAGGAAGCATTGCGTATTGGCTTGGTTAACATGGTTACCGAACCGGAGGCATTGATGGACCAAGTTATGTCTATTGCCAAAAAAATATGCCAACAAGCGCAACTAGCAGTGAGGTTATGCAAGTCTGCTGTGAACGAGGGAATGCAATCTGATATCGACCGGGGCATTACCATTGAAGCTGATGCTTTTGGGTTATGCTTCTCTACACAGGATCAAAAAGAAGGCATGCAAGCTTTTATTGAAAAGCGGAAACCCCAGTTCACAGTAAGATAAATAGATAGAGGAGGATTGTAGAGTTGATTAAGAAAGTAGGAATTGTCGGTGCGGGCACCATGGGCGCTGGCATAGCGCAGGTTACAGCAGAAGCAGGTTACGAAGTTATTCTGATAGACCTGGAAGATAAAATTGTCAACCGGGGAATGGAGAACATCCTCAAGAATTGGAGCAAGGCAATTAAAAAAGGCACCCTTACGGCTAAAGAGGTTGACCAGATAAAAGTAAGATTAACTGGTACAACTAATTATGATAACCTCAATGATTGCCAACTGGTTATAGAGGCTGTAGTAGAAAAAATGAGCATCAAAAAAGAACTCTTTGCTAAATTGGACGACATTTGTCCGGCAGAAACACTTTTCGCCAGTAATACCTCTGCTTTGAGCATAACTGAACTAGCAGCGGCCACCAAACGGCCTAACCAAGTTATCGGTGTTCATTTCTTCAACCCGGTCCCAGTAATGAAGCTGGTTGAGTTGATTCCTGGGGCTGAAACCACAGCCGAAACGGTGACAGCCATGAAAGAATACTGCAGTGCTATAGGTAAAGAGGCTATTGTGGTAAAAGAGTCACCAGGTTTCATTGTGAACCGCCTGCTTATTCCCTATATCAATGAGGCTGCTATCATTTATGACCAGGGTGTGGCCTCCCCGGCCGAGATTGATCAGGCTATGAAGCTGGGAGCTAACATGCCCATGGGGCCCCTTGCTTTAGCTGATTTAATCGGAATTGATGTATGTCTTATGATAATGGAATACTTTTTCGATGAAATGGCGGACTCCAAGTATCGTCCGGCCTTAGCCTTTAAGCAAAAGGTGCGCGCTGGCCACCTGGGACGTAAAACTGGCAAAGGATTTTTTGACTACAACTAATAAAAAACCAGGGGGAGGGTAGATTAATATGTCACGTGAAGTTGTATTAGTAGGGGCTTGCCGCACACCAATTGGTACTTTTGGCGGAGCCCTCAAAGACCAGCCGGCTGTTGAACTGGGTCGCATTGTTATGGAAGAGGTCTTAAAAAGAAGTGGGATAGCCGGTGAAATGCTGGATGAAGTTATTTTTGGGTGTGTTTTACAGGCGGCTCAAGGACAAAACGTATGCCGCCAGGCAGCCATCCACGCAGGTATTCCCAATGAGGTCCCAGCCTTTACTCTTAATAAGGTTTGTGGCTCAGGGTTAAGAGCGGTTAGTTTGGCAGCACAAATAATAAGAGCTGGTGATGCTGATATCATTCTGGCGGGTGGTATGGAAAACATGTCTTATGCTCCCTATGCAGTAGAGAAAGCTCGCTACGGATATCGGATGAACAATGGTACACTGGTTGACTGCATGATAAAGGACGGATTATGGGAAGCCTTCAACGACTACCATATGGGAATAACCGCAGAGAATGTTGCTGCTCAATGGAACATAAGCCGGGAAGACCAGGATGAATTTGGATTCCGGAGTCAGGAAAGAGCTGCCGAAGCAATTGCATCAGGACGGTTTAAGGATGAAATCGTTCCAGTAGTGATAAAGGGCAAAAAGGGTGATACCGTATTTGATACTGACGAACACCCTCGTCGCACCACCTTGGAAAAAATGGCTGGACTAAAACCGGCTTTTAAGAAGGATGGCACAGTTACCGCTGGTAATGCTTCCGGCATTAACGATGGAGCTGCTGCCGTTTTGGTAGTGTCAAAAGAAAAGGCAGATGAACTGGGACTACGGCCTATGGCCCGTGTAGTAAGTTATGCTTCGGGAGGAGTGGACCCATCTATCATGGGGGTAGGTCCAATTCCTGCGACTAAAAAAGCATTGGCTAAAGCAGGCCTAACTGTTGATGATCTAGACTTGATAGAGGCTAATGAAGCTTTTGCTTCACAGTCCCTGGCAGTTGGACGTGAATTAGGTTGGGCTGATCACATGGAAAAAGTAAATGTCAATGGAGGAGCTATTGCCCTTGGCCATCCTATCGGTGCCTCAGGAGCGCGGATTCTGGTAACCCTGCTTCATGAGATGCAGAAAAGAAAATCCCGCTACGGCTTGGCTACCCTGTGTATTGGCGGTGGTATGGGGACCGCATTAATTGTGGAAAACCTTAGCAAATAAATAATCAAAAAACTAGGGGGGAATTTTAATGGATTTTGGTCTTACTGAGGAACAGAAACTCTTTAAGCGAACTTTTGCGGATTTTTCTGATGAGGTGGTTGCTCCCGGAGCAGCAGAAAGAGATGAAAAGGAAGAATTCGATCTGGATTGCTGGAAAAAGATGGCCGAGCTTGGCCTGGCAGGCTTGATTGTACCTGAAGAGTACGGTGGCACTAATGCTGGGGCTCTGATCTATGCCATGGCCGTAGAAGAAATATCCCGCAACTGTGCTTCCATGGGAGTGACTTTGTCAGCACACACCTCACTGTGTATCTGGCCAATTTTACATCTTGCCAGCGAAGAACAGAAACAGCGCTGGCTGCCCCGGTTGGCTTCCGGAGAAAGCTTGGGGGCACTGGGCCTTACTGAACCGGGTGCTGGATCTGATGTGGGAGCTACAGCCATGACAGCAGTTCGGGATGGAGATTCCTATATATTGAACGGTACCAAAATTTTTATTACTAATGCATACTATGCAGATATCTATGTTATTTTAGTCCGTACCGGTGATAAAGATCAAAAACATGGCAACAGCAGTTACTTTGTGGTAGAAAAAGGCACGCCCGGATTTACTTTTGGCAAGAAGGAAAAGAAACTGGGGATACGCTCATCAGCCACATATGAATTAGTATTTGAAGACTGTCGCGTACCAGCGGAAAACCTGATCGGTAAGGAAGGGGACGGTTTCAAACAGACCATGCATGTCTTAAATGGAGGCCGGGTAGGCATTGCTGCTCAGGCCTTAGGTATAGCCGAAGGAGCCTACCGCCATGCCCTGGCATTTGCCCTGGAACGCCAGCAATTTGGCAAACCCATATTTGCCAATCAGGCTATTTCTTTCAAACTAGCTAACATGGCCATGAAGATACAAGCAGCCCGCAACCTGGTTTATGAGGTAGCCTGGCGAGAAGATCAAGGTCTCTCCTATCAAAGACAAGGTGCATTTGCTAAATGTTTTGCCGGTGACGTAGCTATGGAAGTTACCACTGAAGCAGTACAGGTGTTGGGCGGATATGGCTATACTCGTGAGTATCCTGTAGAACGTATGATGCGTGATGCAAAAATAACTCAGATTTATGAAGGAACCAATGAAATACAGCGTCTGACCATAGCTAATTGTCTGAGAAGAGGCGATGTATCCAACTACGAATATTAGAAATCAAAACCTGCATCACATCTGGGGCCTAGCCAGAGGATGTGATGGAATTCAGCTGGCAGGGGTCGGGATATCCGGGGGGAAGGAAGGGCAAAAATCCGACTTCTGCCAGCGGGCTACCAAAGGCCCCTGGTTGTTACCTAAAGATGGTTATTGATATTTTAGTTAGGTTGGAGTGCTTTTGGGAAAAGAGTACAGCTTAAGAGGAGTGGTTGGATAGCATGTACAGACGATGGATGGAGGCATATAAAAGCAAATTAGTCACGGCGGATGAAGCCGTCAAAGTAGTTGAATCTGGTGATTGGATAGAATATGCTTTTGGAATAAATGGCCCCAATGAATTAGATGAAGCTCTAGCTCGTAGGGCTGATGAGTTATGGAATGTTAACATTCGTTGTGATATCGGAGTATGGCCCCACTATACTAATGAGGCTGATCCGACAGGAGAACATTTTTATTGGAATAGCTGGCATTTTGGTGCACTGGATCGGAAGTATTATAATGAAGGGCTTTTGTCGTATGTTCCTATGAAATTCCACGAATGTCCCACCATGACACGTAATGACTGTGTACCTGCCCGTGTTTTTATGGCCACAGTAGCTCCCATGGACAAACATGGATATTTTAGCTTTGGGGCTGGATGTTCCTCGGCAATGGCGGCAGTTGAAAATGCCGAATATGTTTTAGTAGAAGTTAATAGTAACATGCCTAGGGTTTTAGGGGGGAACCAGGAAAGCATTCATATAAGCCAAGTTGATTTTGTAGTCGAGAGTTCTAACCAGCCTTTACCTACCATACCTGATGCTCAACCCAGTGAAACCGATAAAAAAATAGCTGGCTATATATTAAACAGACTATATGATGGATGCTGTATCCAACTAGGTATTGGTGGTATACCCAATGCTATTGGCAATATGATCGCCGACTCCGACTTAAAGGACCTGGGAGTTCACACCGAAATGTATGTGGATGCTTACTTAAAAATGAGCATGGCTGGAAAGATTACCGGCGCTCGTAAACGAATTGATCGTTATAAACAGGTCTTTTCCTTTGCTATGGGTAGTCGGGAATTATACGACTTTATTGATGACAATCCTGGAGTAATTGCTTATTCGGTTGACTATACCAATAACCCCACGGTAGTGGCGAGCATTGATGATTTTGTTTCCGTTAACGCCTGCATTGAAGTGGATTTGTTTGGTCAGGTATGTGCGGAAAGTGTCGGAGTCAGACATATAAGTGGCACCGGTGGACAGTTGGACTTTGTGGAAGGAGCCTATAAATCTCGTGGAGGGCAGAGTTTCATCTGCATGACCTCGACCTTTGAAGGAAAAAATGGTTTAGTATCCCGCATTAAACCAACTCTAACCCCGGGATCTATTGTAACGGACCCCCGTACAGCGGTGCATATGATAGTGACTGAATATGGCATAGCCAATATGAAAGGGAAAAGCACTTGGGAGAGAGCCGAGGAGCTTATCAAGATTGCTCATCCTGATTTTCGGGATGAATTGATAAAAGAAGCTCAAAAAATGAAAATTTGGCGCCAAAGCAGCAAAATTATCACCGCCTAGCGACCGAGATAGGTGGTATACTGGCCCATATAAACTCAAAGGCAACCTGGGGGTTGCCTTTTGAGTGCTTATTTACGGTTTTTCCTTAAAATGTTGAATTTTTTAGCTTTCCTCACTACGCTGGCTTGACTTATACCCAGCAGTTCGGCTACCTCATAAGTAGTTTTACACCGCTGAAAAGCGGATACTAACAGTTTCCGTTCGGTGGCTTCGAGGGCCTCTTTCAAGGTGGGCATTTTATCGTCTGGAGTCCGATTAGGTATAGTCTTGGTCCAATTAGATAGATCGTTGAGGGTAATTAAATCATGCATAGTAGTAACTACCAAACGTTCTATTAAATTACGTAGTTCTCGGACGTTGCCAGGCCAATCATACTGAATAAAGGCCTGCTGCACTTCAGGTGCTATCCTTTTATTTAACTTATACTTTTTGTTAAATATATCCAGAAAATGAGCAGTCAAAACGGGGATATCGTCAATTCGCTCTCGTAGTGGGGGCACATATATAGGAACCACATTACAGCGGTAATACAGATCAGCGCGGAAGAGTTTTTTCTGTACCATTTCCCATAAGTTAACATTTGAGCCAGTGATAATACGAACGTCTACTTGAATGGGTTGAGTACCGCCAATACGCATTACTGTTTGATCTTGTAGCACCCTAAGCAGTTTAGCTTGTAAATCTAGTGGTAGTTCGGAAATTTCATCCAGAAACAGAGTACCGTTGTTGGAGAGTTCAAAAATACCTGGTTTGCCTCGACGGTCAGCACCAGAAAACGCTCCTGGTTCATAACCAAATAATTCAGATTCTAATAAGTTTGGAGGAATAGCCGCACAGTTTATCTTTATGAAAGGCATATCCCGACGGGGGCTATGATAATGAAGTAGATCAGCTGCCACCTCTTTTCCAGATCCTGACTCACCTTGAATCAATACCGTAGATTCAACTGAAGCCACATGTATTAGAGTACGCATTAAATCTCTCATGGGAGGAGAATGAAATACATACTTGGCACTTGATTCCATGCGGAGTTGTTGTAGTTCCACATGGTATGCTTTACTGAGGGTCTCTAGGTCATCAACTTTTTGCTTCAACTGATTGAGTTCTGTTAAATCACGTACATTGGTTACTACCATGACAATATTGTCGTTATCGTCAAAGACAGGAGTACTGGTAACCAAAGCATTTTTACCGGTTTTGGCCTGTAAGGGTACTGTTACCGACTGCTTCTGTTCCAAGGCTAAGAGGGTACCCGAACGAGAAAAATACCCCTCTGCCACTAGTTCCCGCATGTTTTTACCTACACATTCTTGGGCGGTCACTCCGGTTATACGTTCAAAAGCCTGGTTTAAGCGGATAGTATTTCCCTGCCAATCGGTTATGTACAGACCGTCATATGAAGATTCAAATATAGCAGCCAGTTCTTTTTGACGTAGTCCTTCAACTCTCTCCAACTTTTCTTCCAGGTCCAACAACTCAGTCATATCGCGGACATTGGTAACCACTAAAGCGATATTCCCTTCGCTATCAAAAATGGGGGTACTGGTAACTAGTGCATTTTTACCGGTTCTAGCCTGAAGAGGAACAGTTACCGCACATCTCTTCTCCAGCGCCAGTAAGGTACCAGAGCGGGAGAAATAGCCCTCTGCTACCAAGTCGCGCATATTTCTGCCGACACACTCTTGGGCAGTTATTCCAGTTATTCGTTCAAAAGCCTCATTTAAGCGTAGAGTGTTCCCGTGGCCATCAGTAATATACAATCCGTCATAGGACGAGTCGAAAATAGCATCTAATTCCTTCTGACGCAGGCCCTCAACCTGCTCCAGTCTTTGCTCCAACTCCACCAGTTCTGTCATATCACGTACATTAGTAACCACCAGGACAGTATTACCTTGGTCATCAAAAATGGGAGTACTTGTGACTAGAGCGTTCTTACCCGTTTTAGCTTGTAGGGGTACTGTTACCCTGGCACGTTTTTCTAAGGCTAGCAAGGTGCCCGAACGAGAAAAATATCCCTCTGCCACTAATTCTCGCACGTTTCGGCCTAAACATTCTGGGGCGGTTACCCCGGTTATCCGTTCAAAAGCCTTGTTTAAGCGCAGGGTTACGCCTTTTCCGTCAGTAATATATAAGCCATCAAAGGAAGCGTTGATAATGCGATCTAATTGCTTATTTAATCCCTTGACATGGGCCAATTCCAGGAAAATTCTTTCTACCTGGCTCATATCGCGCAGCATTAGTATGTAGCCAAGTTTTTCGCCGTTGTGACTGATACCAATGTCAATTACGCGCGACCAATATACTTTACCCTTATAAACCACCTTAAAATCTTCGTTGCGTTGAGGTATAGCCGCAGATCGGACTTGATTAATGAAAGAATGGATATTGTCATTGCCGTCCTGAGGAAATTTGTTCTGAAAAGAAGTATTAGATCCGAGAACATTTCCTTCTGCATCCAGCAGTATGGCTGGATAGGGCAAAGCATTAAACAAAGTTGACCCAGTAATGCCTAGTCTCATAAATATACTATTACCGGGATTTTTAGGCAGGAGAGAATCAGGCGTGGAGTCGATTCCTTTGCCCATAATTGAGTGAATAATATTATCTTCAGCCATGACCTGGTTTTCCCCCCAAGTGGATACTTAATTCAATTATAACACTCCCAGGTCTTTATAGCTTATTTTAGCAAATCTTCTGCTAAGTCTGATAATGAAAAGTTTTTCATAGAAGCTTACTATCGCAAGCCCTTTTCAAGTAACTTCAAAGTCTTAACCATCTCATCATAATGTCCCTCAAAAAAAATTGCATAACCCTTAACATTGGGATATTCCAGTGACAGCATCTTGATAAACGTAAACCCCTCTTCTTCTAAGCGATGTCTGGGTATACTGCGGATTACTCTTATTTGCTGGTCGGTAACTTTACGAGCTGTGCAAAAAATATCTTTACCCTTGGCGTTGGAAAGGGCTGTAGCCACTAGAGTACGCATATCTTCACTCCTATTCCTAAAAACAGCTAATCTTCTTGATGATAGCACATTCCATACTGCTATATATAGTTTTTTCTCATAAGGTGCAGCCAAATATCAGTTTGGATTCCTAATGCTGGGCAGATGTTTAAAGATATACCAGTTTGCGTGAATCACTTTAGTCCTAAACGTTTTTTCAAATACTCCTGGTTTTGTATGACGCTGGAATGATTAGGAACATACTTGGCAGCCATTTCATTGTGATGGTAAGCTAGTTCGTATTGTCCCAGGCGATCATAGCATACACACAGCTGCAGATGGGGAAGCCAGGTCCAGGCAGCATGATTAACAAATCCCTGGTTTTCAGGAGGCCTTTGCAGTTTTGTGGCCAGATCATACCAGAAGGCTGCCTGCTTATATTGATGGTTTGACAGGAAATGATAGCCCAGCCTGCAGCAAAACTCTGCGCGAGGAGTATCGTACAAAAAGGATTTGATAATATACGCTTCAACCTTTTCCAGGTCGCCCAAGTGGTAATAGCAGTCCACCAGTTTGTTGCAGGCAGAAAGATTATCTTCTACCCATCCTTTTTTTCCCGCCAGGAATTTTTCATACCATTCGATAGCTTGTTCATATTTCTGATGATCATACAACTCATTGGCATAATAGAATTGATCCCGGGGAGAAAATTCTTCTCCGGCAGCTAATCGCTTCTCGTAAATCTTGATATTGCGGTCTGAATCATGCCATTCGCTTTTATGAGCAACGGCAATATCACTGTGAAATACCTGGCCATAGACTGCCAAGTATTCGTGGACAGCACCTATCCACTGAAAGCGTTTGGAGCGCTTGACCAGGCGATTTCTCCGCAGGCTGTTGGTAACATTGCCATGTTCGTCAAACCCCAGATTATAAATCATGGTGACTGAGTCAACTGACCAATCCAGGCTGGATTTAAGTTTGAGTATTTTTTCGATGTCTTCAGGATAAATCACATCATCGGCATCCAACCAGAAAATATAGTCCTTGGTAGCGTGACTAAAAGAGAAGTTACGTGCTGCGGCGAAATCATCAATCCAGGGGAAGTCATAAACATGGCTGGTATAATTTTGAGCAATTTCCTTGGTGCGGTCGGTTGAGCCTGTATCGACAATAATTATCTCATCTGCAAATTGCTTTACACAGTCAAGGCAGCGCGCTAACACTTCTTCTTCGTTTTTTACAATCATACATGCACTGATAGTTATCGGTGCTTTCATATTTAATAGGTAACTGGCAATATCAAAACCCCATTTATCAATAGCTTTTTGCTTATTTTCCCTTAACCGATTAAAGAAACTGACAGCATCTGCCTCAGGAAGTACTAGTGGATTTATATAATAAACAAAAGCATCCAAGGCAACATAAAGCGTATAGCTGTGATTTATCAGCTGCAGACAGAGATCATCATCTTCATAAGTTCCCAGGCCGAATCTTTCATCAAAGCCTCCGATCTGCTCCAGTACCTCTTTCTTAATCAGCATACAGTGGCTTAGAAGACGAAAAACTCTTCTGCTTGCTCCTGAGTTATATTCCCGGTTTTGAACAATAAAATCGTTTAGTTTATTTATATCTTGATGAGGTATTTGAATATTTTGATGTCCGCTCACATTATTGCTGACCGGCCCTACCAGTGCGCAATTTTTCTCTTTTTTTAGGCAAGCCAGCATGCTGCTTAAGCTTTTCTTCGTTAACAAGCTATAACAGGTCATAAATAAGATGTAATTTCCCCGGGCAATCTTAGCTCCCTCATTATAGCTTCGTGCAATCCCCATATTTTCAGTAATGGAAATAAGCTTGATATCCTTTTGGGATTGCAAGTACTTTAATTGTTCAGAGTCCGAGCCATTATCTACTACAATTAATTCATAAGGAACATCAGCATATTTTCTGATATGGTCCAGACATAATCTTACAACCGATGGGTAATTGAAAGTGCAAAGAACAATACTAATTTCCATAAATTTCACCTGCCCCATGACACTTCACTTACTAGTTTATTGATTGCATTTGGAATTGGTCACTCGGTTCAATTCCAAACTTATGGGCCTAATTAAGGCTGAAGTTAGCAAAATATAAGACGCTTAAACCTTTCTGGTCTAAGCGTCTTTTGCGTATAATTGATTGGTAGAGCTCTTGTTAACACTAAGCTATACTAACTAATTGCCACACCGGCACTAGCATAACCTGTTATCTCAGCTGCAACACTTAACTCTGGGGGCACAACATAAAACACTAACAACAAGCGGTCGCCTGCGGCTACAGCAATGCTTAACCCCTCAAGTACGCCTGTGGCAGTATCACCTAGCACAATTAAACCTGATAAAGCTGGAGTCAAAGTAACATCTGTGCTGGCAATAGCATCAAAGATGTTACTATCTGGGGATTGAGAAATATATAATTGAGCATGAATGGTATAATCACCAACTCCAATTCCTACAGCAGTTGTAACACTGAAGAAGGCTCTTATCGAGGAAATTATACCGTCCCGTGGTACAGTAAAGGCATAGTTTAAATCAAGTAACGGAGCACCGGTCAGATTGATAGTCGCATCTAGAACATCCACACCGGGAGCATTAGAACCAAATCCTACAAAAGCAGGTAATCCTACTAATCCATCAGCTACAGAGGTTAGTGTGACCGGAGTTCCTGATGAGAATGGAATAATAGCCCCTGGCCCCGGTTCACCTGTAGGTCCCGTAGCACCAGTTGTGCCTGTGGCACCCGTAGCTCCGGTAGCCCCTGTCTCCCCAGTAGCGCCGGTCTCACCCGTAGCGCCGGTTTCTCCAGTCTCGCCGGTAGCTCCTGTTTCACCAGTTGCGCCGGTTTCGCCAGTCTCTCCAGTAGCTCCCGTTTCACCAGTTGCCCCAGTCTCACCAGTGGCTCCCGTTTCACCGGTAGCACCTGTTTCTCCAGTCTCGCCAGTGGCTCCAGTTTCCCCAGTGGCACCAGTCTCGCCAGTTGCTCCAGTCTCACCAGTAGCCCCAGTCTCTCCGGTAGCTCCAGTCTCGCCGGTTGCTCCCGTTTCGCCAGTAGCACCGGTTTCTCCAGTAGCACCGGTTTCACCCGTGGCTCCAGTCTCGCCAGTTGCCCCGGTCTCACCCGTTGCCCCAGTCTCGCCAGTTGCCCCGGTCTCACCCGTTGCCCCAGTCTCTCCAGTGGCTCCCGTTTCACCGGTAGCACCTGTTTCTCCAGTCTCTCCAGTGGGGCCAGTCGGACCAGTAGGTCCAGTTTCGGTTGCCCCAGTTGCCCCGGTATTGCCGGTAGCGCCTGTGTTTCCTGTAGCACCAGTGGATCCAGTGGTCCCAGTTCCAGTAGCCCCAGTAGCTCCAGTATTACCTGTATTTCCTGTAGCACCGGTATTGCCGGTAGCTCCAGTGGTTCCAGTTCCGGTTGCCCCAGTTGCCCCGGTATTGCCGGTAGCGCCTGTGTTTCCTGTAGCACCAGTAGATCCGGTGGTTCCGGTTCCAGTGGCACCGGTAGCTCCAGTATTCCCAGTATTACCCGTTGCTCCAGTTGGGCCAGTAGGTCCGGTTGCACCGGTGTTTCCAGTTGTTCCGGTGCCATAAGGACCAGTAGGTCCAGTAGGACCAGTAGCTCCAGCAGGACCTCTTCGAGGTGGTATTAGTGGAGGGGGCGGTGGCCATGGGGGGAAAGGATAGCAATGATGGCCATGAATACAATGATAATGCCCTGGAGGTCCGCCCTTCTTCACTTTTATTAAGGGCTTATGATGCATGTGAAATTCATCGTGCAATTTAATCTAAACCTCCTTATCTATGGTTATATAGCAATATATGGAATGCGGGGGAAAGCTGTGATACTATTCGACCAGTTTTTTCATGGCCAGTCTATACTGCAGCCTGCTTTTTATGCCCTGAACTTAATCTGATCAATAGAAACTATTTTTGACGCTGAGACATATTGTAACAACAAATATCTGCATGACTGTGCAGATACAAAGTAGCTATCTGCTGACTTAGAAGCTATTCAGGGACAGAAAGGATAGATGGCATGGAATTATGTAAAGTTTTGATTCTTGGCGGCAGCGGAATGTTAGGACATAAACTCTTCCTGCATCTTTCCAAGCAGGCACATTTAGAGGTATTTACTACCGTACGCAGCAATGATTTAGCC
>Ga0116180_1001090_pt1 | contig 23539 bp, 27 predicted proteins | sample AD_UKC073_MetaG_FD_89804 | JGI IMG/M metagenome (GOLD analysis project Ga0116180, IMG submission 89804) | Active sludge microbial communities of municipal wastewater-treating anaerobic digesters from USA - AD_UKC073_MetaG | ecosystem: Engineered > Bioreactor > Anaerobic > Digestate | place: USA...
ATGCAGATCGCTGGCATGAAACAGCAGCGTCTCTTTGTTCATACCCGCCCCGTCAGGATCGCCCAGGCCGAAGCGTAGTTGATCAGGCTGTAGCAACCATATAACCAGGCCCAGCCGCTTGCCCCGCCCGCCATGGCCAGCATGGTTCCCAGCAGCATGGCGAATTCGAGCAAAAGACTGAGCCGCCCGCCAAGCGATTGAAACAACCAGGCGAGCTGGTGCAACACCGGGTGGCCGCTTTCCAGAACGGCGCGGTGCGCGGCGAAATTGCCGACTCCGAGCAGAAAGACGAGGAACAGGGCCATCACGGCTCTCTTAGCCGAGTCGGCGCGCATGACCAGAGCGCGAATGGTCGCACGGCGTGTTATTGATATAATACACTGGCCGGATGCGGTTGACGGTTCGTCGAGCCGCCGCGCCGTTCGTCCGGCACTGACCGGTCCGGGTCGATCCCGGCTGGCCGCGCCGCCCGGGGCCGTTATCCCGGTCTTCGGCGCTACCCAGTCCCCCCTTTGATGCGCCGCAAGAGAAAACTGTGAAGGAGAATGCCATGATCCGGTTTCACAAGTCCGCCGCCATCCCTGTGATTGCCCTGGCCCTGCTGGGCGGCACCGCTGCCCGGGCCGGAACCGCCGAAGTGCGCTATGCCGACCTCAATCTCAGCAATGCCGCCGGAAAGGCCGAGCTTGATCGCCGCGTCGAAGTAGCGGCGCGGCGCGCCTGCCCGGCAGAGGCCCCGGCCGCCACCCGCTTTATCGATCGCGCCGAACTGAATCGCTGCAAGGCTGAAGTTCGCGCGCAGGTTGCCGCTGCCCTCCACAACTGAGGCGGCGCCTGAGAACCCGGAGCGGACCAGTCCCCCGCTCCGGGTTCATTGCGTCTGGATGCCCCGACGACGATAGCGCCGCTTTATCGCCCCGCCATTGCCTTGGCCTTGGCCAGATAGGTCCGGCCGATCCGCACCAGCGAACCGTCGTCCAGTTCCGCCGACCATACCCCCAGCCCATCGTGACGCAGACCCCTGATCCGGTCACGCCGCAGGATTGTGGAGCGATGCAGGCGGATGAATTTTTCAGGATCAAGCCGTGCCTCAAGACCCGAAACGGTCTGGAGTAAAAGATAGGACCGGCTGGTGCCATCCTTCTGGCCCACATGAAGCCGGACATAATCCCGCTCGGCATCGATCCGATCGACATCCTCGGCTGAAATCCGCAGCAACTCGGAGCGATAGGGCACCCAGAATTCGCTGAGCCAGTCGCTGGCACCAGCGCTGCGCTCACCGCGCCGCGCCGCGGCGCGCACGACGGCCCGTTCAAGGCGCTCGGGCGAGACCGGCTTCAGGACATAGTCCACCGCCTCAAGATCAAAGGCTTCGACCGCGAAATTATCGTGCGCGGTGACGAATATTATCGCTGGGGCATCGTCCTGCCGGGTCAGCGCCCGGGCCACGGCCAGCCCGTCAAGCTCGGGCATGGTCATGTCGAGCAGCACCAGATCGGGCGAGAGCGCGCCGATCGCCCGCAGCGCGGCGGCACCATCCTGCGCCGTTCCAGCCACTTCGATCGATGCAAGATCGCGGCAGATCAGCTCCATCCGCTCAAGCGCCAGCGGCTCGTCATCGACGATCAGCGTGCGCAGCGGCTTTGTGGGCACGCTATCCGCCATGGCGTTCCAGCGGCAGCCGCAGCACCGCACGCCAGCCCCCGTCAGGAGCGGGGCCTGCTGCAAGACTAGCCTCCTTGCCATAGCGCGCGGCGAGCCGATCACGGACATTGGCAAGGCCGATGCCGAAACCGGTCTTGCCGCCCTGCGACACACCGGGGCCATTATCGCTGACCTCGATCACCAACTTGCCGTATTCCTCGCGCGCGGCGATCGTCACGGAAACCGGCTTGCGGGTGAGGGCAACGGCATACTTCACGGCGTTTTCAACGAGCGGCTGCAGGATCATGCCAGGCAGCGCGCAATCTTCCAGCGCAGCCGGGATATCGAAGCTGGTGACCAGCCGGTCGGGGAAACGCACCGCCTCAATCTCAAGATAGGCGCGCTGCAAGGCCACCTCCTGCTCAAGGGTCGATTCGGCGGTCACATCTTCAGCAAGGCTGCGGCGATAGAAGCCGGACAGCGTCTGGATCATCTTTTCAGCCGCTTCGCTTTTGCCGGTCATCACCAGCGCCGATAGCGAATTGAGTGTGTTGAACAGGAAATGCGGATTGACCTGATAACGCAGGCTGCGCAGTTCCGCCGCCTTGGCCGCGCGTTTGTATTCCCCTTCGCGGCGTTCGGCGGCGCGCGCCTGCTCTGCTGTCACCATCGCATAATAAAGCGCGGCCCAGGCCAGCAGCAGGAAATAGCGGCCGATCGCGATATCGGTCAGTTGCCGCCACAGCGCCTGTTCAGCAAACTTCATTTGCAGGGCGGTGAGCTGATCCGGGGTCAATTGCGGCGGATCCGGAATATCGACCAGAACATTGCCGGCGGTATCGTGGCGAATCTCGATCTGGCTGGGATTGCGCTTCTCCACCAGAATCCGCTGGTCCAGTCCGGAAAAGACCTGACGGTTGATCATCGCCAGGCCCAGCGCCGCGGGCAACATCACCACCAGCGCGATGCCTATCCTGACGCCGATCCGCGAATGATCGAACAGCCGCAGGATCATCCACGTCAGCGCGGTTACCGCCATGCCGGCCAGCACCACGATGCTGCGCAGACACAGCATTTCGGCGAAATAGGTTTGGTCGAGCAGCAGGCTGCGCAGCGTGATCAACGTCAGATAGCACAGCCACAGCCCCGCGATCGAAAGCAGGACGGTGCGCGCCGGAACCCGCGCGGGCTGGGTGGACAACTCCTCCATCAGGCGATCAGCCATAGACCGCCCGGCGGCGCGCAGGCCAGCGGCTTCGTCGAAGCGCCATGGCGCTTGGTCGAACCGATCAGCCGAGCAGATGCTCCTTGGCGATCTTGTCGCGCCAGTGCAGCGGAGCCAGCTGGTGGACATTGTTGCCTTCGCTGTCGACCGCGACCGTCACCGGCATATCCTCGACCGTGAATTCGTAGATCGCTTCCATGCCCAGGTCTTCGAAAGCGACGACCTTGGCCTCGCGAATCGCCCGGGCGACCAGATAGGCCGCGCCGCCGACCGCCATCAGATAGGCAACCTTGTGCTTGGCGATCACCTCGGTCGCGCCCTGGCCGCGCTCGGCCTTGCCAATCATCGCGAGCAGGCCAAGCTCGAGCATCATGTCGGTGAACTTGTCCATCCGGGTCGCGGTGGTCGGCCCGGCCGGACCGACGACTTCGCCCATCACCGGATCGACTGGCCCGACATAATAGATCGCCCGCCCCTTGAACTCGACCGGCAGGGCCTCACCCTTGTCCAGCATGTCCTGGATCCGCTTGTGCGCAGCATCGCGCCCGGTCAGCATCTTGCCGTTGAGCAGCAGCCGATCGCCCTGTTTCCAGCCGCGCACTTCCTCTGCGGTCAGACTGTCGAGATCGACGCGCTTGGCGGCCGAATCCGGAACCCAGTGCACTTCGGGCCATTCCTTCAGATTGGGCCGCTCGAGGAAACTCGGGCCAGAACCGTCAAGGGTGAAGTGCGCATGGCGGGTCGCCGCGCAGTTCGGGATCATGGCCACAGGCTTTCCTGCGGCATGGCACGGCGCATCGAGGATCTTGACGTCGAGGATGGTCGAAAGCCCGCCAAGACCCTGCGCGCCGATGCCGAGGGCATTGACCTTGTCAAAAATCTCGATCCGCATCGCCTCGATATCGGTCTGGGGGCCGCGTGCCTTGAGCTGCGCCATGTCGATCGGCTCCATCAGCGCCTGTTTCGCCAGCAGAACGCAATGTTCGGCCGTGCCGCCGATGCCGATCCCCAGCATTCCCGGAGGACACCAGCCCGCACCCATCTGGGGCAGCATCTCTATCACCCAGTCAACGATGTTGTCGCTGGGGTTCATCATCTTGAACTTCGACTTGTTTTCACTGCCGCCGCCCTTGGCCGCGACATCGATCGAAACCTTGTCGCCCGGCACCATCGTCACGTGCAGCACGCACGGCGTGTTGTCGCGGGTGTTGCGGCGAGTGAAAGCGGGATCGGCCAGGACCGAGGCGCGCAGCTTGTTTTCCGGGTGAAGATAGGCCCGGCGCACCCCTTCATCGACCACGTCCTGCAGACTGAGATCGGATTCGAGGCGGCAGTTCTGACCCCACTCCACGAAAACATTGACGATCCCGGTATCCTGGCAGATCGGCCGGTGCCCTTCGGCGCACATTCGGCTGTTGGTAAGGATCTGGGCAATCGCATCGCGTGCCGCCGGGCCCTGTTCCGCCTTGTAGGCTTCGCCGAGGGCACGGATGTAGTACATCGGGTGGAAGTAGCTGATGAACTGCAGCGCATCAGCCACGCTTTCGATCAGGTCCTGTTCGCGGATCGTCACCATGGTCACGGTATAGCCTCGCCTGTCCGGAGTGTCGTTTCGCCGTCCCCATAGGCCCGCGAATGGCCATCCGTCAAAGCACTTGGCGGAAATCGGCGCTTCGCTTAAGGGGAGAGGGAATTGCGTTGCTGTATTGTATGTGCAATACAGCCTGACCGAGGCCCGATATGACCCTTGCCGTTCAGACTATTGCATCCCAGTCCGAAGACCTGACCGCCGCACGCCGCGCGATGATCGACAGCCAGCTCAGGGTGTCGGGAATCAACCAGCCCTGGCTGCTGGAGGCGATTGCCCGGGTCGCGCGGGAAGATTACGTGCCGGTCGCCGCGCGCGGCCACGCCTATATCGACCGGGCGATTCCGATCGACGCGGATCACGCCCTGCCGGCCCCGCTGGTTCAGGCCAAACTGCTGGCCGAGGCCGCTCCGCGTGCGGACGATAAAGTGCTGGTGATCAGCCAGAGCGGCTATCTCGGCGCGTTGGTCGAACCGATGGTGCAGTCGGTCGAAACAGTGGATGCAGCGGGCGCGCTTGCCCTTCAATCGATGCCTGTTTATAAGCTGTTGCTAATAGACGGCGCGATCGAGCAGTTGCCCGCCAATGTTGTGGCGGCGCTGGTCGATGGCGCAAGAGTGGTGACCGGGTTGGTCGAACGCGGGGTAACCCGCCTGGCCAGCGGCACCGTGAAAGGAGGCGGCGTTTCCCTGGAGGCCGTCGCCGATTTGGGAATCCCGGTGCTGCGCGAGTTCGCGGCACCCAAGACTTGGAGTTTCTGACGCTATGGCAAGGCCCGGCGGTTCGAAGGTTGCACGGCATGCATTGATCGCCGGAATGGTGGCAATGGTGACCGCGCCGGTCCTGGCTGACGATCTGCGCGATGCGCTGGTCATGGCTTATAACACCAATCCCACGCTGCAGGCCGCCCGGGCCCAGCAGCGCGCGACTGACGAGGCTGTGCCGATCGCCAAGTCGGCTGGCCTGCCCTCGCTCTCGGGCACGGCGACCTATAGCGAATATGTCGATGGCAGCAGCGGCAACCCGCTGGCGCCCGATCGCAATTTCGATGCCCAACTCAATCTTGGAATGCCGGTCTATGCCGGCGGCGGAATCAAGAATTCGGTGCGCGCCGCCGAAACCCGGGTCGGGGCCGGGCGCGCCGATCTGCGCGCCACCGAAAGCGGGCTGTTCTCGCAAGTCGTCGCCGCCTACATGGACGTGATCCTGGCTGAGGCTGTGGTCAAACTGAACCGCGCCAATGTGCAGCGGCTTGAAGTGAACCTTCAGGCAACGCAGGACCGCTTCGAAATCGGCGATCTGACCCGCACCGACGTTGCCCAGTCCGCCAGCCGCCTGGCAACTGCCCGGGGCCAGGCCCGCACCGCCGAAGCCAACCTGATTTCGGCCCGCGAACACTATATCGAAGTGGTCGGCAAGGCGCCCGAGAATCTGGCTCCGCCGCCGCCGCTGAACGGTCTGCCGGGCAGTGCCGACGATGCCGTTGCGATCGCGCTTGAATCGAATCCCGATCTGCTTGCCGCGCGCCAGCGCTCCAAGGCCGCCGGATACGATACCGCCGCATCCGGCGCGGGGCGTCTGCCGACCGTCTCGGTCTTCGCCAATTCGGGTTACAACGACTATCTTGGCACCAACGCCATGCCCGGCGCGGTGCAGAGCACCACCAACACCACGGTCGGCGTGCGCGCCAGTGTGCCGCTGTTCCAGGGCGGTTTGCCCGCGGCCCAGCGGCGGCAGGCCCAGGCCCGCGAAAACGCCGTGCTTGAACAGGAAATCGGGATCGAACGCACGGTGATCGCCGCGGTCCGCTCGGCCTATGCCCAGTGGCAGGCCGCCGAAGCATTGATCGTTTCATCACAGTCCGCGGTCGATGCAGCCGAGCTCAGCCTTGAGGGTGTTCGCGCTGAAAACACCGTCGGCAACCGCACGATCCTCGACATTCTCAATGCCGAGAATGAACTGCTCAATGCCCAGGTCCAGCTGGTAACGGCCAAGCGCAACGCCTATGTCGCCGGCTTCAACCTGCTGGCCGCAATGGGTAAGGCAGAGGCGCGCGATCTGGGACTTGATGGCGGGGCACTGTATGATCCCGACGTCAACTATCGCCACGCGCGCAGCGTGATCTGGGACTGGGACAGCAACCCCGCACCGCAGGCCAAGGCAACACGGACCGTTGACACCAAGGCGCAGGACGGTTCAGTAACCGGTCAGTGATTCTGTCCCGCTGCGGGACGGCTTGGGGAATTGGGCAATGCGCCAGGCTAGTGAACCCTCGGTTGAGGAAATTCTGGATTCGATCAAGAAGGTGATCGCGCGCGACAATCGCCTCGGCGCGGCCGACTTGCGCCGTGAGCGCGAAGACCGCGGCCTGACCGCCGAAGCAGCCGAACCGGTGAGCGAAGAAGACGTCCTCGACCTTGCTGCGGTCGGAGAATATGTCGAACCTGCCGAAGACGACGACGATCAGGCTGATGCAACCAGCGCCCCGCTGCTCGGCAACCAGACCGTCAGTTCGATCAGCGAATCGCTCGCCGCCCTGGCCGTGATGGCAGAGCCGCGCGCCGCGCCGCAGATCGTCCGCTCGGGCGAAACCTCGCTCGAAGGGCTGACCCGTGAGCTGCTGCGCCCGGCATTGGCCGAGTGGCTCGACAAGAACCTGCCGCCGCTGGTCGAAAAGATGGTTGCGGCCGAAATCGCGCGGATCGTCGGCAAGAAGGGCTAGCCGCTCGGGGAAGGCCAAGCTAACCTTGGCGCCATGAAGCAGCATTCCGTCGCGCTTGGCGCTCTCGCCCTTTCCCTCATCGCCTGTTCCAGCACCGCCTTCGCCGGTGAAACCGTGCGTCCGATGGCAGTGGAAGATCTGCTAACGCTGAAACGTGTCGGCGCACCGGTCGCCTCGCCCGATGGGCAGTGGGTGGTCTATCAGCAGACCGATACCGACCCCAAGGAACTGAAGCGCAACACCGGTCTGTGGCGCGTTTCCGCCAAGGGCGGCGCGGCCGAACGGATTGCCGATCTGCCCGACGCGAGCGAAAACAGCCCGGCTTTCAGCCCCGACGGCAAGCGGCTCTATTTCATTTCCGGCAAATCGGGTTCGGATCAGGTCTGGTTCGTTGACCTGGCGGCGCCAGGCACGGCGCCGGTGCAGGCCAGCGCGTTCAAGACCGATGTTGCCGGTTTCAAGATTTCTCCCGATGGCAAGCGGGTGCTGGTCTGGGGGGATGTCGGGCGCGATTGCCCGACCCTGGGCTGCGAGGAAAGCGGCGATACCAGCCAGCCCGGCCCCGGAACCGGGCGCCATTACAAGGACCGGGCCGGATTCGTAAGGCATTGGGATGCCTGGGAAACCCCCGGCAACTATAGCCGCGGTTTCGCCTTTGATCTTGACCCGGCGGGCAAGGTTGCCGGAACCGCGGTCGCACTCGATGGGCCAAAGGGAACCCTGACCGGCGATGTACCGAGCAAGCCGTTTGGCGGCGGTGAAGAGCTGGCCTGGACGGCGGATTCAAAGGGCGTGTTCTTTGCGGCGCGGCAGGCCGATGGCAAGGAGCCGCTTTCGACCAATCTCGACGTCTGGCACTCGGAGCTGGACGGCAAGGCCCCGCACAGCCCGACCAAGGCCAATCTCGCCACCGATACCCAGCCCAGTCCTTCGCCCGACGGAAAGTGGCTGGCCTGGGCAGCGATGGCGCGCCCGGGCTATGAAAGCGACCGGCTGGTCGTCTGGGTGATGGACCTTGCGACCCATCAGCGGCGCGCCCTGACCGGGGGATGGGACCGGTCGGTCGGGTCGATCGCATGGACTCCCGATTCGAAGGCACTGATTGTCACCGCCGAAGAGGTGCTGGATACCCCGGCGTTCCGGGTCGAGCTGGCCAGCGGCAAGGTGACCCGGCTCAAACTTGCGCCCAAGGGGCTGACCGAAGGGCATATCAGCAACGTCACCCCGCTGGCGAATGGCGCCCTGCTCTACACCCGTGACAGTGTTTCGGGCCCGGCCGAGGTGTGGATCACCGAAAAGGGCAAGGCCCCGCGCCAGCTGAGCCATGCCAATGATGCCCAGCTTGCCGCGCTAGTGCCCCTGAAAAGCGAACGCTTCAGCTTCAAGGGCGCGAACGGCGATACCGTCTGGGGGCAGATCCACACCCCCGCCAATGCCCAGGGCCAGCTGCCGGTGCTGCTGTTCGTCCACGGCGGGCCGCAGGGTTCGTTCGGCGATGGCTGGTCGTTCCGCTGGAACCCCCGGGTCTTCGCAAGCCAGGGCTATGCCGTGGTCTCGGTCGATTTCCATGGATCGACCGGATACGGCCAGGCCTTTACCGATTCGATCAACAAGGACTGGGGCGGCAAACCGCTCGAAGACCTCAAGCTGGGGCTGGCCGCCGCGCTGGCGGGCCGACCGATGCTCGATGGCGGCAACGTCTGCGCGCTTGGGGCATCCTATGGCGGCTATATGATGAACTGGATCGAAGGGCAGTGGAGCGATCGCTTCAAGTGTCTGGTCCAGCATGACGGCGTGTTCGATGCGCGGGCCATGGCCTTTGAAACCGAAGAATTGTGGTTCGACGAATGGGAGCACGGCGGCAAAGCCTATTTCGAAGCGCCCGACGAATATGAAAAGTGGAACCCGGCCAACCATGTCGATAAGTGGAAAACGCCGATGCTGGTGATCACCGGCGAAAAGGACTTCCGCATCCCCTATACTCAGGGCCTTGCCGCCTTCACAGCCTTGCAGCGCAAAGGCGTGGAATCCGAACTGCTGGTCTTTCCGGACGAAAACCACTGGGTGCTGAAGCCGAAGAATTCGCTGCAATGGCACCAGACCGTACTGGCATGGCTCGGCCGGTTCCTGAAGGCCGGGAAATAGGCGGATGGCACGGCCCGATCCGGCGCTGCTCGATCCGGCGCGCTATCCATTCGTCCACACCACCACGACCCGGTTCGCCGATATCGATCCCAACCGGCACCTCAACAACGTGGCGCTGGCGGCGATGATGGAAGACGCCCGGGTGCGCTTCAACATGAGCCTGGGCAGTGCGGTACAGATCGGAGAGCGCCGGGCGATGGTGGCCAGCGTGGCGATGGAATATCTCAGCCAGGGGCATTTTCCCGATCCCGTGGCAGTCCATTGCGCGATCGAGCGTGTCGGAAATTCCAGCTGGACGGTGATCCAGCTGCTGGCCCAGAATGGACGCCCGGTGGCCTTCGCCCGCTCTGCCCTGGTGGCGATCGCGGATGATCGGCCCACCCCGATCGCCGAAGAGTATCGAAAGGTCCTGGCCGAATGGACCTTGCGGGCATGAGCGATACGCCCGGCGATCTGGGGCGTGCCCGCGCCGCGCTTGCAGCCAGCGGCGGCAAGGCCACGACCCGGCATATCTTCCTCTGCGCCGAAGCGCAGAAGGGTGAATGCTGCTCGGCCGAAGTCGGTGCGCCGGCCTGGCGCTATCTCAAGAAACGGCTCAAGGAACTGAAACTCGATTGTGGCGGCGGGGTTGCGCGGACCAAGGCCGATTGCCTGCCGATCTGCGCGGCGGGGCCGGTCGCCGTGGTTTACCCGGAAGGGGTCTGGTACCATTCGGCGCGTGAAGCGGTGCTGGAACGGATCATTCAGGAGCACCTGATTGGCGGCCAGCCAGTAGAGGAGTTCCGGCTCTATCCGGACGGGCAAGATCCGCCCGGACCCTAGGCAGCGTGGTCAAATTCCGCGCGGTCACGGCTGGAAGCAAAAATCGCCAGTTCAAGAAGGCGAGGTGAAGGAATATGTCGATATTGCGAGCCGAGCCGACGCCGAAATGGCGATTTTTGATCCAGCCCCGCAGGGGTTAGGCTGTCAGCGGCCCCGGCAGCGTTGCTCGGCCTTGAGAAAGGCCCACTTTCCCTGCGTCCTCGCGCCTCGCCGGGGCCGCTGACAGCCTAACCGTGATCCACGCGGAATTTGTCCACGCTGCCTAAGCTCAGGACCCGTCTGGCCAAGCCGCGCGGTTCGTGTCATCATCCTTTTCCCAAGAACAGAACCCGGGAGAAGCGCCATGACAATTGCGCGACTGATCGAAGGCCGAGACGGCGTCGTCAGCTGCAATACGGGAACCAGCGTTAGCGACGCAGTGAAGCTCCTGGCCGAGCAGCGGATCGGCGCTGTGCCGGTGCTGGAAAACGGCAAAATCGCAGGCATCTTTTCCGAACGCGACGTGGTCTATCAGCTGGCCCAGCATGGCCCGGCGATGCTGGAGAAGACAGTCGGGGAAGTGATGACATCGCCGCCGATCACGGTCGATCCTGGCACCGATGTCCTTGACGCCCTGGGCCTGATGACCCGGCGCCGGATCCGCCACCTGCCGGTGATGCAGGGTGATGCGATGATCGGGTTCGTTTCGATCGGCGATCTGGTGAAGCACCGGATCGAACGTATCGTTGCCGAGGCCGAGGCAATGCGCAGCTATATCCAGAGCGCGTGACTGTTGCGGGGTGCGCCTTCGCGCCCTACATCAGCGCAATGGATGCCCAGACGATGACCATCAGCCCCTCGGCCGCCGCGCGCGTTGCGGCGATTGCCGAGAAACAAGGCAAGCCCGCGATCCTGCGTCTTTCGGTGGAGGGTGGCGGCTGCTCGGGCTTTCAGTATCGCTTTGGCCTGGCCGAAACTGCGGAAGATGACGATCTGATCGTCGAGCGGGACGGGGTGACCCTGGTGGTTGATCCGGTCAGCCTCGATCTGGTGGCGGGCAGTGTGGTCGATTACGTCGAATCGCTGGGCGGCGCGGCATTCCGGGTGGAAAATCCCAATGCCAGCGCCGGGTGTGGCTGCGGCTCGTCCTTCGCCGTCTGATGCGGATCGCCAGCTTCAACATCAACGGGATCAAGGCGCGGTTGCCGCGGCTGCTTGAATGGCTTGAGGAAACCCGGCCCGCAGTCGCCTGCCTGCAGGAAATCAAGACCCAGGACGAAGGCTTTCCCGCCGCCGAGTTCGAAAAGCTCGGCTATCACGCGCTGTGGCACGGGCAGAAGAGCTTCAACGGGGTCGCGATCCTGGCGGACGGGACCGCGCCGGTTGAGGTAATGCGGGGCCTGCCCGGCGATCCTGCGGACGAGCAGTCACGCTATCTTGAAGCGGAGGTGTTCGGCACGCGGATCGCTTGTATCTACCTGCCCAACGGCAACCCGCAGCCAGGCCCGAAGTTCGATTACAAGCTGGCCTGGATGGAACGGTTGCGGACCCGGATGCGGGCGATCGCCGCGGAAGAGGTTCCCGCCGTGGTGCTGGGCGATTTCAATGTAATCCCCCATGATGATGACATCTGGTCACCGCCGGCCATGGCCGATGACGCCCTGATGCAGCCCGAATCACGCGATGCGTGGTTCCGGCTGCTGGGCGATGGATGGACCGATGCGCTGCGAACCTGCAATCCGCAGGGCGGGGTCTGGACCTATTGGGACTATCAGGCCGGAGCCTGGCAGCGCGATCACGGCTTTCGCATCGATCACGCGCTGCTTTCGCCGGAAATGGCCGACAGGCTGATTGCCTGCGGGGTCGACAAGGACCATCGCGGCCGGGAAAAGGCCAGCGATCACGCCCCTGTCTGGACCGAATTCAGACCATCGGCCGCCTGATCCGCCTTCCGGCCGCAAAGGCAAGCGGAAGCAGATCAGACACCTGTCAGCGGTAGAAGATGTGGTTTTCGACCCGTCCGACGCGCTTCAGCTTCCAGCCGGGGCTGACATAGGCTGCGTGGAAGAACAACGCACCTTCAACCGGGCTGGCCCAGGCGTTGGAATGCGCGATCTGCGCGATCGCCACGGCATTCTTCCATTGCTGCGATCCCTTGCGGATGCCCGGCATCGACTGGCCGCGCACGAAAGAGAACTGCGAAGGCTGATAGACCACGCCGCAATAGGAATTGGGGAAGCGGCCCGATTTCGAACGCGCCACGATCACCCGGCCAACGGCAAGCTGGCCAGTCAGCGATTCGCTCTTGGCTTCGAAATAGATCGCACCAGCCAGACATTGCAGCTCGCGCGAAAGTTCGCTCGGCTGCGGCTGGGCGTTGACAAGGGCGGATAGCGAAGCCGCCTTGATCGAGCGGGTCTCAACCGGTTCGTCCTGCACCTCGACTGCGGGCTGGGCCACGACAGGAAGCGGTTGAACAACCGGCTGTGAAACGGTTTGGATTGCAGGTTCCTGATTGGCGACAGCAGCCGTAGCTGCCTGTGCGACCGCGCCCGAACCTCCGGCGCTGGCAATAACAAATGCAATCATGGTGGCCACGGAAATGATCGAGGCCTGGCGGAGCTTGCGGCTCATAGTGGTTTCATTTTGGGCGGTGGACGAGCCCGGCGCAGGATGGATGGAAAACCGGACCGAAAACGATCTGTTGCCCCATGCCGGAAATCCTGCCGGCTGCCCCCCGTCTGCGTGCTTGCGAAAAGAGCCTTAGTGCCCCCAGCGCCGCCTGCGCGTCAAAGAGTGGGCGGCCTTTGGTTTTGCGGCGCAGCAAAGTCAACCTGTAATATCGGCCGATCCGATAAGGCGTTCACCATCCACGATATCCAGTTCAACAATCCACAAGTCCGGATCCCCGGCTGCGCGGCGACTCACGTAATCTTCAAATTGTGATTTATTATCAATATCTTGTTTCATGGTGCAGTGCCAGGACCGCTTGCCATCAAGACTGGGCATCCGTTCAAACAGACGGGAATCCGTGCCCTTTTCGGTAAGGATCAAAAGAATCGTACCGGCTTCGCGTTCACCTTTGTGAACCACCGTGGCAAAGCCGCCCGCCGCCTCGACCGCCCGGATCAGACCGGCCACTTCGAGGTGGGCGGGCAGGCGCGCGGTCAGGCCGCGTCCTTTTCGATTGAGTTGACCAGCAGGCCGAAAATCGCCTCAGCCCCCGGGGCTTCGGCCAGCGCATCGTGCATCGCTTCATCGCGCATCAGGCGGCTGATCGCGGCGAGGGCGTGGAGGTGCGCTGCTCCGGCTGCTTCGGGAGAAAGCAGCCCGAAGACCATATCGACCGGCATTCCGTCTGCAGCGTCGAAACCGACCGGAGTGGCGAGGCGCAGGAACACGCCAACCGGACGGCTCAGACCTGGAATCCGCGCATGGGGAATCGCCACCCCGCGCCCGAATCCGGTGCTGCCCAGCTTCTCCCGCTCTTCGATCCGTTCCAGCACGGTAACCGGATCGAGCCCGTAAACGCCGGCGAATCGCTCGGCCAGATGCTCCAGGATTGCCTGCTTGCTATCTACTTCGATCGTGCCGACGGCTTCGGGTAAAAGGGTGAAAAGTGCGGTCATTTCAGAAAATCGATCCAGGTTGCGCGACCAATTCGCGGGTCAGGCCTACAGTTCAGGAGGGTTTACCCCCGTGCCCCCTCGCCCGATGGATTGCGCGCGCCCTTTAACCTGCACTTCAGGAAGGTTCAACCCACCCGATCGATCCATCCCCACGGCGATAGACCATATTGTGGCGACCGGTCCCGGCATTCTTGAACAACAGCGCGTTGGTGTTGCGAAGATCAAGCATCATCACCGCGTCAGCAACGGTCGCTTCAGGAACATCGACCCGGGTTTCGGCGATCACCAGCGGCGCATCGACGGTAACTTCTTCGGCTTCGGTGTCGGGCTCCACGAAAACCGTGTAGGCGGCCTCTTCGGCCTTCATTGCGTGGGCGGTCTGGGCATGGCGATCGTTGAGGCGGCGCTTGTAACGGCGCAGCTGCTTGTCGATCTTTTCCGCCGCCTGATCGAGCGCGACGTGCGCATCGTGGGCGATGCCCGCGCCTTTCAGCACCACGCCCTGCATGACATGGGTCACGATGTCGCAGCGAAATGCCGCCGCTGGCGCGCGATTGAAGGTCACCGCACTTGAAAGCGCACCGGCGTGGTATTTCTCGACAATCGCGGACAGGCGGTCCTGAGCGTGGGCCTGAAGGGCTTCACCGGTTTCAACCTGGTGGCCAGATACGCGAATGTCCATGGATTACCTTCTCCTGTCTTATTCAATCAAACCCGCAACGGCTCAATCGTTCCACAAGGGCGATTTTACCGTTTCGAGAAATGCGGCATGGGCCGCGAGTTCCGCCTCGCTCGGGCCATGGGGCCGGGCGGTTCGGAAGGGGCGTTCGCGCCGGGGTGCGGCGCGGGTGGTGATCTCCACCACGTTAGTTTCTGCGGCCAGCGACAGACCGATCTGGCGCCCGCCGGTCAGTTCGACATAGACCTGGGCGAGCAGCTCGGCGTCAAGCAGCGCGCCGTGTTTGGTACGGTGGCTGCGGTCGATCCCGTAACGGGTGCACAGCGCATCAAGCGAATTCTTGGCGCCGGGATGGCGGACACGCGCCATGGCCACGGTATCAACCATCCGGTCGCGGCTGAGCGGAGCCAGGCCGCACATTTCCAGTTCGGAATTGACGAAGCCAAAGTCGAACCCGGCATTATGGGCCACCAGATTGGCTTCATCGCCGATGAATTCGAGGAATTCCGCCGCGCGTTCGTGAAACCGCGGCTTATCCGAAAGAAACGCGATCGATAGCCCGTGGACCGCCTCGGCAGCCGCCGGCATATCGCGATCGGGGTTGAAATAGGCGTGGAAGGTATTGCCGGTCTGCACCCGGTTGACCATTTCGATACAGCCGATTTCAACCAGCCGGTCACCGCTCTTGGGATCAAGTCCGGTGGTTTCGGTATCGAAGATGATCTCTCGCATTACCCAACCGATATCTGCCCAATACCGAACGGTTACAAGGGGGAATCCGATCCTTTTTCACCTCCGGTCAGCGCATGGACCAGGCGCTGCACCGCATGGCGGGTTTCAGCCAGGCTGACGCCGGTATCCAGAACGTGATCGGCGCGGGTGCGCTTTTCGGCATCGGGCACCTGCAGTTTCAGGATCTGCTCGAACTTCTCCACGCTCATGCCAGGCCGGGCGAGCACCCGCTCGCGCTGGACTTCGGCCGGAGCGGAAACGACCACCACCGCATCAAGGCCATGATCGCCGGTCTTTTCGAACAGCAGCGGAATGTCGAAGACGATCAGCGGCTGATCGGCATTGTCGGCCAGAAAGGTCCGGCGCATTTCAGCGACTTCGGGGTGGACGATCGCCTCAAGCCGCTTCAGCGCATCGGGATTGCCGAATACCGCCGCGCCGAGTTTCTGCCGATCTACCCCCTGCGGCCCGGTGGTGCCGGGAAAGGCGCGCTCGATCGGCGCGAGACAGGCCCCGCCGGGACCCTGCAGTTCGTGCACTGCGGCATCGGCATCGAAAACCGGCACGCCCAGCCCGCGAAACATCGCTGCGACCGCGCTTTTGCCCATGCCGATCGAGCCGGTCAGACCAAGGATATAGGGTCGTTTCGCAGTCACCGCGTCAACAGCTTTCGCAATTCGTCATCACATTCGCGCGGCGGGGCCTGACCGAAGAACTTTTCGAAGGCCACCGCCGCCTGACCGATCAGCATGGCAAGCCCATCGATCGTCTGGAAACCGCGGCGGCGGGCCTCGCGCAGCAGCGGCGTATCGAGCGGGTGGGTGACAATGTCATAGACCACGCTGCCCGGCGGCGCGTGGCTGAAATCGAAAGCCAGCGGGGGCTGTCCTGCCATGCCCAGCGGGCTGGCATTGACCACCAGATCGAGCAGGCCCTCCCGGTCATCGAAGGCAAAATCAGTCTGCGGCGCGAAATGCGCCAGATCGACCGCGTGATGATCCGGCCCGGGCGCCAGCTCATCGAGCAGGGCGCGGGCCCGGGCTGGATCGCGCGCCGCCAGGACCAGCGTGAAGTTCCGGTCGGCCAGGGCCGCGATGATCGCCCGGGCCGCGCCGCCAGCGCCAAGGATCCGCGCCATCCGGTACAGGTGCGGCTGGTCCAGCAGCGCTCGAAGCGGCTCAAGAAAACCGGGTGCGTCGGTATTGTATCCGGTCAGCTTTCCGGCGGAATCGCGAACCACGGTGTTGACCGCGCCGATCCGCGCCGCCTGCGGGTCGATTCTATCGAGCAGGGCCATCGCCGCCTGCTTGTGCGGCATGGTGATATTGCAGCCGCGCCAGTCAGGATCCGAGCGGCGACTGGCGAAATAGTCTGCCAGCCCCTCAGCGGTCACGTGGGCGGCGCGGTAATCGGCATCGATGCCCAGCTTTGCCAGCCAGAAGCCATGGATCGCCGGGCTCTTCGACTGGACGATCGGATCGCCGATCACTTCTGCATAGGGCCGGGTCATGACGGCAGCACATCCAGATCACGCAGCGCAGCCAGCACCGCCAGCAACGGCATCCCCAGCACGGTGAAGTGATCGCCTTCGATGCCCTCGAACAGCTGAACCCCGCGCGCCTCGATCCGGAACACCCCGACACAGCCGGCAACAGCGGGCCATTCGTGCCCCAAATAGGCGATGATGAAGCGGTCCGACAGGTCCCGCACTTTCAGCCGGGCCAGCGCCGCATGGCTCCACAACACGGTATCGTCACGGACCAGCGCCGCGGCGCTGTGCAGCCGCATCGCCTTGCCCGAGAAGAACCGCAGATGCTCGGCGGCGTTTTCCCGGCTGGTGGGCTTGTCGAAACGGCGTCCGTCAACCTCGACCAGGGAATCGCTGCCCAGCACGATCCGGCCCGGCACCTTCACGCTGACCGCCCGCGCCTTGGCCCGGGCCAGAGCCAGCGCGACTTCGGCCGGGGCCGATCCGGCCAGCCCGGCTTCGAGTGCCCGCTCATCCAGCGCGGCGGGCAGCGCCTCGAACGGAACGCCGGCCTGTTCGAGCATGGCCTTGCGCGAGGCGCTTTGCGAGGCGAGCACCAGGCTCATTGCCCGGCCTCGCGCGCGGACTGGAATTCATTGTAGAGGTTGATGATCGCCGCGGCAGCTTCCTCGATCGAGCGGCGGGTCACATCGATCACCGGCCAGTCGTTGTCGGCGAACATCCGCCGCGCATATTGTACCTCACGGTTGACCCGGTCGGCATCGACATAGGCGGTCTCGGGCGCCTGGTTGAGCGAAAGCAGCCGGTTGCGCCGGACCTGAACCAGCCGATCCGGCGCGGTGGTCAGCCCGATCACCAATGGATGCTTCAGATCGAACAGCGCCGGGGGCGGGGGGCTTTCCACCACGATCGGAATATTGGCAACCTTGTAGCCGCGGTTGGCGAGGTAGATGCTGGTCGGCGTTTTCGAACTGCGCGAAACCCCGGCGAGGACAATGTCCGCCGCTTCCCAGTTTTCCCAGCCGACACCGTCATCATGGGCGATGGTATAATGGATCGCCTCGACCCGTTTGAAATAGGCCTCGTCCATGGTGTGCTGGCTGCCGGGCCGGGCCTTGGGATGCTGCCCAAGCGCGGATTTGAGTGCCGCCACCGCGGCATCGAGCACCGGAACAACCGGCAGGCCAAGCGCCAGGCAGCGCTCTTCCAGCCGGGCACGGATTTCCGCATTGGCAAGGGTGAAGAATACCAGCCCGGGATTGGAGCCGATCTCCCCCATGATCCGGTCGAGATGTTGCTGGGATCGGACCATCGGCCAGAAATGGCGGATCACCTCCGAACCCTCAAACTGGGCCAGCGCCGCCTTTGCCAGCATTTCAAGCGTTTCGCCGGTCGAATCAGACAGCAGGTGCAGGTGCAGGCGCGGCATGTGCGGGGGCGGCTTGATCCCTGTGGATGACTGGGCTCATAAACCACGGGAGAGCCATGGGCACAAGCATGGCCTGCCATTCACCCCCCGCTGACCGGGATTCCGCCAAGCGGTTTTGGACAGGGCATCTGGCTTCCCCACAGGTTGGGGACAACGGGGATAACAAGCGATTGACGCGACGTGGTCACGATTCGCACAATGCGCTTTGCCCTGTTCAGTGCGGGAGAAATCCGGCAAGGGCGCTTCGTCCCCGCTTTCCACAGGCCAACAACACCTGAATCCTTTTATAGAATCTAATATGTATTTGATTGGAATCTGACGCGATGCCCGGTTTGCTCCTTGATACCCTGCGCGGCGAAAACGTCCGTCCGCGGCCAGCATGGCTGATGCGCCAGGCCGGTCGTTATCTGCCCGAATACCGCGCGCTGCGGGCTGAGAAGGGCGGATTTCTGGCGCTGGTCTATGATAGCGAGGCTGCCGCGGAAATCACCATCCAGCCGATCCGCCGCTATGGCATGGACGGGGCGATCCTGTTTTCCGACATTCTGATCGTGCCCTATGCGATGGGACAGGATCTGGCCTTTCTGGCGGGCGAAGGACCGCACCTTTCACCCCGTCTGGCCGATCATGCACTGGCAAGCCTGAATGCCGTGCCAGAACGGCTGAAACCGATCTATGACACGGTCAAGGCGGTCAAGGCGCAGCTTCCGGCAGACAAGACAATGCTGGGCTTTGCCGGCAGCCCGTGGACCGTTGCGACCTATATGGTCGCAGGCGAAGGCAGCCGCGATCAGCATGAGACGCGCAGCCTGGCCTATCGTGATCGCGCGGCCTTCCAGGCGATCATCGATGCGATCACCGCAGTGACGATCGATTACCTTGCCGGGCAAATCCTGGCCGGAGCCGAAGCGGTGCAACTGTTTGACAGCTGGGCCGGCAGTCTGGCGCCGTCCGAATTCGAACGCTGGGTGATCGCGCCCAACGCGGCAATCGTTGCCGCGATCCGCGCACGCTTTCCCGATGTGCCGGTGATCGGTTTCCCCAAGGGCGCGGGTGAAAAGCTGCCCGCTTATGCGCGTGAGACCGGGGTTCAGGCACTTGGGCTGGATGAAACCATCGATCCGGTCTGGGCGGCGGGGGCATTGCCGGGTGGAATGCCTGTCCAGGGCAATCTCGATCCGCTGCTGCTGATCGCCGGGGGCGCGGAAATGGAGCGGCAGGCGCTGCACGTGCTTGAGGCTTTCGCCGATCGGCCGCACGTGTTCAACCTTGGCCACGGGATTGGCCAGACCACCCCGCTTGAACACGTCGGCGAACTGCTCAATCTGGTGCGCAACTGGCGCGGTTGACCTATATGGTCTGATATGAACTGGGTGCTTTCCATGACCTATCTGTGGCTTAAGGCCGGACATATCATCTTCGTGATCTTCTGGATGGCGGGGCTGTTCATGCTGCCGCGCTATTTCGTCTATCATCAGGAGGCGCCGGAAGGGTCCGCTGAGAATGCGCTCTGGCTTGAGCGCGAAGGCAAGCTGCTGAAGATCATCCTTTGGCCATCACTGGTGGTCAGCTGGGTGCTTGGCCTGACCCTGGCGATTTCGACCGGGGCCTTCAGCCAGGGCTGGTTTCACGCAAAGCTGGCGGTGGTCCTGATCCTTACCGCCTATCACGTCTGGCTGGCAGGCTATCACGCTGCGCTCAAACAGGGTCAGCGCAAGCTCAGCGGCAAGAAACTGCGGATACTGAATGAAGTTCCGGGAATCGCCGCGGCGGTGATCGTCATCATGGTGGTGCTCCGCCCGTTCTGATCGGCGCTTGGGAAACCGTTCCACACAACGGCTTTCGTTCCCCACACAGTTGTGCAAGACACTTGCCGAATGAGTTCCTCCCCGCTCGACAGCTTGCTTGCCGCCTTCGCAGCAGCCCCGGATTCGCGGTTGATCATGCCTTTGATCGACTTGGCCAGAGATATGGAAGATCGTGAGCGGGTGCTTGCCGCCGCCAGCCGTGATGAGGCCTTCACGCCTGATCCGTAGGCTGCCGCGCAACTGGCGGCACTGGCAGCAGAACTGGCTGACTGGCCGCTGGTGTTACGCTTTGCCGCAGATAATCCCGCAGCCCTGCCCAGCGAGGTTGAGGCTCTGCTGGCCTTTGGCCGGGCAGGCGAAGCCGAATCCCGCTATCGGCTGGTCACCAGCGCCAATCCGGCGCTCGAGCAGCCCGGATTGATGGAGCGGATCGAGGCGGCGAAAGCCCGCGATCCTGGGGCGGCGGGCAATGTCCTGGCCTTCAACAGGGTTCAGGCCCATGGCGCCGATGGGCGCGGTGAGCCTGATGAACAGGCGATCGCGGCTGCGCATCTGTCCTTTGCGGAAAATGTCGGGATTGGCTTTGCCGACGTCGGAGGCCATGCCGCGGTAAAGCGCCAGATCGAACGCCGGATCATTGCGCCGTTCCAGAAGCCGGGGCTGTTCGCACGGTTCCGCCGTAGTGCCGGCGGCGGTGTTCTGCTCTATGGACCGCCGGGCTGCGGAAAGACCTTGCTGGCGAGGGCAACCGCAGGCGAATGCCAGGCGCGGTTCATCAATGTTCCGGTTACCGACGTGCTGGACAAATATATCGGTGAAGCCGAACGCAAGCTCGCGGCGATTTTTGCCGATGCGCGACGCGAGACGCCGACCGTGCTGTTCTTCGATGAGATCGAGGCGCTGGCCGGCAAGCGCGGGCACAGCACCAGCCAGCACGAAATGGGGGTGATTTCGACCTTTCTGGCCGAGATGGACGGGTTTGCGCAGAACAATGCCGGGGTCCTGATCCTGGCGGCGACCAATATGCCCTGGGCGGTCGATGCCGCGTTCCGCCGTTCCGGGCGGTTTGACCGGATGTTGTTCGTACCGCCGCCCGACCGTGACGCCCGGACCGAAATTCTGCGGCTGCAACTGGCCGATCGCCCGGTTGAACCCGGGATCGACCTCAAGGCCGTACTGGCTCAGACCAACGGTTTTTCAGGGGCAGACCTGCGCAATCTGACCGATACCGCCGCGGACCTCGCGATCGAGGAATCGGTTGATTCCGGCACTGAAGTCCCGATCGCAACACGCCATTTCAGGGAAGCTCTGGGCGAGGTTCGGCCAACCACGGCTGAATGGCTGACCACTGCGCGCAATTTCGCCAAATACGGCAATACCGGCGGTCAATATGACGAGATCGCCGCATTCCTGAAGCAGATCGGACAATGACACGCCGTTCTGGGCTGGTGCTGAAATACCATCTGCCCGACGAACCGTCTCCGTCTTTGTTGTCACGGTTTGCCATAGCGCCGTTCTGGCTACTGCCGGCGACCGTCTATCTCGGGCTGGTGTACTCGTTGTTCTTCTTCCTGCTGCCTGGGCTTAACGGTCTGATGATCGGTGGACACGGCAAGTGGCGCAGTGTGGGCTATTCGTTGCTTTCGGTGGTGCTGTTCGTGGGCCTCGCGATTGCCCGTGGTGTGGCCGAGGAGGCCGGGCTGATTGGCGGTCTGCTTAACGAATATGCCCGTGATGTGGTGCTTGCGATTGTCGTTTTCCCCTTGTTGCTGGCGCTGTTCGAACAGGGCACCACGATCGCGCTGCGCGATGCGATGAAGGATTGATCATGGCGATCGATCAAGCTCGACAGCGGGCGCAAGGATTGCTTCTCCGGGGATTGCATGCTGCCGCGATCGAGGCCTGGCGTGACGTGCTGAGCGAAACGCCCGATGACTGCGATGCCCACGCCGCAATCGCGATTTCGCTGTTCCACGAAAAGCGGATCTATGCCGCCCGCCACGAAGCCCGTGAGGCGCTGCGGCTCGATCCGGAACAAACAGCGGCGATGTATGTCATGGCGCTGATCAGCTTCTTCGAAAACCATGCGAAGCGGGCGATCGCGCAGCTTGATCACCTGCTTGGCGTTGATCCCTTCGATCTTGACGCACTGATTCTCAAGGCACAGATCCTGCGCAGCCAATGCAAATACGACAAGGCTGAGACGGTGCTCGACGATGCCTTGCGGCTGGCGCCGGATGCAGGACAGGTACAGCTTGAGCTGGGCTGGCTGCAGCGCGATCGGGGGCAATTGACCGAGGCGGAGGAACTGGCGCGAGGGCTGATCGCGCAGGACCCGCAGAACGTCGGTGCGTTGGTCCTGCTCGGTACCCTGCGGCGCGATTTGGGCGATCCACAGGAAGCGATCGACCTGGCTCTGGCGGCGCTGGAGATCGATCCGGTTTCGGATCAGGCTTTCCGCCTGCTCGGTGCGGCAAAGCTGTCGCGCTATCCGCTGACCGGGCTGTTTTGGCAGGTTCCCCGCCTGCTCGACAAGCTGGAGACGCGCACCCGCCTGATCGTGCTTGTGCTGATCTATCTTGCCTACATGATGACTAACACCACGCTGGCCTGGTTCAATGCCCCTGAATGGGTACAGATCGGCTTTGTTGCGGTCTATATAGCAATCGGGGTCGGGTTCTATCTCAATGACCGGATCGTTGCCTGGCTGGTCCGCCGTGAGCTGCGCCGGGTCGAGTTTCGCCGCGCCTTCTGATTGCGCCGACCGCGCCATTGCGTTGACGCCGCTGCGGCAAGCGCCTATCTGGAACCCGTCCGGCAGGGCCAGCGCAATAATGCGCGGCGCGATCCGCTTTCTCCAAGCCCTTTGATCGTCCGGCCGAAAACCATATTCAAATCATTGGAATACAATCGAAATGCATCTGAAAGAACTCAAGAAAAAGACTTCGGCCGAACTGGTCGAAATGGCCGAGGAGCTGGGGGTTGAGGGCGCCTCGACCATGCGCCGCCAGGACCTGATGTTCGCGATCCTCAAGGAACTGGCTGAGGACGGTGAGGAAATCATCGGGCAGGGCACGATCGAAGTGCTGGCCGACGGTTTCGGCTTCCTGCGTAGCCCCGAAGCCAACTATCTGGCCGGACCGGACGATATCTACGTCTCGCCCAACCAGGTCCGCAAATGGGGCCTGCGCACCGGCGATACGGTTGAGGGTGAGGTTCGCGCGCCCAAGGACGGCGAACGCTATTTCGCGATTACAAAGCTGGTCAGCGTCAACTATGACGATCCCGAAGTGGTCCGCCACCGGGTCAACTTCGATAACCTGACCCCGCTCTATCCTGATCAGAAGCTCAGCCTCGATACGCTTGACCCAACGGTCAAGGACAAGTCGGCCCGGGTGATCGATATCATCAGCCCCCAGGGCAAGGGCCAGCGCGCGCTGATCGTCGCTCCGCCGCGGACCGGCAAGACCGTGCTGCTGCAGAACATTGCCAAGGCGATCACCGACAATCACCCCGAAGTGTTCCTGCTGGTCCTGCTGGTCGATGAACGGCCCGAGGAAGTCACCGATATGCAGCGCAGCGTGAAGGGTGAGGTGATCTCCTCTACCTTTGACGAGCCTGCCACCCGCCACGTCCAGGTTGCCGAAA
>Ga0116180_1001091_pt1 | contig 23534 bp, 24 predicted proteins | sample AD_UKC073_MetaG_FD_89804 | JGI IMG/M metagenome (GOLD analysis project Ga0116180, IMG submission 89804) | Active sludge microbial communities of municipal wastewater-treating anaerobic digesters from USA - AD_UKC073_MetaG | ecosystem: Engineered > Bioreactor > Anaerobic > Digestate | place: USA...
CAGGGTTTTAAGGATATGTCACCACCCACCAAAGAAATGATGCGCCTGATTTTAAGCCAGCAAATCGCCCATGGCGGTCATCCGGTGCTTAGATGGATGGCGGATAATATTGTGGTGAGAACCGATCCCGCCGGAAATATCAAAGTGGATAAGGATAAATCCGTAGAAAAGATTGACGGCATTGTAGCCATGATCATGGGTCTGGCCAGAGCCACAGTAAATCCGCCCGATGATGGGGGATCTATTTATGATCAAAGAGACATGATCATTTTGTAAAAGGAACAGCTGCTAATGAAAAGGGGTGATGTAAACTATGGCAAACTTTTTTAAATGGCTCTTTAAGGCCCGAGATAAACCTCATGACAGTGTCAGTGGGGCACCGGTCTTTTATATGGGCCAGAGTGTAGCGGGGAAAATGGTTAATGAAAGAACCTCTATGCAGACTACAGCTGTTTTCGCCTGCGTGAGAATCATTGCTGAGACAATAGCATCATTACCTCTGCACACCTACCGGTACCGGGGTGAAGGAAAAGAAAAGATGTATGACCATCCCTTGTACCGGATTTTGCATGATGAGCCTAATCCGGAAATGAGCTCTTTTACCTTGCGGGAGACGATGATGACCCATCTTCTCCTTTGGGGGAACAGCTATTCTCAGATTATCCGAAATGGTCGGGGAGATGTGCTGGGGCTATACCCGCTTTTGCCGGATAAGATGCTGGTAGACCGGGATCAAAAGGGTGAACTTTACTACACCTACCGTAAGGAAGGAGAAAGCTATTTTCTTGGCCCGGATGAAGTGCTGCATATTCCTGGCTTAGGTTTTGATGGGGTTATGGGCTACTCGCCGGTGGCTTTAGCAAAAAACGCCATCGGTTTAAATATCGCTGCCGAGGAATACGGAGGCAGATTCTTTGCTAACAATGCTACCCCCACGGGGATTCTCTCCACTTCCGGAACCATAAAGGATCCTACTAAGGTCAGGGATGCCTGGCAGGCCGCTTATGGGGGAAGTAATAATTATAAAGTGGCGGTGCTAGAGGATGGCCTTCAGTATCAGGCTATCAGCATACCTAACTCCGACGCCCAGTTTTTAGAGACCAGAAAGTTTCAGATAGAAGAAATCTGCCGGATTTTTCAGGTGCCGCCCCATATGGTGGCTGATCTGAGCCGATCCAGCTTTTCCAACATTGAGAACATGGCAATTAGCTTTGTGGTTCATACCATTCGTCCCTGGCTGGTACGGATTGAACAGGCTATGAACCGGAAGCTTTTTAAAGAGGGGGAGAAGGGTACTTGCTTTGTCTCCTTTAATGCTTCAGCGCTGATGCGAGGAGACTATAAATCCCGGATGGATGGTTATGCCATTGGCATTCAAAACGGATTCTTTTCTGTTAACGATGTGAGGAGAATGGAAAACATGGATCCAATACCTGAAGAAGAGGGAGGGGACTTATACTTAACGAACGGGAACATGCTGCCCTTAAAGATGGCAGGGGCCTATGCGAAGAAGGCCTTGGAGGAAAATGCGGGTTATGAAGAGTGAAGTAAAAGCATAGGCTTAAACTTTTTAAAAGCACCACTATGTTTTTGTTGATTATTTCTTGCCAATTGCATATACTAGAAGTAGGGTAAGTAGGAAATATAGGAGGTGCGAAAATGGAAATCGCAAAAGTCATGTCTAAAGGACAGGTAACAATACCAATTGGCATAAGAAAAAAGTTAAACATCAAGGAAGGAGATAAAGTCGTTTTTATTGAAAGAGATGGCAATATGATTATTGCAAATTCTGCAATGATCGCTCTTCAAAAAATTCAGAATGACTTTGAGGGCGAGGCTGAAAGGTTAGGTCTTGAGAGTGAAGATGATGTCGTTAAATTAGTTAAGGATGTTAGACGAGAAGTTCAGGCAGAAAAAACAGGTAAAAAATTATGAGAGTAATGTTAGATACAAATGTATTGATTTCTGTCATTGTTTTAAAGAGTAAAACTCTAAATATAATGCTTGAATGGTAAGCGCATAATAAGAGCGTGTATGGAAACAACCCTGGAATTATGGGACAATTCTCTAAATCAGAGTTTGTAGAGTTTTTCAAGTTAGTCGAAAAACTCCAAAGGAGGTTTTAGAGTTTGGACTCCAGGGAAGTTGTCCACAAATACCGGTTAAGTAAATGGACTGCAATCATCCGTGAGTGCCGCAGCAGCGGGCAAACTGTCGCAGTATGGTGCAGTGAACACAACATCAACCAGAAAACTTACTACTATTGGTTAAAACGTGTCCGTGATGCTGCTTGTGAAGCCCTTCCGGCTTTGAATGCCGACAATAATTCCATCGTCCCGGTAAATATTCCGCATTCAGCTGCCAATACCCATCCTACAGATCAGAAATCATCCACGGCTATGGTTGTGCATCTGGGTTCCGTTACCTTAGAGATCACCAACTCGGCATCTGCGGTACTGATTGAAAATACTCTGAAGGCACTTCAATATGTTCGGTGATATTTCAAAGGCAAAAATGATCTATATTGCTTGTGGGTATACCGATATGCGGAAATCGATCGACGGATTTGCGGCAATAGTCCAGCAAAATTTTCACTTGAACCCTTTTCAAAACAGCCTGTTTCTTTTCTGTGGCCGCCGGCGTGAACGTTTAAAAGCCCTTTATTGGGAAGGCGATGGATTTGTTCTTCTCTATAAGCGTTTGGAAAACGGTCGTTTTCAATGGCCAAAGACACCTGAAGCTGTCCGGGAACTCTCTTTTCAGGAACTACGCTGGCTCCTGGAGGGATTGTCCATTGACCAGCCTAAAGCCGTTAAAAAATTGGATTTCACCCCTTGCATCTAATACCCAAAAAAGCTAGCAAACCCGTATAAACACTAGGTTTTTTGTCGTTTTTATGGTATAATTTAAATATCATAAAACGCAAAGGGACCTTGATTGATGAGCGCTGCAGAGCAGGTCAAAACAATTGAAACACTTGAAAAACGCATTGCTGAACTGGAGCTGGAAAACAAACGGTTACATGACAGTGTTGACTATCTGACGCGCAAATTATTTGGCAGAAGTTCTGAGAAGACATCCGTCCTTGCCTTGGGGCAGATGTCTCTTTTTATTTTTAATGAAGCAGAAACTGAGGCTGATCCAAAGGCGACGGAACCTGAACTGAAAGAAGCACGGCATTACTGGGTAAAGAAATACAAAGGGCAACGCAAGGATTCCCTAAAGAACATCCCGCATGTTAAGCGATTATGTACCATGGAAGAAATGGATCGTTTCTGCGAAAAGTGTAATACTGAACTGGTACCGGTCGGCGAAGAGTTTGTTCGTACAGAAGTCGAGTTTATTCCCGCTGAAGTCAGGGTCATTGATTATTACCGGGAAACCTTTGAGTGCCGTGCTTGTCGCAATAACGGCCAGCCCTACATGGAAAAATCCCCAGTACCCGATCCGGTAATTCAGCATTCATTTGCTTCTCCCTCCAGTGTCGCATGGGTCATGTACCAAAAATTCGTCAACGCTTTGCCTTTGTACCGGCAGGAAAAAGAGTGGAAGGCACTGGGAGTCAGCTTAAGCCGCGCAACGATGGCCAATTGGATCATCGCAGCCTCCCGGGACTGGCTCGTGCCAATCGTAGAGCGAATGCATCAGATACTCCTGAAAGAGAAATACCTGCATTCGGACGAAACTCCGGTACAGGTCCTAAATGAAGAGGGACGCAAGAATACCACGGATTCCTACATGTGGGTCTACAGCACCGGTCAGCACTGTTCTCATCAAATCAGGATCTTCGATTACCGGACGGGTCGAAGCGGCAAGTACCCGCAGGAATTCCTTGAAGGATTCAATGGATACCTTCATACGGACGCCTATGCCGGTTACAACAAAGTGACCGGCATCAAGCGATGTCTTTGTTGGTTTCATCTGCGAAGATATTTCGTCGATGCCCTGCCGAAAAATGTCCAAAGCCCGGAAGCAGCCATCCCAAGTCAGGGAATTGCTTACTGCAACAAACTTTTCGACATAGAAGAGAAACTTGAAAAACTTTCACCCCAGGAGCGCAAGGCCGAACGTCTGAAACAGGAGAAAAAGGTTTTGGATGCTTTTTGGGCATGGGTTGATTCCGTCAGGAACACCGTTCTGCCCAAGTCCAAGCTGGGAGAAGCCTTGAATTATGCCTTCGTCCATAAAAAAGAGCTGATGAATTACCTGGAAAACGGCCACTGCGTTATCTCGAACAACCTGGCTGAAAACAGTATCCGCCCCTTCACGATTGGAAGGAAAAATTGGCTCTTCAGCGGCAGCCCGAAAGGAGCCGCAGCCAGTGCTGCTGTGTACAGCATTGTTGAAACTGCTAAAGCGAACGGTCTTAATCCATACAAATACCTGCTTTTGATCTTCCGGGACATGCCCGGCGTCCTCTTTAAGCAATATCCGGAATTCCTTGAAGACTACCTCCCATGGAGTCCAGAAGTTCAGAAAGCCTGTAAGTAGAGCAAAACCTCAGTTTACACTGGTTTTGCTCATTTTTCAATACACCTTGTTACTTGACGCTTACCATCTAAAGACGCATCTAAAGACGCATCGAAAGACGACGGTGAACTTGTTCTAAAATTGGAATGCGAGGATAACACTCTGGATGGAATCTTAAGACGAGCGGTACCCACTGCGGAGGAATTTGAAAGGATTAAGGCAGGATCGCGGCAGCGGTCACTTAAGGATTATAAGCTCAGTTATGTAAAACTAGCGATTGAACAGGGTTATACATTTAAGGAAATCGGTGCAAACATTGGAGTATCAGGTGAAGCGGTAAATAAGATGATAAGAGGTGCCTGACACCAACTGGGAGTATAAATAATTTGGGAGTATAAATAATTTCATGTAAATAGCGGCAATTCTCCATGTATTCTGTCCATAAGAGCTTTCGGCTGACTCCATTATTGAGCAGCTCTTTGTGGACATAGTTTAGGCCAGGCATACGTTTTTTGACGTTTTCCTGCTTAGTCTTGAGGAATAGGATTCCTTATAATACATAATACATGATACAGCATCAGTCTGATTGTCATCTAATGGCCAGCGAAATGATGGTTCCCGGCAACCGGATAGGTGGTGTAACACCTCCCGGAATACCCAGCCAGACAGCACCGGGGAGTTTTCGATTGAAGGCAGGACCCCGGATAGTTCCTCGCCCCGGAGGAGATGAGGGGACACCCGTAGAATCAGTATAATCATAATCAGGTTAATTAAGGCGGGGCAGGGGAATCGGGTTGAACCTGCAAGTTAGAACAATAAGCAAAAACAGGCAATTGGCCATTAATATATTGGCAAGTTATATTGCCCTTTTTGTTCAAATGGGGATTAGTTTTTTTCTGAGTCCCTATATAGTCAGGACTGTTGGGGTTGAGGCTTACGGTTTTGTACAATTTTCCTATGTCCTGATCTCGTATTTTGCAATTTTATCAGTTGCCTTGAATTCCATGTCCAGCCGGTTCATAATGGTATCCTGTTTTAGAGGGGATTTCATAGCGGCAAACAAATATTTTGCATCAACGTTTTACGCCAATGTTATTCTGGGAGCAATAATTTTCCCGGTCCTGGCAGCAGCCATTTTAAACATCGCTAAAATAATCAATGTTCCTGCACACTTGCTTGTTGATGTGCAGTTTTTAATGGGTTTTATGGCGGTTAATTTTGTTGTTGACCTGCTGGCTACAAACCTGGGTATATCATATTACGTCTCAAATAAGCTGTATTTGTTTTCTCTGGTCCAGGTATACGGCCATATTCTCCGGGCTGTGCTGCTGATTGGATTTTTTACTTTTTTTGAACCCTATGTTGCTTACATCGGCTTAATCACTCTGGTTATAACGATCTTTACTCAATCAGCGAATATTTACTGGAAGAGAAGGCTGATTCCGGACCTGAACATAAACAGAAAATTCTTTGACCTGAAAAAGGTCAAAGAACTGATCTCCTCAGGTGTCTGGAATTCCATCACCCGCCTGGGCCAGATCCTGCAGGATGGTCTTGATTTACTGATCGCCAATTTGATGCTAAGTGCAACAGCTATGGGAATTCTGGCAGTTGCAAAGATTATTCCCAACGTTATTAATATGATTTTGCACGCGATGATTTCAACATTTCTGCCCGACATGACGGAGCTGTATGCCAAACAAAAATACGATGAGCTTGTTAAGTCGGCAAAACGGTATATGAAAATTACCGGAATGATTATTAATATTCCCATAGCCCTGCTGATAGCCTTTGGAGATATATTGTACGCCCTGTGGTTCCCCACGCAGGATTCGGGTTTGCTGCAGTTGTTGTCTGTCATAACGGTTTTACCCTGGGCTATAATGGGGCAGACGGCCATAATACATAACATTTTTACAATTGTTAATAAAATCAGGGTTAATTCCATACTGGTGACTATAACCGGTTTCTTAAATGTGTTGCTTGTGTTAGTGCTGTTGAAAACCACGTCCCTGGGGCTGTTTGCCGTGGCCGGCGTGAGTTCTGTCTTGATTATCATCAGAAACCTGGGCTATACCCTGCCCTTCGGGGCTCTCTATCTTAACCGCCGGTGGACTACCTTCTTTCCGGAAACCGGGAAATCGGTTGCTTCAGTTTTTGTTATAAGCGCGGCGGGTTTGTTTATAAAATCATTTTTGCAGGCTTATTCCTGGCCCGGCCTGTTTGTGGTTGCTATAATCACAGTCCTTTTGGGGCTGGGCTTCAACTTTCTGATAGTGTTCAACAAAGATGACCGCATTTATATTTTTGATAAGATTAGAGCAAGGATGGGTTGAATGGTGGGTTGGGTTGAATGGTGCCTGACACCAACTTATCAACTTATTGAATATTGAAACAATTTAGCGGTGATGGTACCTGATGCCTGACATGCTGCCGGCAGCATCATTGAAATTTGCCTGATTTGGAGATTATTCCGGAAGTAAAAAGGAAACAGCTGCCTGGAAGTGGAAAAATACAGGTGGGAGTTGGGAGCTGAAAGCGTCCCTTCTGACGCAGTATAATCCCCACGGAATATTCATAGCTCTGGAGGAGATGGGGTATTTGCTGATGAGTGTTTCCTTCCTTTGCCTGGTCCCGGTTTTTTCAGGAACTGACAATATGGAAAAAGGATTGCGCAGGGTCTTCAGCTTTGGTTTTCTTTTAACAATCACATCTCTGATCATATATTCTGCTAATTATGGTATTCACCGCGAATATAGATTCGAAGTAGCGGCTATTTCCATTAACTGGACAGTATTGCTGGTAACCTGCATACTTTTGAGTATAATATTTAGAAAGCGGAAATTTACTTTTGAATAAATTACTAGACTACATTGAATAAATTATTCTGAATATGGGAAATATCGGGAGATAACATTACAATCATTGAGATAGAGGAGGGAGAATTGAATTATGCTTAAAACATCCTATGAGGAAATTGTTGATGTTCAGGCAATTGGACAGACCCAGAATACAAGGAATTTGAATGATCTTTTACCCCTTGCAAGCGCAGAGAACCTTTCTCCGGCAGAAAATGATCCGGAACAAAACCTCCTGGTTATTATTGATATGCAGAACGATTTTATGGAAAATGGAAGTTTGGGTGTTCCCGGTTCCCACGGTGATGTTGAAAGGCTTACCAGGTTTGTGTATAAAAATATGGCTAAAATCTCCCAAATTGCCATGACCCTGGATACCCACATACCCCACCAAATTTTCTTTCCTTGCTGGTGGGTTGATCAGGATGGCAATAATCCTCCGCCATTTACTCCGATTACAAAGGAAGATTTAGTCAATGGAAAATGGAGACCGGTGTATTTCCCCGCGGATAGTGTTGATTACGTCGAAGGTCTGAAAAAAGCCGGTAATATGGATTTATTTATCTGGACTTATCATTGTATTCAGGGGACATTCGGCTGTACTTTGGAAAACCAGTTGAGCAATATGATTTACTTTCATGCGGTGGCAAAAAAGAGTACGCCAATATGTATTGTCAAGGGGACCGATCCTCTGTCAGAAATGTACGGCATTATCAAGCCGGAGTATGATAAAAAGAATTATGTTAATCTTGACTTCCTTAATTTATTTGAAAAATATCATAAAATTATTATTGCCGGTGAAGCGGCCAGCCACTGTGTTTTGAGGTCAATTCAGCAGTTTCTGGAGTATTATTCCAACAGGCCGGATATATTGCGGAAATTCGTTATCCTTGAGGATTGCATGTCGGATATACCTGGATTTGATTCGAAAAGTGAATATGGGAAACTGAAAAAAGAAAACCAGATTAGTATTGTAAAATCTGTTGATTTAGTGCTTTAAGCACAAGAAGATAGCGGCGGAAAAGGAGTTTTTTTTACCGTGCGGCCCGGGATGTGCCCGGGCCCGGGACTAAAAGGGATAAATAAGAAAACACCCCGGAGAAGGATTATATGACTGTAAACCACAAGCTCAAACCAGCCCTGTCCTGGCTAGCTGTCCTGCTGTTCATGCTGGCCATATATTTTCTTTCAGCGCACCCTGCCGGTATTTCTAATGCCTACAGCAAAGGTATAGTAGCCTTTCTGGTTGAAAACGCCTTGAAGCTGACCGGGAAGGCTATTACTGATCAGGACATGTTGAGGTTGATCTCTGAGGTAAATTCAGTTGCCCGTGAGTACATGCACGGGGTGGTTTTTTTTGTGCTGGGGATGCTGGTTCACAATGCTGTGAGGCAGTGCGGCGCCAGGGGAGTGAAAGCTGTGGCCGCAGCCCTGGCTATATGTGTGGTCTACGGGATAACCGATGAAATCCACCAGATCCTTGTTCCCGGCAGGGCTTTTCAGCTTAGCGACCTGGTGATGGATGCTGCCGGCAGCGTTATTGGTATTTGCGTGGTCTGGGCGCTGTACCGGAAGGAAAAGGACCTCTCTGGTTGAAAAGTGGGGGCTGGTTGTAAGGTGAAAATTGGTTAGAAAGTGGGGACTGGTTGAAAAGTGAAAAGTGGTTAAAAAGTGGGAAGTGTTTGGAAAGTGGGTACTGTTTGAAAAATGGAAAATGGAAAATGGAAAGTGGGACTTGTTGGAAAGTGGTGAAATGAACGTAAGTCCCATTGATTAGTATTGATTATTAATGCAATCGTAAAGATATATTTCAAATTCTTCGTGTAACAATGTAAGATATTATTAAAGCATGGATAGTGAAAAAAATATCTTACTAGAGAGAGTAATATTTGTAAAAAGGTGATTCCTTGTATTTCTTTGACGGGAACTATTAAAGTTTTAATATTATAGCCCCTCTTAAATCTCCTTTTGTAAAGCTGGTCTAAACAGCTTATTTTTTTTTGTTTAAAACGATTTGTTTGTTATTCCCCGGGTTTTCCTGTGCAGTGCTCTTGCCTGGAATATCTTGCGAAAAGTATAATGAGGAAAAAAAACGGGGGTGCCTGCAAAGTGGAGGTGTTATACCAGGGCAGTTATTTTTATTCGGTTAAGAAGGTTAAAGACAGTGAACTTCTGGCTGAAACTGTTTTCCTAAGCACTGAGCTTGAGGCGGTGGGGACGCTTCTGGTTGATTTAAAGAGTTTTTGCATTAAAGAGGCAGGCTGGGAAATACACCGCGCTCCGGACCCGGAATTGCAGGGCAGGGGCGTTTTGCCGGAGTTAAAGGGGGTTGAGGCTTATTTCAATGCCGGCAGGTTTTTAAGCCGTGCGACGGACAGGATTGGCGGCGGATTGGTCAAAGGGCTTCTAACCGAGTGTGTCAGGGGAATCATTCAGGCGGAAACTTATATTACCAAATACAGGGGGTTCCCTACAGAAGATGAATATGAGAGGTGCTGGAAACAGGAGCATGTAGATTCCTGCCGCTACTATAAACGGGAAAACATGGGCGAGAATCACTGGTTCGCCTATGTCGGCGAGCACAGAAGGGAAATCAACCTATTTAACAGGTACAAAAGTATGACGGTATACCGCCGGACAGACGGGTCCTTTTTGGCAACCGGCAGTTTTAGCGATAGTTTTCATGAACTGAATGTGCAGTTGTCCTTTGACGGGGACAGGATAACTTCCTGTAAAGCAGCCTTCTTACGGGCGCCGGGTCCGGTTTGTATTGAGAGTTCGGAGTTCCTCGGGCCGTTTACCGGAAGAAGTATTGCGGAGCTTAATAAAAAAGAGGTTGCCAAAATAATCGGAGGCCCTGACGGCTGCATTCACCTTGTGGATATCATCCATGACACGCTGACTGCAGCCAGGGTTAGTTCATTAGATGCAGGACAATTACTACAGCTGCCAGGATGAAAAGGCAGCCCAAAACCGTGGTCATGTTAAAATTGTGCTTTTTCAAGAAAACGCTGATCTTCTTTTTTAACCTTCTGTTGTAGCTTTTCTTTTTTTTCTTGCGTATCTTCATGATTTAGACCATCTTCCCATTTTTCTTGTTTTCTTGAAGTTCTTTCTTCTTGGTTCTTGCTGCCGTTTCCTGCTGTAATTTGCCGGCAGATGGTTTATTTTGGGTGAAAAGGTTGTGGCCGGGGCAAAAAAACTGGTTTTTCCCGGCTATTTCCCATTATAATTGTAAGATGGGGCAAATGTTTGACGGTCAAGATTTTTATGTAAAAGTTTTTATGTTTTAAAGGGTGAGGAGTTGTTGCCGGGTGTCCCTGTTATTCTTTTCCATCCGCAATGCCTTTCGCAAAAAGGCGGTGGCCGCCCTGGCGGTGTCCGGGGTGGCCTTCGGCTGCGCCCTGATGACTTTTTTGTTTTCTGTGGCCTCCGGGATGGAAAACCGGGTGGAGCAAACCTTCAGCAACCTTTCCGGACGGATAATGGTTACCCAGAAGGGTTCTGTTTTTGGCGGGCTGTTTCAGGGTGTAGGTTCGTCCTCTATCCCGGACTCCTACATAGGTTTGATCGATGATGTACCCCACGTAACGAATGTTACCGGTCAGGTGACGGCTATACTGCGCCCGGTGGGCTCTGCGCTGGTGATGCCGTTGTTTGGTTACGGGGGAGAAGAAGCGGGGGGTACACCTTTTCGCAGGATTGTAGAAGGGGCTGCGCCTGTCGGCGACGACGAAGTGGTGATCGGCAAGAGCCTCCAGGAGTACCTGGGGTTTATGAATGTTTTCTATGAAACCGGCGGAGTTTACCAGTTTCGTGTCTCCGGGAGCAAGGAGGATGTGCGGGACATCAAGGTGGTGGGCGTTTACCGGACGGGTAATGAGCTGCTGGACGGAGGCTTCAGCGGCACGGAAAAGCTGGCCCGGGAGCTTGGCCGTCTGCAGCCCGGCAAATTTTCAGCCATCAGCGTGCAGGTGGGGGGCATGGAACACGTTGAGGAGGCCGCCCGGGAGATCGAGCTGAGGCTGGCGGGGAAAAAGCCCGAAGTGCAGATTGTGGTGCCCCGGGAGCTGCTGATCCCGCTGACCAATGTGCTCAGGATTTTAGGTCAGTTTTTCCTGGCGGTGTCGCTGGTGGCCGTGGTGGCCGGCTGCCTTACGATCATGGTGGTGATGCTGTTGTCGGTGGTGGAGCGCAGGCGTGAGTTCGGCATTCTCAAGGCCGTCGGCTGGACTCCGGGTAATATCGCCATGATGGTGCTGGTGGAGTCCGTTTTCCTGAGCCTGGTGGGCGCGATCCTCGGGGTTGCCCTGGGCTGGGCCGGCCTGGTTGGGGCAAAGGGGTACCTTGGCCTGGACATCGGCGCCCTGGACCTGAGGGTAGCCGCGGCGGTTTGCGCCTGCGGCGTGCTGGTGGGGGCTGCGGGGGGCCTTTACCCGGCCTGGCGGGCCAACCGGGCCGCGCCGGCGGAAATCCTGCGTGGATTATAGACGGGGGGATTAGGACGGAGGGATGATTTGAATGGCGGATGTGCTCATCTCTGTGCAAAACCTGGTCCGGGTCTACGGGCGAAGGTCCCGGGAGGTAAAGGCCCTGGATATCCAGCGCCTGGATCTTGCCAGGGGAGACTTTGTAGCTGTGACCGGCCCCTCCGGGTGCGGCAAGACCACCTTTTTAAACCTGCTGGGCGCGCTGGACAGGCCCAGCAGGGGAAGCATCTTTTTTGAGGGCAGAGACCTTGCCGGGCTGGGGGAGGCGGGCTTATGCCGCTACCGCAGGGAAAAGGCCGGCTTTATCTTCCAGGCCTACTGCCTGATCCCTTCCCTGACCGCGCTGCAGAACGTGCTTGCGCCGGTCTACCCCCGGGGAAACGGGCGGCGGATGCGGGAGCGCGCCCGGGAGCTGCTCCGCCGTCTGGGTCTGGCCGGTGTGGAAAAGCGCCGCCCTGGTGAGCTCTCCGGGGGCGAGCAGCAGCGGGTGGCCATCGCCCGGGCGCTGCTGCTGGACCCGGAATTGATCCTGGCGGACGAGCCCACGGGGAACCTGGATTCAGCCACAGGCGCCGGGATTATCAGCCTTTTGAAAGACTTGAATGATGCGGGGAAGACGGTGCTGGTGGCCAGCCACGATCAGCGGGTGGCGGACGCCTGCGGCAGGGTCCTGAGGCTGGAGGACGGGAGACTGGTGTAAAGGATGGAGGCTGGTTTATAGGTAAAGGGATGGAGGACTGGTCGGGAGACTGGTTGGAAGGCTGGTGTAAAGGGTTAAAAGACGGGGGACTGGTGTAAAGAACGGTGGATTGGCCGGGATACTGGGTAATGGTTTAAAAGACGGGAGATTAGCCGGAAGACTGGTTGGGGGATGGTGTAAAGGACGGGGGACTGGTCGTGAGACTGGTTGGGTAATTGGGTATCTATGGCAATTTTCGACACTTATTTTTCCATTTTTTTATTATTTCAGGGTTGACTTCCTATTACCAGTTTGCTAATATACATATAGAACAAGTGTTCGGGGCAGGCAAATGGCAATCATTTTACTGCCCCAAAATTTTTGCCTTTGCCTCTCCGGGCCGGTTCAAAAAGGATGGAAAGCCTGTTCCGCAGGCAGTCCTCTACCGGAAAGGAGGTGAGTAAATGGCCGTAAGCAAAGTCTCAATCGGTTCAGTTTTAAGGCTGGAGCTGCAAGCCGGCGTCGACGGCAACGGCAACCCGGTTTTCCGGAACAAAAGCCTGAGCAATGTCAAGCCTACCGCGTCCGACCAGGATATCTTCGACGTGGCCGCCAGTCTGGCAGCTTTGCAGGAGCTCCCCTTGAACAACATTATACGCATCGACAACGCCCATCTTGTGGAAGAATAGGTGTCTCACTGAACAGCCTGGTTTGTTAAACTGTTACCGTAAAACATTGTATGGGAAAATATGTATATCGGATATTGAATATTGAGTATTTAATAAAGAAAGGAGGAGTTTGATTGGCAACTACAACCCAGACCCTGCGCCTGGTGTTTAAAAACCAGTCCGGTAAAAACGTTACGTTCAGCCTGGACAACCCCCGGGACGACGTGACGGCTGCGGAAATTGAGGCGGCCATGGATCTGGTTATCGCCAGGAACATTTTCTCAAGTTCAGGCGGAGATCTGGTTTCCAAGCAGGATATCCGCATCATTGACAGCACCACCAACGATCTCTACGACCCGCCCATCCAGTAGAAGCGGGCGGACGGGGTTAAGAAAGCAGGAGGAATCAGGAGTTAACAGGGGAGAGCTGGGAGAAACACGAGGGATCAGGAGGATTCTTTCAGCTTCCTGAGGACAGCGCCTTTAGCTGACGTCTGCAAAATAAGGCAGAGGGCGGACTCCCGCAAACTAAACCACTTAAGGAGTGATCTCTCTGGAACTAATTCTGCAGGCGGTGGGCAGCGTGGGCTTTCCAGTAGCTGTAGCAACATACCTGCTGGTGCGTATCGAGGGCAAACTGGAGGACCTGACCGTGGGCATCGCCAGGCTGACCGAGGCGCTGGCGGGCATGCGGCGGCAGGAAGAGCAGAAGCAGCTGAAGGAGTAAAAGCAGCGGAAGAATTTAAAGCAGCAGGAGGAGCAAAAGCCTGTAGTACATTCTCTTCAGAATCGCGGCACTGCCGGGAGCAAAAGCAGCAGGAGCAGTCAGTTTTGTTAATCGAGAACGGGCCTTAGAAAAGTAAAGGCAAAGGGAGGCTGCTTTCAAGAGAAAGGCGGCCTCCCTTTCTGGAAGCAGGAAGATTTCCTTCATTTCCGGAAGCAAGAGGATCACCTCCTTTTCCGGAATCGAGAGGATCCCCTCCTTGCTTTCCTGTGCCCCCCAGCGCTGATATGTTTTCAAGGAGTGTGCAAGGATGGTGTTCTGGAGGCAAATGCCCGGGTGGTCGCTGGGCCCGGGTGGCCGGTCAAATGCCCGGGATGTCATGGGCTGACGAATTAGAGGTACTTGGCCGGTTATGGCCCTTGAGGTCATCGAAGTTTACTCGCGGGGGTGTCTCATGGGCTGCTGGAGCAGGATCCCCGGGAGACCATAGCCCTTGAAGTCGTCGAAGTTTCCTCGCCGGGTATCATGGTCTGCTGCCGATGTAAGCTCCCCGGCCATAGCCTTTGAAGTTGTTGCCGGGTTATCATGGGCTGACGGAGATGAGCTCTCCAGCCCTGGCGCTTTTTCTGGCCTCGTAGGTTTCTCTGGCCTGAACGGCCTTGTCGATGGGGAAGGAGTTGGCCCTAAGCTCGCCTTCAAAGGCTTCCAGAAGGGGGTACACCCGGGCGTCGCATTCAGCTTCCAGGGCCTTTCCTTCTGCGTAGTACCTGCCTGCGATGGGGCTGATATCGGCACCGGGGTCTGCTTCAATTGCGGCTTTGTATTCTTTGGCGGCAGCAGCCGCCAGGGCGTTTAACCGGCTCTCGTAGCCGGAGGCGATGGTCTGCAATTGGGAGATATAGTTCAGCTCGATCTGGCCCCGCAAGGTGTCGTCCCCTGCGGGTTGCCGGGGATTTGCCGGTTCAGCGGGGTCTTTTGCCGGGGGAGGGCTGCCTGGCGCCGCTTCAGTTTCGCCGGGTTTTCCCTCTATGTCTGCCCCTGTTGTGTTCCGGGGGTCCGTCTCTCCTCTGACGGAATGCCCGGGAGTACCTGACGCAGGCCCGCTGCCTGATTTGTCGTCACCGCTGCCCGGGTTCGGGCTGCCCGGTGTATTGCCGTCACTGCCTGTACCCGCAGGACTCAGGTTGTTTCCGGTATCCTCCCCGGTACCTGCGGCGGAGGGCGGGCGGGGGGCGTTGTTTTGTAAGGCCGGGCTGTCCCGGCTTTGTTTTTGGATGGCCTGGTAATAGAGCAGCGTACCTCCCAGGGCGGCACATAAAAAAGTTACGAGAAAAACAGCCCACAGGCTCTTTTTAGATGACATTATTAATACCTCCCCTGTTTCTCATTCATTTTACGGGTTTACCGTCCTCCTGGAAAATGGTAATATCATAATTTTACCTTCTGGTTCATTTTAGCATAAAATGCCCGGGTTTTTTACCAGAATGCGCCTTAAAAGCCCCTGGCTTCAGATATGGGGGACATAAGGTATATAAGGTGTATAAGGTGAGCCGGGTGTAGCCTGCAGGTGATTGTTGGTTACCCTTATATTCCGGACTGGTTTTTATTTTTACAAAAAGCGCCGTGAATAAAGGAATTTCCTTTTTTAGCGTCGAATTGCATTTTTATGGCAAGAAGAATCAAAACAGGATAGGTAAGACCAAGAAATAAATTAAGGAGGGATTGTATTGGTCTTGAGGTGGAGGAAGGTATTTATCTTGTGTGTGGCGCTGAGCCTGGTTTTATCCTTTACGGGACTCGCCCAGGCCCAGGACATCAAGGGACACTGGGCCGGGCCGCAGATTACGGACTGGCTCAACAGGGGTCTCTGCAGCGGCTATCCGGACGGGACTTTCCGGCCGGAAAACAGTATCACCAGGGCTGAATTTATCACCCTGGTCAACAAGTCCTTTGGGTTCGCCGGCGGCGCGGAAGTGAACCTTTCCGATGTTTCCGAGACGGACTGGTTCTACGGTCAGGTGGCTACAGCCCTTGGGGCAGGTTATATCACGGGCTATGAGGACAATACCATGCGGCCGGGGAAAGAGATTGAACGGCAGGAAGTCGCCGTTATCCTGGCGCGGCTGCTGGAGCTGAATTTGGAAGAGAGCGGGACGGCAGGATTTTTGGATGAAGGCTACATAGCCGCCTGGTCCAGGGACAGTATCAAAGCAGTTGTTCAGGCCGGGCTGATGAAGGGTTACCCGGACGGGAACTTCGGGCCGCAAAAACCCATCACGAGGGCTGAAGCCCTGGTTTGCCTGGATCGGGCTCTCAAATACGAATTGCCCGTTCCTGAAGGAAAGACCGGTATCTCGGGTTTCGTAACCAGGGAAGGGGCCGGGGTTGAAGACGTTACGGTAACAGTTTTTAAGGCCGGTGAAAGTGAAGATGTCGCCGGGGTTGCCACTGACGATCAGGGCTTCTTCGAGCTGGAACTGCCCCCGGGGTCCTATGACCTGACCGCCGTTGCTCCGGACGCTTTAGCCTATGCTAACGGTGTAGAGGTGGAAAGCGGGATGGCCGTTATTGAACTGGTCCTGACGCCGGGAGCGGTGGTTACCGGCAAGATTATTGACAATAACAACCGGGCGGTGGCCGGCGCGAAGGTCCTGTACATTGTCGATAACCTTACCTTTTCTGCTGTCACCGGCTCCGACGGCACGTATACAATCGTGGTGTTGAAAAATAGAAAATACACCGTACAGGTTTACGATCCGTCAAAACCGGACAGCAAGCCAACAACTATTGCCAGACACCTGTCAATCGGAGATTCGGACGAGCTGCTGGTTGACTCGCTGAAAGCGACCTTCACCACTAAAGCGACTACCGGCGGCGGTGGCGGCAACGGCGGCGTCAGCATGCCGGAAATAACAGCCCTTACTGTGGACGTAACAGAAGGATCTCCAAGCATAAAGCTGTCGTCAAGGGGTACCAAAGGCACGGTTGACTTCACTTCCCTGCCCGAAGCTGCCAAGGTTACAGGAGGGAGTGTCACGGTGAACCGGGACTGCGAGCTGGTGCTGACCTCGGAAACGGAAAAATTCCCGACAGAATTGAGCACCACGCAGCAGCTGGTCAAGGGTGTAAACAAACTTGACGCCATTTCCTACCTGGGTATGCTGGACAAAGAACAGGACGGGATTTCCCTTCTGAAACTTAAAGAGATATTTGGTGAAACGGTTGACCTCTATGCTACCTTAACGGACAAAAACGGCCGCGTTTCCCATTTGACCTACGTGATGCTCCTGCCTTAGGGGTCAGGCTTGAAAAATTCACTTATTTGCTCTTGATAAATAACAGCTTGACATAACAGCTTAACATGAAGGAAGCAGGAGGACCGTCCCCCTGCTTCCTCAGGTTTTTTGGGGTCAGGCTTGAAAAATTCACTTATTTTCTCCCGATAAATAACAGTTTGACATAACAGCTTGACAGAAGGAAGCATGGAACCGTTCCCCTGGTTCTCAGATTGGTTTTCAGAGAACCGTCCCCCTGCTTCCCAGATTTTATTGTTATGCCGGATGGCTGCTGCCAATCAGGTCTCCTTCCGTGTAAGGCTTGCCGGCGGCTGTAAACACTTGCTCCAGTCCGGTCAGGGAGTCGGATATTTCCCGGAAAAACTCTTCTTTGAGGGAGTCTATATGGTTGTTTATATTATCATATAACTTGTTCAGGAGCATTTCGGCGTCCTGTTTGTGTTTGTGCAGAAGTTCCTCCACCTGCTGTTTATACTGCTTCGTTTCTTCGAGCAGCCCGAGGGCGCTTTGCCTGGCGTCCAGGAACGGCCGGGCTGTTATGCCCCCTGGCCTTCTGGAAGATTTAACGGAAGTGCGTGCCCAGTGGAGCGGGAATAGGGGAGTCCTTTATCTTTATCCGGAAAAGCTGCCTGCTGGACAGAGCGGCGCCAGGACATTCCGGCAGGCAGTTTATTTGAATGCAGGGAAAAGGACAGCGCCGACCCCCCGGAGGCTGGCGCCCCTCCTCACCTCTGCCGCCTACCAGTACCCCATCTGGCTGTCCAGGGACGGTCGCACCCTGTATACGGGATTGTAATCTTTCCGCTGCCGGACTGCGTGCTCTTCGGCACCGACAGTTCACCCAACGGTATCCTGCGCTACAACCGGGCAGGCAAGTCCAACCCGCCGGTTATTGAGGTCGCCTACCGGATCGACGATTCGCCCCGCCTGACCTATAATGCCAAACTGGCCTTCCAGAGCAGGCAGCCGGGCGCACCCGCCTTCTTTCCCTATATCGTCAAGGTCTCCAGCGGGCAGCTGCCCGGGTTGGTCATCGCCACCCTGGACGGTTTCACTTTTTTTGAGGTGTTCCGGGATTCAATCAGCTACGAAGTGCAGAAAGGAGTCTTCAACCTTCTGGGGCCCACTAACAAAGGAAAACTGATCGGCCTTCTCTACGACGGCAGGCAGCAGTCCTACAGCCTCATTAAAGCGGACGCGCAGAAATGGGTGGAACCGGAATAAGCAGGAAGCAGAAGGGATAGACAGGTTCAACAGCATCTGCGGGCGCCCGGGCTGTTTGTTAACAATCACCGGGAATGTCAGGGATGAAATATGAAAGAGAAGGTTTTATTCCTAATTAAGGAAGGGTTAATTGATATATAGAAGGGTTGGTAATTAAAAAGGTGGATATTAAATAAGGTAGATAATTGAGAAGGGTGGATAATGGATAAGTCGATATCAGTATGGGTGGATTATAAGGAAAAGCCGATAATAAGGATGGGTGGATAATAGAAGGGCCGCCTGCTGTAATGCAGGCGGCCCTTTGCGGGATGCAGATAATAACAGCATGTTTTTTCAAGGAGATGCTTACGCCATTTCAACCTGTCCGGATTACCCGGTAGGTCGGGCTCATTTAGCATTTTAGTATGGGCACGTGGTGTATCTACACTACCTGGCTCAATTCTACGCCTCAAAATGGGATATATTAGAAATAAAGTTAACTGACAGTCAATTAAGCATATGTAAATAATTTGTTGGGGCTGAAAGTAAAACAGGGTATTTCGCCCGTAGAGTTGATGCGGGGCTTTTTTCAACTGTTTTAAAATATTTTATAAATATTACTATTTTGGCAGGAAAAAACATTGTTCTTCAAGAATAACAATTTTTAGATATATTTTATTTCAGATATATTTTATGTTAATTTTTGTAAGATAGATACATTCTACGGGTGGGTGATTGAGTTGTCATATTCAGAATTGCTTGTGAGTATTGAAAACCTCCGCTTAAGATTGCATAATCTTATTGATGACGGTTTTACGTATTCGGAGGTGTTGAAGGTCAGCCAGGAGTTGGACAAGTTAATTGTGGAGTATCATCGGGTGTATTCCCTGTCAGGTGGCAGGGATGAAGGAGGACAGTTCCCCTGTCACCTTAGAGAAAAATGTTACAGGGGACGTTTACTTTTCGACATAGCCAATTTGTAAATTTGTAACATTTGTAGTAAAATGTTGTTATAAGATTTTTTTGGTAATTTTGTGCCGCCGTTTTATAATATATTGTGGCAAAATATGTTGTAAGATACTTGGGGGTGTTGATATGAAAAGCTGTCCTGTATGTTCTATCCCTATGGATGAAGTAAAAAAATCAGGAGTACTCATTGATGTTTGCCCGAGTTGTAAAGGAGTCTGGCTTGACCGCGGAGAACTAACCAGGCTTTTAGAGAACATCAAGACGTACCGGGATGAGGAATATGATTACGACGACAGGTCCCGGGACCGCGACCGTGATTATTACGGAAGAGATGACAGGAAATATGATAAAGACTACTATAAGCATAAAAAAAAGAAGCGCGGCATATTCGGGATGCTGGAGGACATCTTCGATTAGTCACAGACCCCACGGCTTTAGCCGGGGGTTTTTTTATAAACCCGACTATGACCAGCCCCAGGATTTTGGGATTTGGGATTAGATTAAATAATCCTGTAATATTAAATATTAAAGGTTTTGGAGGTAATTGTTATGCAAAAAGGACATGGAGTTGAACATTTTCTTGCCAAAATTAAAGAATGGGAGTACTGTTATTGTTCAGACTGTAAAAGAATAAGGTTCAGTTCCGAGCTGGAAGCGACAAATGAAGGAATTCGCTGTTCCAAATGCAAAGGTTATAACCTGGAAGCTCCTGACTGGGTAAGATGTCCTCACCACAAAGATTCTGTTGTTAAATGTCCCCGGGGCGGCAAGGGGATAGTCAAGACGAAACATGGATCCGAATGTAAGGACAATTGCTATTTCCGGATACCTGAAGCTAAAGCTTGAGTTTACATGGTATTATAAGTTTTTTTGCAAGAGATTTTAGGCCTGCATGATATGCAGGCCTTTTTTGAGTAAGAAGAGGGAAGCAAGAGAACCGTCCCCCTGCTTCCCTTACGAAGGCAGACTCACGTACGGTCCGGGGTCAGCAGGGCGGCCGGGAAGCCGGCAAACAAACGGGCCAGGGGCAGAGTTTTGCGGCCTGCGGGGGCTGCCTCCGGACCCTCCGGGGCAGCGCTGATTTCTTCGTCTGTGAAGATATTGCGCCAGTGCTCCGGAGCCCCTTCGGGCAGCAGGAGGGCGGTGTCTTCCCAGAGCTCTGCCGGTAGGAGGAGGCTGTCCGGCAGCGGAGGGAAGCAAGGAGACGGTTCTCTAGCTTCCGAAGGTTGACTCAGGCCTGGACAGGGGTCAGCAGGGTGGTAAAAGTAAGGGGACGGTTCTTTCGCTTCTTCAGAGACCAGTCCCAGGCCGGCCGCGTAGAGCCGGGCCGCCAGGCGGGGCGCCGCAACCAGGACCCAGCTGTTTTCCAGGCGCCGGATAAAGGCGCAGACGTGCCTGCGCCGTGCTCCCACGGCCTCCACGGGGATGTATTCCCCGTTTTCGAACAGCTTCCTTGAGGATCTGCGCAGGTGCAGGGCTTTGTAGATCAGGTAGAGCTTGACCCGGCCGTCCTCCCAGCCGCCCAGGAGTTTTTTGGCCAGGGCTGCCCGGCCGCCGGCCTCTTCCTCTTCCCGGAGTGCCGCCAGGAGCGCGGCCCGCTCCCCGAAATCCACCGGCCGCCGGTTGTCGGGGTCCACCAGGCTGAAGGTCCAGAGCTCCGTTCCCTGGTAAAAGTCAGGCACGCCGGGGGAGGCGATTTTCAGGAGTACCTGGGAAAGGGCGTTCAGGGCGCCAAAATAGGCGAGCGTCTTCTGGAATTCCAGGAAATCCTGTAAAAACCGGTTTTCCGGCGACGGCTCCAGGATAGCCGTGACAAATTCCTCCAGGGCGCCTTCGTAAGCTTCGCAGGGGTCGAGCCAGTTGGTGCGGAGCTTTGCCTCCCGGGCTGCTTTGACTACATAGGCCTTCAGCCGTTCCCGGAAGGACGGGACATCTTCCTCACGAAGGGGCCAGGCGCCTGCCAGGGTCTGGTAGATCAGCATTTCCCCGGCTGCGCCGGGGGCAGGCAAGCCGTCCAGCACGGGCTTACGGGGGCTGTTCCAGTTGCTCCAGCGCTTCACCAGCATGGACCAGGCGCCGGGAAGCTCCGAGAGCACGTTGATCCTAGCCCGGACGTCTTCACCGCGCTTGGTGTCGTGGGTTGAGGTTGCATTCATGGTATGGGAAATGCGCTTCTGCCTTTCCACATTGCGCCGGTGGAATTCCGCCACGGAGATACCCCTGCCGGCTGGGTTGCCCCCCACTTCATTGAGTGAGATGAGCCGGTTGTAAATGTAGAGGGTGGTATCCTCAAATCCCTTGGCCATGGCCGGGCCGGTGTACTGCTGCCAGCGCCTGACGAAATCCAGCCAGTTTTGCTGCTGTACCTCCGGAAGGCCGGGTGGAAATTCCAGAAGCATTACCCGGCGCAGAAAGTCGCAGGCAAAGGCGGCGGCAGGGAGGCGTCTTTTGGCTTCTGCCACGGCCCCTTCAATAATCCGGCGTTCCCGCTCCGGCACCGCGAGGTCGCGGATATAGGTCCGGTAAACGGGGAGGCAGGCGGTGACCTCTACCAGGGCCTGCTCCAGACCGCTCAGGCTGATGTCGCGCCCGTGCCGGTCCTGCTCCGCCAGCCGGCCCAGGTGCCGCGCCAGGCTGCGCATCTCTCCGCTGAAGAGCGACGTCAGGACCCGCTTCTTTTGCCTGTAAACTACATCACTGAAGTCCCCTTCTGTTTCGCTGAGTTGGGCATAGGCCCTGTCCAGGCCGGCGCTACCTTCCCCGTCGACGAAGAGCCCGTTGAGCAGGTTCAGATAGTCGTAGCCGGTGGTTCCGCAAACAGGCCAGTCCGCTGGCAGTTCCTCGTCCTCCGCCAGGATTTTTTCGGCGATTATGTAAAAGTTCCGGCCCCCGCCGGACAGGCGCTCCTGGAGGCGGCAGAGGTAGGTCCGGGGGTCCTGCAGGCCGTCGATATGGTCAATCCGCAGGCCTGTCACCCGGCCTGCCCGGACCAGTTTGAAGACCAGCCCGTGTACCGCGTCAAAAACCCCTTCGTCTTCCATGCGCAGGGACACCAGGCCGGTTACGTCAAAGAAACGCCGGTAATTGATTTCTTCCAGCGCCGTCCTCCAGAAGGCCAGCCGGTAGGCCTGCTCTTCCAGAATCCGGTCCAGGCGCCCGAAGCTGGCCGGATCTCCCCTGCGTCCGTTCAAGGCCTGCAGCTGCCCGTCGACGAAGTCCTTGAAGCCGGTGTGGCTGTTGTAAAAATGCCGGAAAAGGTCCCAGGCCCGCTGGAAGCCGGCGCCGTACTCCGGGCTGTTTAGCGGCGGCAGCTCCTGCAACACTCTTGCCAGGTTGTCCCTGGGCGGTTCCCCGGGCGCTGCACCTGCGCTGCCAGCGGCGGTTGGGCTGCCGGACCATTCCCTGAGCAGCCTGCCGGCGGAGGCAGGGCTCAAGGGGTAGCTGCCCCCCTGGAGGGAGACCCGGAGGCCGTCTTCGGCTACGGTGAGTTTCAGTTCCCCGCTCTCCAGCATCTTTCCGTAAGGGGAGCCCAGGACCGGGAGCAGGACTTTGCCGGAGAGCCCCGGCCGGGCGGGCTGCCAGTCAATGTCGAAAAAGGGTGCGTAAGAGGAATCCCGGCCCCGGCGCAGGACGTCCCGCCACCAGGGGTTTTCGCCGTCTGCGGCCATGTGGTTGGGCACGATGTCCAGCAGGAGCCCCAGCTTGTGCCGGTCCAGCTCCCCGGAAAGGGACTCAAAGGCTGCCATGTCCCCCAGTTCGGGGTTGAGCCGTCCGGGGTTGATGACGTCGTAGCCGTGGGGACTGCCCCGCCGGGCTTCCAGCAGGGGAGAGGCGTAGAGATCGGTAATCCCCAGATCCTTCAGGTAGGGCGCCAGTTTTTGGGCGTCAGCGAAGGTAAACTCCCGGTTGAACTGGAGCCGGTAGGTGGCCCCGGGGACACGTGTAACGCACATAGCGCCCCTATCGCCCCTGCTGCTGCGGCCGCCGGGGTCGCCCGTGTCGCCTATACCCCTGCTGCTGCCGTTGCCGCCTGCGCAGGCGTTGCCCCCACCGCCCAGGTTGCTCATAGCTCTTGCGTTGCCGGCACAGGCCACGCAGCCTGCGCCGCCCTTGTCTTCAGCGCCTTCCATGCTATCCGTCCCTCCTAACCCGGAGCTTTTCGCCCAGGGCTTTGAACC